>ERZ1643247.164-NODE-164-length-90114-cov-56.926337_pt1 | contig 90114 bp, 86 predicted proteins | sample MGYA00579264_ERZ1643247 | MGnify/ENA primary metagenome ERZ1643247 (study PRJEB29033, sample SAMEA4952262) | chicken gut metagenome | biome: Broiler Chicken; feature: Gastrointestinal Tract; material: Caecum | place: Ireland | collected 2018 | study: Broiler... | reverse complement strand
GACGCCCGCGTCCATCTCGTGGACCGTGTCGCACAAAAAATGGATGTCCTCCATGCTGTGGCTCGCGATCACGATCGTCTTGCCCTCGGCCTTGAGGTCGAGCAGGAGCTTGCGGATGTCCTCGACGCCGCGGTTGTCGAGGCCGTTCATCGGCTCGTCGAGCAGGAGGATGTCCGGGTTTTCCATGATCGCCTGCGCGATGCCCAGGCGCTGGCGCATGCCGAGGCTGTACTTCCCGACGTGCTTCTTGCTCTCGGGGTCGAGGCCGACGCGGCGCAAGGTGTCTAAAATCTCCGCTTTGCCGATTTTATGGCGGATGCCGGCCAAAAGAGAGAGGTTTTTAAAGCCCGAGTACGCGGGCAGAAAGCCCGGCGCCTCGATGATGACGCCCATGTTCGGCGGGATATCGACGTCCTTGCCGACGCGCTTGCCCTCGACGAGGATTTCGCCGGACGTCGGGCGCATGAAGCCGCAGATGCACTTCATGAGCACGGTTTTGCCGGAGCCGTTGCGGCCGATGAGCCCGTGGATTTGCCCCGGCGCAAAGCAGACGCTCACGTCGTGCAGCACGGTCGTGTCCTGAAACGATTTGACGACGTTTTTCACTTCGATTGCTGCTGCCATCTCACACCTCCGGTAGGACTTCGATGTCTTTGTGTTTGATTAAAACATTCGACAATATGCACAATACAACAATTAGTACAATCAGCACTACAATTGCGTAGGAAATCGTAGGAAGCTCGGTTACGCCGCTCTTATAATGTTGTAAATTGCACCAAGAAACTGGTGAGAAAAAGTAGATACGGCTTCCGAGTGCTCCTTGAATAATACTGAATTGTCCGCAAAAGAAATCTAAAAATACAAAACAAACCGCAACCAATACGCCAATTGTTCTCGGAAAGCGCAGATTAAAGGTTAAAATCAAAAGGCCTAAAAAAGCCGAGATGAGCCATACAAAAAGCAATGTTAATAATGTCGCCTCAATAGGCTGAAACCGCGCCATAATATCTGGTGAGATCGAAGGGCCCATAAATGCATAACGCATTCCAAAGGATTCTGTACTTGGCATACTCAACATACGTATAATGCGACCCCATTCTGTGGAAAAGCTTAAATTTGGCAGACAAAAGAGGAGGCTTGCAATGTACAGGAATACCGTGTATATGCCAGACGCAGAAATCACATACAGGCATTGCCCATTGACCCAATTCTTTCGATAGGTTCGAATCAAACTATAGGGTGCCTGCGCGTCCATAAAAGGAGCGTCACAAAATAGGATAATCAGCACTAAAAAGAAAAGCATGACGTTTACAGGACGTTCCCAAATAAATTGAAAAAGCCATGGCGTAATCGCAAGGTCTTGATCTGTGCACAACGCTCGTGCTCCACGCTCCATGTAAAAGAAAAAGAGAAGAATTAAGATAAAGACACCTAAAACACGTAAGTTTCCTGTCCATCTACGGAAGCCGTTTGCACAAATACGAACGCTCTGTTTCCAGTTATCCATGTTCAAGCCTCCTTTGTACACCTTGATAAAAGAGCCATCCAAAAATCAGACAGGAAAGAACGGACAGAAACAGCGGCAAAAGCATGGTAATCGCGACCCCTCGATCGCAGTATACCGACTCATAAATTGTCGGCAAATCCAGCCACCACGGAAAGAACAAATAATCTGAAAGCAAATCATATACGAAGTATCCAATTAGCGGCATGATTAAAACTAAAAAAACATTTGTTAACACCGTTGAAACTGCAAGGGCAAAAACTGCAAATCCGGCTCCTTCTAATGCAAACCGCAAAAGATTGAAAAACGTCCAAAGAACATAGTGGCCATTATATGCCAGCATGTCCATGGAATTTGGCGGCGAATCTAGGCCGTCAAATCCGACCGGATTCAAAAACATAGGTGCTGCCGGCAACTGCGTTAATACAAAAATCAATTTTCCGACAAACAATGCCGCAACAGCCGAAATTGCGCAGCTGAAAACCTTTGAAAACGCGTATAGGATTCCGCCGGTTCGTATATAAACATTTCGAATGTTGCGGTTGTCCCAGTCCTGGCAAAAAGAAATGCCATAAACCGCTGTACTGAGCACGAGCATTGCATGTAAGAAGAACTCATCGCCGCCTATCATAAGGCGATAAATCATGTCTTCTGTGCCGTAAAAGGGATAATTTAACATGTTAAGGTAGAAAAGTGCTGTTACTCCTAAAGAAAGGGCCCAGAATCTCCATGCAAATGCTCGGCGCAAATCCATCAGTATACAACGCAATTGGCTTCCCCCTTACGAAAGAATTTGGCCCGTCTCAGCGTCTACAAACACATATGTTGTAAAATGTGTGTCTTTTTCCGTATAATCTGAGGTATGTATGTTATTTGCGTTAATTACATTTTCCATTGCAAATGTGTAGACAGGCGTATATTCAAATAAATATTGACCTGACTGCCGGGTCAATACACCATACTGCAAAGAAATTCCTGACAATTTCAGCTGATCGCCAGCCAGATCAATCGCACTGTACTGGTCAATGATCGTTTGCAAAGGTTCCTCTACATTGCAGAGCGAAACCGTTTCGGCTTCTGAATCCTCCTGGTTGAAAACAGTTGCCTGAAATTCTACAACTCCATTTTTTCCATACAGAATCTTAAGAGAAGGCCCATTTGAACTGCCTCTCTCATTAGAAACGACGGAAGCAGACACAGGAATACCATCGACCTCTTGCTGGAAATAGAACGCATAGCACTCGTCGTCTTCCGTCCAGGTTTCTTTCTTTTCTGGAGCTTCTTCTGGCTTTGCTGCCTCTTCTTTTGGATCTACCTGCAAAGCCTGAAGCGTTTCACGGTCTAATGTGACGACATTGACCGGCTCTCCAAATGGGAGTCCAAGCGTTTGTACGATATTTTCCACTGCGTCGGTCGCTTCCTGCTTGGAGTAACTGTCCAACTCCTCTTTGGTAAATGCGTCCGCGTTGCTGCCCGCTCCTCCATCGCTGTCCGGATCTGAATATGACCAGGAAATACTTTCAGAAAGCGGCGTCTCAAAAGAAATCGTACCCGTATTCGATAAATAGAGTGTTGTACCGTCGTCCATTGTCCAATGAAGGGTTGTCGGCTGGTCTCCATTAGGAAGTGCATTTGAATTTTCGTCTACTAACTTTTCCGACTGAGGCAGGTCTTGATCCGAAAAAAACAGATCTGTAAATTTTTTTGTGTTTTCTAGGAAAGAAGCGTATTCCACTGAATAAACTGAAACTGCATTTGTGTTTACATCTTTTGGCTGGGTATAGGAAGCATCCACAGAAAAGCCGTTGGAGAACGTCTGCTGGAACTGTAACGTTCCGGTTTCTGAGTTGGAGGAGGTAATCGTAAGCCCGCTCTGGGCTTCTTCAATATCCGTTGGCTTGCAGGCGCTCAGCAGAAGGGTTAACAACATCCCCACACTCAGGATAACCGGAAAGAATCTATTTTCTTTTTGGTGCACAAGAATCCGTCCTTCCATATAAAATAGAGCCCTTCCGAAAAGCAAACGGTCCACTTTTCGGAAGGGTTTGCGTCACTTACGCGACAAGTTCATGTGCCTTACGGGCACCACGTTCCACGCATCGTATAACCAGAAGATTTCTCCTCTTTAATTGCACAACGCAATCTCGAGCCAGCCTTTGGAGTGGTGTTTAAGTATTTTAGCTCATAGTTCTTATAAACTTGCACATTCCGATATCCAGAAGGTGTACCTGAACCTGTATCAGGAATAACATACGCCCATGTTTGAGAATTCATTCCGTTCCAGCTTCCTGACTTCGGGTGAAAATACCAATAATCAGAATTATCATCTTTTGTTTCGGCAGTTGTTGTCATGTCAAATCGATTTCCGCTACCTGCACTAATCTGAAATGTGAAATCTTGGTTTCCTGCCATAGCCGGAATTGCCGCGGCCGAAATCGCCAATGCAGCGACACAAGCAGCTGTTAAAATCCGTTTGAATAGCTTTGTCATTTTAAGGTGCCTCCTTACAAAAAAATATTTTCGAAATCTCTCCTTCGGGCACGAATGCGTTTCTAGGACCTCATCCTGCTGCATTGGACTCGACCTCCTCTCCATGGAACCGTTTCAACTACATTTGAAAGGCAACCGGAAAGATTCCTGATTTACCTTTCTGCTTTGACAACTTCAGTATACGCGCGCAGGAAGCATTTGTCAATAGATTTTTGAAAATTCCATTCTTAAAATTATATAAAATGTCCTCTCCCACCAAACGAAAACAGCCCCTTCGGATTTTGCGCATGCCGCGCTTCCCGAAGGGGCTGCCTATGGAAACTGTCCGACAGTAGGACAGCGCTTTACTGGAAATGAATTTCGGGGCTTCCGTGTGTCAGGTTACTTGGCCGCGTAGAAGTCTGCGGTCGTAAAGCCGGTGTCGTACGCGTAATTCGTCAGCGCATGGTCTGCCTGCGCAGCGTTGTAGTACGCGCCGTTGACATCCCACCAGGTTTGGATCGTATCTTCTGCAAGCTGATAGACACCGTCCTCGACCGGGAACGCAGCACCATCCTCGTTGAGAATCTTGCCGCTTCCGCCGTCGCTGACTGTTAGGTAGCCTGCGCCATCTTTTGGGAAAATCAGCAACGAGTAAGTGCCGCCATCTATGCCCGGATCACTCGAAAGATGTTGGAACTCGACACCGCTGAGTTTCGTCACGAAATCCTCCACCTGAGCGGGATCAGAAATCGTGAAGTAGTCGCCATACGCCAAAACGCAGATGTGGTCGATGTCGCTCGCGTCCATGCCGAGAATGTCACCGAATGTGCGCGGCCCGTCGACCTTGTAGACCGCCGTCTCCCCGTAGGACGAGGGGACGTAGACCTTTTCGGAGTCGGCATTGACTACCTGCACGCCGGCCACCGCGGCGACCACCGCAGCCGCCGCGAGGATCGATGCCAAAACACGGGATTTCTTTTTCATGGAATCACCCCCTTTCCTTTACAGGAATTTGGAAGAGATCAAAAGAAGCGCATCCTGCCGTCTTCTCGTTTCCTTTTATGGAATTGCACGCGCATGCCGCGCGGGTTGCGGACTTTCGTTCTATGCCGGCAAGGGTTCGCCTGCATTGGAAAGGAACTGTATTTCTTAATTCTAGCATACATGATTTTCACACAAAAGTCAACATGCTTTTCCACTTTACGGGGGGGAAGGCAATTTTTTCAGAGTAAACGAGGCCCCCTTTCCAAAAAGGAAAAGAGGCCTCCTTCCGCCGCTGCGGTTTTCACAAACGAAAATGAGGCGGGACAGTTTCCTGCCTCGCCTCATTTTGCAAAAAGCACTTGGCGCGCCCGCGGGGATTCGAACCCAGGACCTTTTGATTCGTAGTCAAACACTCTATCCAGCTGAGCTACGAGCGCATCCGTAAGAACGCTGCCCTTTCTTGGACAGCTTCTTTATTATACACGGTTTGCGGGGAAATGTCAAGCACTTTTTTCGCGGATGGTCAGATTTTTTTCAGGAAATCCAGAAGCTCTTTTTTCAGTTCGGGCTTTTGGTCCATATTTTCGATGATTTTATCCTTGATGGATTCGATCGCTTCCTCGGGCGTCTCGGGCTTTCCGAGCGCGTAGGGACCGGCCGGCGACGGATGCTTTTGATAGGTCAGTACCGCACAGCCGCGCGCCGGCAGCGTAACGGCACTGTTGCGGTCCGGCTCCTCGCCGAACAGCGCCGTAGCCGTGCGCCACTGTTCCGGCAGGTACAGCGTGCGCGGCTCGTCGCCCGCGTTGACCGCGACCAACAGCGCGTCCACGGCGTCCTCGCGCACGTATGCCATGCAGTGGCCGTCCGCCTGCAGCGGCGAGAACTGTCCCTGCTTTAAACACGAGAGCTCCCGCCGCAGCTGCCCGAGCTGTGCATACCACAAAACGAGGTCTTTGTCCTCTTGCCCCCATGGGTACGGCCCACGGTTAAACGGGTCCTTGTAGCCCTCCATGCCGGCCTCGTCGCCATAATAGATGCACGGCACGCCCGGCAGCGTAAATTGTAAAAGCGACGCGAGCTTTAACCGCTGCAGCCCGACGCGCCGGCGTTCGCGGCTTAGATGCGTGCGCGACTGCCACCGCCGCCCGTGGCCGCCCACCGGCTCGCCCGCGAGCATCGTCAACGCGCGCTCCGTGTCGTGCGTGCCGATGTGGTTCATTAAAAGGTGAATGACCTGCGGCGGGTAATTTTCGAGGATATTCAGGACGATTTCCATCATCTGCGCCGCGTCCGAACCCGTCAGGAATCCTAGAATCGCGTCGCGGAACGGGTAATTCATGACGGTGTCGAGCTGCTCGCCGAGCAGGTATTTCCGCCGGTGATTATACGCGCTCTTCGTCGATGCGTCCTCCCACACTTCGCCGAGGACCAGCGCGTCGGGGTCCTGCGTCTTCACGGCAACGCGCAGGTTGTCAAGGAAGGCGTCGGGCAGCTCGTCGGCGACGTCCAAGCGCCAGCCGGACGCGCCGGCCTTGAGCCAGCGGCGCACGATGCCGTCCGGGCCGTTGATGTACGTGTTGTACGTCGGCTCCGTTTCCTTCACATTCGGAAGTGTTAAGAAATTCCACCAGCAGTCGTATTCGTCCGGCCAGTTGTGGAACGTGTACCACGGATAATACGGCGATTCCTTGCTGTTGTAAGCGCCGGGGGTCTTGTAGCGGCCTTCGCGGTTAAAGTAGACGCTGTCGCTGCCCGTGTGGCTAAAGACACCGTCGAGCATCACGCGGATGCCGCGCTTTTTGGCTTCGGTGCAAAGGGCCTTGAAATCCGCCTCATTGCCGAGCAGCGGGTCGATCTTTTCGTAATTGGCCGTGTCGTAGCGGTGGTTCGAGTGGGATTCAAAAATCGGGTTGAGATAGATGCACGTGACCCCCAGGGTCTTCAGGTAATCGAGCTTTTCCGTGATGCCCCGCAGGTCACCGCCGAAATAGTCGGTGTTCGTGATGCGGCCCTGTTCATCCGGCTCCCAGTCGGGCTGGCCCTCCCAGGCCGTGTGCAGCTTGCGGTCCTTCGGCACGCCCTTTTTCGGTGTGCCCGAGGCAAAGAAGCGGTCGGGGAAAATCTGGTACATCACGCCGCCCAAAAGCCAGGCCGGCGTATGGAACGCGCGGTCGTAAACGGTCAGCTGCCAATCGTCGCGCGCACTTTCGAGCAGAATCCCCTCGCTGCCAAAACTGCGGCACAAATGCAGCGTGCCGCGCCAGGTGTCCACCTCGAAGTGGTAAAAGTAAAGCCCGGGCTTCTGCGCCGCGTAGTGGCATTCCCACCACTCGTGGTTATCGCCGTTCATGCCGCACCAGAACATGTCGTAGCGGTCCACGGTGCCGTCCTCGTCGTGGCGCACCAAAAGCCGCGCCGCACTGCACCGCAGGTCGCGGGGCATGTCGATGCGGAAATGGACCGGCAGGCAGTCCGCTACAGCGCCGGTCGGGTATCGAAAAGCGGGATTGCGTGAATTAAACATGGCTGCTCCTTTGCAAAACAGAAACGGGCCCCCGCAAAATGCGGGCGGCCCGAATCTTTTGGGATGGATGGCTGCTTCTCTTTCTGGCGTTTTCCACACAAAAAGGGCAGCCGGCGAAACGATCCCTTCCGCCGGATCAGGCGTTCTGGGATTCGGGGGCCCTGAGATTCGGCACCGGCTTGCAGTGCCAGATCTTTGTGGCATAGTCGTGGATCGCACGGTCGGCCGAGAAGATGCCGGCGTTCGCGATGTTCGTCACGCACATTTTCTGCCAGTTTGTCTGATCCCCATACAGGTCCACCGCGTGCTTCTGCGCTTTCTGGTAGCTGTCGAAGTCCGCCAGCACCATGTACGGGTCCTGCGTCGTCAGCGAACGGACGATATTGCCAAAATCGACGCCGTTTAAGCCGTTGCGCAAGAAGTCGATCGACTTGCGCACCGTGGCGTTGTTCTGATAGATCTGGTCGGGATGATAGCCCGTGGCCTTGAGGTTTTCCACTTCCGGCGTCGTCATGCCGAACAGCACCATGTTGTCGTCGCCGACCACATCGTGGATTTCGACATTCGCGCCGTCGAGCGTGCCGAGTGTTACGGCGCCGTTGATCATGAACTTCATGTTACTCGTGCCGGAGGCTTCCGTGCCGGCGAGGCTGATCTGCTCGCTGATGTCGGCGGCCGGAATCATGAGTTCCGCGAGGGTCACACGGTAATCCTCGACGTAAACAACCTTTAACTTCTTGTTGACGGCCGGGTCGCGGTTGATGACTTCGCCGAGTTCATAGATAAAGCGAATCATTTCCTTCGCGAAGTAATACCCCGGTGCGGCCTTTGCGCCGAACAGGTACGTGTGCGGCGTAAACGGCGCGTTCGGGTTCTCCTTGAGCCACAGGTACGTCGCGAGGATGTTCAGTGCGTTTAAGTGCTGGCGCTTATATTCATGCATGCGCTTGACCTGCACGTCGAAAATGGAATCGGGGTCGAGCGTGATGCCGTTTGCCTTCTGGACGTAGGAGACCAGGCGCTCCTTATTCTTATGCTTAATCTCTTTCATGCGCTCGAGCACCGACGCGTCGTCGCGGTAAGCCTCAAAGGCCTTGAGCTTCGAAGCGTCGAGCACATACCCGTCGCCGATCGTCTCGTTTAACAGCGCGGCGAGGTCGGGGTTTGCCTGGCACAGCCAGCGGCGGTGCGCGATGCCGTTTGTGACGTTGCAGAACTTCTGCGGCATTTCGGTGTAGAAGTCATGGAACACGCTGTTCTTGAGGATTTCCGTGTGCAGTGCGGAAACGCCGTTGACGCTGTGGCAGCTCGCGACGGCGAGGTTTGCCATCTTGACGTAACCGTCGTTGACGGGCGCCATGCGGCCGACCTTGTAGCCGTCAACGCCCATGTCGTGCATGCTCTGGCAGAAGCGGCGGTTAATTTCCTGCACGATCTGATAGATACGCGGCAGCTGCATGCGGAACAAATCCTCGCCCCAGCATTCGAGCGCCTCGGCCATGACCGTGTGGTTCGTGTAGGCAATCGTGCGGGTCGTGATGTCCCACGCCTGGTCCCAGGAATAGCCGCACTCGTCGAGCATGATGCGCATCATTTCGGGAATGGCGAGCACCGGATGCGTGTCGTTTAAGTGGATCGCGACGAGATCCGGGAGGTTGTCGAGCGACGGATACTTAAACAGATGCTGCCGGATGATGTCCTGGATGGAAGCGGACACAAGGAAATACTGCTGCGTTAAGCGCAGGCTCTTGCCTTCCATGTGGTTGTCTTCCGGATAGAGCACCTTCGTGATGGATTCGGCCATGGCGCTCTGTTCCATGGCGCTCAGATAGTTGCCGGAGTTAAACTGCTTCATGTCGAAGCCGGCGCCCTTGCTGCGCCAGACGCGCAGGCAGGAAACGCCCTTGCCGTCCTTGCCGGCGACGAACATGTCGCACGGGATCGCGATAATCGTCGTGTAATCCTTGTGTTCGACGGAGTGGTATTCGCCGTCCCAGCGCTCCTCGATGTGGCCGCGGAAGTGGACTTCCACCGCCTTTTCGGGGATTTCGCGCAGCCAGATCTGGCCGCCGGGCAGCCAGAAGTCGGGCAGCTCGGTCTGCCAGCCGTCGACGAGTTTCTGGCGGAAAATGCCGTACTCATACCGCAGCGAGTAGCCTGTGGCCGGGTACCCTTCCGTGGCGAGCGCGTCTAAGAAGCACGCAGCCAGACGGCCGAGGCCGCCGTTGCCGAGGCCCGCATCCGGTTCCGACTCGTACAAAGCGTCGAGCTTAACGCCCATTTCCTGCAGAGCTTCGCGGAAGTCATCCTCTACATTTAAATTGTACAGCGTGTTCTTTAAGCTGCGGCCAAGCAGAAACTCCATGCACAGGTAGTAGATGTGCTTGGTGTTCGTGCGATCCGCTTCGCCCAGAAATTCCGAGCGTCCCTGCGCCATCATTTCGCGCGCAATCAGGGCGACGGATTTGTACAGCTGGTCGTTCGTCGCGTTGTCGAGGTCCACGCCGAAGTTGTGCTCGAGCATCGAGAGGATTCGACGCTTGATCTCCTGAACGGACTGCTTATATTCCATACGTTTCGTTTCCTCCATTTCTGTGTTTTGGCCGAAACCCGTTTCGTGATTCTGGCAGCGTACAGACGTATCATGTTTATTATATGCCAAATGCCCCCTGTTTTCAATGCGTTTAGGCGTTTTCTTTTGCTTTTCAATAGATTTCCCTGCCTCCGGACGGCCGTCCGCTGTAAAAACTGTCTTTCCCGCGGCGGAAAATGGGGCCGCGCGGTGAATTTTTCTGCAGACGCTTTCTTCCTTGCCGCAAATCGTTTATAATGAAGAGGCCGGCAGCAAACGGCCGCCGGCAGGTTTTTAAATGGGGAATGACGGCCCGAGGTGGCCTTCGAACCATAGAATGCATGAAAGCATCCGGACGGATGAGTTTGTTAAGGAAAGGGGCTTTGATTCAGGATGGGAAAGCACAGCGTACACCTGACGATCTGCGGCACGGAATGCGTCGTCTCTTCGGAAGAGGACGAGGCGTACATGCAGTCGATCGCGCAGGAAGTCAAAGAGCGGATGGAGGGGCTGCAAAAGCAGAATTCACACGCCTCCGCCACGGTGGCCGGTATCGTGGCGGCGCTGTCGTACTGTGACGAGTGCCGCAAGGCGACGACCGAGGTGGGGCATCTGCGGGGCCAGATTAAGGAATACGTAGAGGACAGCACCCGTGCCCGCCGCGAGGCACAGGAAGCCGCAAGCGAGATCGGCAGGCTCAAAAAGGAGATTGCGACGCTGCGCGCGCGCCTCGGCGAAAACCCGGAAATCCCGTCGGAGGAGCTGCAGGACGCGCCCCTGCAGCGCAGCCGGACCGGCAGCTTTTCCCGCCCGGAGCAGGAGATCACGCCCGAGCAGGAAGGCTTTTTGAAGTTCTTTGAAGATGCGGACGAGTCGTGAGGTCTTAGCGCCGGCCGGCGGCCCCGAGGCGCTGGAAGCCGCCGTGCGTGCGGGCGCGGACGCGGTGTATCTGGGGGCGTCGCTGTTTTCCGCGCGGGCGGGGGCGCACAATTTTTCGAAAACAGAATTAAAAGACGCCGTCGCCTACTGCCACGCAAGGAACGTGCGCGTCCATCTGGCGGTCAATACGCTGTTGTTTGACAGCGAGCTGGGTGAAGCACTCGATCTGATCGCCTATGCGTGCACGCTGCCGGTCGATGCGGTGCTCGTGCAGGATCTGGGCCTTTTGTGGCTTTTGAGAAGGCTGTGCCCCTCCCTGCCCCTGCACGCGAGCACGCAGCTTTCCCTGCACGGGGCGGCCGGTGCGAAGGCGGCCGCGGACGCGGGCTTTTCGCGCGTCGTGCTGGCGCGGGAAATGTCCTTGCCGGAAATCGCGGCCGTGCACAACGCGTGCCCGGATTTGGAGCTCGAGGCATTTGTCCATGGGGCGCTGTGCATGAGCGTTTCCGGGCAGTGCTATTTCAGCGCAATGCTCGGCGGCAGAAGCGGCAACCGCGGCCAGTGCGCGCAGACGTGCCGGCTGCCGTTTATGGCGCCCGGCGGCACGGGGCACGATCTGAGCCTAAAGGATTTATCGGCGCTTCTGCAGACGGATGCGCTTTTAAAGGCCGGCGTGTGTTCGTTTAAGATTGAGGGCCGCCTAAAGCGCCCGGAATACGTTGCCGCGGCGACCCATGCATGCCGGCTCGCCCTCGACGGCGAAAAGATCCCCGGTGCGCTGCTGGAGGATTTGCGCGCCGTATTTTCGCGCACGGGGTTTACGTCCGGGTATTTAGACGGCGAACGCGGCCGCGAGATGTTCGGCACGCGCCGCAAGGAAGACCTGGCCCCCGCGCCCGTGCTGCATAAGCTGCACGCGCTGTATAAGGCGGAGCGGCAGAGCGTGCCGGTTTCGCTGCACTTTTCGATGCGGGCCGGTGTGCCGCCGGTCCTTTCCGCGCGCGATGAAGACGGCCGCGTGGTGCGCTGCCAAAGCCAGACGCTGCCAGCGCCCGCGCTGCGCGCGCCGCTGACGCAACAGCGGTGCATTTCCCAGCTGCAAAAGGCCGGCGGCACGCCGTTTTTTGTAAAAGACTGCGTCTGCGAGCTCGACGGCGGCCTGGCGTTCCCGGCCGGTGCGCTCAACGCGTTGCGGCGGGAGGCGCTTTCGGCTCTGCTCGAACAGCGTAAGGCGCGCCCGGCGGTCCCGTTTTTGGAAGAAAAAAAGGACGCGCTTTTCAAAACGCTCCAAACCCCGCACGAAGGCCGGCCCTTTGCCCTGCGCGCGCGTTTCCCGGACACGGACGTGCCCGACCGCGCGGCGGACTGCGAATGGGTCGAAGTGCCGTATGATGCGCCGCTTTCGAACTTAGAGGCGCTCCGAACCCGCGGCATGCGCGTGCTGCTCGAGCTGCCGCGCGGATTGTTCGGCCTGGAGGACCGGGCGGCCCAGACGCTGCGGGCCGCCGCGCAGGCGGGATTTTCCGATGTGTGGGCCGGCACGCTCGAGGCCGCGGCGCTCGCACGGGCGCTCGGCCTTTCGGTGCACGGCGGGTTTTCCCTGAATGTGACAAACTCCGCTGCCCTTCGCTGGTATACTGACTTTGGCTTGCTCGATACGGAGCTTTCCGTCGAATTGACAGGGAAGCAGATGGCCGCTTTGGGCGGTACGCTGCCGCGCGGGCTTTTGGTTTACGGCCGGCAGCCGATGATGCTCACGCGCAACTGTCCGATCGCGAACGCGCCGGACGGCTGCCGGCATTGCCGGGCGGAAAAGAAGTGGTATGCGCTCAAAGACCGCAAGGGCGCGAAATTCCCCGTGCGGTGCTTTGGAGCGTGCAGCGAGGTCTATAACAGTGTGCCGCTGTCGCTTTTGGGCGGGCTGCGGACATTTAGAAACGTCGATTTCGGCGTTCTGCGCTTTACAGACGAGACGTTTTCCCAGCGCGAAGCGGTATTGGACGCGGCTTTTTCGGACACGCCGCTGTCCATTCCCCATACGCGCGGGCTTTTCTTACGAGGTGTTTTATGAAGATATCCTTTCAAACATGCAGGCCGGGCGCCGTCCTGCCGCGCCGCGGCAGTGCGCAGGCCGCAGGGCTTGATTTGTGCGCGTGCCTGGACGCGCCGCTGACGATTTTGCCCGGCGAGATTGCGATGGCGCCGACGGGCCTGCGCGTCGAGCTGCCCGCGGGCACCGTGGGCCTTTTGTGCGGCAGGAGCGGCCTAGGCGTCCGATACGGCATAACCCTTGCGAACAGCGTCGGCGTGATCGACGCGGATTACCGCGGGGAAATCCAGGTCTGGCTCATCAATTTGGGCAAAGCGCCCTATACGCTGATGCCCGGCGAGCGCTGCGCGCAGCTTCTCGTCGTACCCGTGCATTTTCCGCAGCCGCAGTTTGCCGAAACGCTCTCGGACACCGCGCGCGGGGAAGCGGGTTTCGGCTCGACGGGCCGCATGTAAAGGGGGCGTATTTTTGGTATGAAAAACGGAATCCTGCGCGGGCTTTTGCTCGCGGCATTTCTCATTCTGGCCGTTGTGCTCGGCAAGCTCGGCGGCGACGCGGCGCTTGCGGTGTCGTGGCTTTCTTGGCTCGGCGCGTCGGCAACGTTCGGCTTTGGCCCGGCAACACTCGATGTGAGCGTCTTGCAGCTGACGTTCGGCATCCAGATGTCGTTAAATATTTTACAGTGCATCCTGTTCGTTGTCGTGATTGTGCTCTATTGGCGGCTGTGCCGCAGATAAAATAAAAAGCGGCGGAAAATGCCGCCGGAAATTTACATAATGTTTTTGTTTTGAAGGTTGAGAACTGGTTTTCAAAACGGTATAATGAAAGATAACCCGCAAAGGGCGAAAGGGGATAGCATTCATGGCGAAAGAAATCAGCATTGATCTCGGTACGGCCAATACCCTTGTCTATATGAAGGGGAAGGGGGTCATCATGCGCGAGCCGAGTGTTGTGGCGGTGGACGTGCGCACGGACGTCGTTGTGCAGGTTGGCTCGAAGGCCAAGGAGATGATCGGCCGCACCCCCGGTTCCATCGTGGCGGTCAGCCCCTTGAAGGACGGCGTCATCGCCGATTTCGATGTGACGGCCACCATGTTAAAGCATTTTATCCAGGAAGCCGCAAAGCCCGGGCGCTTCAGCCACCCGGACATCATCATCTGTATCCCGTCGGGGGTGACGGAAGTGGAGCGCGAGGCCGTGGAGGACGCGACCGCAAAAGCCGGCGCGCGGCACATCCAGCTGATCGACGAGCCGATGGCTGCGGCAATGGGCGCGGGCCTGCCGGTCAGCGAGCCGGTCGGTTCGATGGTGCTCGATATCGGCGGCGGCACGAGCGAGGTCGCGGTGATCTCCTTAGACGACATCGTCGCCTATGAGAGCGTGCGTGTGGCCGGCAATAAGTTTGATGAAGCCATTATTCAATATATTAAGAAGAAGTACGACCTGTTAATTGGCGAGCAGACGGCCGAAGAGGTGAAGATCCAGATCGGTTCCGCCTATCCGACCGAGGAGACGGCAAATGCCGCTTTGCAGATCAAAGGCCGCAGCTTGGTCGACGGCCTGGCCAAAAATGTGACGATTACGGCCGAGGAGGTGCGCGAGGCGCTTTCGGACCCGCTGCACATCATCGTCGAGGCCGTGCGCGCAACGCTCGAAAAGACGCCGCCGGAGTTATCTGCCGATATCATCGACCACGGCATTACGGTGACCGGCGGCGGTGCGCTCCTGCGCGGCATCGCGCAGCTTCTCCACCAGGAAACGGGCATGCCCGTGCGCGTGGCGGAAAACCCGCTCGACTGCGTCGTTGACGGCGCGGGGATGCAGCTTGAAAAGTCCCTGCACGCGCGTCCGTCTAAAGAAAAGAAGAGAAAAGCCCCCGAAGAATAAAAGCCCGCGGGGCTTTTTGCCTTTTGTAACGTGGGCTTTGGAAACACGGCCTTTTGGAAAGGAGGGGCTCCTGTGCACAAATTTACGCAGACACGGCAATTCCGCACACTGCTTGCCGTGCTGTTTCTGTTGTGCAGCTTGTCGCTGTACACCGGGGTCGCCGGGCCGGGGGCTTTGGGTGACCTGCTCTCCACAGCGGTGCTGCCCATGCAGCGCGTGCTGTCGCTTGCGACCGGCCAGACGGCCGAGAGCCTCGAGAGCATTACGAAATCGAAAGAGGAATTGCAAAGGGAAGTCGATGCGCTGCAAAGCCAGGTCAATCAATTGAACCAGCAGCAGACGAACTACTACACGGCCCTGCAGCAAAACGAGCAGTACCGCAAGTTTTTGGGGTTAAAGAATGAAAATCCCGACTATCAGCTGCTTTCTGCCGCCGTCATTGAGCGCGATCCCACGAGCCTTTCGGGCAGTTTTACAATTGATCAGGGCTCGGTTGCCGGCGTCACGCAGGATGCCCCGGTCATTACGGAGGAGGGGCTTGTCGGCTGGGTCAGCCAGGTCTACGCGACGACGAGCGTGGTCACGACGATTTTTGATACGGCCACCCAGTTTGGCGGCCGCGACACGGTCACCAATGAGACGGGCATCCTCTCTACGACGCTCGAACTTTCGGACGAAGGACATATCCGTTTGGACTATCTGGACGCGGATACCCAGGTCAAGGCCGGCGACCAGATCATCACGAGCGGCATCGCGGTGGACAGCGGCTTGGGCGGCCTGTTCCCGGGCGGGCTTCTGGTCGGCACGGTCACGGAAGTCGGCCACAGCACGGAGGACGCTTCGCTTTACGCCGAGGTAGCCCCTTACGTGGACCCCGCGGAGGTGCGCAACGTGATGGTCATCACCGATTTTGAAGGCAAGGAAGCGGCCCTGCAGGACGCCGCCTCCTCGCAGGAAAGCGGGGGTTGAGGGCATGAAACACAGCCGGCTTCTGCGGTCCTTGACGTATTTGATCGAAATTTTCGTATTGTATGCCGTGCAGCAGGCGCCAAACCTTTTGCCGGAGATTCACAACGGCCGCCCGCTTCTGCTTTTGCCCGTGGCCATCAGCATCGCCTTGTTTGAGCCGCAGCTCGCGGCCATGGGGTTTGGCATTTTGTGCGGGCTGTTTTTGGATCTGGGCTATGGCAACGGCATCCTGGGCCCGCACGCCATCGTGCTCGCGATTGCGTGTTTTACCATCAGTTATCTGGCACAGGATGTGATCCAGACAACGCTGCTCAATGCGTTCCTGCTAAACGCGCTGGTCTCCGGCGCGGTGGTGGTGCTGCAGTGGCTTTTGGGCTATGCCGCCCTGGGATATGAAGCGCCGCTGTATGCGCTGCTCCACCACTATCTGCCGCGATTTCTGTATACGGCGGCCTGCTGCGTGCCGCTGTATGCGCTCAACCGCTTGTTTGCCATTTATATCCAGCCGACCTCGGAATAAGGGGCCTGGAATTTCCCTCTGCACGTGCCAAAACGCATTGCCGAAACGGGGGGATCGGGAAAGGAGGCGCTTTCCGTGCGTATGAAATTTCCGGCGAAATTCCGCCGCCGCAATAAAAAACCGAAAAGCCATACCCCGCGCACCGTTGTGTGCGGGATCCTCGTCGTCGCGCTGTGCGGTGTGTTTGTCCTGCGCCTGGCCGATTGGCAGTTACTAAACGGCGCGTCGTTTCTGCAGCAGGCCGACGAATCGACGAATATCACCGTCACGATGCCGACCAACCGCGGCGAGATCGTGGACCGCAACGGGGTCGGCCTTGCAACCAACAAGACCGGCTATGCGCTCGAGTTTGCGCGCGCTTATACCGATATGGACACGCTCAATGCGACGATCCTGCGCCTGACCGAAATCGTCGAGGCACAGGGGGAACAGTGGCTCGATACGCTGCCGATCCAGCTGGATGAGACGGGCAATTACGTCTTTGTGGAAGGGCGCGACGACGACATCGCCTACTTAAAATCGGAAGATTTTCTGAAAGTTAACACGTACACCGACGCGGCGACATGTATGGAAAACCTCATCGACCGCTATTTTGAAACGGACGGCGAAAACGGCGACGAGTCGGCGCAATATACAAAGGAACAGCTGCGCAAGATCGTTTCCGTGCGCTACGCGATGACCCTTGCGGGCTTCGATTACCGGACAAGCGCCGTCTATACGTTTGCCGAGGACGTCAGCCAGGATACCGTCGCGATCGTCAGCGAGAACAGCCACGCCCTCCCCGGCGTGACGGCGCGCGTCACCACAATGCGCCAGTATGAAAATCCGACGCTTCTGCCCCATATCATCGGCACAATGGGGGCGATTGACGCCGAGGAATACGCCGCGCTGCAGGATCAAGGATATACGCAGAACGATGAGATCGGCAAAACCGGCATCGAAGCCGCACTCGAAAGCACGCTGCGCGGCAGCGAGGGCGAAAAGCGCCTGGATATCGACTCGGACGGCGATGTGACCGGCGAAACCGTCACGAAAGAACCCGAAAACGGCGACACGGTCTTTTTGACGATCGATTCGAAGCTCCAGCAGGCCGCGGCCGATGCGCTGGCAGAGCAGGTCCAGGCGGCACAGCGGCAGTACAGTGAGTGTGAGGGCGGCGCCGTCGTCGTGCTCGACACGCGCGATTTCTCCGTTTTGGCCGCGGCTTCTTATCCGACGTATGACCTGTCGCGCTACGGGTCAGACAGCGATTATACAAGCGCTTTGTTGAACGACGAGGATTCGCCGCTTTTGGACCGCGCGTTCGGCAGCGCGTTTACGCCCGGCTCCATCTTTAAGCCGGCCGTCGCGCTGGCCGCTTTGCAGGAAGGCGTGATTACGAGGAACACGACGTTTACGTGCAACCACGTCTATATGCGCTTTGCGAGCAGCGGCTATACACCGCGCTGCACCGGCAACCACGGCACGATCAGCGTGGAAACGGCGCTGGCCCGTTCCTGCAACATCTTCTTCTTTGAGACGGGCTTTTACACGACGATTGCCAAGATGAATGCATACTGCCAGCAGCTCGGTTTAGGCGAAAAGACCGGTGTGGAAATCGATGAAGCGACCGGCACGCTCGCAAGCCCCGCCGAAAAGGAAGCCTCCACCGGCGGCGTCTGGACGCCGGTCGATACGATTCAGGCCGCAATCGGCCAGCACGACAACCTGTTTACGCCCGCGCAGCTCGCCGCCTATGTTGCGACGATCGCAAACGAGGGCACGCGAAAGCAGGTGCATCTTGTCGACCACGTGACCGACTACAGCCGCAGCGAGACGCTCTCGACGACCGACCCCGCCGTTATCGTCGACAATTCCGACTACAGTTTCCTGTCTGCCGAAAATCTCGACACGGTCCAGGCCGGCATGCGGGCCGTCTGTACGACCGGTACGGCGCGCGCCAATTTTTCGGATTACCCGGTCGCCATTGCCGCGAAAACCGGTACGGCCGAAACCGGCTCCGCTTCCAGCGAAAATACGACGTTTATCGCCTATGGCCCCTATGAAGACCCGGAAATCGCCGTCGCCGTCGTCATCGACCACGGCGTGCAGGGCACGTACAGCCAGGGCGTCGCGAAGGCCGTTTTTGACGCTTACTTCGGCCTCGATGCCGGCAGCAGCAGCGCTTCGAGCACAGCGAGTAATGGATAAAAAATCCATTCACCTGCGCGCGCCGGTTTTTGACAGGTTGTACAGACAAAAATACACGGCATTTTTAGTGCCATCCTACAAATTTACGAAAATACGTCACAATATCTTTGACGAAAACGAATTGTTGTGTTAGGATAAAGGATGAGGTAAGGGCTATGGGAGCAGTGACAGTCATTACATCGGGAAAAGGCGGGGCCGGAAAATCCACGACGGCAGCCAATCTGGGGCTTGTGCTGGCTGCGGCCGGCCGGCGGGTGCTGCTGCTCGATTGCGACGCGGGACTAGGCTGCCAGGACATGCTTTTGGGGCTTTCCCAGCGGCGCGTGTTTGACCTGTCGGACGTCGTGGCCGGTGCCGCGGCGCCGAAAAAGGCGATCTATGCGTGCCCGCAGGCGCCGAGGCTTTTTGTGATGCCGGCGCCGCTGCATGAGGAGGACCTCATTAGCCCCGATATCATGCGTCAGCTCGTGCCGGCGCTTTCGCGCTATTATGACCACGTGCTGATCGATTCCCCGGCAGGGCTTGGGGAAGGTTTTCAGAGTGCCGTGGCGGCCGCGGACCGAGCGCTCGTGGTCGTCACCCCCGACCGCGTGTGTGTTTCGGCGGCGCGGCGCACCCACGATGCGCTGCTTTGCAGCGGTGTGCGTGAGCAGCGGCTTGTCATCAACCGCTTTTCGGCCGTGCAGTTTGCGCGCGCAAAGGCGTTTCCCGATTTGGACGCCGTGATCGATGAGGCGGGCGTGCAGCTGATTGCCGTCATCCCCGAAGACCGCACGCTCGCGGCGGCTGCCGCCAAGGAACTGCCGCCGCCGGACTGTCCGGCTGCCCTCGCCTTCGGCCGTCTGGCCATGCGCCTGGAAGGACGCACGGTCGAATTGCCGCCTTTACAGAAATTTGGATCGCAAAATGGATTGTGAATCGATAAAGATCGTCCCGTTTGGGGCAGGGAGGACGCGAAACCATGAATATTGCTTTGATTGCACATGACGCCAAAAAGGAATTGATGGTTCAATTCTGCATCGCTTACTGCGGCGTACTCAGCCGCCACCGCCTGTGCGCAACAGGCACCACCGGTAAAATGGTCAGCGAGGCCACGGGCCTGCGCATCCAGCGCTTTTTAAGCGGCAGCCAGGGCGGCGACCAGCAGATTTCCGCTCGCATTGCCTGCAACGAGGTGGATCTGCTGCTATTCTTCCGCGACCCGCTCTCCCCGAAGCCGAGCGAGCCCAACGATATGAACATGCTGCGCCTGTGTGACATGCACAACATCCCCGTTGCCACGAATATCGCTACGGCCGAGGTGCTGATCCACGGCCTTGAGCGCGGGGACCTTGATTGGCGCAATATCGTCAATTCGCAGGCGTGATCCGCAGGACCGCTGTCTTTTCGGCGTTTCCCATCATTTTCAAAATTTTATCAGAAAGCCGGCAGGCCTTTTCCTGCGGCAGAATGGCCCGTTTTCAAAAGCCGTTTTGCCGGGGCGGGCCTTTGCCGGCTTTTTTCTGCCCCCTACCGCATTGCGGCCGGATATGCTATAATAAAGCCATCACGCAAAAATGAGGAAAGGAACCCTTACGATTATGGAACTCATCACGAAGGCGCCCAAAGGCACACAGGACGTGCTGCCCGGGCAGAGCGAAAAGTGGCAGGCCATCGAAAAGGTCCTGCGCGAAGAGGCGGCACTGTACGGATTTTCCGAAGTGCGCACGCCGGTGTTTGAACATACAGAATTGTTCCAGCGCAGCGTCGGCGAGACGACCGACGTCGTGCAGAAGGAAATGTACACATTCCAGGATAAAGGCGGGCGGTCGATTACGCTGCGGCCGGAGGGGACGGCCGGTGCCGTGCGCGCGTTTCTAGAGCACGGGCTGTTTTCGGCGGCAATGCCGCAGAAGCTGTGGTACGAAACGTCGTGCTACCGCTATGAAAAGATGCAGAAGGGCCGCCTGCGCGAATTTCACCAGTTCGGCGTCGAAATGTTCGGCGCGGCCGACCCGTTTGCCGACGCGGAAGTCATCTCGATTGCCAGCTCGATTTTCCAGCGCCTGGGCGTGAAAAACCTGAAGCTCGAAATCAATTCCATCGGCTGCCCGACGTGCCGCGCGGCCTATACGCAGGCGTTAAAGGAATATTTCGGGCAATACCACGATGAATTGTGCGACACTTGCCGCGAACGCCTTGAGAAAAACCCGATGCGGCTTTTAGACTGCAAGGTGCCGCGCTGCCATGAAATCGGCGAAAAGGCGCCGTCGATCCTCGATTACCTTGACGACGACTGCAAGGCGCACTTTGAGGCCGTCAAAGCGGCGCTTGACAGCTTGGGCATCGCGTACACGGTCAACGACCGCATCGTGCGCGGGCTCGACTACTACACGCGCACGGTGTTTGAGTTTACGACCGAAGACCTCGGCAGCCAGGCGACGGTTTGCGGCGGCGGGCGGTACGACGGGCTTGTCGCCGAGATGGGCGGCCAACCGACGCCGGCGTTGGGCTTCGGCATGGGGCTCGAGCGGCTTCTGCTTTTGATGGAGGCGCAGGGCATCGCGTTCCTGCCCGCAAAGCCGTGCGACCTTTACATCGGCAGCATCGGCGAGGCGGCGCGCAGAAAGGCGTTCGCGCTCGCCGGCGCGATGCGGCAAAGCGGCGTTGCGGCGACGTTTGACGAGGTCGGCCGCGGCGTCAAGGCGCAGATGAAGTACGCCGACAAGATCGGTGCGCGCTTCAGCATGGTGCTCGGCGACGACGAGCTCGCCGCCGGCAAGGCGCAGATCAAAAACATGCAGACCGGGGAAAAGCACGAAATTTCCCTCGACGAGACGTTTGCACAGCAGTTTGCCGTTTTCGACAGCAGCCTGCTGTAAGAGCATTTCAAATTCCAATCCTAAGTCTTTTTTCATTCAAATAAAAAACCTACTTTCAGTGGAGGCAAATCAACATGGCTGAATTTATGACCGGCATCAAGCGCTCCTGCTACTGCGGGGAGCCGCGCCTTTCCGATGCGGGAAAAACATTGACCGTCTGCGGCTGGGTCCAGCGCCAGCGCGATTTGGGACAGCTGATCTTTATCGACCTGCGCGACCGCACGGGCATTTTGCAGCTCGCGTTCGACGAGTCGACGGACAAGGACGTGTTCCAGAAAGCATTTTCGTGCCGCGCGGAGTTCGTCCTCGCCGCGACGGGCGTGCTGCGCGAGCGCACGAGCAAAAACCCGGAGCTGCAGACCGGCGACGTCGAACTCGCCGTCCAGCAGCTGCGCATCCTCGCGAAGAGCGAAACCCCGCCGTTCGCGATTGAGGAGCATTCGAATGTTAAGACCGAGACGCGCTTAAAGTACCGCTACCTCGACCTGCGCCGCCCGGACATGCAGCGCATTCTGACCGCACGCCACCGCATTGCGAAGTGCGCGCGCGATTATTTCGATGAAAACGGCTTTTTGGAGATCGAGACGCCCGACCTCGTCGCCTCCACGCCCGAGGGCGCGCGCGATTACCTCGTGCCCAGCCGCATGTTCCCCGGCGAATTCTTTGCACTCCCGCAGTCGCCGCAGCTGTATAAGCAGCTTCTGATGGTCGCGGGCTTTGACCGCTATATGCAGGTCGCGCGCTGCTTCCGCGACGAGGACCTGCGCGCCGACCGCCAGCCTGAATTTACGCAGATCGACTTTGAGATGAGCTTCGTCGAGCAGGAGGACGTCATCGCAATCGGCGAGGGCTTCATCCAGCGCGCGTACAAGGAAGTCTGCGGCATCGATATCCCGCTGCCGCTGCCGCGTTTGACGTGGCGCGAGGCGATGGACCGCTTCGGCTCCGATAAACCCGATCTGCGCTTCGGCCTTGAGTTAAAGGATGTCAGCGGCTGCGTGCAGAACACGAACTTCAAGGTCTTCTCCGGCGCGTTAGCCGGCGGCGGTTCCGTGCGCGGCATCAACGCGAAGGGCCTCGCGCACAAGCTCTCGCGCAAGGAAATCGACAAGCTCGGCGAATGGGTCAAGACGTACGGCGCGAAGGGTCTTGCCTGGACGCGCCTGGCCGACAAGGAGACGAGCAGTTTCGAGAAATTCTTGGCCCCCGAAGAGGTCAAGGCGATCCGCGAAACCTTAAACGCCGAGCCCGGCGACGTGCTGTTTTTGGTCGCGAGCGAAAAGGACACGGTCGTATTCGCGTCCCTGGGCGCGCTGCGCAAGGAGATTGCGCGCCGGTTCGATCTGATCGACACGTCGAAGCCGTGTTTGTTGTGGGTCACGGACTTCCCGATGTTCGAGTACAGCGAGGAGGAGAGCCGCTGGGTCGCGATGCATCATCCGTTTACGATGCCGAACCCCGAGGACCTCGACCGCCTCGAATCCGACCCCGGCTCCGTGCGCTCGATCGCGTACGATATGGTCATTAACGGCTATGAGGCCGGCGGCGGCAGCATCCGTATCCATGACACCCAGCTGCAGGAGCGCATGCTCGAAGCGCTCGGCATTTCGCCCGAACAGGCACAGCGGCGCTTCGGCTTTTTGCTCGATGCATTGAAATACGGCGCCCCGCCGCACGGCGGCATGGCGTGGGGCCTTGAGCGCCTTGTGATGGTGCTTTTGGGCGTCGAGGACATGCGCGACGTCGTCGCGTTCCCGAAGGTCGCATCGTCCGCGGACCTGATGAGCCGGGCGCCGAGCGTCGTGGAACCGGAACAGCTCGACGAACTCGGCATTGCCGTCAAGCCGAAAACGGACGCATGAGCGGCCGCGACCCGGCGCCCGGCACGAAGCCGCGGCCAAATTATCAACGGGAATTGGATGCACTGTTGAAAACATGCGCCGAAGCAAAGAAAAAGCCGCAGCTCTTGCTGCATGCGTGCTGTGCGCCGTGCAGCAGCTACGTGCTCGAATATCTGGCGCGCTTTTTCGAGATCGTGCTTTACTACTATAATCCGAACATTTCCCCGCAGGCGGAGTACGAAAAGCGCGTACAGGAGGTGCAGCGCCTTTTGCGCGAACTGCCTGAAGCGGCGGGCGTGCGCTTTTTGGAAGGGCCGTATGAGCCCGAACGCTTTTTTGCGCTCGCGCGGGGGTTAGAAACGCTGCCCGAGGGCGGCGAACGGTGTTTTCGCTGCTACCGGCTGCGGTTGGAAGAGGCGGCGAGGGCGGCCGTGGCGGAAGGCTGCGACTATTTCTGCACGACGCTTTCGATCAGCCCCTATAAGAATGCGCAGAAGCTAAACGAGATCGGCCAGGCGCTTGCACGGGAATACGGCGTTTCTTGGCTGCCGTCCGACTTTAAAAAGCGCGGCGGCTATCAGCGCAGCATCGAATTGTCGCATCAATACGGGTTATACCGGCAAAATTATTGCGGCTGCGTCTACTCGGCGGCGCAGGCGCAGCGATAAAAATCGAGCGGAAGGGCGTTGTGTCTTTCCGCTCGATTTTTTGTGAAGAAAGGCCGGGGGCCCGCGCGGAAAATAGATTTTCAAAACGTGCTTTTATAAACGAGTGTGTCACTCGGTTCCACCCTATATCTTGTGGAAAAACGAAAATCCACAAACTTGCGGAGAAGTTGGGGAAAAGCCCGTGCAAACGGTGGAAACCGGGTAAAAGCGCGCGCTTTTGGCCGGTTTTCTCCGCAAAGCCTGTGGAAAACTCAGTGGAAAGTGTGAATAACCCGCCCGACGCGCCCCCTATATCTTGGGTTTTGCCCGCTTTTTCGCCGTTTGTCTGCCGGTGCGGACCCTTGTATTGTTTGAGAACGGCGTGGAAGTGCACCTCTCCCCTGCTTTTAGGGGCTGCCGGATGGCCGGGGCCCATATCTTGTGGAGGAAGGATTTTGCAAGGCGCCAAAACCATTGGGGAAAAACTCGGTGGAAAGTGTGGAAAACCATCCGCAAAGCGCCGTCTAAAGCCGGTTTCCGCGCGTTTTGCGATGTGGAAAACCCGTTGGAAACATGTGCGCCTGCGCGGAGGAATCTTTCCGAAATCCACTATATATTGTGGTGTTAAAAATTTTTCGGCATAGATATTGACGTTTTCGCGCGCAGTGCGTATAATAAGAAGTACGCGATAAGAAAGAATCCCACAGTCGATAGAAGCAAAGGAGAAAGGCCTTTGCTTCTATCGACTGTGGCCAATGAGGAGGCTGAAACCGAACGATGGTCACAACGATCCGCAAGCGTAACGGAAAGGAGGTCCCATTCGACCCGGAAAAAATCCGCAGCGCCATCCATAAAGCCAACCAGTCCGACGCGGCGAAGGGGGAGAAAATTTCCACTTCCGCGCTCGACGAGCTGACGCATCAGATTATCCATAAGCTTCCGGACGGGGAAATCCCGACGGTCGAGCAGGTGCAGGACCTCGTGGAGGAGGCGCTGATCGCGGCGGATTACGCGAAGACCGCGAAGGCTTATATCCTCTACCGCGCCGAACACGCGAAGATCCGCCAGGCCGAGGGCGACCTGATGGATATCTATAAGGAACTGACGTTCCGCGACGCGCGCGACGTCGACTTAAAGCGTGAAAACGCGAACATCGACGCCGACACCGCGATGGGCACCATGTTAAAGTACGGCAGCGAGGGCAGCAAGTATTTCTGCAACAACTACGTGCTGCCGAAGGACATTGCCGCGGCGCACATCGGCGGGGACATCCATATCCACGACGAAGATTTCTATATGCTCACGGAAACGTGCTGCCAGATCGATCTGCTCAAGCTGTTCCACAACGGTTTCTGCACGGGCCACGGCACGCTGCGCGAGCCCAACGACATCCGCTCCTATGCCGCGCTCGCGTGCATTGCGATTCAGGCAAACCAAAACGAAATGCACGGCGGCCAGAGCATCCCGAATTTCGACTACAGCATGGAGCCGGGCGTCAAGAAGACGTACCGCAAGATGTACCGCATGGGGCTTGCGCACTACTTCACGATTGCGCTGCATATGTCGATGGAAGACGGCGAGGCCCTCGCGAAGTTTTTGTGTGACACGCTCAAAGAGGAAATCTCGATGAGCAACGCCGCCGCCGTCGAGGAAGAGCTCGCGGCCTTTTTGCCGGCGCACCAGCGCGAAAACGGCTTTGCGCCGATCAGCGAGGCGGAGGCGCGCGAGGCGCACCGGTTTGCCGCAAAGACCGCTTGGCATGAGACGGATAAGGCGACGTACCAGGCGATGGAGGCTTTGATCCATAACCTCAATACGATGAATTCGCGTGCCGGCGCGCAGGTGCCGTTTTCGAGCATCAACTATGGCACGTGTCAGAGCCAGGAAGGCCGCATGGTCATGCGCAACCTCTTAGAGGCGACGGATGCGGGCCTTGGCGACGGCGAGACGCCGATTTTCCCGGTACAGATCTTTAAGGTCAAGGAAGGCGTCAATTATAACCCCGGCGATCCGAACTATGACCTGTTTAAGCTCGCGATGAAGACGAGTGCGAAGCGCCTGTTCCCGAACTTCAGCTTCATCGACGCGCCGTTTAATTTGCAGTATTACGACGGCTCCTACGACTCCGAAATCGCTTACATGGGCTGCCGCACGCGCGTGATGGGCAACGTCCACGACCCGTCGAAGGAAGTGACGTGCGGGCGCGGGAACCTGTCGTTTACGAGCATCAACCTGCCGCGCATCGGCATCGAGGCAAAGGGGGATCTTGAGAGGTTCTACCGCATCCTCGACGACCGCATCGATTTGTGCATCCGGCAGCTTTTGCATCGCTTTAAGATCCAGTGCAGCAAGAAGGTTTACAATTACCCGTTTTTGATGGGCCAGGGCGTGTGGCTCGATTCCGACAAGCTCGGCCCCGACGAGAGCGTCGCGGAGGTCTTAAAGCATGGCACCCTTTCCGTCGGCTTTATCGGGTTGGCCGAAACGCTTGTCGCGCTGACCGGCAAGCACCACGGCGAGAGCGAGGAAAGCCAGAAACTGGGCCTCGAAATCATCGGCCATATGCGGAAACGCATGGACGAGGAGAGCGAAAAGCGGAAATTGAACTTCACGCTCCTCGCGACCCCCGCCGAAGGCCTTTCCGGCCGCTTCGTGCGCATCGACCAGAAACGGTACGGCAAGATTCCGGGCATCACCGACCGCGACTACTATACGAATTCCTTCCATGTGCCGGTCTATTACCCGATCAGCGCATTTAAGAAGATTCAGATCGAGGCGCCGTACCACGCGCTGACGAACGCCGGGCATATCTCCTATGTGGAGCTCGACGGCGATACGTGCAAAAACCTCGACGCATTCGAGGCGGTCATCCGCTGCATGAAGGAATCGGGCGTCGGCTACGGCAGCGTCAACCACCCGGTTGACCGCGACCCCGTGTGCGGCTATAACGGCGTGATCGACAACGTCTGCCCGCGCTGCGGCCGCCGGGAGGGCGAGCCGGTCTCGCTCGAGCGCCTCAATGAGCTGCGCAAGAAGTACCCGAGCATACCGATCTATCCGGGCTGCGGCTGCGACGGCCGGTAAAGGGTGCGTTGGCATCAAAGAACCATTGATTTTACACGCTTTTATCAAGGAGCTTTTCCGAAAAGATGCCCGCCGCACGGCGGGTCCCATAAACCTTTTAAATTTAAACATTTGAAATTCAGAAAAAGGAGCTGTTTTACGATGACACAGAAGACGGTTGTAAAAGACGGCATGGTGGGCGAAGGCGTCGGCTTCGAGCGGATCCGCCGCATCACGGGCTACCTCGTCGGCACGATGGACCGCTGGAACAACGCAAAGCGCGCAGAAGAGCATGACCGCGTCAAGCATGGCCTCACAAAGTAAGCTGCGCTTAGCCGGCACGGAGCCGGAATCGATCGTCGACGGCCGGGGTTTTCGCTATACCGTGTTCGTCCAGGGCTGCCCGCACGGCTGTCCGGGCTGCCAGAATCCGCAGACGCACGACTTTCAAGGCGGCGTTGAGGTTTCGGTGGACGATTTATTTGCGGAAATCAACGACGGCGACCCGCTGCGCCGCGGGGTCACGTTTTCGGGCGGCGAACCGTTCTGCCAGGCCGAAGCGCTGGCAGCGCTTGCGTTCCGCATCAAAAACGAGACGAAATACGATTTGACGGTCTATTCCGGCTGGACGTATGAGGAACTTCTGGAGAAGGCCGCGCGCGGCGAAGCCGGTGTGGCTGAGCTTCTCCGGCTGGCGGATTATCTGATTGACGGCCCGTATCTCGAAGCGGAGCGCGACCTGACGCTGCGTTTCCGCGGCAGCCAGAACCAGCGCGTAATCGACTTGAACGCGACGCGGCGCGCAGGGCACGTCGTACTGGACCCGCTGGAAGATTAAAAGAAGCCGTTTCCCAATTTGGGAAGCGGTTTTTCTTTTTCCAAAAGCGGGCACGGCTACGCAAACGTGTTCGTCGCCTAACATTGACGCACTTTTGCGGGACTGCTATAATGAAAACAAAGCAAACCCCCAGTGTTATAATGTTTGATTGGATTTGGAGAAGAAGAGGGTGGAAATTGGGGTATGGTTTTGGTCGTTTTCTTTCTCGTGAGCATTCTGTCGTCGATTGTCGGTTCGATCTGCGGCATCGGCGGCGGCGTGATTATCAAGCCGGTGCTCGACGCGACCGGTGTGATGAGCGTTTCGGCGATCAGCTTCCTTTCGGGCTGCACCGTGCTTGCCATGTCGGTGGTTTCGGTTTATAAGAATGTGCGCGCGGGCCAGGTCAAGCTGCGCTGGAAGATTTCCACGCCGCTCGCGATTGGCGGCGCGGCCGGCGGCGTCCTCGGCAAGTGGATGTTCCACGCGCTCGAGGAAATGGTCGGCAACGACAACCTCGTCGGGATGGTGCAGGCGATTGTCCTGATCCTCGTGACGGGCGGTACGCTCGTTTACACAGTCTTTAAACAGCGCATCCGCACGAAGGAATACGAAAACCTCGTGCTGTGCGTTGTCATCGGGCTTCTGCTTGGGATTATGTCGAGCTTCCTCGGCATCGGCGGGGGGCCGATCAACCTCGTGGTGCTTGCGTTCTTCTTCTCCATGTCGACGAAGGAAGCCGCGGCGAATTCGCTGTACATCATCCTGTTTTCCCAGGTGACAAGCCTCGTGCAGACCGTTGCGACGGCCTCGATCCCCGAGGTGAATGTCTGGTACCTCGTGTTCATGGTGGTCGGCGGCGTGCTTGGCGGCTTTTTGGGCAGCAAGATCAACAAGAACCTTTCGGAGGACCGCGTCAACAAGCTCTTTATCCTGCTGATGGCCGTGATCATCGCCATCAATGTTTACAACGCCGTGAAGTTCGGCGTGCTTGCGTAAAGCAAGTCCGTTTCATAGAAAAAAGCGAAGGCAGTGGCTGCTGCCTTCGCTTTTTTTGTGTTTAGAAAGCAATCGGCCCGCCGCCGGTACGGCAAAAGCGGCCTTCGTGCTTTCCAGAAAGCGGCGGGTGCGTCACGTTTCGTAGCGCGCGCCGTCCGGTGCCGGCCGCGGCGCGAACAGGACCCGCAGGCTCCAGAGCGCCCCAATTGCGATCAGCACGTAGAGAACCCGCGCGCCGATCGCGGTGCTGCCGCCGAAAATCCAGGCGACGAGGTCGAATTGGAACAGCCCCACAAGCCCCCAGTTGATGCCGCCGATGATGATGAGCAGCAGCGCGATGCGGTCCAAGACATTCCACATAAAAATTCCTCCTTTTCGGCCGGGCGGCGAAAAACACCGGCCAATTTTCCGCCTGTACGGAAAGCCGCCGGCTTTCTTTGTCCGCCCGTCCTGTGTCTGGCACATGCCTAGTATGCCCTGCCGTACAAATTTCTTTCGTTTCAAACAGAAAATAGACGGCACAACGCAAAAAAGTATGGTATAATGGGGGCATCGCCGGGCAGGGGCCGGCACAGCGCGCGGAAAACGCGCAAACGGAAGGGGGCATTTCGCAAAATGGAGCGTGGAAAACGTGTGGTTTTGAAAGTGGGCACGAGCAGCCTGACCTATGAGAGCGGCCGGCCGAACCTGCATCGCATCGAGCACTTGTGCAGGGTGCTGTGTGACCTTTTGAATGCGGGCTTCGAATGTGTGCTCGTGTCGAGCGGCGCGATGGGCGTCGGGCGCGGGAAACTCGGCATTTCTAAAAATCCGGACGATGTACCGGCGCGCCAGGCAATCGCCGCGGTGGGGCAGTGCGAATTGATGTTTTTGTACGACAAGTTCTGCGGGGAATACGGCCGCACGGTCGCGCAGGTGCTTTTGACGCGCGACGTGACGGAAAACCCGGTTACGAAGGCGAATACGGAGAATACGTTTGGCGCACTGCTCTCGATGGGCATTTTGCCGGTCGTCAACGAAAATGACTCCGTTGCGACCGAGGAGCTTGCCGGCAAGAAATTTGGCGACAACGATACGCTTTCGGCAATTGTCGCGCTGCTCGTCGGGGCGGACTTGCTCGTGATCCTGACGGACACGGACGGCCTGTACGACAAAAACCCGCGCGAATACCCGGACGCCAAACGCATCGCGCGCGTCGATGCGGTGACGCCCCAGATCCGTGCGCTGGCAGGCCCGGCCGGCTCTGCGCGCGGCACGGGCGGCATGGCGACGAAGGTGCAGGCGGCCGCGCACGTGACGCAGGCCGGCATCCCGTGCGTTGTGATGAGCGGCGAAGACCCGGAAACGGTCTGGGCGCTGCTCCATGGCGAGGCCCATGGCACTTATTTTGCGGCGCAAACGTGAAAACATACCGGAAAGGCCGTTTCCAAACGGCCCGCGCTGTCACGAAAACGGTGTTTTTCCAATATCTTATCTATAAATCAAGTTTATAAATCAAAAAATGAAATCGCCACGGAAGGGGAGGTCCAGATGACACTCAGGGAAATGGGCGCGGCTGCCCGCAAAGCGGCCGCGGTCCTCGCAAATGCAGGCGCCCAAAAAGACGAAGCGCTTTTGCGCATCGCCGCCGCGCTCGAAGCCGGGCAGGAAGCGCTCCTTGCCGCGAATGCGGAAGACCTGCGCACCGCCGAAAAAAACGGCATGCGCGCCTCGCTGCTCGACCGGCTGCGCCTGACGCCCGCGCGCATCGCCGGCATGGCCCAGGGCGTGCGGGAAGTCGCCGCGCAGAAAGACCCGATCGGTGAAGTGATCGAGGGCGGTGTGCGGCCGAATGGGCTTCTCGTCCGCCGTGTGCGCGTGCCGCTGGGCGTCGTCGGCATCATCTTTGAGGCGCGGCCAAACGTCACGTCGGATGCGGCAGCGCTGTGCCTGAAGGCCGGCAACGCGGTCCTGCTGCGCGGCGGTAAGGAGGCCATCCATTCGAATGCGGCGTGCGTCGCGCTGATGCAGGACGCCGTGGAGGCAGCAGGGCTGCCGCGCGAGAGCGTCCAGCTGTGCATGGATACGAGCCGCGCCTCCGCGGAGGAAATGATGCAAATGACCGGGGTGCTGGATGTGCTGATCCCGCGCGGCGGGAAAGGCTTGATCCAATCGGTCGTCGAAAACGCGCGTGTGCCGGTCATCCAGACGGGCGCGGGGAATTGCCATTTATATGTCGACGAGAGCGCCGACCTCCATATGGCGGCCGAGATCTTATATAATGCGAAAGTCAGCCGCCCGAGCGTTTGCAACGCCGTTGAAACGGTTCTGGTCCATGAGGCGATCGCCGAACGGGCGCTGCCGGTCCTCAAGAAAAAACTCGATGAACACGGCGTCGAATGGCGCGGCTGTGAACGCACGCGTGCCATTTTGGGCGAAGATGTCCGCCCCGCGACAGAAGCCGACTGGGAGACCGAATATGGCGACTATATCCTCGCGTGCAAAGTCGTCGAAAGCTTCGACGCGGCGCTTTCCCATATTGCCCGTTACAGCACCGGCCACAGCGAGTGCATCGTCACGCAGGATTACGCGCGCGCGCAGGCGTTTTTGCAGCGCGTCGACAGCGCGGCGGTATACGTCAACGCCTCCACGCGCTTTACGGACGGCGGTATGCTCGGCCTCGGCGCCGAAATCGGCATCAGCACGCAAAAACTGCACGCCCGCGGTCCCATGGGCGTGCAGCAGCTCACGAGCAGCAAGTTTTTGATTCTCGGCAGCGGCCAGGTCCGCTGACCCCTTACAGCAGCAGATAGAACAGGGCAAGCAGCGTACCGGGTTCCGTATCGGGCTCCTCCAAAAGCAGCAGCAAAAGCCCCAAAAGCAGATTGCGCTCCCGGTCCGCAAACAGCGTCTCGAAAAAAGACGGCGCCGGCCCGTTCTGCTTCTGTATGCTGGATACGGGTGCAGGCTTTTTGGCAGGCGGCGCGGGTGCGGGTGCAGATGCGGGCGGCTGGGCCGGCTGCGGCGGCTTTGGCTGCGGCGCCTGGGCCTGCTGCGGGGGTGCCGCGCTGGAAAAGGTGCTGCCCGAGTAGCCCGGCGGCACCTGGGCGCGCTTGTGCATTTCTTGGGCGCGGCGTGCGGCGTCGCGGCGCATGGCTTCGACGGTATCCGGCAAAACAATTCCCTCCTTTCCGTCAGGCGCGCAGGCCCTTTTCGGAAGGTCGTCAAAGCCCTTCAAGGAGGCCTGCGTTTCTTAAAAGCGGCAGCATGCGCAGAAGGCCGAGCAGTTTGAGCGCTTCGTCGAGTTTCTTTTGCCGCGCCTTCCCCAACAGCGGGCGCAGCGCGTGCAGAAAGCGCGTGGTGTCGTCTTCCTGCCGCGCGGCGGAGAGCAGCGGCCCGAGCCGCCTGAGCGTGGGCAGGAAGCTGGTGTCGTCCGAAGGGGCGGGCGGCGGCGCGGCCGGCTTTTGCGGTGGTTCCCCGCTTCCGCCCAGCGACTGCAAAAGTCCCTGCACCTGCGCCATGGTTTTCGGGTCTTTTAAAAGCCCCTGTAAGGTCTGCGAAAGGTCATCCATCGCGCTGCTCCTGCTGGAGTTTTTGGAACAGCGCCTGGGCCTGCGGCGTGCGGAGGATCTTTTGCACTTCGCTTTCGTTTTGCAAGAGCGCCTCTACCCGGGCGCGGTCTTCGGGTGAGAGTTTTTGCCAGAGGTCCTGCGCTTTGGCCTTCCATGGTTCTTGCCCATTTGCTTTCCGATTTGACATGGCGGGTCCCTCCTTTGGATTCGCGTTTTCATCTTATGCAGACTCCCTTTGGGATATTCCGCGGAAAAGAGGAGATGGATTTCATGCGGATTTTGGTAGTATCAGATACACACGGCGACTACGGCGCACTGCAGCGCGCCATCCTGGCGCAGCCGCACGCGGAAGTGGTCATCCATCTGGGAGACGGCGCCGAAGAGGCCGAAAGGGCCCAGGCGGCGTTCCCGGAAAAGCGTTTTTTGTGCCTGCGCGGCAACTGCGACTGGGGCTCTAAGCTCCCGGCGTTTCTTGTGGAGGAATTTTCCGGCAAACGCTTTTACTGCACGCACGGTGCGGCCGAGGAAGTGAAGTTCGGCCTTTACGAGGCCGAGCGCCGCGCGCGGGAATATAAGGCAAATGTTTTGCTCTTTGGCCACACGCACACGCCGCTTTGCGAATACGACGACGGGCTCTACCTTTTGAACCCCGGTTCCCTGCACGGCTTCGGCGCGACGTATGGCTTTGTCGATGTCACAAAAGCTGGTATTGTGACACAAATTGTGAAGCTTTCGTGATTGACTTTTGTCCTTTTCCATGCTACTCTTTACAGTGGGGGCAGAAGCGTTTTCCTGCCCAAACGATCAGAGAATGATGGGAGGACATCAATATGACGGAATATCAGAGATGGTGCAGCCAGAAGCTTGAGGACCCCGACCTCACAGCGGAACTGCAGGAAATTGCCGGAAACGAAGAGGAGATCAACGACCGCTTTTACCGCAGCCTGGCCTTTGGCACCGCGGGCTTGCGCGGGGTTTTGGGTGTCGGCACGAACCGCATGAACATCTATACGGTCGGCCAGGCAACGCAGGGCCTTGCGAATTATTTGAATGCCCACGTCACCGGCCGCCGTCCGAGCGTTGCCATCGCGTACGACAGCCGCATCAAGTCCGACGTCTTTTCGAAGGAGAGCGCCTGCGTGCTCGCGGCAAACGGCATCACGGCGTACCTGTATCCGTGGCTGTCCCCGACGCCGACGTTGTCCTTTGCCGTGCGGTATCTCCACACGGATGCGGGCATCAACGTCACCGCGAGCCACAACCCGGCAAAATACAACGGCTATAAGGTTTATGGCAGCGACGGCTGCCAGATCACCGCGCAGATGGCCGACGATGTCCAGCGCGAGATCGACCACACCGACCTCTTTGCGGATATCCGCAAGATGGACTACGACGAGGCCGTCAAAGAGGGCCTGATTGTGACAATCCCCGACGAGGTCCAGGACGCCTTTTTGGATGCCGTCTACGCGCAGCGCATCCTCGACGAGCCGTGCGATAACCTCCATGTCGTCTACACGCCGTTAAACGGCACGGGCCGCGTTTGCTGCACGCGCATCATGGAGCGCTTAGGCGTCGCGAAAGTCGATGTCGTGCCCGAGCAGGAGTGGCCGGACGGCAACTTCCCGACGTGCCCGTTCCCGAACCCGGAAATTAAAGAAGCGCTGCAAAAGGGCCTGGAGCTGTGCGAAAAGACCGGCGCGGATTTGTTGATCGCGACGGACCCCGACTGCGACCGCTGCGGCATCGCCGTGCGCGCGGGCGACGGGTTCCGGCTCATGAGCGGCAACGAGGTCGGCGTGCTGCTGTTAAACTTCATTGCCGGCGCGAAGCTCGAACAGGGCCGTTTGCCGAAAAACCCTGTAGCCGTCACGACGATCGTCAGCACGGATATGGTCGACCCTGTGGCCGAACACTACGGCATCGAGATGCACCGCGTGTTGACGGGCTTTAAGTACATCGGCGACCAGATTGCCATGCTCGAAGAAAAGGGCGAGGAGGACCGTTTCCTGCTCGGCTTTGAGGAAAGCTACGGCTACCTTTCGGGCGGCTACGTGCGCGACAAGGACGCCGTCGACGCGACGATGCTGATCTGCGAGATGGCCAGCTGGTATAAGAAAAAGGGCATGAGCCTGTACGACGCGATTGAGGACCTGTACAAGACGTACGGCTACTATAAAAACGGCCTGTTAAACTTCGGCTTTGAGGGCGAAGACGGCATGATGAAGATGCAGAAGATCATGGATTCGCTGCGCGAAAACGCGCCGGCGTCGATTGCGGAAATTCCGGTCGTCGGCTGGAGCGATTATGAGAAGAGCGTGCGCTCGGATGCCGGAAACGAGAGCCCGATTGACCTGCCGAAATCGAACGTGCTCGAGTATCGCTTGGAGAACGGCTGCAAGGTCATCGTGCGCCCGTCCGGCACGGAGCCGAAGATCAAGATTTACCTCTCCGCGAAGGGCAAGGACGAAGCCGAAAGCGACGCGCTGATCACCGCGCTGGAGGAAGCCGGCAAGGCGCTGATTTCGGAGCGTCAGGCGTAAGCATATCAATTGGCATACGGAATGAAATAGAGCAATGGTATAGAAAAAGCGAGGGAAGCCTTTTTGACGGGGCTTCCCTCGCTTTGTGTTGCCGGTTTTAAAAATACTTCCATCCATATTTCTCAAAAAGCCGCCGGCTTTCCGCTTCGGCCTCTTCGGGAAGCGGCGTATAAGCACGGATCGTTTTCGTCTGGAGGTCTACATCAGCGACAACCTTGTCCATACCGAGATAAAGATGGCCGTTGGAGATAAGGAGTTCGTTCCCGGAGTGAAAGAAATACGGAAGGGTTTCTTTCAGCAGAAACCAACCGCCCGCAATTTCAAAAAGATAGGAAACGTCTTCTGCGTCTTTGGAAGCGTCGTACCAGTGTTCCCGATGGCGGCCGGAAACGAGCAGGAACGCCGCGTCCTTACGGATATGCAGGCCGCGGAAGGCGACGGAATCGCGCGAGCAGGGATGCGGCCACTCCTCGCCGTAGAGCAACACCGGCTCGAGCGTGTCGGAAAACATATAAATGGCGGTATTGGCCGTGACAAAATGCGTAAGCGAATCGACCGCGTAGATGCGGCCGCCAAATTCAAAGACTTTTACAAAATTCCCGCGGACGGCTTTCCGCTTCGGCGTGAGGAGTTTACCGCCAAATTCCCCGTTATTGTAGGAGAGAAACGTCCCCTTAGACGTCTGAAACGCCTCTTCCTCTTTGCGGCATCCGGGACCGTTTGGGCAAAGGCGGCACCAAATTTCCCCGTCTTCCCGCAGAGCAATTTCCAGAAATTCAGGAATCCAAAGCAAGACGGCATCCCGGTCCCCGCATTCCATGCAGCCTTCCTTTTTGAGCCCATGCTTCTCCACGAATTCCGGGGAATAAAAGCCGCCCGAAAACGAGAGCGGCGCCTTTCGCAGTTTCGAAAGGGGCGTCCAAGTTTCTTGTCTCTTTGTGTTTTTTCCCATTCTCAGGAATCCCTTTCAACCGCCGCCTGCAGCGCCCGCATAATCTCTTGTTCCGTGCAGTCGCACAATTGCCGCGCATCGAGTGCTGCGGACAGATTTCGTGCAAGGACGGCGCCTAAAAAATATCCAATATCTGAATGGCCGCGATAGCTGCACCAGTCGCCGAAAAAGTCCTGTACGGATTCCCCGGCCTTGCACCGGCGACAGAACTCCCGAAACAGCTTTCCTTCGTTTTCCCGGCACCACGAAAGCCAGCCGTCCCGGTTTTGATGAAAGAAATCGGGGCCGCCTGCGAGTTCCTGCTCGAAAAACATCGCGACGCCTTCCGTGTAAAGCTGCCACAAAGCGGAGGCCGTCTCCTCAAACGACGGCGCCTTTCGGCACTGGGAATGCCACAGATGCCCGAGCTCGTGGTAGAGAAGCCCGCACATCGCCGTTTTGCCCGTCCAGTTTAACTCGACGATTTTCTCGGCGCCGAGCAGTACGGCCGGCCGCCCGTCGAGGTCCGTCGCCCAGCCGGCGCCGCTGCAAAGTCCGAGATAAAACAGGATGTCCGCGTCGAGGCCGATTTCAAAACGCGCGCCGCATCTCTTCGTAGGTGTCAAGAATGCGCAGCATGGGCCCCTTCCTTTTTTGTCAGAGACACGACGCATTCGACGTGGTTCGTGTGCGGGAACATATCGACCGGCTGGATGTGCCGCACGCGGTAGCCGGCTTTGCACAGCTCCAAAAGGTCGCGCGCCTGCGTTTCGGGGTTGCACGAGATGTACACGATGCGCGAAGGGCCTGCGGCCGCGGCGGCGCGCAGAAATGGCGGCGTCGAGCCCGCCCGCGGCGGGTCCATCAAAAGCACGTCCAGATGCCCGCCTTCCTTCGCAAATTCCGTGAGGAATTCCGTCGCGTCCGCGCACAAAAACCGCGCGTTTGCGATGTGGTTGCGCTTTGCGTTTGCGACTGCGTCCCGCACGGCGTCGCGGTTATTTTCGACGCCGAGCACCTGCCCCGCTTTCGCCGCGGCGACGAGGCCGATTGTCCCGACGCCGCAGTAGGCGTCGAGGACCGTGTCCTTCTTTTGCAGCCCGGCAAAATCGAGCGCCGTGCGGTAAAGCACCTCGCACTGCGTCGGGTTGATTTGGTAAAAGCTCCGCGGCGAAATGCGGAACCGGCACCCGCACAGCACGTCCTCGATGAATCCCGGGCCATACAGCGTGCGCTCGTGCTCGCCGAGCACCATCGCCGTGTGGCGCGCGTTGCGGTTCAATACAATCGTCGTGATGTCCGGATGCGCTTCCAAAAGCGCCGCCGTGAATTTTTTCGCCGGAAAAATGGGGTTGCCCGCAACGAGCACAACCATCGTTTCACCCGTCGAAAAGCCGCGCCGCACAAGGACATGGCGCAAAAAGCCGCGTCCCGTGCGCTCGTCCCACGGATGCAGATGGAAGCTCTTCAGTAGTTCCCGCACGGTCCCGATGATTTCGTCGGCCTTCTCGTCCTCTAAAAGGCAGTGCTCCACGGCGACGACGCGCCGCGTGCCCGCCTGGTAGACGCCGGAAATAATCTCCCCGTTCGGCCGCTGCGTGAACGCCGCCTGCACCTTATTGCGGTAATGGTACGGCGTTTCCATGCCGAGAATCGGCGCGACATGGCCGAATTTTCCCAGAAGTGCGATCACTCGCCCCTGTTTCCACGAGAGCTGGCGCGGGTAATCGAGATTCTGCATTTGGCAGCCGCCGCATTTTCGAATCAGCGGGCACCGTTTCGTCTGCTGCATCGGTTTTCTCCCTTCCTTTTATAGTTTTTATGGCCTTTGATAGCCTTTTGCAGCCTTATAGCCGCCGGATAGCTTCCCAGCCGGCAATCATCACGCAGTGCGGAATCCATTTTGCAAAGATGCGGTGGATAAACGAAACCGGTCCGGCCGTCGCGATCGCGCAGCCGAGGCGGCTTTCGAACAGCGCCAGACGCGCGACCGTCTTCGCGTGGCTTGCCAGCGGGAAATGGCGTACGGCGCTGCCGTTTTTCGTCTGCTGCGCCGTCGGGATGAATTCCGTGTCGGAAATCCAGTACGGGCACACGGCCGTCACGCGGATGCCGGTGCCGAACAGCTCCCAGCGCAGCGCGCGGCTGTAGCGCATCAGAAACGCCTTGGTCGCCGCGTAGACCGCGAGCCCCGGCAGCGGCTGGAACGCCGACGTGCTCGCAATTTCCAAAATCCGGCTGCCGCGTTCCATATACGGCAGCGTGAGCAGCGTCACATCCACGGCGGCACGGCAGTTTAAGTCGATCATGTCGTCGCAATCTTGCATCGAAATGTCCTTGTACGTGCCGATTTTCCCGAAGCCCGCCGCGTTAATCAGCACGCGCACCGAGGGCTTTTCGGCCGCGAGTGTGTCGGAGAGGACCTTTAAACTCTCCTTTTTCGTCAAATCGAGCGGCAGGCAGCGTACCGGCACCGGCATCTCGCGCTGCAAGGACTCGAGCGCCTCTTTCCGCCGCGCAATCACCCAAATTTCTTCGAGCTTGTCCGATTCCCTGCAGGTTGGCGACCCCGCCTTTCGGCACAATTCCCGCACGAATTCGCGCCCCAGCCCGCTCGACGCGCCCGTCACAACCGCAATTTGCATGAAAGCCACCCCTTTCGCCTGTTTTGTCCATTGTACCATGCACACCCGCGCAAGTCCAGCCGAAAGCGCGCGGATGCCCGCCTTTATTCTCTCCAGGAAATCTCTTTGTTTGCGCATGAAAATAGAGGAAAATGCCAAACTTTTTTGATCCCTCAGATGCACCCTTGACACGGCGCGGGAGGTTCATTAGAATATTGATTGTTAGAATTCTTATAATAAATATTCTAAGAATCAATCGGCAGGATTCTGCGCATCGGAAACGGGGAGGCATTTTGATGAAAAGAACGGAATATGTATTGCGCCGCGGCGGGATTTATTTATTGGGGCTCTTTGTGATGGCGCTTGGCGTATCGATCTCAAAGGCGTCGGATTTGGGCGTGTCGCCGGTCAACTCGATCCCGTCGGTCGTCAGCGAGATCACGGGCGTGGATATGGGGGTGTGCACGACGCTCGTGTTTATCGGGTTTATCTTCGTGCAGCTTTTGATCCTGCGCAGGGAGTTTAAACCGGTCGCATTTGTGCAGGTGCTGTGCTCGGTGATTTTCGGCGGGTTTGTCAGCGTAACGGGCTTTTTGTGCGGCCTGTTCCTGCCGCCGTGTGAAAACTACGCGATGCGGATTGTCTATGTGCTCGTGAGCATTGTCTTTGTGGCGCTGGGCATTCTCTTGTACCTGGAAGCGAACGTGCTGTCGCTGCCCGGCGAAGGGGTCATGCAGGCGCTGTCGAAGAAGACGGGCATCGCACTGTCGACGGCGAAGATGATTTTCGATTGGGGCGTCGTGATTATTTCGGCGATCCTGTCGCTTGTGTGCATGGGTGCGCTCGTCGGCGTGCGCGAGGGCACGGTGCTCGCGGCAATCGGCGTTGGGCTGTGCTTAAAGCTTTTGGGGAAGCTCTTGCGCAAGCGCGTACAGGCGTTTTTGGCGCCGCCGCAGAAGAAAGCGGTGGCGTAAGGCGGCCTTCTCCCACCTTATAAAGGAATATGCAAAAAGGGACGTACCTTCGCGGCACGCCCCTTTTTTGATTTTTGGATTCTTCGATCAATTTCACGCCTTCATTGTCTCGTCGATCACGCGCAGCGCGTTGCGCCAGCAGATTTTTTCCACTTCCTCTTCGGGAAAATAGAACGCCAGTGCGTCGGCCAGAGCCGGCAAGCCCGCGCAGTCGGTGAACTCGAGCTTCGAATCGATGCCGTCAAAGTCGGAACCGAGCGCGACCGCGTCGATGCCGGCTTTATCGCGCAGATACCGTGCGCAGCGCACGATGTCTTCGATTTTCGTGTAATTTGTGCGCGCGGCCGTCGGGGACAAAAACCCGGCGCAGAAGTTAATCCCGCACACGGACCCCGTTTCACCAATTGCACGCAGCATGTCATCGGTCAAATTGCGCGGATGCTGGCACAGTGCCCGCGCACAGGAATGGCTTGCCGTAAACGGCACGTGCGCCGCCTTGGAGAGCTCCACCACATCCCAGAACCCGCCGTCCGACAGATGGGAGACGTCCACAAGGATGCCGAGCTTCTGCATCAGTGCAACGGCTTCTTTTCCGAACGGCTTGAGTCCGCGCGCCGTGTCCGCGGGGATCGGGCTGTTTGGGTAGCCCAAGCTGTTTTCGAAATTCCACGTCAGCGTCATCAGCCGCACGCCGCGCCGGTATAACAGGGAAATCTTCTGCCGGTCGCCGTCGAGCAGCGCACAGTCCTCTACGCTCAGCAGGATGGAAAGCAGGCCCTTCGCGTCGTTTGCGCGGATGTCGTCGCCGCAGTACGCCAGCGCCGCAAGGTCTTTATTTGCGTTCATCTCGCGCAGCAGACAGGTGCAGGCATGGCTGAAATAGGCGCGCGCCTGCGGGATCGCATTTTCCGGGCGCTTCGGCGGCGGGATAAACACGGCGCAGACCTGCGCCATCGCCCCCGCCTGCTTGAGACGCTCCAAGTCGAGCTGTCCGGAAGTCTTCCGCAAATGTCCGCCCTTTTGGCCGTATACGCAGGAAGTGAGCGTATCGCAGTGCAGGTCGATAAATCGCATCCTAAACGCCTCCTTATGCCGCGCCCTCGCGCGGTTCTGTTTCGATGGACCGCTTTGAAGGGTCCCCGCTTAAAAAGGTGCCGGCAGAATTTCGGACAAAAACGCCCTTTCCGGCACCTTTAAGATAAGTATAGCACATTGATTGAAAATAGTACAGAGCTTTGCATGATTTTTAAAAATTTTGTCCATCTGCAAGGGCAATCTTGCCGCGCATGCCGGCGGTAGGAGGCGTTTTTACGAGGAATCGGCGGACGGCTGGGGATGTTTTTCACAGTACGCGCGGATGCAGGCCAAAAACGCATCGCCGTAGCGCGCGAGCTTGCGTTCGCCCATGCCGGGCACCTGCAAAAGCGCCTGCCGGGTTTGCGGGAGCCGTTCGCACAGCGCGTGCAACGTCGCGTCGGTAAACACGACGTACGCGGGCACACTCTGTTTTTTGGCGATCTTCGCACGCAGCGCGCGCAGCGATTCGAACAGTTCGCCGTTTTCGGCAGGCTGTGCTTTGGCCCCTTCGCGGGAGGCGCGTTTCCGACGGCGCTCTTCATAGAAAAAGACCTTTTCGTTTTCAAACAGCACGCCCCGCGCGTGGGGGCCGAGCTGGAGAATGGGGTAATCGCTGTCCGTGCGCGTCAGGCAGCCGAGGACGAGCAGGCGTTCGATGCGCGCGCGGATCTCCGGAATCGTCAGGTCTTTTAATAGGCCGTACGTGCGGTTTCGTGTAAGGCCCATGCGCTCGAGGCGCGCGGTTTTGGAGCCGTGGAGCACCTCCGCGATGATCGCCGTGCCGAATCGTTCGCCTGTGCGTTTGACGCAGCTCAGGATTTTCTGTGCGTCAACCGTCATATCCTTTTCGCGGCCGCGGCGTTTGCAGTTGCCGCAGTTTTGACACGACAGCGGGCTTTCCTCCCCGAAATACTGCAGGATATAGTGGCGCAGGCAGCCGTCGGTCATGCAGTAGCCGGTCATCTTGGATAAGCGGGCGTAATCGCGGGTGCGCAGGCGCTCTTGCGTTTCCTCGTCGAGCGGCGCGTCCGCGTCGTCCTGGTTGTGGGATACGGAGATTAAAAACCGGTTTAAATGCAGGTCGCGCGCGTCGTAAAACAGGATGCACTGTGCGGGCATGCCGTCGCGCCCGGCGCGGCCGGCCTCCTGATAATAGCTTTCCAGGTCCTTGGGCATGTTGTAATGGATCACGAAGCGCACGTCGGGTTTGTCAATGCCCATGCCGAATGCATTGGTGGCGACGATGACGCGCACGCGGTCGAATAGGAACGCCTGCTGGTTTGCGCTGCGCGTTTCCTGAGAAAGGCCTGCGTGGTACGGCGCGGCGGAGATGCCTTGCTCCGTTAAAAACGAACAGACTTCCTCCACGGCGCTGCGCGTCGCACAGTAGACGATGCCGCTGTCCGTTTTCGGAAACGAGGAGAGTACATGCAAAAGCTCGTCTTTTTTTCGGTCCGGCCGTCGCACTTCATAAAACAGGTTTTGCCGGTCAAACCCCGTGACAACCTGGACGGGTGCGTGCAGCTTTAGCAGCGACACGACATCTTTCTGCACCGCTTCGGTCGCGGTGGCAGTGAACGCGGCGACCGGCGGGCGGTACGGGAGTTTTTCAAGAAAGGTGGGGATCATGAGGTAACTCGGCCGGAAATCCTGCCCCCACTGGGAGACACAGTGTGCCTCATCGACGGCGACCAGCGAGATCTCGACGCGCGCGGTGAAATCGAGAAAGTTTGCGGTCAAAAGCCGCTCCGGCGCGACATAGATCATTTTATACTGCCCATGCACGGCGTTTTCGAGCGCGCGGCGGTACTGCCGCAGCGTCAGGCTGCTGTTGAAGTATGCCGCCGGCACGCCCGCCGCAATGAGTGCGCGCACCTGGTCCTGCATTAAGGAAATTAACGGCGAGACAACGAGCGTAATGCCCGGAAGCAGCAGCGCCGGAACCTGGTAGCACAGCGATTTTCCGGCGCCGGTCGGCATGATGCCGAACGCGTCCTTTTTCTGGAGAATCGCATCGACCAGGGCCTCCTGCCCCGGACGGAAGGAATCGTAGCCGAAATACGTCTTCAGCGCTTCGTATTTATCCACCGTTTCTTTGCCGCTTCCTTCCCTTGGTCCTCTGTGTTCGATTGGTTCGTTTTCTTATGCATTTATGCGTTCTTTAGCAGGGCATCCCAGTAAGCCCCCATCGTATAGCCGGGCTCTTCGGTGACTTCTCTGCCAAAATCACACGGCGGCACGAAGGCTTTCGCCGCCTCGATGCTCGGAAATTCCACTTCCGCGTATGTAAATGACGTCGGCGCACCCGCATCGACGATATTGTATTCCAGCCGGTACCCGCCCGGCAGCGCGTAGACGGTGTAGTCTTTTCGCACGAGCGGGTGCGGCAGCAGGCGTTCAAGCGCCAAGAATTTCTCACGCGGGATGTCGAATTCGATTTCTTCGCGCGCCAATGTCCCCTTGCCCTTGATGCACAGCCGGTAGCCCGTTTCCCCGTCCTTTTCTTTCGAGCGGATGCGCACGGTCGGTTTTGTGCACAGATATCCCTGCCGCAGCACCGCCCGTTCCAGTACCGGATATCCTTCCGGCGGCGCGGGCATCAGCCATTTGCGTTCGATTTCCATGTGGGGTCCTCCTTTTATGTGGTTTGCCGATACAGGGAAATGCCCTGTTTCTGCGAGACCAGCGTGTACGATGACGAGAGCACCTGCGAGAGGGTGGGTTCCGTAAACTCGCCGGAGCCGACAAGAATCCATTTTGGCGGATCGGTTCGGAGCATCTCATCAATCGCGTCGCCGATTTGGGGGTCGAGCACGCGCTGGTCTTCCTGATAGAAACTGTATGGATAACACGGATCGATGCCGCTGATGCAGAACCAGCGTGCGGGCACTTCATAGCCCCAAACTTCGTTACGCTCCTCTTCGGGGATTGCGGCGGCCTGGTATTGGATTTCCGCATACGTTTGCTGGATCTGCTCCTGCTGCTGGCCGTAATTGATGTCGTTATAAATCCCGTTGTCGACGATCTCTATATAGAAATATGCGCACACGCACACCATGACCGCGGCAAACGCATATAGCCCGAAGTGGGAATGCTTCCGTGCGTGCGGCTGTTCGCCGGCTGCCCATTGGCGCTTAAACATGCGCAATAGGTCAAACAGGAAGACGAGCGACAAAAGCAAAAGCGGCGCCGTCATTGTGCAGTAGTGCAGATAACCGTTGCCGGGCAAAAAGGCCACAACCGTCACGCCGCTGCACAGCGCGAGCAGGCCGCCTTTGGCCCAGCTTTTCTTGGCACCATACAAAAGGCCGACGGCAATCCCCAGAAATGCGGGGGAAAGGTAGTGCAGGATGTTCATCCACGCGCCGGCGTCACGCTCGGCAACGCCGTTCTGCGAATAGAGGAACGGCAGCCCGATCGTGCCGTAAAACATCTCCCACAGCGCATTGTGCGCGCCGAAATAGAGCAGAAACGGCACAAAGGCCAAGAGCATGCCGAGCAGCGCCGCGCCAAGATTCTGCAAAAGCTCTCGAAACGCGCGGTGATAGAGAAGAAGAAACAAAAATAAGAGGAAGATACCGCACACGATGGCGGCATTCGTCGCACGGATCAGGACAAGCAGCGTAAAGCAGATGCCGTACACAAAGGCATACAGCGGCGGGTGGGCGCTGCCGCGCACGAGCACGCGGCAGGCCAGCAGGAGCGGCAAGAGCACAAACGGCAGGCTGAATTCTTCGGAGAGATTTCCGCCCTCAAACGTCGCCGAAAGCAGGAGAATCGTCAGCACCACCGCTGCCATTGCGGGCTGGCGGCTCAAAAACAGGCGCGCCAGTGCGAACAACAAGCAGAAGGTCACACATAGAAACACAAACTGTACCGCGAAGGCACCGCTGCGCCCGCCAAGGAAAAACTGCCCGACCGCCTCAATAAAGAACAACAGCGGCCCTTTTACATCAAAAAAGTCGACATAAGGGACAGCGCCGTCTGCGACCATACGGCCGGTCAAAATAAAATACGCCGCGTCATCGCCGTAAAGCCGTGGGTATAAAGGGCTGGTGTACCGTGAACAAAACCATAAAAAGAAAAAAGCGCCCACCAAAAGTCCGGCATAGCACGCAAGGTCCCACCGGCGTTCTCCGCCGCGGCGCGGCAACGTTCGATTCATCGATGTATCTCCTCCCTCTTGCACGAGGCATTCCTTTCATAAAGGAAGACAGGACCTTCTTCTTTCTATAGAAGGCCCGTCCCCTGACTTCTTCCCTGTCATTATCGCATAAAAGCGGGGTGGATGCAAACGCGGCACCGATTAGGCTGTATGGTCAGAGCCGTCGAGCGGTTTGTCAATAAAGGCCGGGCGGAATTTGCTGTAAAGGATTTTCTGTGCGGAATAAAGGCCCGTATAGCCCGAAAGCGCGTAGGAAATCGCTGCGGCCAGCAGATAGTACGGCGCGCCCTCAAACCCGAAGATCGAGCACCCCAAAAGCAGCGCCGAGACGGGACAGTTCGTCACGCCCGCAAACAGTGCCACCAACCCGACTGCCGCGCCGAATCCCGGTGAGAGCCCCAAAAGTCCGCCCGCGAAGCAGCCGAATGTCGCGCCGATAAAGAAGGTTGGCACAATTTCGCCGCCCTTAAACCCCGCCCCGAGGGTCAGGGCCGTTAACAGGATCTTCCACAAAAACGCCTGTGGGACGGCCTCTCCGGCCACGGCGCGCGCGATGACATCCGTACCGGCGCCTTCATAATCCGTTGTGCCGGAAATAAGGTTTAACACGATCACAGCGGCCGCGCCCACAAGCGCGCGCACGTAGGGATTCGGCAGGAACTTGTGCATGCCCTTGCCCACCCAGCGCAGCGCCAGGCAGAACCCCGCCGCCACGAGCGCGCACAGCGCAGAAAGGGCGAGCACCTGCAAACCCGGCAGCAGTCCCACCGGCGCGATGCCCGAAACATCGAAGTGCGTCGGCTGGGCGCCCAAAAGCTGTGCAATCCCCGACGCCGTCACGCACGCGAGCACCGTCGGCACGAGCGCCGGGTAATACATTTCGCCGACGCTCACGACTTCCAATGCGAATACGGCCGCCGCGACCGGCGTTCCGAACAGGGCCGCGAACACCGAACCCATGCCGCACATCGTCAGCACATGCCGCTCCTTTTCGTCGCGGTGCAAAAGACGCCCGAGACTGTAGCCTAAGCTGCCGCCAATCTGCAGCGCCGCGCCTTCCCGGCCCGCGCTGCCGCCGCACAGATGCGTCAGGGCCGTCCCCACGAAGATCAGCGGCGCCATGCGCACGGGCAGCTGCTGCGGCGAGCGCACCGCCAGCAGCACCAGGTTTGTGCCGCGGCTTTCCTTGACGCCGCACAAGCGGTACATGCCCTGGATCAAAACGCCCGCTAAGGGCAGAAGGTACAAAAGCCACGGATAATCTCCCCGCAGCGCCGTTACCTGCTGCAAGACCCAGTAGAAGGCACTCCCCACGCCGCCGCCAATAACGGCGCCGATGCCGGCACCCAACAGCAGCCAATGGACAAATGCCAGCAGCCGTTTTTCCCAATGGCGCGCCTTGCGCTCCGCTTCTTGCTTTTCCATCTTCTTTTCCTCCCGGCGCGGGGCTGTGTGTGCAGCCGTTTTCCTCGTTTTCTCTAGTGTACCATGCCCTCCGGGTGCAGGCAAGGCGGCCATGTCCCAAATATGTCCCATAAAGCCCGAAAACTTCAAAAAATTTTCCGCACCTACTTGAACATATGTTCGAACTTTTGTACGATAGAAAGTAGACGGTCATACAAAACCAGACAATCCAAAGGGAAGGAGACGGGAAATGCCATGGAGTTTCGAGAATTGGACTACGCCCGTTGGGCGCAGGAGTATTTGCAGCAGGCGGCTGTGCTGGAAGCCGCGCTGAAACCCGTCCGTGCCGCGCGCAAAAAACCGCACCTGAGCATTGAGGAAAGCCGGAAGCTGCTGCAGCGGGAGAGGATGTTGTATGAGATGTATCTGGAGTGCCGGGCGACCGGCCAGCTTTTAAAAAGGCGGGGTGAACATGCGGACAAAACTGCTTTCCATTGAAGGGCTGCGCGAAAGCCTTCTGCTGCCGCCGGCGGATGTGCCGGACCGGCGTTACCAGGCGGCGGTCGCGGCGGTGAAGCGCGCGGTGCAGCAGGAGCTGACGCCGCGGCAGCGGGAGTGCCTGCTGCGCCGGTGCGCGGGCGAGCGTGTGCTGGACATTGCGCGAACGCTCGGTCTTGCACCGTCGACGGTGACAAAGCACGTGCAGACGGCCATCCAAAAATTGCAGCGGATCTTTTCATATTCGAACTTTTTTCCCGGTGACCCGGGCGCATCCGCCTAAACCGAAAGAGCCCCCGTGCGGGGGCTCTTTGTATGGGAAGAAAGCGGGGAAAGTGGTAGAATGAAAGCGGGAATGCATGGACATCCTACTTTATCGATTCCGATGGGAGGAATTCTGTTGAAAGAAAATATTGAAGCGTACCTGCACCATCTCGCGCAGGAGGAAAGAAGTCCGGCGACCCGGTCGCAGTACGCGCGGGATATCCGTCAGTTCTGCGCGTTTCTCGGGGAGGCGCCGCCGACGAAGGAGCGGGTCATCCAGTACAAAAAAGCGCTGGAAACGGCATACCGTCCGGCAAGTGTCAACGCGAAACTTGCTGCGCTCAACGGCTTTTTCGCATTTTTGGGGCTGCCGCATCTGCAGGTCCGGCAGTTGAAAATCCAGCAGAGCCCGTTCTGCGCCGCCGAACGGGAACTCAGCCGCGATGAGTACGTGCGTTTGGTCGAAACCGCGCGGGAAATGGGGGACGAGCGCTTTGCGCTGCTGCTGCAGACGATCTGCAGCACCGGCATCCGCGTTTCGGAGCTGCCGTTTATCACGGTGGAATCGGTCAAAGCAGGCGCCGCGCCGATCCACCTGAAGGGGAAGCACCGCATGGTGCTGCTGCCGGCAATGCTTTGCGTGGCGCTTGAAACGTACCTGCACGCGGTGGGCGTTACGGCGGGACCGGTGTTTGTCACGCGGTCCGGGCGGCCGCTGGACCGCTCGAATATCTGGAAGAAGATGAAAGCCCTGTGTGTGCGCGCGGGCGTCGCCGAGGAAAAGGTGTTTCCGCACAATTTCCGCCATTTGTTTGCGAAATGCTTCTACGACGCCGATCGGGATATCGCGCGGCTCGCGGATATCTTGGGCCATTCAAACATCAACACCACCCGTATTTATATCGCAACCTCCGGCGGCGAGCACCGCAGGCAGATCGAAGCGCTGCAGCTGGTTCTTAGCAGGTAACATAATTTACATTTTGTTGCAAGCTCATAAAAGGACGATTTCTAAATTTTAGAATTAAATTTTTTAAATAAAAATAAGAGAAATAGAAAAGCTTTTGCCGAAAATGAGAGGTACATTTTCGGCAAAAGCTCTTTTTTGTTCTTATAAAACAGTTTCGCGCTTTTAAAAAGTAATGTGGTAATCCATGTGAACGCAAGGAATAAACCGGGGAATTCAAAGGATTCCCCTAAATTCTTTGGGTGTTCGAACACATACGTATCCGAACGCTTTTGGGATACATGTTATACTCAACAAAAATAAAGATATCTTAAATTTGATAGCCGCTTTTGTGAGTGATAATTATTAAACAGATAACATTTCTAAATTTTTGCGCAGATATTCCAGAAATTTATTTTTCTTGAACGGCTGCGCTTTTCTTTTGAAAAATCACACGCCATAAAACGAAATTTTCGTAAAAAATCTTATCGCTGATAGGGGTTTGCTTTGTAACTACAAAATGTAAATTATGTGGTAAATCCAATTTCCAAAGGCCGCCTGGAAGGGTGTGCGCCAGGCAAGAAAACGAAGGAATTTGTCTTTTTGTGGAAGCATGCAGGCTTTCATCTGCACAAACGAACAATTTGCAATTCCAATTATCAGTGATGTCATGTAAGTTGCTTTCTGCATGATGTTATGATGTTTATATATGTATACATTATCTTGAATTTTACATCCCAAGTTTTTCGTATATAGGTAACGCACCAAAGACAGAAAGGAGAAGGCAGCGGTGCATGCGGGAAAGGAGTCTCAAAGAAAGGTTTATGACAGAACAAGCGCTGCATCGTCTAGGCCGAAAAGCATTGCTGGAACTTCTCCTTGAGCAGGCAAAGGAAATGGAATCGCTCCAGGAGCAGGTCAAACGCCAGGAACAGGAACTGAAAGAAGCCAAACAGGCGCTGCAAAATCGGGAAATTCAAATCAATGAGGCCGGCTCAATTGCGGAAGCAGCCCTGCAGCTCAATGGCATTTTTGAAATGGCGCAACTTGCCAGCCAACAGTATATCGACAACATTCAAAAGCTCAACGACCGCCAAGCGGCCCTGTGCGCGCAGCAGGCAAAAGAAAGCAGCGAAAAGGCCAACGCTTTGTTAGAGGAGACTGCCCAAAAATGCAAGGAGCAGGAAGAAGCGTGCCGGCGGCGGTGCGAAGAAATGGAGGCCGAGGCCAAACGCCGGGCCGCTGCCTATTGGGCGGAAGTTTCCAGACGTCTGCAGATCATTTACAAGGACTATCAAAAGCAGTCAAAGTATAGCAGCAAATTATAAGCAGAGGCGAAACAAAGAGCATGAAGGAAAAACAGAACAAGCAAGGGACGCTTCCCACCCGGCACCAGCTGGAAAAGGAACTGCACCGGGAGGTGCGCCGCGAACAGCGCCGGAAAGTGGCCGCCAGTGCCGTTTCCGCGCTGCTCACCGCGATGGCGGTTGCTGTCCTGGTTTTCACCAATTTGCTGCCGGTGCTGCGCGTAGAGGGCGCTTCGATGGCGCCGACGCTGCAAAGCGGGGAGATTGTCGTTTCCCTGCGCGGCGGTACGGTGGAGCGCGGCGATTTGCTCGCCTTTTATTATCAAAATGAAATCCTTTTGAAGCGTGTTATTGGCCTGCCGGGGGAGGAAATCAATCTGGATGCGGATGGCAACGTGTATATTGACGGCAACTTGCTGCAGGAGCCGTATCTTACCGAGCGGGCGCTGGGGGACTGCGATGTGGAATTCCCGTTCCGGGTGCCGGAAAATCAGTATTTTGTATTGGGCGACCACCGCAGCACGTCGAGTGATTCACGAATGGCGGCAATCGGCTGTGTTGCGGAGGATCGAATTTTAGGAACCGTTTTCTTTCGAATTTGGCCGCTGAATCGGTGCGGCGCGGTTTGACTGGACGGAAGGGGGCGTGTCGATGCGAAACAATCAGTGGAAACAGCATGCGGCGGAGAAAATCCGGCAGCAGCAGAATCGTCATAAATGGAGGAAGCGCGTGGCGGTTTTGACGATGCTGGCGGTTTTCCTGACGGTATTTGTCACCCTTCCGTCCGGAATTACGCTGGAAACGAAGGCGCTTGCGTGCCAGGCAAGTCCCCATACCCATACGGCGGATTGCTATGGAGCGGACGGGTCCCTTGTGTGCGGATATGCGGACTTTTTTGTCCATACCCACACGGCGGACTGCTATGACGAAAACGGGGAGCTTCTCTGTCCGCTTGCGGAAATTGAGCCCCATACGCACACATCCGCGTGCTATACGGAGGAACGCATCTGCACATGCGGGCTCGAGGAAACGCCGGGCCACACGCATACGGATGCGTGCTATACGGTGCCCCAGGGCGCACAGCCTGCCTGCGGCCTCGACGAGGCCGACGGCCACGTCCACACGCCTGCGTGCTACCCGGACGCGGTGCTGACGTGCGGTCTCGAAGAATCCGAGGGCCATGTCCATACGGACGCATGTTACGAGACGGTTTCCACGCTGACGTGCGAAAAACCGGAAATTATCCTGCATACGCACACGGCGGACTGTTATGACGCGGACGGCCATTTGACGTGCGGCATGCTCGAGGTCAAAGAGCACGTCCATGACGACAGCTGCTTTGTCACGGTGCCGGAGACGGCCGTTTCTTCGGAAGAGAGCGCACCCGTTTCCTCGGCCCCGGCGGCGCCGGAAAGCGTCGGAAGCGAACCGGCAGAGAGCGAGCCCGCGGATTCGGCCGAAACGTCTTCACAGCCGGCGCCTGTCCCGGCCGGCGACGGCCTGAGCTGGGCAACGGCGGAAAAAGTTGAAAACGCCGCGCCGCAGATCCAGCTGTTTGCGGAAAATGCGGCCTCTGCAAACTTAGAGGAGTATGTCACGAGCTTCACGGTGGAGACGATGGAGGGTTCGACTTGGAAACCGGTAGGGGGCACCGTCACAAACGGCGACCCGCTTCGCGTCACCATTCGCTACGCCATGGGGCAGGATGTGGTTACCAAACGAAACGATACGTTCACGTACCAGCTGCCCAACGGCATCGGCTTAAGCGAGCGGGAAACGGGCAACGTGGTCGATGAAAAGGACGGCCAGGTCGTTGGCACGTATACCATTGAGACAAACGGTCAGATTACCATTACGTTCTATGAAGCATTTGCGACCGGCGAAGCCATTTCCGGTATGCTGCAGTTCCAGGGCGCGGTGACAGCGACGGGTACCGGTGAGGAAACCACGATTAACTTGGGGGCTGCCGGGACGGTCATTACCGTCGTGCCAAAGCCGACGAACACCGATCTGAGCATAGGGAAAGTGGGCTTCTATGTAAAATCTGAAGCAGATGCGGAGAAGTATAATGGCCTTGATATTACAGTAAATCAAGGGGATTTGATCTATAACGTCTCCATTATGACGACGGCCGGTTCCGATGGGCCGATTACGGTGACGGATGCATTTCAAACGCCCTCCGCCGGCAGCGGAACCGGGACGAGCGTTGCATATGATCGAAACAACCTCGTGATTTATAAGCAACCGGGCAACGAAAAGATTCCCTTAGAAAACGGAATTCAAATTACATACGATACGCCAGACAATGGCCAGCCGACGTTTACGATTACGGGCCTGCCGAAACTCGAGCAGAATGAGGCCTACGACATCTATTACACCGCGACACCCACGCTGCCCACAGACGGCAGCGGCTATTTACAGATTTCCAATGATGCAACCGCCACTGACAACAAGAACTCGGCCGCGGCCACCGCTCGCGTGACGCTCCGCGAGGCGCTGGTGCAGAAGTCGGCCGTCTACAACGACGGCACGGGCAATGTGAAGTGGACGGTCACGCTCAATGCGGAGCAGCAAGACATCAGTGACATGACGTTTACGGATACGATGACGTATAACGGCACCAGCACATACGATCTCTCAAAAATCGAGAATTTCTCCGTGATAGCGTATAACGGGAACACCCTGATTGCCAATGTCACCGACTATTTCTTAAACGATGACGGCACGTATCCGGTTGAAAATAACCACCTTATAGTTCACTTTTCTGATGTTTTAGAAAAGCTGCATGAACAGTCTCCGGAGGCTGATATAGAGGCATACAAAGCCTATAAATATGTGATTACCTACGAGACGCCGTTCCCGGAGGGAATCGCGGCAGGGCAGTCGATCACGTTCCACAATACCGCGTGGCTGGACGATTTCTCTGCGACGGCTGATTTCACGCATAATGTGCCGGAGCCGCCGGATTACAGATGGGTCAAAAGTTATAGCGGCAGCAATTTAAACACAGGAACCGGGATTGGCACTGCGAATTGGCGTGTGGTCCTTACGTATCCTGAGAACAATTTCGACCCGCAAGCCCTCAATTATGAGGACTTTATGGAGGATGCGAAGTTTGATGAAGGCGGGGCCCATTTGGAACACAGCCACTATACCACGCTGAATTTGCTGAAAAACCTCACGGTGACGACGGGTGCGGGGAAGACGCTTGTTCGTGGAGAAGACTATAACCTGGAAGTCATTTTCCGCGACGATGTAAACGATGCCATCAAAAAGACAACCGATGCGGGTGGGTATCTTACGGAAGATGCGGACGGGCATTTGATAACGAACGACTCGGCATGGAAGACCGTAACCGAAGATTTAATTACCACACGTCCAAACGACCAGATTGTCACGTTCTTTGTCGCATTTACAGACAATGCGAGTGAAAAACTGATGGGCAGCAGGCAGGTGACCATTACCTATCAAACGGCAATCGATCGAACGCACTTAACGGAAGAACAAGAGGGAAAGCCAGTTACAATCAGCAACTGGATGATTACGACTGACGACACAGTCCAAGCAGCTTTCGGTACTTCCTTCTACGACAAACTCCAGAAGCAGGCGAGCCCCACCGGCCTGCCGGAGGGCGCCATCACGGAGGACAGTTTTGATTCCTATACGGACAACACCGTGGAAGTCGAGCGCGGCGACAGCGGCGGCGTGCTCCACTACCGCATTCGATTGTATGACTATATGCCGGATGCAACTGTGACGGACACGCTGCCGCAAGGCGCGACATTCCTGAAAGATTCCGTGCGGCTGTTCGTCCACAGCACGACGGACGGTTCCGTTCGGGAAATTACCGGTACTGATTTTTCCTACCATCTGACAACGGCCGCAGCGGGCCAAACGGTCACGTTTACGCTTGCCCATTTGAACTATTTATCCGACGCCGTCCTGGATATCTGCTACGACGTGTCCATTGCCGACGACCCGGCGTGGAACACGGAAGAAGAGCCGGACAGCCTTACCTACCGGAACACCGTCGAATGGGACGGGGAAACCGACTCGACCGAGACGCAGGTCTCCAACCACAAAGCGACACTCGAAAAGACCGGCAAGCTGTTAGAGGGAGACCGGCTCCACTACGAAATCGTCGTCAATCCCGAGGGCCGCGACCTCGTACCGGAAGGAAGTAAAGATTCCGACGAGATTGTGCTCACCGACCAGCTCACAACGCCGTAAGGTACGACCGCCACATTGCGGCGCGAAACTGTGAATGTTTACGCTTATAAACCAAAAAGCGAGAGTGAACCAAGCGGCGAAGACGAATCGAACGATAAAAATTATAGTTTGGGTAATCCGCTCGATCGGAGGAGCTGGGAATATGCTCTAGCTGATGACGGCACCATTACGTTTACGCTGCCGGACTCCACCGCCTGCGTCGTCGTCTATGAGTACGAGATCAGCCGCGGCCAGCTGGCGGTGAAATACGACGTGCAAAACACGGTGTCACTCAACGGGAAGGCAACCGTCGCCTCCGGTTACAATGTCGAGATTGCGGTGCAGGAGTCCGTTGCTACCGCCAATCAGGCAAAGCTCACGATCTATAAGGTCGACCGAGAAAATAATGCATTGCTTTCTGGCGCGACGTTTAAGCTCGAACGGTACGTAAAATCGGAGAACGGCGGCGATCCGTGGCAGGTCAGCGAGCTGGTGGCGCACGACGGGCCGGATAATACCTTCGAAATCAAGAACGGCTACATCGACCTGCACTACACGCAGTATTTGAACGAACCCGCCTTGTACAACACGCTCTATCGCCTGACCGAGATAAACGCGCCGGAAGACTACGTGCTCAACGACACCCCGCACTATATCGTTTGGATGAAGCAGGGAGAAGACGAGGAAAGCACGCTGCAGGCGATGGAAGAGGCAGACGCCATTCCTGCGGAGCTTAATCTTTCGACAGCGGATATTTTCTTTATCCCCTACGCGTCCAATGCGACGCTTACTATTACAAACGCCAAGCCCTACACCCTCCCCGAAACCGGCGGGCCGGGCTGGCCGACCGGTGCGGGTGCGGCGCTGTTCGGCGCGGCCTGCGCGGGCGGCGTGATCTGGTACCGCAAAAAGCGGACGCATGGCAATCCCGGCGGGCATTCCCGCTGATGCAAAAACACATACTGAAAGGAAGAAAGATCTATGAAACGACTGAAAAAAGCCGGGGCTTTGGTTTTGGCCCTGCTGATGACCTTCGTGTTCGCCATCCCCGCGATGGCGGCGGAGACGCCGGTGACGGGAAATTATTCCATTACGATTAACAACGACCAGACAGGTCACACGTATCAAGCCTATCAGATTTTTGCTGGCGATGTGGCAGATGACGAGACAGAAGAAGGCGTTGGCCCTACACTTTCCAATATTACTTGGGGCAGTGGGGTCAATGAAGATGCTTTATTGGCGGCATTGAAGACTGCAGATTCTGAAAAATATGGCGCTTGCACAACAGCTGAAGATGTAGCAGAAGCGTTGGGCGTAAAAGGTGCCACAGCTGCTGACGCAGAAGCATTTGCTGAAATTGCGGCACAATATCTGACTACTGCAACTGGAAGTGCAAGCACATCGACTGAGGGTAAATACGTAATCTCTGGTTTGAACGCTGGCTATTATCTGGTAAAAGACGCTACTGTCCCCACAACCGGTTCCGCGAGCGACACCATCGTCCAGGTGCTGGGCAATGTGACCATGGACCCCAAGGACAGCGATATTCCTACGGTAGAAAAGAAAGTCCAGGAAGATAGCAAGACTTCCACAGAGACAGACTTTGGTAATGGTTATTATGAAGTTGCCGACTATGAAATCGGCCAGACGATCAATTTCAAGCTTTTCGGCTCGATTCCTGATGATATAAGCAACTATGATACGTATACATATACGTTCCACGATACGATGTCCAAAGGTTTGACCCTGCATGATGGCGAATATATTGCTTACCTGGTTACATCGCCAGATCAAGAAGTAGGTATAATGCTTGATAAAGATAACGACTACACCTTCACGGCCATTGAAAACCAAGAAGATGGAACTACTTCTATCACGGTGGATATTAAAGATCTGAAGAGTTTGAAGACAGCTCATCCTGAAGCTAAGTATATCATGGTAAGATACGAGGCCGAGCTTAACGAAAACGCCAATATAGGTACAGAAGTAAACGATTCTGAGGAGGGCAATGGCGTAGCAGGTAACCCCAATGAAGTCTACTTGGAATTCTCCAACAAGTCCGAGGGAGACGGCACTGGCGAAACGCCCCCCGAATGTGTTGTTGTCTTTACCTACACTCTCCATGGCGATAAAGTAGACGGCGAATCTGAAGTGGATGAAACCGGAGCTTATAGCGAAAAATTGGAAGGTGCTGAGTTCGTCCTTTTGAATGCAAATGGTACGCAAGTGGCAGTTATTGAGAAGGACAGTGATTCGTCTACGAATAATTTTAGTCACTGGATGTCCGTAGAAGAAGCCGCGTCCATGAGTGAGGAAGAGTGGCATACATTTAATGAAACAAATAATGTCATTATGACATCCAATAATTACGGTGCATTCTCCATCAATGGCTTGGATGAGGGAACGTATCAGCTGCTGGAAATCAAAGCGCCTGAAGGTTATAACAAGCCGGATGACGCATTTAATATTGAAATTACCAGCCATCTGAACTTTGATGTTAACTATGAAAATACACCATCCGCCGCTTTTGATACACAGAATGAGGAGCCGGTAACGATTAAGATTGATGGTGAGGCGGGTCGCTGTGAAAGCAACGGAACTGTAACCGCTACGATTGCAAACTTCAAGGGTTCCACCCTCCCCGAAACCGGCGGCATGGGCACGACGGTGTTCTATGTGGTCGGCGGCGTGCTCGTCGCGGGTGTCCTCGTGCTGCTTGTCGCGAAGCGCCGCATGGGCCGCGCGGAATAAGTTTTGCGAAACATGCGGTCCAAACAGCGTGCGCCGGGGCAAAAAGCGGCCGGCGGCAAAAAGCGTTCCAGCCGGCTTCTGACGATTGTACTGCTGCTCTGTTTAGCGGCGGGCGTGTGCCTGCTTGTTTACCCGACCTTCAGCGACTACTGGAACTCTTTGCACCAGTCCCGCGCGATCGCTTCCTACCAGGAGGCGGTGGGGGACCTCGACGCACAGCGGTACGACGAACTTCTGGCGCAGGCGCAGGCGTACAACGCCGCCCTCCCGCATGACGACGGGCGATTCCGCCCGAGTGCGGACGAACAGGCCGCCTACAACGCCGCGCTCGATGTGTCCGGCACGGGCATCATGGGATACATTGAAATTCCCAAAATCAACGTCTCCCTGCCGATTTACCACGGCACGGACGCGGCGGTGCTGCAGGTTGCCATCGGGCACATCGAGGGTTCCTCTCTGCCGGTCGGCGGCGCAGGCACGCACTGCGTGCTTTCCGGCCACCGCGGCCTGCCCTCCGCGAAGCTCTTTACGGATCTCGACCAGCTTGTGGAAGGGGACACGTTTGCGCTGCATGTACTCAATGAAACGCTGACCTATGAGGTAGACCAAATCCTCGTGGTGGAACCGGCCGACGTGTCCGCCCTGGCGATTGAAGAGGGGAAAGATTACTGTACGCTTGTGACCTGCACGCCCTATGGCGTCAATTCCCACCGCCTGCTCGTGCGCGGCCACCGTGTGGAAAATGCGGACGTTTTGTCGGTTGCGTCGGATGCCGACTGGCTGGCGCCCTTGTGGATTGCGCCGTTTGTGGCCATTCCGGTATTGCTTGTGGTGCTTCTCGTGGAATGGATTCGCATGCGCAGGAATCGAGAGAGATAATGCGACGAAAGAGGTGACGGATGGATGAAAACAAAAAAGGTCTGGCGGCGCGCCGCGGCGATCCTCCTGTCCCTATTGGCGTGTATGCTGAGTCTGGAATGCACGGCGTTTGCCGCTGCAGGCGTAGACCCCGCACGCACGGCCTCCCTGCGCATTTATTTCGGCGAGGGCACCCAGGTGTTTGCAGAGGTTCCCTTTTTGATTTACCACGTGGCGGACATCTCGGCGGAAGGCACCTATACCGTGACCGAGGATTTCCAGTCCTATCCGGTCACGATAGAGGAAGACATGACGAGTTCCAACTTGCGGGCGCTGGCGCAGACGCTTTCCGCCTATGTGGCGCGCGATGACGTGCAGCCTGTGGCGCAGGCAAAGACCGGCGCGGATGGCTGGGTGTCTTTTTCGGGCCTTTCCGCCGGGGTATACCTCGTGCTCGGGTCTCAATGCGTGCGCGACGGCGTCACCTATACGCCGGAACCCATGCTCGTGCATGTACCGGGCCAGTCGCAGGGAGAATGGGATTATAATGAGGCGGTCAGCTGCAAATTCAGCATCGTCTACGACCAGCCGGAGACGGTTACCCGGAAGGTGCTTAAAATCTGGAAAGATAACGCGAGCAGCCGCCCGCAGGAAATTTCCGTCCAGCTTTTAAAGGATGGACAGGTTGTGGAGACGGTGCAGTTAAACGAGGAGAATCACTGGAGCTACACGTGGGAAGACCTCGACGCGAGCGCCGTTTGGCAGGTTACGGAGGCCCAGACGCCTGCGGGCTATACGGTCTCCGTCGAGCAGGAAGGCATTACGTTTGTGATGACGAACACATCCGCGAACCCGCCTGCGAATCCCCCATCTCCGGGAACGCCTTCGAAACCCTCCCAGCCCTCGAAACCGAGCGGGCGTCTGCCCCAGACCGGCATGCTTTGGTGGCCGGTGCCGCTGTTGGTATGCGGCGGGTTAGGCCTGCTTTGCGCCGGCTGCATTTTGCGGCGCCGGGAGGACGATCCCCATGCGCGGTAAACGGCGCAGCAGGAAGGTGTTCCTTGCCGGGGGGATCCTCTTGGCCGCAGCGCTTTTGCTTACCGGCTGGAACTTTTTCGACGACTGGCGCGCAGGCGCCGAGGCTGCCGAGGTCTGCACGCAGCTCGAGCAGCAGCTGCCCCAGCAAGAAGCGGGGGCGTCCGGCGGGCAGCAAGCCCAGACGGGGGAAGTCGAGATTCCCGATTATGTCCTAAACCCCGACATGGAGATGCCGACCCTGGAAGTGGAAGGCAACGAATACATCGGTGTGCTGGACATCCCGGTGCTGGGCCTTTCCCTGCCGGTATTAAGCGAGTGGAGTTACCCGAACCTGCGGGTAGCACCGTGCCGGTACAGCGGTTCGGCCTACGAGGGTGCGTTTGTCCTTGCCGGCCACAACTACCGCAGCCATTTCGGCACCCTGCGGGAGCTGCAGCCCGGCGACACGCTGACCTTTACGGATACCCTGGGGGACGTCTTCTCCTATCGGGTTGAAGAGGTGGAGGTGCTTGCGCCCACAGACGTTGCGCAGATGCTGGACGAGCGCTGGGACTTGTCCCTTTTTACCTGCACCCCGAGCGGCCAGGCGCGCGTGACGGTCCGATGCACCAAAAATACAGCCTTATAAATCGAATCAGAAAAGAAAACGCACAAGTCCACGGGAATTTCCCGCAATGGACCTGTGCGTTTTTATTTTTCGAAAGATTCCTGCCCGATTTCCTGGCACAAGGAAAGAAACACCCGCATGTTGGGGGTCAGGTATTTGCTTTTGTGATGCAGGGCATTCAGGGTCCGGCGCATCGGGTATTGCAGCGGGATGGTCGCGACTGTGCCCTCCGCGACGTCGCGCGCGACCAGGCGCTCCGGCAGGATGGAAACCCCCAGTCCCGCCGCTACGGCTTTGACAAGGGCTTGTGTGCTCGCACTCTCCCATATGGGCCGCAGGGGAAGCCCCTCCATCGCAAAGTACGCTTCCAGGATGTTGCGCTCGGCGCTGCCGGGTTCGCGCACGAGAAACGGCGACTGCGCCAGCGCCTGCAGGGAAACGGCCGCTTTTCCGCACAGCGGATGGCCGGGCCAGACAATGGCACGCAGGAAGTCCTCTTGAAACGGCACGGCCACCAGCTCCGGGCTTTGCGGCTGCGTTTCGATTAACCCAAGGTCAATTTCGTTGTGCAGCAGCATCTGCTCGATTTCGGCAGACTTGCGCACTTCTGCCCGGACTTCGACACCCGGCACCCGTTTTTGATAGGCCTGGATCAGCCCCGGCAGAAGGGAAACCCCAATCGTAATGCTGGTGCCGACGCGCAGCGCCGCGAACGCGTCCCAGTTGCGCATCCGCGTTTCCATCTCGGCAAACAGCGACACGATATGTACGGCATAGCCGTAAAAAGCCGTACCGCCTTCGGTCGGCGTGATACGCCGGCCAAGCCGCTCAAACAGCCGGATGCCGTAATAATTCTCCAGTTCCTTCACCGCAAGGCTCACCGACGGCTGCGCGAGATGCAGCTCTTCCGAGGCCCGCGTGATGCTGCTGTGCCGGTAAACGGCTGCGAAAATTTTTAAGTGCCGAAGCGTCACCGTTTCCTGCCTCCTTTATAACAAATCCCCTATGATTCTAATAGAATAATACTATTTTACAAATTCGTCAACTGGGAATAAACTAAAGGCAAAGGAGGAATTTACAGTGGAACGGAAAAAGGGAGTCCTGCTCAAGATCTTCATCTCCACGCTGTACCTGAGTGCTTTTACATTTGGCGGCGGGTATGTGATCGTGACGCTGATGAAGAAGAAGTTTGTCGATGAGTACAAATGGATCGAGGAAGACGAGATGCTCGACCTGATCGCAATCGCGCAGTCCTCGCCGGGTGCGATTGCGGTCAACGGCGCCATCGTGGTGGGGTATAAGCTCGCGGGCATGATCGGGGCGCTGGTTGCAATTGTGGCCACCATCATCCCGCCGTTTGTCATCATCTCGGTAATCTCCGTGTTTTACAACGCGTTTCGCACGAATTTCGTTGTGGCGCAGCTGTTGGAGGGCATGCAGGCAGGTGTCGGTGCGGTGATTGCGGCGGTTGTCTATGATATGGCGGCCGACGTTGTGCGCGAGAAGAGCGCGGTGTCGATTGTCATCATGATTGCCGCGTTTATCGCGACGTGCGTGCTGAATATCAACGTCGTTTACGTCGTGCTTGTGTGCATCCTTCTGGGCATTCTCCGCACGGCCGTGCACCATAAGCGGCAATGGACGAAAAAGCGCGAAAATGGAGGGGCTGGAAAATGATCTACCTGCAGTTATTCTGGAGCTTTTTGCAGATCGGGCTGTTTAGCTTCGGCGGCGGCTACGCGGCGATGCCGCTGATCGAGGACCAGATCGTGACGCAGCACGGCTGGATGGGCATGAGCGAGTTTACCGATCTCGTGACGATTTCCCAGATGACGCCCGGGCCGATTGCGGTGAATTCGGCGACGTTTGTCGGCCTTAAAATCGCGGGGATAGCCGGCGCGCTCATCGCAACGGTTGGCTGCATTTTGCCGTCGTGCATTCTGGTCACGCTGATTGCAAAGCTGTACTTAAAGTATCGGAACATGGAAGCGCTGCAGAGCGTGCTGGGCTCCCTGCGGCCGGCGGTTGTGGCGATGATTGCCTCGGCTGGGGTTTCCATCCTGATAACGGCCTTTTGGGGCAATGAAGCGGTCATCACCCTTGGCAATCTCAGCTGGAGCATGGTGATTTTGTTCGTGCTGTGCTTTGTATTGCTGCGCAAGACGCGGCTCAATCCGGTTTTGGTGATGGTTTTGGCCGGCGTCTTAAAGCTGATCGGCGCCTCTGCCGCACAGATAGGAGGGTGATACGATGCGGCATCTTTTTTGGAAAAAACGGCTGCGCAGGTACCGGGTCTGCGGGGAAAACGGGGCGCCTGCCGGCGAAGTGTGCGAAAGCCCGCGGCGTGCGTGCGATTTATCGCTGTTCGATGCGGCCGGAAAGCCGGCCGGCCGTGTGCGCAGGGACGGCGAAACCCTGGTTATCGAGGACACCTGTGCCGGCACCTTTTCCTGCCCGCTCCAATACAAAACGGACGATGCCGGCCGCCGCGTGCAGAAGACGCTCGTGCGCCCGCCGATGGCCGAACGCGTCGAAGCGAAAACGGCGTTCGGGGATCTCACCGTCTGCCAGACGCCCGCGCGCGCGTTCCTCGTTTCGCGCAACGGCCAAAGCGCCGGCACGGTCCGGGGGCTGGCGCGTGGAAACGGAAGCATGGACCTGCAGGAGAGCCTCCCGCCCGGCGCGTCCCTCGTGCTGTTTGCCGTGTGCGTGCTGCTTTTCCACGATGACGATATCGAGATCGTCTGATGAAAATTTTGGCGGGCGGGGGCTGCCCGCTTGACAAGGCCCGCCGCTTCCTTTATAATCAAAGTATATTCGTGCGACAAAGACGTCTGCCCGGCGTCTTTGCCGCGCGATTTTTTTATTTTGCACGGTTTTTGAAAGGGAGGGAGCGCGGATGAACGACCTCGTTCGGCACGAAAAACAGATTAACCAGCAGCTGGCGCGCTACGGCGTCAAGTTCGGGATTTATCAAAATGGCGAATTCCACGAACGACTGTTCCCGTTTGATACGATTCCCCGCGTGATTACGGCAGAAGAATGGGAAGGCCTGGAAAAGGGCCTGTGCCAGCGCGTGCGGGCTTTGAATGCGTTCTTAAAGGACATCTATGGGGAAAAACACATCCTGAAAGACAAGGTGGTGCCGGAGGATTTCGTCTACCGCTCGCCGGGCTATTTGCCGCAGTGCGAAGGGATTACGCCGCCGAAAGGGGTCTACAGCCACATTTCGGGCATCGACCTCGTCAAGGGCAAAGACGGCGTCTGGTACGTTTTGGAGGATAACCTGCGCATTCCGTCGGGCGCTTCGTATCCTTTGATTGCGCGCGAATTGTGCCGCCGCTGCAGTCCGGAAACGTTCCGCCGCCACCACATCTGCGACAACCGCGGCTATGGCGCCCTTTTGCGCGAGACGATGGACAGCGTCAACACCGGCGGCCTCAACGTGGTGTTTACGCCCGGACGCTACAATGCCGCCTATTTCGAGCATTCCTACTTAGCCGAGCAGGCCGGCGCCGTGCTCGCGGAGGCGGGCGACCTGTATGTGCGGGATTCGACGCTTTACTACCGCTCCACCCACGGGGACGCGCGCGTCGGGGCGATTTACCGGCGTGTGTCCGACGAATATATGGACCCGCTGTGCTTTGAAGCCTCGTCGTTAATCGGTGTGCCCAATCTCATGGCGGCGTACCGCGCGGGGAACGTCGCGGTTTTGAATGCGTTTGGCAACGGCGCTGCCGATGATAAAGGGATTTACTATTTCGTTCCGAAAATGATCCGCTACTATCTCCACGAGGAGCCGCTCCTCTCGAATGCGCCGACGTATCTGCCGATCGACGAGAAGGACCGGGCGTATATCCTCGAGCATCTGCAGACGCTCGTGCTCAAAGACGTCGCGGAGGCCGGCGGCTACGGCGTCGTGTTCGGCGAAAAGCTCTCGAAAGCGGAACTTGCCGGTTGGCGCGAAAAGATCCTCGCACAGCCCCGCCGCTTCATCGCGCAGGAAGTGGTCGATTTTCAGGACCTGCCGATCATGGAAAACGGGGAAGAGGTCCTGCGCAAAGCGGATCTGCGTGCATTTGTGCTTTCGAGCGCCGGAAAGACCGTCGCCTGGCCCAGCGGCCTGACGCGCTTTTCGCGCAATCCCGACAGCTTTATTGTAAATTCTTCTCAGGGAGGAGGCTTTAAGGACACATGGATACTGTCACGCTGAGCAAACAGAACCGCCTGTTCTGGCTGGGCCGCTACGCCGAGCGCGCCCACACGACCATCCAGTACATGATGAAACAATTTGACCTTTCCATCGACGGGCAGCCCTACGACTACCACCGCTTCTGCCGCCAGATGGGCATCCCGTGCGTGTATGAAAGCGAGGAGGATTTCTGCCGGCGCTACCTTTTCGACGGCGATTCGATCTATTCCGTGCGTTCGAGCGTCGAAGCCATGCTCGACAACGGCGTCACGCTGCGCGAGACGATCACGTCGCCGACGCTCGCATACCTGCAGATGGCGCATTCCGCGATGGACCTGGCCGCGCGCAGCGAGGCGCCGGCCGTCGAGCTGCAGTGGGTGCTCGACGATATCATGGCGTTTTGGGGCAGCTTCGACGACGCCGTCCCCGACGAGCATACGCGCAATCTGACAAAAGTCGGCGCTGCGGTGGAGCGTGTCAGCCTGATGCTGCGGCTCGACTGGAAGAGCGAGCGGCTTTCCCAGGAATTGGAGAAGCTCTTAAACCGTCTGTATAAAACCGGCCTGACCCCGCAGCCGGAACCGTTGGAGGTCTTAAACCGCAGGGTGCTGCGCGGCGAAGAAATCGACCGCGTGACGCTTTTAAACAGCGTGGAGGGGCTTTTCCGCGTATGAGCTGCGTGCTGCGCTTCTTCTATGACACGCTTCTGGAATTTGCACAGCCCGTGCGCGCGCATGCGTTCGTGCTGCGGTGTTTGCCGCCGTCGTTTCCGGGGCAGGAAATTCTGGACGTCTCGCTCGATTTAGAGCCGCGCGTGCCCTACGCGCTGCAAAAGGACGGCTTCGGGAACCTTTTGGAGATCGGCCGCATCGAAGCGCCGCACAGCCGGTTCCGCTACACGGTGCGCGGCTCTGTGCGGCGCGACGACAGCCGGAAAGTAAAGGAACCCTGCCCCGCGCTCTTTTCGCTGCCCTCGCCCTACACGCGGGAAAGCGCAGCGATGCGGGCGTTTTTGGAGGGCCTTTCCCTGCCCGACGCGCCGAAAGCGCGCGCGTGGGCGCTGTCCGAAGCCGTGCGCGGGTATTTGGAATACGTGCCCGGTTCCACGGGCGTTGCGACGACGGCCGCCGAGGCGTTTTCCGCCGGGCGCGGCGTGTGCCAGGACTTTGCCCATGTTTATCTCGCACTCGCGCGCCGTGCGGGGATTCCCGCGCGCTATGTCAACGGCCTGCCCGAAGGCGAAGGCGAAAGCCACGCGTGGTGCGAGGTCTGGCTCGACGGCATTTGGACCGGCATCGACCCGACGCGCGGCCAGTGGGCCGACGAGGGCTACCTGCGCCTGAATACCGGCCGCGATTTCGGCGACTGCCCGATGGAGCGCGGCGTGTTTTTGGGGAACACGGCGCAGACGCAGACCGTCTTTATGCGCGTGTGCCGGGAGGCGTAGGTCAGCGCGCCTTTTTATGAAATGGATCAAAACGAAACAATGGCCCGCAACGGCGCGAGAGGCACGTCCTTTTTCGCCGTTTTGCGGCGGAAAGGACGTTTTTATGGTACAGGAAGTTGTGCGCCTCCCCTTAGCGGTGGGGGAGGAACTCGCCATCCGCAAAAACCGCCTCGGTGAAGGGGAAAAGCGCTTCTGCGTCGTCACCGGCACGCACGGCGACGAGCTCGAGGGCCAATACGTTGTGTGGCGCTTAAACCGGCTTTTGACCGAACACCCCGAGTGGCTGTGCGGCACCGTGGACCTTTACCCCGCCTTAAATCCGCTGGGGATCAGCACGATCACGCGCGGCATCCCGCTGTGCGACCTCGATATGAACCGCACGTTCCCGGGCTCCGAAACGGGATCGATGTCCGAATACATCGCGGCGAAGCTCACGGAGGATTTAAAGGGCGCGGCCGCGTGCGTCGATATCCACGCGAGCAACATTTTCCTGCGGGAGATCCCCCAGGTGCGCGTCAATGTGAACACGGCTTCCCGCCTTGTGCCGATGGCGAAGCGTTTGAATATGGATTTTATCTGGGTCCATGCGGCGGCGACCGTGCTCGAGTCGACGCTGGCGTATAACCTGAATGCGCTCGACACGCCGACGCTCGTCGTCGAGATGGGTGTCGGCATGCGTTTAACGCGCAGCTACGGCGACCAGCTTTTAAATGGCCTGCTCTCGCTGATGCAGTCGCTCGGCATGTGGAAGGGCCCCGTCGACCCCATCACAGAGCCGCTGCTCGGCGACGACGGGAACGTCTCGTTTTTAAATGCGTCGGGCCCCGGCATCTTCGTGCCGTGTGTCGGCCACGCGGCCCGTGTCGAAAAGGGGCAGGAAGTCGGCATCGTCGCAGACCCCTTGACCGGGGAGATCCGCGAGACGCTCAAAAGCCCGGTTTCGGGGCTGCTCTTTACGCTGCGGGAGTACCCCGTCGTGTACGAGGGCTCGCTGCTCGCGCGGATTTTGGAGCTGCAGGCGTAAGGAGGGCTTTTAAAAAGATGGAAGAAAAGATTTTATTTACGGTCGACACGCCGTACCGCCCCTCGCTGCCCGTCAAGGGCTGGTTTTTCGGCAACCCGGAGAAAAAGAGCCTCGCCGTGATGGGCGCTTTACGCGGCAATGAGATCCAGCAGATGTACGTGTGCGCGCGGCTCGTGCGGGCGCTGGAGGCCGTCGAAAAGGCGGGCCTTCTGGCAGAGGACTGTGGCCTTCTCGTTGTGCCGTGCGCGAACCAGTTCTCGATGAACGTCGGGCGCCGCTTCTGGGCCGCCGACAACACGGACATCAACCGCATGTTCCCGGGCTACGACGCGGGCGAGACGACCCAGCGCATCGCCGCGCGGATTTTCCATGCGCTGCAGGGCTACCAGTACGGCGTGCAGCTCGCGAGCTTTTACATGCCCGGCGACCATCTGCCGCACGTGCGCATCATGGAGACGGGCTATCAGCACGCCGAGGAGGCCGCGGCGTTCGGGCTGCCGTACATTCTCCTGCGCACGCCGCAGTCGTACGACACGACGACGCTAAACTACAACTGGCAGATCTGGTCGACACAGGCGTTTTCGCTGTACACGACGTCGACCGACCACATCGACGAGCCGGCCGCCGCGACCGCGGTGGAGGCCGTGCTGCGCTTTCTGTCGCTGAAGGGGTTTTCCCGCCAGATGTTCCCGCGCCTGACCACAAGGCCGACCCTCTTTCGCGAAAACCAGCTGCACAACGTCCTCTCCACGGCCGGCGGGCTTTTGCTGTGCCGCCGCAAGCCCGGCGACCCGGTCGAAAAGGGCGACGTGCTGTGCGAAATCTTAAACCCGTGTACGTGCGAGGTGCTCGAACAGCTGCGCGCCGACTGCCGCGGGCAGGTCTTTTTCTGCCACCACACGCAGCTGATTAACGGCCACGAGGTCGCGTACCGCATCCTGCCCGAAGAGGAAAAGGGCTTTTTGTTTTACGATTGACCAAGGAAATAGAAAAAGCGGGCGCGCCGGTTTTTCACGGCGCGCCCGTTCTTTCGTGTTTGGCGTATGAGATAGCAGGTCTGCGGTTTAGGCCGCTTTCGTATCCGCGTCTTTGAGCATGAGTGTGCGGTACAAAAACGCGTTGCACACGCAGATGCCCGTCATGATGCCCAGCGGCAGCAGCGGCGAAATGCCGGATGCGGCCGGGACGAATTTCACGATGATAAAGAGCACATAGCACGCGAGGCTTGCAATGTACATCCCCCAGAATAATTTCCACAGCGGGCCCTTATGCGGCGCGGTACTGAAAAGCAGGCTCGGGCAGAAGCAGTAGCCCACAAGGAAACACACATTTGCGATGAGGTTCAGCACGCGCAGCGGCACGAAGCCCGCCTGGCCGTACAGTTCTGTGCAGACCTGTGCCACCACGAGCAGACACGCGCCGGCTATATACAGCGTGAGCCAGACGGCGGATTTCGTGGTTTTCTTCATCGAGTACACCTCCTGTTTCAAAAATTTTCAAGTCGTTTATTTGTCTACAATTTCGTGCGCGTCCGTCCAGAGCTTCAAAGCGACGAGCCAGAGTATGACGGCAGCAAAATTTATGATATCCCAAATGATTCGAATGGAAGGGAAAATAAGATTTAGCACGCGGCTGAGTACGTAAATCGCAAGGCCCAACAGGCCGTACCGATACCAAGGCCGCTGCATACGCGGCATGCCGACATCCCGTTTGTAGTCCGTTTCGGGGCGCGCAAAGACGATGCTGCCAAAAAAGGCAAATAAACAAACCAAGGACAAAAAACCTGCGAACAAAGACGTCCGATCAAACAGTGGAATAACGAAGCTCAACACCACCGCTGCCACAGCGGCGACCCAAAACCAATGCGCTTGTTTCCAGCTCGTCTTTGTCCGGGCTTCCTGCATCAACGCTTTCATGGGTCGGCCTCCTTTCTAGAATCGTTGTCCGGTCAGAATCGTTGGCCCATGGGACTCACACCTTTCTGTTCGTGAAGATTTCTTTTGTATCATCATTTTTCCTTAAAAGAATATTGAAATCCTATTTATCCACCTTTATCATACTCCACATGGAAAGAAAATGCAATAAGATTTAGAAAAATGTTGAAAAAATTTTAGAAGGTGCTTTCAATTTCGCTGCCCCTTCGCAAAACGGCCGCGGATATGGTACAATAAACGAAAACGACGCGGCGCGCCGGTTTCTGCGCGGCCGCAAAAAGGAGGAACGGCTGTGCCGCGCTTTTTTCTGGATACGATCCCGGACGACGAGGCGGTGATTTTGGGCGAGGACGCGCGCCATATCGCGAAGAGCCTGCGCATGCGCCCGGGCGAGGAAGTGACGCTGTGCGACTGTTTGGGCTACGACTACCGCGGGGAGATCGCGGAGGTGTCGCCCGAAGCCGTGCGCGTGCGGATTTTGGAGATCTGCAAGAGCTTCGCGGAGCCTTCGGTGCAGGTCACGCTGTGCCAGGCGCTTTTAAAAGGCGACAAGATGGATTGGGTCGTGCAGAAGGCCGTCGAGCTCGGCGTGCGGCGCATCCAGCCGATGGTGACGGCGCGCTGCGTGTCGCGCCCGGACGAAAAGGCGCTTTCGAAAAAAGTTCAGCGCTGGCAGAAGATTGCGCTCGAGGCCGCCAAGCAGAGCGGCCGCGGCATCATCCCGGAAGTGCTGCCGGCCGTTTCGTTTCAAAAGGCCGTGAAGTCCTCGCCGAAGCCGCGGCTGCTGTTTTACGAGGGCGGCGGCCGGCGCGTGCCGGAGCTGCTTTCCGAAACGGAGACGGCGCTTTCGATGTTCATCGGCCCCGAAGGCGGTTTTGCGGACGAAGAGGTCGCGCAGATGGAAGCCGAGGGCGGCGTGCGCGCGACGCTCGGGCCGCGGATTCTTCGCGCGGAGACGGCGCCGCTCGCGGCCCTGGCGGCCGTGATGGTTGTGACGGGAAATTTATGAGGGGGAATTTTACAAGATGGAAAAACGGGCACTCGTGACCGGCGGCAGCGGCGGCATCGGCGCGGCGATCTGCCGGCGGCTCGTGCGCGACGGCTGGAGCGTGACCTTTACATTCTGCCGCCACGAGAAGAAGGCGGCGGCCCTTTCGCGCGAAACGGGCGCGTTCGCGATGCGTGCGGACCTTTCGAGCCGTACGTCGTGCGAGGAGCTGTTTGCGCGGACAGGCGCGGTGGAATTGCTCGTCAACAACGCCGGCATCGCGCAGCAGAAGATGTTTCAGGATATCACGGAGGAGGACTGGCGCCGCATGTTCGCGGTGGATGTCGACGGCGTGTTCCGCTGCTGCCAGCTCGCGCTGCCGCACATGCTGCATGAAAAGCGCGGCAGCATCGTAAACATCTCTTCGATGTGGGGGATTTCGGGCGCGTCGTGCGAGGTGCACTATTCGGCGGCGAAGGCGGCGGTCATCGGGCTGACGAAGGCGCTCGCCAAAGAGCTCGGCCCGAGCCACATCCGCGTCAACTGCGTGGCGCCGGGCGTCATCGACACGCCGATGAACGCGCGCCACGGCGAAAAAGTTTTGAAAGAGCTCGCCGAGGAGACGCCGCTCGGGCGCCTCGGCACGCCGGAGGACGTCGCCGCGGCGGTGGCGTTTCTCGGCAGCGACAAGGCGTCGTTCATTACGGGGCAGGTCCTCACCGTCGACGGCGGCTTTTTGGGAGTGACCTGAAACGCTCGTCGCCCGAACCCCGGGGTTTTCAGCCCCTTCATAGAAAGGAAGATCCGAATGCTCACCTATCAAGACTTTCAAAAAGCAGACGAAGCCCTCTTTTTAAAAATGGAGGAGGCTTTTAACGCCACCGACGCGATGCTGCACCCGACCTCCCTCGAAAAGCGCCGCCGCACGTTTGCGGCCGCGGTTTCCGAAGACCCCACCGTGCGCGGGGTATTCTGCCTTTCCGACGGGGCTCCTGCCGGTTACGCGGTTTTAAGCCGCGGCTTTTCGACCGATTTCGGCGGGTACGTGCTGTGGGTCGAGGAGATTTTTGTCGATGCGGCGTTTCGCGGCCAGGGCATCGGGCGCGCGTTTTTGGAGTGGATCACAAAGACCGCCGCGAAGGACTGCGCGCTTGTGCGGTTAGAGGTCGCGCCCGAAAACCCGCGCGCCGCAAAGCTGTATGAGGCCATGGGTTTTCAAACGCTCGCATACCGGCAGTACATCCGCCCGCAGGCGGGTGCTTAAAAGAATCGTATCCGTTTTGTTGCAAGTCTAACAAAACTGTAAGCATAAAACGTTATGTAAACCCTTGATGCCCCCATGCATTCATGATAGAATTTTGATGGAACGAAGAAACGGAGGGGTGCAGATGAAGCGGTTATTGGCAGGGCTTTTCTGTTGTTTGCTGCTCTTTTGCGGCGCGGGGGCGCTGGCCGGCTGCAACGCGCAGCAGGCACAGACGATTTCGCTTTTGCTTTCGGCGGAACCCGCGACGCTCGACCCGCAGATTGCGCACGGCAGCGACGCCGCAACGCTGATCGGCGCGCTGTATGAGGGGCTGTGCCGCTTGGATGAAAACGGCGACGCCCAGCCCGGCGTTGCCGAAAGCTGGGAGGCAAACAGCACAAATACCCAGTTTACGTTTCATCTGCGCGAAGACGCCGTCTGGAACGGCAATGTCGCGGCATTGAAGGGGGATTCGGATGATACGGCCCCCACGCCCGTCACTGCGTCGGATTTCATCTATGCGTGGCAGCGCGCGCTCGACCCCGCGACCGGCAGTACATCCTGCGCGCCGCTTCTGTGCATTGAAAATGCACCGGCCATTCACGCGGGCACGATGGACAAAAGCGCGCTCGGCGTGGAAGCGCCGGACGATCATACGCTGGTGGTGCACCTTTCGCGCAGCTGCCCCGATTTTCCGGAACAGACGGCTGCCACCGTGTGCATGCCGTGCAGCGCGGATTTCTTTGCGAGCACGGCCGGCAAATACGGCCTCGAGCGCGTCTCCATTCTGGGAAACGGCCCGTTTGAGATCCGGCGCTACGGCTGGGAACACGGGGTGTCCCTCTCGATGGCCGCGTCGGACACGTACCGCGGCGAAGCGGAAGCCGTGCCGGGTGCTTTGCAGGTGACGTTCGGCGCCGTGACGGTGGATGCCAGCGACAGCGAAGCGGCGCCGCCGGAGGGCACCGATTCGGCGTCGAGTGCGGCCGCGCGCGAGGTCGATACGCTCACGGCGCTTTCCAACGGCCAGATTGACGCCGCCGCGATTCCCGCTTCACGGGCCGAGGAGGCCGAGGCGGCGGGCCTGACGGTCCAAACCAGCACGGACACGACGTGGGGGCTGTGCTTCCACGCGTCCGGGAAGTTCTCGTCGGCCGCTTTGCGCCAGGCGTTTTTGCAGGCGCTCGACCGCGAAGCCCTCGAAAGCCTGCTGCCCGCCGGAAGCATCCCGGCGGAGGACCCCCTGCCGCCGGACACGCGCTTTGCCGGCGCTTCGTACCGCGACGCGGCGGGCGGCAGCTTTTATATGCGCGAAAGCGATGGGGCGGCGGCCCTTTACCAAAGTCAGAACCTCGGGGAATTTTCCGTCACGCTTTTGTGCACGGAGGAGAATAAGGAGCTCGCCAGCCAGATGCTCGCGAATTGGAACGAGACGTTTGAAACGTATTTTAGCCTGGAAGCCGTAGACGAGGAGACGCTGCGCGCGCGCGTGGAGGCCGGCAGCTTCGACGTGGCGCTGTATCCGCTCTCTGCGGAGACGGCCGACGCCGGCACGGCTTTGTCCCATTTTTTGAGCGGCCAGAACACGAACCCCACCGGGATTTCGGATCCGCAGTTTGATTCCCTGCTGTCCGGCGCCTCTACGCCCGCAGAGCTTGCGCAGGCTGAAAAACGCCTGTGCGATGCGGCCGTGTTCTATCCGGTCTATTACGTCCGCCATGCATTTGCGGCGGCCCCGGGTATTAGCGGCGTTTGGATGCACGGCTTCTGCGGCGGCATGGATTTCCTGCACGCACAAAAAGACGGCGGCTGACCCGCCCAAACATAAAAGGCTCCGGCAGGAAGCTGCTTTTTCACAGGGCGGCTCCCTGCCGGTTTTTTGATGCTTTCGGCGGGCAGAAACGCGAAAAAAATTGACACATTTCAGGCGTTATGATACAATCTGCTAAAACGAGAAAGCCAAACGGCCAAAATATGCCGGCCCGGTGCCGGCGGAAAAGGAGTTTCCCAATGCGCGATCAAAGAGATACGAATATCCCCTATAAAATCTATCTGTCCGAGTCGGAGATGCCGACGCAGTGGTACAACGTCCGTGCGGATATGCAGCATAAGCCCGCGCCGCTGTTAAATCCCGCCACGCTGCAGCCGATGACCCCCGAGGAGCTGTCGCATGTCTTCTGCGACGAGCTCGTCGCGCAGGAGCTCGACGACACCACCGCGTATTTCGACATTCCAAAGGAAATTCTCGATTTTTATAAGATGTACCGCCCCTCCCCGCTCGTGCGCGCGTACTGCCTCGAGGAGAAATTGCAGACGCCCGCGAAGATTTACTATAAGTTTGAGGGCAATAACACGAGCGGCAGCCACAAATTGAACTCCGCAATCGCGCAGGCATACTATGCGAAAAAGCAGGGGTTAAAGGGCGTCACGACGGAAACCGGCGCCGGCCAGTGGGGCACGGCCCTCGCGATGGCCTGCGCGTTTTTGGACATGGACTGCAAGGTCTATATGGTCAAGGTCAGCTACGAGCAGAAGCCGTTCCGCCGGGAAGTCATGCGTACGTACGGCGCGAGCGTCACGCCTTCGCCGTCCGACACGACCGCGGTCGGCCGCAAGATTTTAGCGGAGCACCCGGGCACGAGCGGCAGCCTCGGCTGCGCGATTTCCGAAGCCGTCGAAGCGGCGACGAGCCAGCCCGGATACCGCTATGTCCTCGGCAGCGTGTTAAACCAGGTGCTTTTGCACCAGTCGGTCATCGGCCTCGAGGCGAAAACGGCGCTGGACAAATACGGGATAAAGCCCGACATCATCATCGGCTGCGCGGGCGGCGGTTCGAATTTGGGCGGCTTAATTTCCCCGTTTATGGGGGCGCAGCTGCGGGGCGAGGAAACATACCACTTTATCGCGGTCGAGCCGGCGTCGTGCCCGAGCCTGACGCGCGGGCGGTTCGTCTATGACTACTGCGATACCGGCCGCGTCTGCCCGCTCGCAAAGATGTATACGCTCGGCAGCGGGTTTATCCCGTCGGCAAACCACGCCGGCGGCCTGCGCTATCACGGCATGAGCCCGGTTGTGTCGCAGCTTTATGACGACGGCCTGATCGAGGCGCGCAGCGTGGAACAGACGGCGGTCTTTGCCGCGGCCGAGGAATTCGCGCGCATTGAGGGCATCCTGCCCGCGCCCGAAAGCAGCCACGCGATCCGTGTCGCGATCGATGAGGCGATGAAGTGCAAGGAGACCGGCGAGGAGAAGACGATCCTGTTCGGCCTGACCGGCACGGGTTATTTCGATATGGTCGCATATGGCAAGTATAACGACGGGGAAATGACCGACTCCATCCCGACCGACGCGGAACTGGAGGCCGGCTTTGCGGGCCTGCCGCCGCAGCCGCAAGCGTAACCGGTGCGCTTGACACGGGGCAGGGCCTGTGTTAAAATAACAGAAACTTTTTAAAAAACCATTGCGCTTGCCGCCGGGGAAGCGCTTTGCGCCGCAGCTTTTATCGTTAGGCCCAAGCAGATAAAAGCACTGCGGCGCTTTTCTTTTGCGGCGGCGCAAAAAGGAGCGATGTTTGATGAAGCCTTATCTGATGCGAAGGGCCCGCCAGGCGCTCTCGGACGCGGCGTGTGCGGCCGTTTTAAAGCGCGCGACGTCCGGCGTGCTGGCACTTTCCGAAAAAGACGGCACGCCGTATGCGGTGCCGCTGAGTTTTGTGGACGATGGGAATGCGCTGTATTTTCACTGTGCGAAGGAGGGCCGCAAGCTCGACGTGATTGCCCAGAATCCGCGGGCGGCATTCTGCGCCGTTGGCCGCGACGACGTGCGGCCCGAGGCGTTTACGACGCGCTACGAGAGCGTGACGGTCTTCGGGAAAATTTCCATTGTGGAAGACGACGCCGAAAAGCGCCGTGCGGCCTTGCTATTGTGCGATAAATATGCACCTGAATCCTCCGAGGCGGACCGCGCGGCGGAGCTTTCGCAGTATTGGAATGCCTTGTGTGTGCTCAAACTTTCAAAAGATGCCGTGACGGGGAAAGCGTCGCGCAACACGTAAAGCAATTGACGAAACGGGAAGGGGAGGCCATATGGAAAAGACAAGCTATTTTCGAACCTTTTGCAAATATACCTCTTTGAATGTCCTCGGCATGCTCGCGCTGTCGTGCTATATTTTGGCCGATACATTCTTTGTGTCGCAGCGCATGGGCGCAAACGGTCTGGCTGCGTTAAACCTGGCCGTGCCGGTGTACAATTTCTTAAATGGCACGGGGCTTATGCTCGGCATGGGCGCGGCGACGCACTATTCCATCGCGAAAAGCCAGGGGAATGACCGCGAAGCGGACCGGTATTTTACGCATGCCGTGGCGCTCGTGTGCGGGTTCACCGCTTTGTATGTGGTGCTCGGCCTCTTTTTCCCGGGCCCGATTGTGCGGCTGTTTGGCGCGTCGGGCGAAGTGTACGGGATGTCGGAGACATACTTGCAGACGCTTCTGCTCTTTTCGCCGGCGTTTTTGCTCAACAATACCCTGCTGTGCTTTGTGCGCAACGACGGCGCGCCGCAGCTTTCGATGGCCGGCATGATTACCGGCAGCCTTTCGAATGTCGTGCTCGACTGGGTCTTCATGTACCCGCTGGGGCTTGGCATTTTCGGCGCGGCGTTCGCGACGGGCTTGGCGCCGGTCATCAGCATCGCGGTCATGGCGCCGCACTGGCTCTCCCGCAAGAAGGGCTTCCATCTTCGCAAAGAGCGCCTGCGGCCGGGCCATTTTGCCGGCATTTTAAAGAGCGGCGTGCCGTCGCTCGTGACGGAGGCCTCTTCGGGCATCGTGATGATTGCGTTTAACGCGCTGTTTTTGCAGCTTTCCGGCAATACGGGCGTCGCGGCGTACGGCGTGGTCGCGAACCTGGCGCTCGTCGCCGTGTCGATCTTTACGGGCATCTCCCAGGGCGTGCAGCCGCTGTTCAGCCGTGCCTGGGGGGCGCAGGACCACCGCGCACTGCAGAAAAATCTGCGCTATGCGGTTGTGTGTGCCCTGGTCTTTTCGGCTGCACTCTATGTAGTCGTCTTCCTATTTGCGCGGCCGCTGACGGCTGTCTTTAACAGCGGGGCGGATCCGACGCTGCAGGCACTGGCCGAACCCGGCATGCGGCTTTATTTCTTGGCCTGCCCGTTTGTCGGCATCAATGTAGTACTGTCCGTCTATTTTACTTCGACGGAACATCCGGGCCCCGCACAGCTATTGTCGCTGTTGTACGGCTTCCTCGTGCTGCTGCCGATGGTGTTCCTGCTTTCGGCTGCCGGCGGCGTGACGGGCACGTGGTGTGCGTATCCGGCCACGCACGCGCTGGTGTGTGTGGTCGGCCTGCTCCTTTTCAGGCGTCTGCACAAAAAAACATTCGCAAAAGCCCCTTCCCAATCCGGACAATAAAGCCAGCCAAAAAGGCGGCGCACCGCTGCAGTCCGCAGCCGTGTGCCGCCTTTTTTAGCATCAAATGGAGTACGAAAAATTCGGAATTACAGGTCTTTGGCCCAGCCAAGGCTGCGGCCGACCGCGCGGTGCCAGCCTTTTAAAAGGTGTTCGGCTTCGGCGGGATCCATGTTTGGCGTAAAGACCGTGTCGCATTTCCACAGCCCTTCAATTTCCCGGAGATCCTTCCATACGCCGACGGCGAGCCCCGCAAGGTATGCCGCGCCCAAGCCCGTCGTCTCGCGGATGGCCGGCCGGCGAACGGGCTTATTTAAAATATCCGCCTGGAACTGCATCAGGAAATGGTCGCGGCTCGCACCGCCGTCGGCCTTTAACGACGACAGCGGCAGCCCCGTGTCGGCTTCCATCGCATGGACGAGGTCCCATACGCCGTAGGCGATCGATTCCTGCGCCGCGCGCACAATGTGTTCGCGTTTCGTGCCGCGCGTAATGCCGACTAAGCAGCCGCGCGCGTACATATCCCAGTACGGCGCGCCGAGTCCCGTAAAGGCCGGCACCAGATAGACGCCGCCGTTATCCTTGACCTTTTGCGCGTAGTATTCGGCGTCGCGGCTGTCCGGGAAGAAGCGCAGTTCATCGCGCAGCCACTGGATGACGGCGCCGCCGACGAATACGGAGCCCTCCAACGCGTAGCGCACGCGGCTGTCCGGCGACGCGGCGATCGTCGTCAAAAGGCCGTTTTTGCTCGCAAACGGCGTTTCGCCCGTGTTCATCAACAGGAAGCAGCCGGTTCCATACGTATTCTTTGCGTCGCCGGGGGCAAAACACGTCTGGCCGAACAGCGCCGCCTGCTGGTCGCCTGCGATGCCCGCAATCGGGATTTGCACGCCCTGCAGCTCCGTATAGCCGAAAATGCCGCAGCTTGGCCGCACCTCGGGCAGCATCGCCCGCGGGATCTCGAGCGCTTCTAACAGTTCATCGTCCCAGTCGAGCTTATGGATGTCATAGAGCATCGTGCGGGAAGCGTTTGTATAATCCGTCGCGTGGACTTTCCCGTTTGTGAGCTTCCACAACAGCCACGTGTCGACCGTGCCGAACAGGATCTCGCCGCGCCTTGCCTTGTCGCGCGCGCCCTCGACGTGGTCTAGGATCCATTTGATCTTCGTGCCGGAAAAGTACGCGTCCGGCAGAAGGCCCGTCGCCTGACGGATGTGTTCCTCCATGCCGTCGGCGACGAGGCGGTCGACGAGCGGCGCCGTGCGCCGGCACTGCCAGACGATCGCATTGTAAATCGGCCGGCCGGTCGATTTATCCCACAAAATCGTCGTCTCGCGTTGGTTCGTGATGCCGATTGCCGCAATCTCTTTGGGGGAAATGCCGGTCTGTGCGAGCAGCTCGACCATGACGCCGTACTGCGAAGACCAGATTTCCATTGCATCATGCTCAACCCAGCCCTCGTGCGGGTAGATCTGCGAGAATTCCCGCTGGTTGACGGCCAGGATGTTCTGCTCCTCGTCGAATAACAGCACGCGGGAGCTTGTGGTGCCCTGGTCCAGGGCGAGGATGTAGCTTGTCATGTCGGAACCTCCTTTTTACGCGGGTGCTTTGGCGGGCATCGCGCGCGTCGCGATGAAGGAAGCGCCGCTGCCGCAGACGTCTTCCAAAATGACCTGTCCGAGCTTTATGGGCGCTTTTACGGTGATGCCGTCGAGCGCGCGCGCCGCTTCGCGCAAAAGCGCCTTCGGCACCGCACGGTCCGTTTTGACCGGGCAGCGCGGGTAAAGCCCATTTTCACAGCGTACGGTCGAGGTGACGGTGCGGGTGGGGTTAATCAATTCAGTCTTGCCGTATGCCGCGCCGCGCGGGCAGCTGTTGCCGGAGACCGCGTAGTCGTTTTCGTCATCCACATGCAGATGGCAGCCGCGCGGGCAGACGATGCAGATCAGTTCTTTCATTGGGCAGTCCTTCCTTTCGCGCGGACGGAAACCGTGAGGCTTCCAGCCGCCTTGTCGAGCAGCACTTTTGGCAGTGCAATGCATTCCATCTCGCCGGGCGCCACGTGGTCGCGTGCAAAGCGTGCAATCGGTGTGCCTTCGCTTTCGACGAGGATTTCGCTTTCCTGCCCCGCTTCGCGCACGCGGAAGAACACGTTGCAGCGGTTTTCCACGTTTTGCGGGCGGATGTGCTGCGGCACCGTGTAGCTGACGTTTTCGCCGGTCTTCACTTCCAGGACAGGGCCGTCCTTTGCGCCGCCTTCCAAAACGTAGCGTGCCGCGGCCCGGCCGGCTTCTTCGCTTTCGGCCGTCACGTAGTCGACAAGGTCGTGCACGTGCGCGACGTTGCCGCAGGTGAAGACACCGGGGATTGACGTCTCCAGGTTTTCATAGACGACGGCACCGTTCGTGCGCCGGTCCATCTCGATGCCGGCCATGCGTGTGAGCTCGTTTTCGGGGATTAAGCCGACCGACAGCAGGAGTGTGTCGCAGTCAAAGACCATCTCCGTGCCGGGGATCGGATTGCGGTGTTCGTCGACCTTCGAGACGACAACCTGCTCGACGCGGTCGCGCCCGCGAATGTCCGTCACCGTGTGCGACAGGTACAGCGGGATGTTGTAGTCGTTTAAGCACTGGACAATGTTGCGGTTTAACCCGCCCGGATGCGGCATCACTTCGACACACGCGAGAACTTTCGCGCCCTCGAGCGTCATGCGCCGCGCCATGATAAGGCCGATGTCGCCGCTGCCGAGGATCACGACGCGGCGTCCGGGCAGGAAGCCTTCCATATTGACGTAGCGCTGTGCGGCGCCGGCCGTGAAGATGCCGGCCGGCCGCGTGCCGGGGATGCCGATCGCGCCGCGCGTGCGCTCGCGGCAGCCCATCGCCAGAATCACGCTCTTCGCGCGCTCGACGCAGTAGCCGGTTTTTGCGCCCATCATGTGGACTTCGCGCTCCGGCGTTAAGGCGAGCACCATCGTGTCCGTGCGCACCTCCACGCCCGTCTTCGAGAGCTGCTCGATGAACCGCCCGGCGTATTCGGGGCCGGTCAGTTCCTCGTGAAAATGGTGCAGTCCGAAGCCGTTGTGGATGCACTGGTTTAAGATGCCGCCGAGTTCACGGTCACGCTCGACGAGCAGGATGTGCTTTAAGCCGCTTTCCCACGCGGCACAGGCCGCAGCCAGGCCCGCCGGCCCGCCGCCGATTACGAGTAAATCATACACCATGTCCGGTGCCTCCCTTCGTTTCACACGCTAAAATCCACATGCCCGCGCGGTCCTGCACGATGTCGAGCGGCGAGCAGTGGAGTTCCCGCGATAGGATCTCGACAACGCGCGGTCCGCAGAAACCGCCCTGGCAGCGGCCCATGCCCGCGTTGACGCGCCGCTTGACGCCGTCGACCGAGCGCGGGGGAATCGGCGCGTGCAGTGCTTCGAGGATTTCGCCCTCCGTAACCGTCTCACAGCGGCAGATGACGCGGCCAAACGCCGGGTTTTTCGCGATCAGCGCCTGCTTTTCTTCGGGCGTCATCGACTTGACGCGCGTGCGGTGCCGTTCGCAGACGAAATCGTCCTTCTTCGTCAGGGACAAACCGTCTTCGCCCAAAAGCTCCACGGCATATTCCGCCACAGCGGGCGCCGCCGAGAGGCCCGGCGAACAGATGCCGGCCAGGTCCAAAAAGCGCGGCGCCGCGAAGCCGATGACAAAGTCGCCCGTGTCCGCGACGGCGCGCACGCCGGCGAAGTTGCGGATCGAGTCGCGGAACGAAATCGACGGCACGGAGCGCAGCGCCGTCTGCCGCACGAAGTCGAGGCCCTCGCGCGTGTTTGCCGTATCGTCGCCCTCTACCGGCTGCGCGTTCGGCCCGACAATCAAATTCCCGTGCACGGTCGGCGCGACGAGCACGCCCTTGCCGTTTTTGTTCGGGCACTGGAAGATCACATGCGAGACGCGCTTGCCCTCGCTTTTATCCAATAAATAGTATTCCCCGCGCGCCGGATGGATCGTAAACGTGTGGGGCGCTGCCATTTCGTGGATTGCCTGCGCGGCCAAACCGGCCGCATTTATGACGTACCGCGTTTGGAATGTGCCGCGGGTAGTCTCTACGTCCCAGCCGCTTTCCGTAGGGGAAAGGCCCGTGACCGCCGTCTCCAGGTGCAGCTCGGCGCCGTTTTTGACGGCCGTTTCCGCAAGCGCGAGCGCATACTCCCACGGCGAGCAGATGGCACCCGTCGGCGCGTACAGGGCGCCCTTAACCTCTTCCGAAAGGTTCGGTTCGAGTGCGCGCGCTTGTTCCCCCGAGAGCAGCTGCAAATCCGGCACGCCGTTTTGCTTGCCGCGCGCAAACAGCGTTTCCAGCGTGCGGCAGTCTTCCTCGGAAAAGGCGAGCACAAACGACCCGCACGGGTTATACGGTACGTCGAGTTTTTCGCACAGTTCCCGCGCGAGCGCGACCCCCCGCACATTGAGCTTTGCCATCAGCGAGCCGGGTTCCGGGTCATATCCCGCGTGCAGGATGGCGGAATTCGCCTTCGTCGTGCCGTCGGCAACGTCGTTTTCGCGCTCGAGCACACCTACCTTCAAGTCGTATTTCGACAGCTCCATGGCGGCTGCAGCACCTGTGATTCCGCAGCCGACGATGAGGACATCGTACATAAAGAAACCTCCTTCGTGTTTCGATCATATGCTTTATCGGCCGGGCGGCCGCTATTTTAGGAAAGCGGCCCCCGAAAAAAAGCGAAACAAAGGCGCCCCTTTTTGGGGTCCCTCCGTTTCGCTCCGTATACTCTAAGAAACCTTGTTCTGTTTTGACGCATTTCACACGGGTTTACATTTTCCAAACCGCAGGATTGGTTGTCGAAACGGCAATTGCGCCGGCGCCGAGCGCACCGGTCACGTCCTCTTTATCCATAATCAGGCCCCCCGCGATGACCGGCTTGCCCGCAGACTGGCGCACGCGGCGGATGATTTTGGGCATCAGCCCCGGCAGCACCTCGATGAGATCCGACGTATCCTCCGAAAGGTGGCGTTCAATATTCTGGATTGCCATCGAATCGAGCAGGAAAAACCGCTGGATGGAAACAAGGCCCAGGGCTTTCGCGCGTTTCGTCAGCGGCGATTTCGTCGAGATGACGCCGTCGGCCGCGGTCTGCTGTGCGATAAAATCGACACAGATCTCCTTCGCGGAAAGTCCCTCAATCAGGTCCAAGTGCACGAATATGGCCTTGCCGGCCGCGTGGGCGCGTTGGACGAGATCTTTGACGGTCAGCATGTTCCCGTAAAGCAGGAACATCACCGACACGTCGCTTTTCAGCGCAGCGGCAAAGCCCTTGTCATCTTTGACCGAAGCGATAATCGGGCTTTCCGCCAGAAGCTCTAAGGCTTGTGCGCGTTCCATTTTGCTTCTGACACCTTCTTTCGCGGCGCTCAAAGGCAAAAAAATGCACAAAGTGAACAGGTCACTTTGTGCATCTCCGCTTACTCCGCACAAGATTTTCTGTTTTTCATTATACCAGCTTTCCGCAGCGCACGCAAGCCCTTTTCGGCACCGCGGGATTCGGAGAATTGCAATAATTTTAGGGTGTAAAATTGAGCAAACTGACAAAATGCAAAAAGTCTATTGGCACTATTCGTTTCGTTTGATACACTGTGACTAGACAAAGCGAACAAAAAATGTTGGCTCATGAGCATGGAGATAAAGAGCATGGCACTCGATTTGGGAAGAGGTGCCATGCTCTTTTTGCTCTTAGAGCGCTTTTTTGGAAAGCTCGGCTACGCTCGGAAAAGGCCCGCCGGCCTGGAAGCCGCCCCGCAAGGGGCGCTTGTGCTACGCTATTTTAAAGAACCCCGCGTCTTTTGAAAACGGCGGGAAGAAGGGAGATTTCTTTTATGTCCAAGCTCAAAAAACTGTCGAAGGGCGCATGCGTGTTGATCGTTTCGATCGCGCTGCTGCTGATCAGCTGCATCGGCGCCTCCGTCGTCCAGACGGATTTCGGCAACGTCACCATCAAAGACCTGCGCTGGGAAACGGAGTCCGGCCACCAGATGAGCGCGCTGCTGCTCGTGCCGAAAACGGCGACGAAGGAAAACCCCGCGCCGGCGATCGTCACGAGCCACGGCTGGTACAACACCCGTGAGATGCAGGACTTAAACTATGTCGAGTACGCCCGACGCGGCTTTGTCGTGCTGTCCATCGACATGTATGGCCACGGCAACTCCGAGACGATTGAAAACGGCACATGGTGGGAAGACGAGAATAACGCCAACGGCATGTATGACGCCGTGAAGCTCGCCGCGACGCTGCCCTACGTCGATGCGACCCGCATCGGTGTGACGGGCCATTCGAACGGCGCTCTGGCTTCGCGCACAGCGGTCATGCTCGATAACCAGGCGGAAACGCCCTTAATTGCCGCGGCCCTGCTCGTCTCGAACGACGCCGTCTATCAGGACGCCGAAACCGGCGAGTACATCAATATCTTCGGCAGCCGCGACGCCGGCATCGTCGCGTGCCAGTACGATGAATTCTTCCACCGCGTCCGCAATGAGGACGGCACGACGACCGCCCCGCGCGACTTCTTAAAGCAGAATACGGCCCAGTCGTTCCTCTATTTCGGGGAAGACCCCACCGGCAAAGAGCCGCGTGTGGCAGGTACCGTTTATCACGCGGACATCGACGGCCAGGACGCGATGCGTTTTATCTATAACCCGCCGATCATTCATCCGTGGGCGCATTTTTCGAAGAATGTTGTCACAAACAGCATCAATTTCTTTAACGAATCCCTGAGCGCGCCGAATATGATCGATGCCACGAACCAAATCTGGCAGGTCAAAGTCGTGTTCAATTTCATCGGCCTTGTTGGCTTTATGATGTTCATGGTCGGCTTTGCGCTGTGCATGCTCAAGACCCGCTTCTTCGCGTCGCTGCGCGCGGAAAAGACCCCCGCGCCGGCCATCGTTTCCGGCGGCCGCGGCAAGGGCTGGCTGTGGGGCACGCTCATTGTCTCCACGGTGTTCTCGATGGTCATGTACATGTCGCTGTACAAGTGGTGCAGCGCAAACCAGCCCGCGCTTTGGAGCGAGCAGTTTAATCCGTACTACATCGGCATGTGGAGCATGCTGTGCGGCCTGTTTGCTTTGTTGATGATGGTCCTCTCGTATCAGCTCAACGGCAAGAAGTCCGGCGTGAGCCTGCGCGAAAACGGCGTCGCGATCAGTGCCGGAAACCTCGGCAAGACGATCCTGCTTGCGCTGATCGTGGCGGGGGCGACGTACAGCACCGTGTTTGTGGCCGATTACTTCTTTAAGACCGACTTCCGCATCTGGTGCCTGACGATCAAGGCGTTTACGCCCGACAAGCTGTTGATCTCGCTGAAGTTTTTGCCGTTCTTCCTTATCTACTATGTGCTCAACTCCGTCGCAAACAACTGCTTCAACTACGTGAAGATGGGCAAACATTCGTGGGTCAATACGTTCGTCGTCGCGCTGTTTAACGCGCTGTCGCCGCTGATCCTGATCATCTGGATCTATGCGACATTCTTTGCGACGGGCTATCACCCGATGGAAACGTACGGCATCGGCGGCTCGATCATCGGCATCTGGCTGTTCCCGGTCGTCGTGATTCTGCCGGTGTTTGCGGTCGTTTCGAGAAGCCTTTATAAGGCGACGAAGAACCCGTACCTGCCCGGCATCATCATGGCCATCCTTGTGACCGTCATGAGCTGCTCGAATACGCTGACCGTTTCGTAAAGCGGCTTTTCAAAAAATAAGGTTTTCACCGTTTGGTAAATTTGCCATATCCACTTGCCCAAAAGGCCCGGCCCGGCGCTTTGCCCGGCCGGCCTTTTGCGTTGGTGCGCAAATCCGTTGGAAACCTTACAGAAGGAAAGAAATTTGTAAGATTTCATTCCTAGCAATTTGCACGGAAAACTGTTATACTAAAAAGGTGCTCCCGCCGTGCACAGCGCGGCGGATTTGAAAGCACCGCAAAAATGGGAAGAATCAAAAGGCTCCACAGCCCTTTACTTTGTGTGGGGCACAGGGTATAATGAAACTCCCGGCAGCCAATCGGCGGCGTGCCGGCGTGTGCATTCCTGGAAACGGAAAGAGGGGGAGACAGGTTTTGAATATGATCATCCTTTCCGCGGTTTTGTCGTGGATGCTGGCGCAGCTGATCAAGTCCGTGCGCTGGGTTTTGCAGGGCCACAAATTGACGTGGCACGTGGTGGGCGGTACCGGCAAGATGCCGAGCTCCCACACGGCGTTCGTGTGCGCCACCGCGTTTGGGTGCGGCCTGCGGTGTGGGTTTGATTCGGTCGAATTTGCGCTCGGTGTGGCTTTGGCCGCCGTCGTGATCTATGACGCGATGGGTGTGCGCCGGGAATCCGGCCGCCACGCCGAAGCGATCAACGACATCGAAACGCAGCTCGGCCGCGGCCGCGAAAAGCCGTTGGAGACGAGCCTTGGCCACAGGCCGCGCGAAGTCGTGGCCGGCGGCGCCTTGGGCATCGCCGTCGCGGCCATTGTGATGGCGATTGCGTATTGAGTTTCCCCATGCAATACATCGAATGAAGCGGGCCCGCCGGGGCATTTTCGGCGGGCCCGCTTTTTGTATGGATGTGACAGATTTCCCCTTTCCGCGTATGGCCGCCGGGAATGTTAAAGACATGTTAACCATGTAAAAAACAGATTAATTTTAAAGGAAAGTTTTGTAAGGCTCCTTGTACCGGTGGCGCCCGGGTGTTATACTCCAAATGAACCGAAACGGCGCCCCGGCGCCGCGTGGGTAAGCGTGGAAAGGAGTATGCAAATTTATGAAGGCTAGAAACAAGAAAGTCCTGGCAGGGATCCTGTCCGCTGCGATGGTCCTGTCCGTCGCGAGCACGCAGGCGTTTGCTTTGGGCTATACGCATGGCTCGGATGTCACGAGCACCGACACGTCGTGGAGCGATTGGCAGCAGGAGTGGCAGACCGTCGCGACCGATTACACGAAGGTTTCCATGACCCCTGGCGCCGACGAGACGCAGTTAAACTTTGCGTGGTACAGCGAGGGCTCCGTTGACGACGCGACGCCGGCTGTCCGCATTTCGACGCGCGAGAGCATGACGGGTGCCAAGACGTTCGAAGGCACCGCACAGGAGGTTAAGGACGTCGATTCCCAGAACCCCGACAGCGAAGTCGACTTCACGAACGGCGCCGCTTATGCATCGAACTACGTCACCGTGACGGACCTCGAGCCCGAGACGACGTACTACTATCAGGTTCAGAAGGCTGGCGAGTGGAGCGAGACGGAGAGCTTTAAGACCGGCGACTTCCAGAGCGCAAAGATGATCTTCGTCGGCGACCCGCAGATCGGCGCTTCCGGCGACAAGGGCACGGGCGTTGACAACACAGGCGCGGAAAACGACGCCTTTACGTGGGACCGCACGCTCGACATCGCGTACGAGCAGAACCCGGACACGGACTTCATCATCTCCGCAGGCGACCAGGTCAACCGCACCGGCCAAGCCAAGGAAGAGGAATATGCGGGCTACTTAAATGCTTCCGCTCTGACGAGCCTTCCGGTTGCAACGACGATCGGCAACCATGACTCGCTGAACACGGACTACAAGCTCCATTTCAATAACCCGAACGTGACCGACAACGGTGCGACCGACGCCGGCACGGACTACTATTACAGCTATGCGAACGGCCTGTTCATCGTGCTCAACACGAATAACTACAACGGCGCCGAGCATGAGCAGACGATCCAGGAAGCCATCAACGCATATCCGGACGCAAAGTGGCGCGTTGTCACGCTGCACCAGGATATCTACGGCTCCGGCGCGGACCATTCCGGCACCGACGGCCTGATCCAGCGCACGCAGCTGACCCCGCTGTTCGATAAGTACGACATCGATGTCGTGCTCCAGGGCCATGACCACAGCTATGCGCGCAGCAAGATGATCGAGAGCGACGAGGGCGACCACGGCACGTACGAGTTCTCCATGAAGCCCGACGGCAGCGATTACGATTGGGATCACGCGACGAACAGCGTGACCGGCGAAAAGTACGACCTGCCCGACTTCACGGATCCGGATTACATCCCGAACGACAACTACTATGCATTTGAGCAGGACAACCACTGCTATGTCATGCAGGACTATCCGGACATGACGGCGGAAGACCCGGCCGGCACGCTGTATGTGACCGCGAACTCCGCTTCCGGTTCGAAGTTCTATGAGCTCATTTCCACGCAGCAGGACTACATCGCCTACCGCAACCAGAACGAACTGCCGAACTACTCCGTCATCGAGATGGACGACGATGCCTTCAAGATCACGACGTATGAAGTGAAGGCAGACGGCACGGCATCGCAGATCGAAGAGCCGTTCACGATTGTGAAGACCGCTGACAAAGAGCGCCCGACGAAGGACACGAGCACGGCTGTCCGTTCGAGCATTGTAAAGTCGACCGACCTGAGCCTCGGCGTCTCCACCGAGTTCACGGTCAAGACCGCTGACGAAGAGGCTGCGACGCATGTCAATGTCGGCAACGGCGAAAAGGCCACGATCGACACGGTCAAGGCTTGGGATCCCGAGACGCAGACCGCGACGTTCCGCATCTATCAGTACCAGGTCGGCGAAGGCACGACGGGTGTCTATGCGAACGGCGAAAAGCTCTTCGACGCGACGATCGTTGACCGTCCGTTTGTGAGTGACACGACGCAGAACTTCACGATGCAGGCTGGTCAGTCGTATCAGGTGAAGCTCGATGTCCCGGCCGCGAACGCTGGCTATGCGATCTCGAACATCACCCCGAGCAATGTCGCAGTCCTCAGCCAGGGCACGACGGAAACCCAGACGAACGCGGACGGCTCCGTGACGTATCTTTATAAGTTCACGGCGGGCTCCACGGGCTCTGCGACGGTTTCCATGACGATGGCGGGCAAGACGTACAACCTCTTCACCGTCACGGTCGAATAATTTTCAAGTATAAGCTCTTTTTCTCATAACCCTGTTTTTCCATTCGGGCGGACTCCCACCGCCCGGCAAAGCACATCCATCTTCAGAGGAGGCTTTAAAAAAAGCCGGTCCGTTTTGCGAAGCCCTGCGGCTTTTGGGCTTTGCACAGCAGACGGCCGGCGGCGGAAGCTTCCCCGCAGGGGGCGCTGTTTCGCGCTTGTGGCGCAGCGGCGCCCCCTGCTTTTTCTTATCAAGTAAGAGGGCACGGCGTTCCCGGAGCAAACCGGGGCTGCCCGTTTCCATGCCCAGATAAAGCGAGGTATCGACAGATTGTGAAGAGGCAAACCATCCGAAAGCCGAAAGAACCCCTGACCCGTGCGGTGGTGATCCGCCGCGTTGTGATTGCCGTTTTGGTGGCCGTATTCTGCGTGTTCGTTGCGCTGATTAACGACGTGGACAAGGTCGTCATGAACAGCCGCGAAGGCCAGACCTTCGAGCGCGGCACCGTCACCCAGGTCCTGCGCGACAATCTCCAGGAGGACGGCACGCGCGTGGGCGATCAGACCGTCATGATTCTCATGAAAACCGGTGTGCGCAAAGGTGAGGAAATTATGGCCACGAGCAGCAACGGCTACTTGTTCGGCGCCGCGTGCGAGCCGGGTACGAACGTGGTGGTCATGCAGAGTATCGCCGGGGAGGATACGGTGGCGAGCGTCTACGCGCCCGACCGCGAGATTCCCATTTACATCTTTGCGCTCGTGTTCATTGCACTTTTGTGCCTGATTGGCGGCAAGCAGGGGGCAAAAGGCGCCGTTGGCATTGTCTTTTCGTTTTTCTGTATCATCTTCGTTTATCTGCCGCTCGTGTACCGCGGGCTGTCGCCGTTCTGGCTGGCGGTGTTTGTGTGCGCGCTGACGACGGTCGTGACGATGTACCTAATCGGCGGGCCGACGAAGAAGACGGCCGTCGCAATCGGCGGCACGATTGCCGGCGTTGTCGTTTCGGGCATCGCGGCGACGATTTTCGGCGTGGCCGCCGGCATTTCCGGCTACAATGTCGAGGATATTGAAACGCTTCTGACGATTGAAAATGCGGCGAATGTCCAGGTCAGCGGCCTGCTGTTCGCGGGCCTGCTGATTTCGAGCCTTGGCGCCGTGATGGACGTCGCGATGTCCATCGCGAGCGCGGTCAACGAGCTCTATGAGCACAACCCGCAGATTTCGAACAAAGAGCTCTTCAAAGCCGGCATTCACGTCGGCCGCGATATGATGGGCACGGACAGCAATACGCTGATTCTCGCGTTTGCCGGCACCAGCCTGAGTACGCTCGTGCTCGACTACGCCTACAACCTGCCATACCGCCAGATCATCAACTCCGGCAGCATCGGCATCGAGATCATGCAGGGTCTGTGCGGCAGCTTCGGCATCATTTTGAGCGTGCCGATTACGGTCGCGCTTGCCGTGCTGCTTTTGACCCGTCATGGGAAGCGTGCGGCGGCCCTGCCTGCGCAAGCGCCCGAAACGGCTCCGGAAAGCGCGGATGTCCCGAAGCCCGAAGCGTAAAAGAACGACAAAACCGGCCCCGCAAGGCTTTTGAAACCTCGCGGGGCCGGCTTTTGTTTGCTTTGAAAAAGGCGTAGGAAAAGAAGCTTACACGGTAAATGGCGCGATGACGCCGCCGCCCAGCACGCGCGCGCCGTCGTAAAATACGGCCGCCTGTCCGGGCGCCGGGGCGCGCTGCGGCGCATCGAACTGCACGCCGCATGTGCCGTCCGCGTTCGGCGAAACGAGCGCCCACGCGGGCGGCGCCTGGTAGCGCACCTTGACCTGCGCGCGAAACGGCGCGGCGGGCGCTGCGACCGACACCCAGTTCATGCTTTCCACCGTAAGGGCGCTGCGGTATTGGCTGCCCTCGGGCCCCAATACGACGCGGTTTTCCTTCGGGTCGAGCGCGACCACATACATCGGCACACCGAACGCGATGCCGAGTCCCTTGCGCTGGCCGACCGTGTAGTGGAAAATCCCGCGGTGCCGCCCGAGCACGCGGCCCGTGCAGTCGACGAAGTCGCCGGGCGTGTCGGGAATGCCGCAGCGGTTTAAAAACGCCGCGTAGTCGCCGTCCGGGATAAAGCAGATGTCCTGGCTTTCGGGCTTGTGCGCGACGGGCAGGTTCGCCTTTTCGGCGATGGCGCGGATTTCGGGTTTTGTCAGCGCTGCGAGCGGGAACAGCGCGTGCGAAAGCTGCGCCTGCGAGAGCCGGTAGAGCACGTAGCTTTGATCTTTTCCGGTCGGCACGGCCGAAAGGACGTATCGTCCCGTTTCGATGTCCCGGGAAACGGCGGCGTAATGCCCCGTTGCAATGTACGAAAACCCGTTTTCCAGCGCAAAGTCGAGCATGGCGCCGAACTTGATCGCCTCGTTGCAGCGGATGCATGGGTTTGGCGTGCGGCCGGCCGTATACGCCGCGAGAAAGTCGCCGATGACGGCCTTTTGGAACGCCTCGCGCAGCGAGAGCACCGTGTGCGGGAGGTTCAGCGCCTCGCACACGCGGCGCGCGTCTTCGGCCTCGGCTTCGCCGCCGTCGCGAAGAAGGAGCGTGCAGCCGGCCACGTCATAGCCCTGCTCGCGCAGCAAATAAGCGGCGGCGCTGCTGTCTACGCCGCCGCTCATGCCGATTAAAACGCGCGGCTTCATGCGTTGGGCGACTCGGTATCATCCGCCGCCTCGGTGTCGGGCGCCGGCGCAGGCTGCGGGGGCTGCGGGGCCGGTACGGCGTCTACTTCGATATTGTCCGGGTCGTTCGCGATCGGGGAAGGCGTTGTGTCGTACTTGTCATACGGCGCCGCCTCCGATGCGATGTTCACGCCGACGTTGTAGCTGCACTGCGTGCAGTCGTCCGTGCAAGAGGCGCAGGCCGGATTTCCGGGATCTTTTGCCCGGGCTTCGGCTTCCTTGACCGCTTCCTCGTGCAGCGCGTGCATTTTGTCGAACGCGCGCTGCATCCGCCGGGTGCTCTCGTCAATCGAGGTGCACAGCGCTTCCGTCTCCTGGTTCTCCTTGTCGCGCAGGTGTTCATAGTAGTATTTTCCCAGTGCTACATAGGCGCGTGCGCAGTTTTCCCGTTCATTTTTGATGACGATGCGCAGGCGGTTGACGATGGCGCTGCGGTGGTTTTTTTCAAAGATCCCTGTGATGGTATCCGTGATTTGCTGGCTGATCGTTTCGAAGATTCCCATAATGCATTCCTCCATTTGCCGCCGCTTTCCGCACGCGGCGCGGCTTTTCGAATCGCGTGCGTTGTTTTTATCATTATACCCCATAACCGGGAAAATGAACAGAGGGTTTTGTGCTTTTTTCCGTTTTTGCACCGCTGCGCGAATTCGCAAAATGCGGTGGGATTTTACCCGAAAACGTGCTATAATAAAAACGGCGTCCGTTCCCAAGGCGTCAAACGAATGGGTTGAAGGGAGTTTTCGAATATGTCTACGCAGGTCAACAAGGACGTCTGCTGCCCGCAGTGCGGGAAACCGGTGCGCACGAAGATGTGGACCGGCATCAGCGCGCAGACGGAGCCGGAAATGCGCGCGCGCATCTTGGACGAAACCTTTTTCGATTGGCAGTGCCCGCACTGCGGCTATCAGGCCGAGCTTGTGTATCCGTGCCTTTACCACGACAAGGCGCGCAAGTTCATGGTCTACCTTGTGCCGGAGGGCAACGAAAAGGACCTGAAAAAGGTGAATGTGGACGAGCGCTTCCCGCAGCTGCACGACGTCAAAAAGCGTGTCGTCGTTTCACCGATGGAATTGAAAGAAAAAATCCTCGTGTTTGAAGCGGGGTTAGACGACGTCGGCATCGAGCTTGTGAAAGCCGGCATCGCGGCGGCGGTCGAGGAGAAAAACGGCGTCAGTGTGGAGGCCGGCTGTTTTTGCTTTGCCGACCCGCAGGGCGACCGGATTGGGTTTTTGTTTTTCCCGGAGGGCAGCAACCAGCCGATGAAGAAGGCGGCGCGCCTGTTTACGTATGAAAAGGCGATGGAGATCGCGAAGGAATGCAAGTTTACGCCCGGCGAAGATTTCGCGCGCGTGGACGGGTTATTGGCTGCGCGGCTGTTGGAGCAGTATCAGCGCCTGCCTGCCGCCCCGGCGGCGGAGGATTCTTCGTCCGCTCCCGCGGACGGTGGGGACGCTTCTTAAAAGAAAATTTGTTTTTCCAAAAGGGTTTGCAGAGTTGCAGGCCCTTTTTTTGTGTTTGGGGCTTGCCGCCCCGGGGCGTTTTCTGCTGGGGGGTTATTTACCCTCTTTACGCCTATTAAAATTCTAATTAGTTCCTTCGACGCGCTTACCCCTGCGGGGCACTTCGCAGGCCGCGCGGGGGCCCCTACTTTCTGGCCAGCAGAAAGTAG
>ERZ1643247.163-NODE-163-length-90272-cov-100.705477_pt1 | contig 90272 bp, 79 predicted proteins | sample MGYA00579264_ERZ1643247 | MGnify/ENA primary metagenome ERZ1643247 (study PRJEB29033, sample SAMEA4952262) | chicken gut metagenome | biome: Broiler Chicken; feature: Gastrointestinal Tract; material: Caecum | place: Ireland | collected 2018 | study: Broiler... | reverse complement strand
CACAGGCTGGCCGCCAAATATGGCACAGGTGGCCGTTTAGGCTGGCAATCTGCACCTGAATATCCCATGGAAAGGAGGCCTTCTATGAATTCTTCTTTCCATAGTGTCCTTGCCCCTGATATCGAGAGCTTTATCAAGATGAAGCGCTCCCTCGGATATAAGTACCATAACGAAGAATATATCCTGCACCGGTTTGATACATACTGGAAAAGTGAAAATGATCCCTCAGATTCCGTTACAATGGAATCCTTATCCGGATGGGTAAAACAACTGCCGACAGAAGGGAAGTCCTCCCAGTATACACGGATACACACAGTGAAACAGTTTCTGTTATTCAGAAACAGCCTTGGGAAACCATCGTATATCCCTTTGGATAAAATCAAATGCCCAAGACATCCCGTAATACACATCCTGTCAAAGAATGAGATTCAGTCCCTGTTTGCTGAAATAGATTCCTATCGTCCGGCAAGGCCATCCCCGGAAACCATGAGGATCTCAAAAGAATATCCGGTCCTTTTCAGGCTGATACTTACTACAGGGCTCCGGAGATCGGAGGCAGTATCCATACTGCTTTCAGACTTGAATATAAAAGAGCGCACGATTATGATAAGAAATGCCAAAGGGCACAAAGACCGGATCATCAGTATTTCAGGCGATATGGCTGTGCTGTTGGAGAAGTATCAGCATTTCATAAAAATCACAATCCCTGGACAGGAAAAATGGCTTTTTCCGGCTGCTGATCCGTCATGCCATCTCTCTTCAGGTGCACTTGGAGACAGATTTAACCAGTTTTGGAATCAAACATCGTGTGCTACAGGCTGTTCAAGGAAGCCTACGATCCATTCATTAAGGCATACCTTTGTGGTAATAAGAATAAATGCCTGGATGGAACAAGGGGTTGATACCTCTGTCATGCTCCCTTATCTTAGCAGGCACCTTGGACATAAGTCAGCCGATGAAACTTTTTATTACTATCACCAGGTCCTGGAATCCCTGGAGATTATCCGACGGAAAGATAGGATTTCTCCACTTGTGCTGCCGGAGGTGAGGATGCGATGAAACCGATGTTAAATAAAAAGCTTTTCTTTTCAATGACCTACGATTTCCTGACAGTTTATATTCCCCAGGACAGTGCCAGTTCAAGGACGGTGAAAACATACCGTGACGGGCTTACGGTCTTCAGGAGATATGTTACAGAAGTAAAAGGCTTTTCTATACGGACCTTTACTTTCAGCCAATGTACCTTTGATTTTATACTTGAATACAGGAACTGGCTGCTAGATGACCAGAAACGGGCGAAAAGTACAGTGAATAACCGGCTTGCCGCAATCAAGTCATATATGTATTACGCCTCGGCAAAAGACATCAGCTTACAACAGATACAGATAAATATCGCTGCCGTCCCATTCCTGAAGGTAGAAAAAAACATTCGTCCGGTCATTGAAGATCCTGATACTGTAAAAGATCTATTGAATGCCCCTCCCAATACCAAAACAGGATGCCGTGATGTTATGATCCTTTCGGTTTTATTCAATACAATGATCCGTGCAGGCGAGTTAATAAAGCTCAATATCGGAGATGTTGTAATAGATTCTGATATTCCTTTCCTAAAGATACACGGAAAAGGCGGTAAAGAGCGCATGGCGCCACTGTCAGAAGAAGCTGTCCCGCTTATCAAAGCATATCTTGCTGAGTATCATGGAAACAGACCGGCAATGAACAGTCCTTTTATCTACACAGTACAGCATGAACAGGTGAGCAGGATGTCGGAACGAAATATCGAACGTATCGTCAAAAAGTATGGAGATCTTATAAGAGATAAACATCCTGATCTTCCAAAAACAGTTTACCCGCATATGCTGCGCCGAACGCATGCAACAAGTCTTTATCGTGACGGAGTCGCTATTGAAGCCATTGCCTCTACATTGGGCCATGCCAGTATTCAGACAACCAAAGACCACTATGCATTTCCTTCCCTTGCGCAGAAACAAGAGGTAGTTAATGTTGGCGGAGTAGTCATTACTGAATCCGTAAATCAGGAATGGCCGGATGATGAAGATGAACTTGCCCGCATCTGCGGGCTAAGATAATTTTTATCCGCATATTTTTTCCAGGGAAACGAGCATATCTTAGTATAAAAGGAAGAAATATGCGGATAACAAAAGGCTGCGGATAACCCTTCCCATATAAGCCCCTTAATGCGGTCACCTCGTCTGCCACAGAAGAGAAAAAGGATGTCCTTTTCATATGGATCCAGCTTGAAGCTGAATTTCACAATGGATGCCAGTCCATCAATCCCACGGCGTAGATCTGTGTATCCGGCAGCGATATAGACTCTCCGGAATCCTGATGCGTTATTCAGCATCCAGGAGCCCTCCGATCCATGAGATAAGCTCATCTGAAGCAGAATTCGCAATCTCCAGGATGAGATCTCCTTTTCGGATCACGAGATCCGGATGGAAAACTGGAGCTGTATTCGGAGAAGATGATGGGAGTTTAAGCTCAGTAAAAGAGACCGCCCTCTGAGTCACAGGCGCCAGCTCCTGATCAGGTCCGGCAGCTGCCGGTAATGATGGATCCCGGGAATTCTCAAAAGCTTCCCTGCGCAGGATCCTCTGCCAGTAGAAGGACTGTTTTTCTGAGATCCCATTTGCCCTGCACCAGGCAGTTTTAGACATTCCGCTGTTTATGCATTCATGATTTTGGTCCAGTGCTCTGCACGGACCTGATGTGTGATCTTATCCATAGGGACAACTCCTTTAAAAAATTTGTAGTTTTCTGGAGTTATTATCTCATGGATAGAGAAAACTAGCACGGTACTAATGATTTGCCATATACCCTTTTGCGCAGCGATATCCTGGAAAATCTGGGACGTCGACACTATGACAGCCCGGCATATCAGTTGTTTAAAGAACTTCTGTATGACGGTGGAGATCCTATGGAATTCCGCGACTATCTTGTCAAGGTACAAAAAGCCTGTAAAGGCGAATGGCCATGTTGGCACTAATCTATCATTGAAACGGAAGCCGTTCTGGGGAATGTCGAAATCATTCTCCAGACGGCATAGCCGCAGATGATACCTTGATACTTTTTAATTTGCCCTTTGGTACAATAGAGCAAACGCGGAAGTGGGGATCAATGGTCTCGTTCTCATGATCACTGATCTCAATCTCCGTAACAAGTGATCTATTTATCCGTGAACACTGATCTATTCAAGCGTAATATACAGATAGGGAAACTCAAATGTTCAACACCTTGTTAGTTTGCATTCCCTGTAGTACATAAGGTATTATCTGTAGAACTACTAACCAGATATATACGCTCAGAGCGCCAAGAAAAGTCGGCCACATGAAAGCCCGTCTACCTTACCTCTGTTCATAAATAAAGCACTGCCCTTATGGCACTCTTACTATCTTCGTCCGTCCTCTGGAATTCCTGTCTCTCAGAATCTCAGCTCTTTTTAGGCTGTAATAGTATATAAATCTGTATAGTTTTAATGCAAATACTCTAGTTTGCAAAGGACTGGAGCATTTTTTCAGATATGACAAAGCTCATAGGGCTGTCAGAAGGATCCCTGATTCTTGCCTCACTGATCATCTTCTGAGGTAAAACTATATCTTTCTCTGGCAAAAACTAGGGACATATCTCCATCCAGGTGATTTGTTCCCAAATTAAAGTGGAACTTAAAGTTTGAAAGTTCATAACAGTTGTTTAGTAGTAAGGTTGTATTAAATGACAATGTCTATCTCAACAGTCAGATACCACATGAATATACAATATCTTCTATTATTACTCAATAGGTTTTTGATTCTGAAACATAGTATCTAAATACTTCACCACCATATTAGTATTCGTTTCACAACTAGTGTCGTCATTTATTAATATCTGTTTAAATCTTTGAACATATTTTTTCATTTTCTCCTCATCTATTTCATAGTCATATCGTATGTCCCGTTCCAATTCATCTAGTTCTAAAAAAGTTACAGTTCTCTGCTGCCATTTACCCTGCAAGGCAAGCGATTGGCATATACCTATTATTGTAGTACACGTTGTCGTAAGTACTAGACTTAAAATTTTTAATACGGTTTCTATTTCTGGAATAAAACTTACTGCCAGCAGCAAAACGGATAAAGGCTGTAGAATAGAAAGAATAACACTGCAGAACTTCACTTTTCCCTCATATTCTTTTCTTTTCTCATCCGTGTGCATTTTATATTTCTCTAGTTCATTCAGTAGGCGTTCTTTCTTTAGTCCCACTTGATATTGGCTTTTTCTTATTTTATCTTTTAAAACAGCAAACTGATATCGCAGATAACGCTGCAACATCCCTTTCCACTCTAAATATCGTTTTTCTTCTTTCTCGCTAGGATTTTCATTACATATTAATTTAGCAAATACATTCTTTACATTTTCTATTTCCTCTTTTTGCAAAATTCTAGCTAATTCAGGTGCCTTTTCAACTCTTTTCTTATTGTCTCCTTTCACTTTCACAAGAAGTTTTTTTTCAGGAGGATTACCTTTCAAATCTTGCCATCGAAGCTCCTCATCTGTCATTTGTACTTCCTTATATTCCACATTTAAAAAAGGTGGGAATAAAATCTCCTGTTCATCTGGATACAGACTTAATTTACCCAGTATCTCATTCATATTCAAATAAACAAAATCCCCATCTGTTAAAAACTCTAAAAGTAATATTCCTGCCTTCTTGCAAAATATAGAATTCACATTTTTTATTAATGATGTAGATACAAAAGAAGGAATTTCACCCATTTCAATATATGAAAAAGTATTAATTCGATCCTGGCGGTAAGTATATAAATGTCTTTCACCGCATGACATCGTAAATTTGCACATAGCTGAATAAATATCTAAATAAATATGTACAAGTTCTGGTATATGATCTAGCAACACTAGATTAACTTTCCTATTTTCAACTATAAAGCGTGTTTTTTCATTTTCAAATCCCGGAAACAAAAGAACATTAAGTATTTCATATGCATTATTAACCTGGTAAAATTCCACTCTATCATTTTTCTCTTCTGGTAAAGAAATATTGTTCACTGCTCCCTGATAAAAAAGAATACTATTTATTTCATTTTGACTTAACTTCCAAAATGTACTACCCTGCATCTCCCTCTCCTTCCACCAATATTTTCCACATTTTTGGACCATATACCTAAATAGATTACTCTTCTACTTCCATAAAGAAACTGTCATAAATATATTTAATCAATTCCCTATATTTCTTTTCAATTGTATTTTTACTATATTGTCTTTGAACTAGTTGATTTTCAAATACCCAATCCAATAGCAGATTGTATGTTTTATGCTTGGTAATAAAATTCATAAAAACGTCTTCTCTATTTTCCCTGGTTTTTAACTTTAATTTAAAGTCCTGTTCTACATACTCAGGTGGAATAGGCGATATGATCATAAAAGTACCATCACTTTGCTTTTCAATTTTTTCTTCAATACCAAAGGGCAATTTACTTACAAACAATTCTTTGTAATATTCCTTTGTAAAAAAAATCTGCCTGACATTTTTATCAAGACTAAATACCTTTTCTTTGTTCTCTTTTACATTTCTACCTCTATTCAAATTAGAACGATATTGGTATATTATCCCGTCATATAAAAATGTTGCTGTGCGGCCATCTAATACAAAATTTAATACTTTTCTAAGTTCTTCTGCCAGAGGTATTTCAAAAAGTTTGCAGTCCAAATCCCAAACTTCATATCCATTTCCAACTAATTTTTGTATAGCTTCATCCAGATTTTCTGTACTATGGGTTTCATTTTCTAACCCAGGGGCAACTGTATAGCTTACTGTCCAATTAAGCTTTTCTTCGCTCCATAACCTTTTACATAAATGGAACAAAGTTGGAATATTAGTAGTAGATGCGCCACTCTCTTCTTCCGGTTTGGGAATACTATGTCTGGTAAGAAGCCAATTTGTTCTCATTTCGTCATCCTTTACTGTATCACTATTATCAAAATACTCTCTAATAACCTGCCTGCTTTTTCCATTTTCAACGTACTTATAGCAAAGTAGACATTGAAACGCAAAAAATATATTCAGAGAAGCTGGCTGAAATAGATTAACATCTGTTGCAATATAATTCAAATATACTATTGCAAATTCATTTACAATTCCCATATAGTCAAAATTATTAGCAAACTTATTTCTATCAACTGTAAGACAGTCTTTTACCGGCATACCCATAATATCTATAGTGAATTCTCCAATATATCTATAAATATTCATATTTTCTATATGTTTTTCCTTATCCGTCCAAACACGCACACCTTTAAAAAACCATTTAATATTTTCTGATATTTTGTTATTAAGTTTAATATGACAAAAAATATCACCCTCTGTCTTCCATATATAAACTTCCTTTTCGCCTTCTTCTCCAAAAATAGATATATTATAAATTTTCCCTTGAAAGTCAAAGGGAATCATATCCTTCATTCTGTTTATAAATTTCCCCTTTATAATTGTGGGCTCCCTATCTTTCTGTTGTACAATTACAGGAAAAAACATTCCCTCTAGTATAAGTTGTACATAGTTTTCAAAAAATTTTGTAATATAGTCTGCCATGATTTCATAGTCTAAAAAATCACTATTAGCCCGAGAATTTCTGAGCTGTGGATACTCTTCGTAATTATCCGCATTCATAAACCATTTATACGGTATTTCCACAATTACTTCCGTTCCATTGTGAAGAACTGTGCATTCTCTTTCCTCTATTTTCCCACTTTTTCTTGTAGAATATAGGATAATTTCTCTCCCTGGCCACTCGTCTGCACATTTTGTCCGTATTAAAACTTTATCTGCAATCATAAATCCTGACTGCATACCAATTCCAAATCCCCCAGTTGGCTTCAGCCAATTTGGCATTTCTTCCAAGTCCGCAGCATACTTTTTTCTCATGCTCCAACCACTTCCTATATTGGAAATAGCTGTTATACATTCTTTGTCAACTCCAATGCCTCTATCTATTACAGAAATGCGAAAAGCATTCTTGGAAATATCTTCGTTCTCAATAAACTCACATAATATTTCGAGCCTATACTGTTCAAATATCATCTGCTTGAAATCAAACGGCAATAATTCTTTTCTCTTCTTTTTTATTAATTTTTCTTTATTTTCTATTGCAAAATCAATACTTCCATCCTTTACATCCAGCCATAATTTCATTTTTACTGCGTCTAAAGCGTTTTGAATATATTCTCTCAAAAAGTCGAATTGTGATTTGTAAAGATTCCTGCCAATAACTAAATCAATTAATGTTTCTTTGTTTACCATGAACTCATTGTCATTAACTTGGCGAAAAAGTTTATCATTTAGATATATCTTGGTATCTGGCTGGGTCCATGTACATCCGTCAAGTCCATCTGGCGCAAAATGATTCCAATGAAAAATCATGTATTCCATCTCTTCGTGAATCATATTAAACCAACTGCTGATAATATAACAGACTTCCTCTTCAGAGGCTCTAGCTACAATTTCCACCTTTTTATTAGTGTATAGCATATGTTCAATAGCATCATGTTTTTTCTTATACAGTTCACTTATACGTGGAAGCTTTCCATAATGCCAAAGTGTCATCGTATCAAACCGATCATTATCTAAGTCTAAAAGATCGCCTATTCTTAACAAAAATGCAACGAAACGTGGATGACATTTTTTCCCTTCTATATCCCACTCTTCTTTACAAATCAATTCTACTTCTTCTCGGGACGCTGTATGCACCATACATATTTTACCCACTAGCTTATAAAATCTAGGTTCAACTCTCATCCAACCGTTTTTTCTATATATGTTACAGCTATCGATAATTTCCTTACTTCTTTTTGAATGTTGTCTACGTATAAATTCTGATGTAATGTAACTAACATGACGATATATAGCTGCCGGAAATTCCTCTCCTAGTCTTACTGATTCTTCTTCACTCTCGCTACTGCGAAATCCCAGTTTACTATAAAAATGCTCTATATAACTAGCAGACTTTTTTAAATCTTCATCTTCTGATCTAAGCGCTGCCTTAAAAAAAATTGCAAATTCATCTTCTGGATCTTCCATTCCCTTCCATATTCCAAGCATTTCATCATACGCATAAGGCATACCGATGTCATGCCCATACGCACAGTGTAAAATAAGCCACAGGTCCGTTGCCCTAAGTTTTTTTATTTTGTCTTCTCCTAAGATTGCTGTTATAGCGTTCAATATAGAAATAGAATGGGAATAATCATGAAGACTATAATTTTCATAATCATATTTACTTAGACTAGAATATTTCATATATAAGGCTTTACTATCCATCCATTCAATTAATAGGGTCTTGCACTGACTATTTTCCTTACATTTATGATAAAATATTTCCTCTATAGTAGAATCTAAGTCTATAAAAGGAGTGTCGTCATTACACATTCTCTTATAAACACATTCTTCACACTTTTTCTTCATCTTTTGTTTGCCCCCACCTCATAATTTACTAATTAAATTGTAAACTGTCTATATATTCTCTGACTATTTTAATGTGATAAGGAACCTCATCCCGAATTAGAAACTCTTTGTTTTCGATTTGATATTCAAACCCCTTTTCACCAGCCAGATTAAAATATTCTTCATAAAATTCAAATTCATCTTTCGTAATAAATCCGTCCATCAAATTGTCTTTTTTAAAATATGCGAGAAGATACATAATAAATATGGTATATTTATTTTTATAGTTTGCGCCTACTTTTTTATAATAGGCCAGCACACCAGCATAAAAAACTTTTGCTGATATATCATAAAATGCATCACTATTCTCGCTTGTTTTAAATCCACTATAAAAATAAGTACTCTTTTTATCATAATAGGCATCAAGTGTAATATTGCCAAGATTTAAAAAACTGGAAAGGCATCTCACTATATAATCTCTTATATCCTCGTCTTCATTTACTACCAAATATTTTTTAAATGCTTGCTCAATTTCCTCAAATTTAAGTATCTCGCTATGCCCGTCTAACATTTGTTGATGACAAATTTCATTAATAATTTCATGTAATAAAAAACATGAATTTTGAAATGAATATTCTCTCTTTAAACAGTTTATAAATTCCCTTCTTTCCGCTTTTAATAAGTTAAGTCTAATTACTTTTTTCTCCAACAATCTTTCTATATAGTAAATCTTTGAAAATTTTAAAGTATTAGCTATAATATCTTCTTTAAAGCCTCTTTCAAAGTGGTAATCTAACTCACTATTTACAAATCTTATTTCTCTATTTATCGATGTTTTAACAAAAGTTTTTAATTCCATACCAATGTATAAGTTCAAACTATACCGTATTGCAGAATACACTGCCTGATAAACATTGTCTGACTCGGTATTATTTATTTTTTTGACATACTCATTAATAAATTTTCCATAGTTCGTTTCTCCAAATAAGCAATTAAAGTACTCCAAAAGTTCAGAAAATACTATCGACTTCAAATAAACACAGGGGTAAAAGGTCACTTTCACTTCTCTCGCAGAGAAAATAAAATTTACCATTACGGCCATCTTAACAATAAAATTATTATATAAAAGGCTTAAAATATTATTTTTTAGGATAAGAATTCCACTCGTTAAATTATTTTGTAAATATCCCATCTGAGGGCACTCATAATATTTCCAAGAATTATTTCCCTTTATAATCCGTTGAAATTCTTCTTTTTTCAGTATATCCTGCTGCCCCTCAATCGGTACTATCTTCATTACAGGCAGTGCCGGTACAAAAGGTATCTCCTCTTGATAAAAAAGCAATGCTTGGATAGATGTAAATTCAAGAATATCATTCGATGACTTCAATAGCCAAATATCGTCTTCTTGAAATATATCAGCTATACTTCTCTTTTGTCTCAGGACAGCTTTGTCTTTTTCTCCCATAAAAATTTTAGTTTCTATTTTTTCTAAAGAAATGGGAGATATATTTTTTTTCAGTATATCATAGCATTTTTGCAAATGTCTCCCGGTATGGATAGCATCATCAACCAAGATAATATTTTTTCTTTTCAAAAACTCTAAATCAATACTTTTCTCTATATACTCCATTGAATATACAGGAAAATCCCATATATTTAATATTCCTTTTTTCTTAAGCAATAAAAAAAGTGCAAATGAATTAGCGCTTATAAATATATATACAAATTCGTCTTGTTTTTGAGCTTTATTGTATAAAGTTCTAAAAAATTTCTTTAATTCATTATATATTGCATCTTTTTCAAAATCATCCCAATTATATTTGGCCATACCGTTTCACCCTACTATTTATATAGAATTTTATGCTTTTATTGCCATAATTATGCAGTTCTTTACCTATATACAGTATATCACATCAACTTCAAGCAAACTATGAAATATTATCTTTTATTTATTTTGGTGCTTCCAGCCAAAAATCGGATACCATCCTCCGATACCAGAACATTTTTAGATTACAGAGCTACCATCTTAAAGTAAAACTCAGATCTCCCAAAATCGCATATGAATTATAGTGAAATACTCCAGCTTACAAAGGGCTGGAGTATTTTCATATAATCGTACTATTATTGGACAGCTATTTTCCTAGAAACGGAAGTACATTGCTGCTACTCTACCAAAGTTCCCATCTTAAAAGATTCTATGGCCAGTTCCAGTACCTGAGGATTGCACTCTCTATATTTTAAATAATAAAGCAGGAGATCAATATATTCATCCAGCTTCTGCTTATTTTCTTTTGCTACAAACCGCTTTTCGCCACAAAGAAGACACTCATTAAGGAGCAAAAAAACCGCAAATCTTTCATTAACAAAGACATCTTTCTCCTCATCTGTATCGTGAATAAACTGCAAAGGCTTTCTCTTTACAATCCATGCTGCAGTATAGGCAAATATCTTCTCTGTTCTTACGTATTGAATATCATGAAACTCTTTCAGACGAAAAATATCCGCATAATAATCCAGCAGAACGTTCAGCATAATTCTCTCATTACATGCCACATGTTTTTCATATCTAGCTTCTCTGATATACAAATTTGCGGAATCCATCATTTCATCCAGTCTTTCACGGAACTTCTCTGGTCCAACTTTTTCTAATATATATCTGTAATCACGCTCAGTTTCTCTGTAACTTCCCACCGTTCATCACCTCTGAAACTTTCAGGTCATCTGTCTGGATTCCATGATGCATAGTTGCGTATGCCATATCAGACTTCATATTTCTACGTGTTTGCGCAAAATATGCTGCCTGCGTCTCTTTATCGAAAGAAAAGGAAGAATTAGGCAAGGTATCTCTTTTTTTCTCTCCCCGAAGTATCTCATCGATCAGTCTATTTCTTCTTTCTGTAGTGTTTTTATCTGTGTAAAGCCTTCTTGCTAACATACGCTTAACCCTTTCTTAAAATAATGTTATTTGAATATGTCCCCATATCTATTTTATCCGATGTATCATTTTCTATATGCTCTTTTTCTCTTATCTGCGCCTGCGTCTTTTGGGAAATATTTTTCCAATCAATATATTTATCTCCCTCATAATACTGACTGCAATTGTCCCATCCGTCCGCCTCCATCTGAAAACAGGTAGAAATCAGCTCATCCACAGAACCCAGCAGCTGGGAAAGGGTAGTTTTATAACGGACCAAGAATTTATTATCTTCCCGATATGGATACTTAACCTTATGATTAAACTCTCCATATACCTCTTCTGCCAGAGTCCTGACCTGGATCTCGCAGTAATAATCCTGAAACTTTACAATATAATGTTGAGATCTATAACCTTTATTAGTGTGTTCTACATATATCTTATCCTGAAAAATATTTCTGTCTCCATATCTTGTATAAGCTACAGGAGGTTCTGCAATATAGTGAGAAGGATCCTCTTTCTCCGAGGATGCAAAACACTCTGTTATTCCATTATAAATACCAATCCATTCTTCCTTGGCCAGTACTAAAATCCTTACCCCGATTAAGTCCCTGATAATCTCCCGGCAGTTGGCGACTATAATTCCCTCGTACTTCTTATTCTGTTCTTTTCCGCGCTTCCGTATGATTTTCTCAATCAGGTGCTCCTGATCTTTAGTCCTACAACGAATAGAATGGAAAGAAGATTTAAAATTTTGTCGGATATAATTTTCCAAATCCTTTGCGCATGCAGCTATTTCATTTCTACGAGAAACATAGTCATCATAAATATCCTCTAAGACAAACCATTCCAGATTGGAATCCTCAAACTCCTTCTCTACTTTAAATTTCCTGAAAAAAGTATCTTTTTTCAACATATCCTTGCTTCATCTCTTCTCTGAAAAGATTTTGTACTAAAATTATAATATAGCTTCCATAAAATCACAACACTAATTTAGATGATCCTGTCCAAAAGCATTTTCTTTGCAGCACTATCTTCTATGACTTCGCTACTGTATCTTAATACTTCCTCCAAGTCATCCGGTTCACGATCCCCACATAAGACTGTATGATCTTCACTACCTTACTGCTTACATTGGTGTCTACGTAATCGGGCACAGGGATTCCGTTATGTCCGTTTTTCACCATCTCCACGGCCACGTCTACGGCCTGGAGCACTTCCTTCTCGGTGATCCCGGCCAGGATGAAGCAGCCTTTGTCCAGGGCTTCGGGTCTCTCGGTACTGGTACGGACACAGACAGCCGGGAAAGGCTTTCCTACGGAAGTGAAAAAAGAGCTTTCTTCCGGCAGTGTACCCGAATCGGAGATTACGGCAAAGGCGTTCATCTGCAGGTTATTATAATCATGGAAGCCTAAAGGCTTGTGCTGGATCACCAGAGGGTGAAGTTCAAAATGTCTCTGCTCTATAAACTTCCGGCTTCTGGGATGGCAACTGTACAGGATAGGCATCTGGTATTTCTCTGCAAGGGCGTTGATCGCATTGAAAAGTTCATAAAAAGATTTCTCGGAATCAATGTTCTCTTCTCTGTGGGCAGAGAGGAGCATGTATTTTTTCTCCTCCAGTCCCAATTCTTCCAGGATATTGCTGGCCTGGATCTGTTCCAGGTTTGCAGTAAGGACTTCTGCCATAGGACTGCCAGTAACATAGGTCTGCTTTGCAGGCATTCCCTCGGAAAGAAGATATCTTCTTGCATGCTCGCTGTAGCACATATTTATATCTGCGGTAACATCCACGATATGGCGGTTGATCTCTTCCGGAAGTCTCAGGTCCCCGCAGCGGTTTCCGGCTTCCATGTGGAATACAGGAATATGAAGACGTTTGGCAGGGATGGCTGCCAGACAGCTATTGGTATCTCCCAGTACCAGAACTGCATCCGGATTCAGTTCTACCATAAGATCATAGGATTTAGCGATAATATTACCTACTGTATGTCCCAGATTTTCTCCTACAGCAGAAAGATAGTAGTCCGGCTGGCGAAGGCCCAGACCTTCGATGAAAAAGTCGTAAAGTTCTTTGTCATAGTTCTGTCCGGTATGGCAGAAGTACTGGTCAAAGTACACATCTCAAAGTTTAATCACCTCAGAGAGACGGATGATCTCCGGTCTTGTTCCTACAATGGTCAGAAGCTTTAATTTTCCTTTATTCTTTTCATGTATCTCGTGCATATTCTAATTTCCTTGCCTTTCTGATCTGTTCTTACAGTCTTTTCTATCCTCATCCCTGTTGGATTTTTTATCTTTTATCTCAACAGAAAATTTTACTTTTCCTCCACCGGCTCAAAGAAGGTGTCCGGTCTCTGGGGATCAAAGGTTTCATTAGCCCACATCAGGGTAACCAGGTTCTCTGTATCGGAAAGATTGATGATATTGTGGGTATAGCCGGGGATCATATCCACTACGGTAATCTCCTCTCCGCTGACTTCATAGTTCACCACCGGATAAGGCTGGCCATTCTCATCCACCCCCAGCTTCCGCAGCTGGATGAGCCCGTGACCGGAAACAACCACAAACTTCTCATTTTTGGTATGGTGCCAGTGCTGGCCCTTGGTAATGCCCGGCTTACTGATATTTACGGAAATCTGGCCTCTGTCCGCTGTACGGAGGATTTCCGTAAAACTTCCCCGGTCATCCTTGTTCATCTTCAGGGGATAGGAAAACCCATCAGCAGGAAGGTAGGACAGGTAAGTGCTGTAAAGAACCTTTGTAAATCCATCGCTCATATCCGGCACAGAAAGGTTTTCACGACTTTCTTTAAATTCATGGAGGAGATCCACGATACGGCCCAAAGTTGCCTTATAGGTGAGAGGGCAATAGCAATGTCCCTGTTCATCTCTGTGTTCCTCTCCGTTTAAGGCCAGGAATATTTCCTCTACCAGATCGTCAATATACAAAAGCTCCAGCTCTGTCTTTCTGTCGTTTACCTGAATCGGCAGATCGTTGGCAATGTTATTGCAGAAAGTAGCCACCGCAGAATTATAGTTCGGGCGGCACCACTTGCCGAAAAGATTGGGGAAACGATAGATAAGAACCTTCACGCCGTTTTCCCGGCTATATTTCCGGAACAGCTCTTCCCCTGCCAGTTTGCTCTTTCCATACTCGCTTCCTGCAAAACGGCCCTCCAGGCTGGCCTGGATACTGCTGCTGAGCATTACCGGAGCTTTGTTACCATACTTTTTCAGGGTATCCAGAAGAGTAGAGGCAAAGCCAAGGTTTCCCTTCATAAAATCCTCCTGGTTCTTTGGACGGTTCACTCCTGCAAGGTTAAAGACAAAGTCTGCATCCTTACAATAGGCTTCCAGGTCTTCCTGGGTAGAGTCAATGTCATAAGTATAAAGTACAAGGTCTCCGGGATTTTCCAGTCCTCAGATCTTATGGACCCTGTCCTTCCCATCTCTGACAGCTTCCAGAGAAGCTACCAGATTCTTTCCAACAAATCCCTTTGCTCCGGTAATTAAGATCTTCATAATCTCCTCCTGTGCAATTCACATTTTATTTTCTTATCTGTACTGTTATGATCAGGGCAAAATGCGTTTTGCCCCCTATAGTCATCAGGCATTGTCTGGTGTTCTCTTTATCCATTCAGATCATATTTTCCGATCAGTTCCTGTATCCGATCCTCCGTTTCTTCCAGATCTTCCGCTATCTGGGAAATACTCTTTCCCCGATCCAACTTTTTCTTAATCTGTTCCACAAGCTGGGCATTTCGTCCACGGAGCTCTCCCTCTTTTATTCCTTCTTTTATTCCTTCTTTTATTCCTTCTCTTCTGCCTTCCAGTACTCCATCCTCCCAGGCATCCTGTCTCTCCATCCGGATATGTTTCTCCTGGTCGTATTCGTATATGCTCATTTTCTTCACCTCCCCACGGTTCTTCTCCAGAAATTCTTTCAGGATCCCTTCCCGGATACACTCTGTGATGGCACTTTCCACTGCCTCTGACAGGGACAGTTCTCTGGCATATTTCCGCACCCGGTCTACGTATTCCGCATAATCCTTCAGATCCCGGCAGGCTTCCATCAGATCCCGGTTGTGATCCCGGTTGATATTCAGCAGCACTGCCGTCAGTTCCAGCTGTGCCTCTTTGCTTTTTACCGTGTAAAGATCCGAAAGCCGCAGGATCTTCCTGTCCGGCTGGGGCTCTGACCCATTATAAAAGATCACAAAACAGGGAAACGGGAGATTCACCGCTTTCCTTCCATAAAGGTTCTCTTCCACTGTCATGCCGGAATACAGATCGGATATATAAAGCAAAAACCGCAGGGGCATATTAGGATTTACCGTAGACTGATGTTCGTAAAGAGACAATCTGTCATCAATAAGGAAAGAAAGATCATTCTTCATTCCCATATAGATGGCATTGTCTAAGGTGTTGATCTCCAGTTCTTCCGGATCCTGATAATTTTTTCCGCTGATGGCATTATACAGTCTCAGCAGCCTTTCTCTGTCTCCAAAAAGCATGGCGAAAACGGTGGATTTGTAGTTTCGACCGGCAGCCGGCATCTGTGCTGCCCCATGGTTCTTTGTCTGTCCCATATAAGACCTCCTTATTCTGAAAACTGTTGCAGAAGGTCATTTTCACCGGTACACATCCTGTAGAAAGAAACCTCTCTGCTGTTTGATTGGGATAAAAGCATTGAGATTTCTTTCCTTTGATATGATCCATAGAAATGTAAGACAGAGCCGGAGCTCTTTGAAGTGTTGATAAGGATATTGAAATATATAATGCTTTGTGTTTATAGTATCATATTTCCCAAGGGGATAATAGCGGGTATATTTCACAAAATACGAAAGTGTTGCAAAGATTATTTTTGTGATCTTTTTTATGCCTGCCTTATTCCTTCCTGTTCCAGCTTCCTTCCTTTTTCTTTCATGTACAGAAGCACCCTGGTATCTTTCCCTTCCCTCTCCACTTTCCGGATCAGGGCTTCCAGGCGCTTCCGGTCATTTCCTGTCAATTCCTGGGTATAGCTCTCATACTTCTCCAGTTCCTCGACGCCCATATGATAGGTTTTAAAGGGTATCCCGGTTTTTCTGCAAAGATCCCTATATATCTCAAATCCTCCCACATCAATATCTCCGAAATGGAGATATTCCGCCTCCGGGAAATCCTGATACAGAAGCTCCAGCAGTTTTCTTCTTACAAAGTTATGATATCCTCCCAGATAGATCATCAGGCAGTCCTTTTCCTGCCATCGGAAGAAAGTGGTCAGGTTTTCTATGGTAAGGATCTTCTTTATCCCGGAATTTTCCAGGATCCTTACCTTTCCCACATCTTCTCCGGACAGTCCGATCCCCTGTCTGAGACAGGAAAGGTTTACAACAGAATCCGGAGCGTCCTCAAAGATCAGTTCTCCCTCTCCTTTTATATATACATAATCCGGGGTATGGTAGACAGAATACTCTGCCAGGATCCCGTAGATATCCATATCCTCCAAGCCTTTTCCAAACCGGGTCAGGATTTTTCCCACCACCCCCAGCATGGACTGAAAAGTCTTGGAATTTCCAAAACAGCGGATAGAAAATTCCCGGATATAGCAGCCCTCCCAGTTATTCTCCAGTTCTCCCACAGCTTTCAGGATCTTACGGGTCTGTCCGGGATCTTGGATATCAATAAACTCCTTCACAGTTTTTCCCTCTGCCAGACGTTCCTTCAGGTAATCAAGAAATCCCTGTATTATGGGAGTCGAATATTTCTCTTTTTCTTCTTCCAGCAGCTGCAGGTGTTCCTTTACATATTCAGTCCGGGGTTTTCGCTTCATATAAGTATAAACTTCATCCACATTTTTTTCATTCAGCAGGACTTTCTCGATAATATGATCCTCTTTTCCATTTTTCCAGACGATAGTCACCAGGCCCTGGTCTTCCAGAGATTTCATACAGCTATGGATCTCTTCATAGGCCAGAGAACTTTCATTAAAGTATTCCGGCAAATTCTTCCGATTAAAGGGAAAGGCAATGTGGACAGCCACCTTATTTTTCCCCTGGGACAAAAGACTCCTCTCATAAGAATCCAGAAGTCCTTTTAAGATCCGTGCCTCATATCCTGCCATTATAGTATTCCTCCACATAGCTGACTTTCTCATCCGTCATGATAAGAAGGGTTTCCTCCATCTGGGGACCGATATACTGGATCTTATCCGGAGGCGCCGCGATCAGGATCTGGAGAGGCAGACGCTTAAAAAATTCCAGGACGCCGCCGATCCTCTCGTCATCCATGTTGTTAAAGGCCTCGTCAAACATTACCAGTCCCGCCGCCTCTCCGCCGATGTTATTGCTGTAAAGCTGCACGAATGAAGCAGCCACCGTTACATAAAAAGGCGTCTGGGTCTCTCCTCCGCTTTTTTCTTCACATACTTTAGAATAATAAGAGTAGCTTCCATCGCTGTGGATGATCTTAATATCATAATCCATATAGGTCCGGTAATCTGTAAATTCGTCCAAAGTCTTTGCATTATTATCGTTATTTACAGCCAGACGGTCGAAAAGCTCATCGATGACTTCTCTGTGGGTCTCATGGAAAATGCCGCTGAAGATAGATTCTCCCTGGACCACGTTGAAATCATCCATGAGCATCTCGTAATAACTCCGGTATTTTTTACTGGGCATATACAGGAATTCATACTGTTCATTGCTGAAAGCAATATCCTTCAGGGCTCTGTTTAGTTCTTTAAATTCCCCCTGGGCTTGTTTCATATTTTCCTGGAGTTTGGCCAAAAACTGTTCCCGGAACTCCTCCTCTGCCGCCTGTCTGGCCGTTTCCACTTTTTCTTCATAATCCAGCAGCTCTGAGGTCCGCAGACGATCGTAGACTGCGGCAAACTCCAGATATCCCTTCATGGAAGCCGGAGCTCCGAAGTTATATTCCGTCTTATACTGGACCATCTGCTCCGTCATAGAAGCCTCTGCCTTTTCCTTCCGGGTCCAGTTTGCTTTTCTCTGTCTTTCATAATTTTCTTTAAACTGCTGGAAAGTCTTTTGGGAAGTCTGTTTTTCATATTCTTTCTGCCAGTCCAGAGCCTCATTCCCGGCTTCCTGCGCAAGCTTTGCGGCATGGGCCTGGAGCTGAAGACTTTCCTGGCTGCCGGTCTGAAGCTGTTCCTTTTTATTCTCGATCCTCTGCTGGGCAATTCCTATCTGCCGATTTAGTTCCCCGGCTTTCTTTTCCAATTCTGCTCTGAGTTTTTCCAGAGTTCCCAACTGGATCTGCTTTTCAATGATCGTAGAATTCTTTTCAAGGGTTTTAATGTTCTCTCTGCATTTGCGGATCAAAAAACGTGCCTGTGAAAGCCGTTCCAACACTTCCATCCGGTATTTCACGTCCACATCATCCGCCGTCAGAAGAGGTTCTGTGGCGTATTCCAGATGTTCCATCTGCTCCTGGAGCTTTTCCAGTTCCCCATCCAGGGCGCTTCTTTTTTTCTCTGCCTGTTCAAGCTGGACTTTAAAGGCGTTTTTCCCGATAAAGGGAACGGAAAAGATCTCCGGTTTTATAGCGCTGGCTACTCTGTTCTGGTATTTCATACATTCTCTGGTAATAGAAGTAGGATACTTCTTTAAATCCTCGTAGCGTTCACACATCTGTACCTTTCCAAGAACCATATGGATGTAGCGTCTGGCATATTTGTTTTTGGAGGTTACAGCCTGGGCAAGAGTACCCTCCGGCGCTTCCTCGAACTTCTCCATACGCTGGGTATTGATAAGCCCCGCTCCATATGCCTTTTTCTCTCTCCGCAGCCTGTCATAGATCCCCAGGGCAATATCAAAATTCTCCGGCTCCACCAGGATATAAAAACGCTGGGTATTCAGATATCCTTCTACTGCATTCCTCCAGCTTTCATCTGCGATCTCCAGCACTTCACAGAGTACATGAGGCTCTGCTTTTCTTCCCAGCCGTCCGAATTCTTCCCGGACTGCCTCCATGAGCCGCTCCACTGCCTCCGGATAGGAAAGTTTCTTTCTCTTCAGCCGCTGGATCTTCCCTTCCAGTTCTTCTTTTTCTGTCTGTTTTTCCCGCTGGCGGATCTGTACTTCTGCCAACTTTCTCTGGACCTCTCCGTACATCTGATTCTTATATTGGATCACCTGATCCAGCAGTGCTCTCGCCCCGGCCAGATCCTGGATCTCCTCTATGTTTTCATAGACCTCCCGGCATTCCCTGACACAGGAGTCTACATCTTTTATCTTCAGGAGCTTATCCATCTGCCCCAGGCTCTTTTTGATACTTTTTTTCAGGTCTTTTTTCTCTTCCAGACACTCCTTCTCTTCTTCCAGGAGCCGTTCCAGTTCCTTTTTCTGCTCTTCCAGGGCTACAAACTCCCGGTTCTGCCGCAGTTCCACCCGGAGGTTTGTCTCAATCTCCTGCTTCTGGGCCCGCTCCTTTTCCGTCTCCTCCAGCTGGCTGCCAAGGTGCTTCTGTCGGTATTCTTCTGCCCCTATTTCTCCTTCCAGCCGCCGGATCCTTTCTTTTACAAGATCCACCTCTGCCTGGGATAAGAAAAACTCATACATTCCATCTCTCTTTTCGCAGCTTTCAACCTCTTCATGGAAGCTTTCGATCTGCTCCAGTTTCTCCATCCTTTTCTTTACAGATTCCAGAGTCCTCTCCAGATCCTGATAGCTGCGGACATTTTCCCGGAGCAGCTCTATGTTCACTTCCTTTTCGTCCAGCACATAGGAATACACAAAGTCCTTAATATTATCAATAGGCTTAAAAGCCAGGGCTTTCGGGATCAATCTGAAAAATTTGTCCTCGATCCGCCCGAACCTGGCTTTGATCATTTTCCTGGCCTCTGTCTGGGTCTTGCACCACTGCCGGATCCCTTTGCCGTTAAAGGTGCGGAATTCCGTAACGGATCTGGGAGTTTTCCCCTTAAAGAATATCTCTTCTGAGAGCCTCTTATTGTCCATCAGATACCTGACCGCCGTCTCCTGCCCCTCTGTGGCAGAATCGATGACCGCCCCCACAATAAAATACCGGTCCCGGCTCTCCTCATAAAATTCCAGAGCAACATGAGCGCTGATCTCCCCGGTCCTCTCATAAGGCTTATTTTCCCGCCCGGTCTTGCAGCGGACGTATCCGGAAAGAGTCCTCTTCCCGTTCTCATGAGCCGCCTTATTAAAAAAATTGGCAGTACAGATCACCACAAACTGTACCGCGTCCAGGATGGTGGTCTTACCCGCTCCGTTTTCTCCGGAAAGAAGGGTGGTATCCCCGAAATCAATCGTGCAGTTTTCAAAACGATGCCAGTTGATCAGCTTCATCCGTTTCAGTTTTTTCATCGGATCCTTTCCCCTTCCTGTATAATTCCAGCTTCTCATAAGCCTGTTTTATATCTTCAATCCGCACGGCCATCAGGATCGAATTGTAAATAATGATCCTGGATTCCTCGTTTCCCAGATCCCGGTCCAGCAGTTCAATAAGCTGAAATCTCCGGAACAAAGAAAGAGCGTTCCGCATAGTGGTCTTATCGATCATCTTATCCCGGATCTGAAGACTGAGAAATTTATCCTGGATATCACCCAGATTTACCATTACCTCGTCGCTTATGGAAAGCTCCCGTTTCTTCTCATCATACAGGACCCGGAGGATCAGCAGGATCACCGATTCCATCAACTTCAGGTTCACCCGGTTATAGTTCTGGGGATTGGTAAGCTGTATGACCCCCTCCTCCTCATTGATCTCCAGCCGGTAGCCAAGAACCGACAGATATTCCTGAAATTCTTTCCGGTACTTCAATATAAAATAATAATCTGCCCTCCCCGCCTCATTGGCCTTGCACAAAAAGCAATGGCTCAGGAGCTTATTGCAGATCCTCTTAAACTCATCTCTGTCCCTTTGCAGCATTTTCTCCAGTAATTCCACAACTATTTCCTCCAAATCCGGAAATCCTTAAACCGGTATCCATTGACCTCTTTTTCTTCCAGAGGCTCTATCCTGTACTTCATATTTTTTCTCTGGCCGTACAGCCGTATATAAATAATTTTTATAAAATCTTCTGTGCCTCTGAGGGGAAGCTGTGCCGCCCGCATTTCTTTCCTGTCGCCCAGACAGTTGTCCACATACTTCCCGATCTTCTCCACGCTTAAGACTTTCTCCATTTTTTCCATAAGCTTTTGCAGCTTCTCCTGCCGCAGGGCAAGATCCGGCTCCCAATCCCGGATTTCCCGGGGCGTAAATTCTTTCTTCCCTTCCACCGGAGAATAAAGGGAATTGCTATCCAGGACGCCGCTGCTGTAAATGCGGATCAGTCCCTCCAGAAATTCCAGCTCATAGATTCCTCCAAGATCTAGTTGTTCCCGGTTTACCCGCTCATTGATCCCTATAAGGATCTCCTTTAACTGACCCCGGACATCTTCATGGCCTGCCAGGCGGAACTTTGCCCGGTTAATGGCCGCCTTCAGATACTGTGTATTCTTCTGGTTAATGTCATTGAGGATTTCGTCCATGTTCCGAAAAGCTTCTATGATCTCATGGAGATATCTGTAAACATTCTCCCGGGCAGAATCTATATCTGTCTCCTGAAGATCCGCCAATTCCGCCGCTGCTTTTTCTATGTATGCTTTACTCCTGCTTTTACTCTCCAGCCGCTCGACGATCTCCGGCCGGAACTTAGACACATTATCGGAAGTCAGAAGCCGATGATAAGCCTTATCCACAACATTGGCAATATAATCATTAAACAAAACGTCCATGATCTCCGGTACGTCACTGTACCTAGTCAGATCGTCAATATAATGTTTGATACTGGAACTCAGGTTCTTCAGTCCTGTAATGAGGGCATCCGTATTCTCCAGGATCTGCAAAAGCACCACTCCCGGGTTCTCCCAGCCTCCCCTTACCAGACTGTAGATCGTATAGATATATCCCTGATACTCTATCTGCCTGCCCTCTTCAATATCAAGAAGCGTCTTCATCAGCCGTACTGCATATTCCTTAAAATTCACCCTCTGGACGTAACTTTTATCTGTCTCAACCTCCACCCATCCATAATATTCCAGCCGTCTTAGGATCCCGTTGGCCTTTCCTCTGCTGTCCGATCCAGCAAAGTCTTCTTCCACCACCTGGGCTGCTCCGGCCTGGTCAAAATAATACTCCAGCTCATCCACCAGCACATCTCTTTCCACACCAAAAGAAAGCTGATGTTCCATGACGGAAAACAGCTTGCAGATACAATCCCAGTATACAGTTTTATTAGGGGATGAAAGAGGGACGAAAAAATTATCGGGGAGAACCTGGAACATAGGGGGAACCTCGCTTATGGGTATATTATAAAATCTCGTGTGCTGATATTTATTATAGCATTATATTCTAGTATATATCTACAATTTTATCTGAAATATGACAACTAGTTTCATAAACTAGGTCATCACCACTACTTCAAATAGTGGGTTGATTTTGACCTGATGGATTCCGCCTGCACCATTTCAAAGTCCAGTTAAAAAAACTTTGCATTCCATGTATAGCAGCCATTGACTGCATGACTAAAGCTTCCTACTTCTTCAAAGTCTTTTCTGCACTCTGAGCATAGATATGAGGCTCCAATCGCACCATACCCAGCCGATTTTTCAACGATCACGCACGCTGCTTCCAGAAACTGGGAATCCGACTTTACAGATCCTGTTTCTGTTTTTCCTTGATTACCTGATTGAGATTCTCCAACTTTTGTTTCTGTTCTTCATCATAAGCGGTCATTTTCGACATTATGTCCTCATCCTGCTTTGTAAGATCCAGAAGTTCCTGAGATACTTTTGGATGAAGACAAGCGGAAAAGCCTCCTGTTATTGACATACTCTCATCTAAGTGGTATATATAAAACAAGGGTGAAACGCTCATTTTTTAAGCCTTTCACCCAGTCTTATCATAGAAGAATCTTATTCACAGACCTTTCTTCACAGCCTCGAAAAACCTTCACACTGCCACCACATTCAGCGGCGGTTTCCACACTACTCAAATAAAATCAAACCTATTATTTCTTACTCGTATATTTTCTTTTCTCTCCGTCTATAATATATTAGACAATCTTTCAAATCCTTCCTAAATTCTAATGTATCCAATTTACAATGCTCCTCAGGAGTAACTCATTCACAGAAAGGACGCTGATCATGATCTTGTTTATAGCAATTCTCATCTTTTTATTAATAACCTCTATCATTTACTGTGCAGCCGCATGTAAAACAAAAGAAGAACAGGATATTTCTGATAAAGAACAGATGGAATTTATCCGAAGACACAACAAAAAACATATGTAAAACTCCATCTGTCTTACTGTATTCTTTACTTTATTAGATCTTTTATCTTCTGACTAATATTATTTACAGAAGTTTCATTGGGCCACATAACATACAAAGGCTGAGATCCTGAGGAAAAGCATGCCTGAGTATCGCCTGCTCCTATAGCCGCCTGGGATTCTATAGTCCAACTGCTGCCGCTTGACAGCTGCCAGTTGATTAGGCTACTGATCTGATCACTTCCCATATTGGTCTCCACATTTTCTCCTAAAGTACTTATGAGTGTCCCCATATCTCTCAAAATAGCCGGACTCATGGCTTTATTTATCAAAGCCGCCAGAAGAATCTCCTGGTTCTTTCCTCTCTGATTATCTCCAGAAGAAAAACTATACCGCTCCCGGACAAATCCCAAGGCCATATCACCATTCAGATGATTCATTCCCTGCTTAATTTCATATTTTCCATGGGTCGTTGTAAAGGCATATGGCGAATCTACGTCCACTCCACCCAGGGCATTCACAATTTTTACTACCGAAGTAAAATTCACCCGTACATAATATGAAATATCAATACCATAAAGATTCTCTAACGTCTCTATAGATTTATTTACACCATAGATTCCTGCATGGGTAAGTTTATCCCTCTGTTCACCGGAGATACCAGGAATCGTCACATAATAATCTCTAGGTGTAGTAGTAAGTAGGATTTTGTGCTCCTGAGGATTTACTGACACAATAATATTAACATCACTTCTACTGGTAGTAGAAATAGGCCCGTCTACATCAATTCCGCTTACATATACATTGAAAGGCTGCTGGACGTCCTGGGCTTCTCCCTGAACCGTTTCCACCGGAGTCTCCACGCCATACTGATAAATCACCTTTATTTTGGAGGAGTAATCCTCTTCATATTCTTCTAGAATACTAGTAAATGCATCATTATAAACAGCTGCTTCGATCCTTCCGGACAGCAAGGCCTCCGCCTCCTCCTGGATATTGGGATATTCCTGGACCTTGATATCCCTGCCCAATTTTTCCTCTATATCCGCAATCATCTTTTCTGTATTTTCTGTATCGGAGCCATTTTGTATCCCAAATCTGTAATTAGCAATATCTGAAAGCTCCTTTGCCGGATCATCTGCTCTCACTACAGCTACCATATTATCCGTCTGATAGTCCAGATCACTGATCTGATCCATCAGCTGTACTGCAGACTGTACTGCTACCGTTCCTATTCCTGAAAGGACACTGATCAAAATACTCAATATCACTCCCAGTATAAAAATCTTACTCTTCAAGAACTGGAGCAGCATATTAAATATTGCCAACACTGCCAGCACTGCCAAAAGCGCCATAAAATAATGGTCGGGAAGAATTCCGCTCCTCTTAATAGCAACAAGGAAGAGCAAAGACAAAACAATCTCTATCAATACGAATATCTTACCTGCTAAATGTCGTCTCATTTTTACATTTACTCCTTTTTTTCCTCATTCGTTTCGTATTATACCCCTTTTCACAAAGGGGTTCAAGAAAAAACTTTCAAAACAAAAAGCTCCCTTCTGAGCAAGAGGAATTATGATTTCCCCTGTCTGCTCAGAAGGGAGCAAGTCCCCTGAACCACTTTCTTAATCCGTTATTTTATTTATCATACTTTTTTCTTTTATCAAAAAGGATCAATCCAGCCACTAAAACACTTACCCCTGACAAGAAGAGAAGAGGCAGCACTTCTGTTTCATCCCCGGTCTTAACGGCTTTTGTATCTTTCTCCTGTTTAACAGCTTCACCTTTTGCGGTTACTCCTTGTTTATCTTTTTCTTCAGAGACTTTCCCTGTATCTTTTGACTGTTCTTTCACCAAGTCCTTATCATCCTGTGCTGTGTTATCTTTCTTCTCTGTGTCATCCTGCTGCGCTGTCTTATCATTCTTTATCGTGTCGTCCTGTTTTTCCGGTTTTACCAGTACCGAAATAGTTTCTGTTCTTGTTTCTCCGCAAGATTCACAGGTAAAGGTTTTTAGACCTTCTTCTGTATAGGTAGCTTTGATTGTGACAATACCTTTATCCCAGCTGTGCCCCAGAGCCGGAATCTCTTCCTGGGCCTGGAATACTTCTTGGCATACAGAGCAATGGCTTCCCTCTGTCAAACCAGGCTTGGTACAAGTAGCATTCACTTTAATATCTGTCACCACATTATGGCCTGCAGCAGGGATTTCTGTCTGAGCCTGCAGTATCGTTCCGCATACAGAGCATTTAATTCCCTCTGTAAGCCCCGTCTCCGTACAAGTGGCCGCTACCCCGGGAAGCACCTCTTCTATATGGCCGTTGGCAGAGATAGCTTCTATTCTGGTTTCACCACAAACAGTACAGGTATACTGGATCTTTCCATCCTGGGTACATTCAGCCTCTTTCTGTACTTCCCCGTCATTCCAGCTGTGACCAGCTGCCGGGATCACCTGCTGTTCTTCCAAAACTGCCTGACACACGGAACAAATCTTTCCGTCAGTAAGACCAGGTTCCGTACAGGTAGCTGGTTTTCCTGGAATAACTTCTTCTGTATGGCCTGCAGCGTCCAGCGCCTTTGTCATAGTCTCTCCACATCTCTGGCATGTATAGGTATACGCCCCTTCTTCTGTACAGGTTGGAGTTTTTGCAACCGCGCCCTGATCCCAAAGATGGCCTAAAGCAGCCACAATTTCCTGAGGGGTAAGGGTAATGCCGCATACCCCGCAAACACTTCCTTCTGTCAAGCCGCTATTCGTACAGGTAGGCGCTACTGCCTCTACCTTTTGCGGTGTATGAGGCAGCTTCTCTACCTCTTCTGTCCTGGTAGTCCCGCAACTTGCACAAGTATAGGTCTTTTCGCCGAGGGCAGAACAAGTAGGTTCTTTTGTAATCTTTCCTTCATCCCAAATATGATCTAAAACAGGTATCTCCCCATGACCGGAAAGGATTTCCCCGCAAACCTCACAGTGAGTTCCTGCTTTCTCTCCAGGCACTGTACAAGTTGCCGGCTTTTCTGGATCCTCTATCACACTATGGCCTGCAGCAGGGATTTCCTTATGGCCAGAAAGAATCTCTCCACAGACCTCACAGTGAGTTCCTGCTTCCTCTCCAGATTCTGTGCAAGTAGCAGGTTTTTCAGAATCTTCTACCACTTTATGCTGCAGAGCCGGGATTGCTTCTGTTTTTGTATCTCCACATCTGTTACAGGTAAAAGAAATCTCGCCCTTTTCCTGGCAGGTAGCTTCTTTAACAATAGTACCCGCGTCCCAATCATGGCCTAATGCTGGAACTTGTTCTTGCTTAACAAGGACTTCTTCACATACCGAACAGTGGCTTCCTTCTGTCAGACCAGGCTCCGTACAGGTAGCTGTAGCTTTATCCACCACAGAGGTATGGCCTGTAGCAGGGATCTCTTTCTGCTCTTCAAGTACCATGCCGCATAGATCACAGTGACTTCCCTCTGTCAGACCAGGTTCCGTACAGGTAGGCTCCTTTCCTGGATCTTGTACCACTTTGTGTTCCAATGCAGGGATCTTCTCCGTCTTTGTCTCCTGACATCTTGCACAAATATAGGTTTTTACACCTTCCTTCTCACAGGCTGCCTCTGTAGTGATCTTTCCATCATCCCAATCATGGCCCAATGCCGGGATTTCTTTCTGCGCCACAAGCACTTTTCCGCATAAATCGCAATGACTTCCTTCTGTCAAACCAGGTTCTGTACAAGTAGGCTCCTTTTCTGGATCCACTACTGCTTTATGTTCCAATGCAGGGATCTTCTCTGTCTTTGTCTCCTGGCATCTTGTGCAGGTATATGTTTTTACACCTTCCTTCTCACAGGCTGCCTCTGTAGTGATCTTTCCATCATCCCAATCATGGCCCAATGCCGGAACTTCTTTCTGGGCGACAAGCACCTTCTTGCAAACAGAACAATGACTTCCTTCTGTCAGACCAGCCTGGGTGCAGGTCACTGTGCTTTCATCTGTAACCGGTGTATGGGCAGAGACTGTTACAATCTTCACACGGCAAATGCACAATCCATTATGGATCCCATAAACCGCCACATACTGCCCTGCATCCTCAGGTGTGACTTCTGCTTTTTCATAAACCTTTCCGCTGCCGGAAATAGGCGTCAGTTTTCCATCCTCTAATTTATACCAGGACCAGGAAAGAATGTTGTCATCATTGTAAACAGGATCCAATTCTATCCGCAGCCTGCCTCCCTCATGAAGAGTAAAAGAATTCCTGTTGGAATAATCTGTATCAAATCCCCCTTTGATCTTTTCAAGGGGAACCCCCTGTGACATCAGCCCGTTTGGGTCTGTCACTGTAACCGGCAGTGTATAGGATCCATCCAGAATCTTGAAAGAGTTCGAAGCCGGATCATACTGCCACTGTGCGGCAATACTATACGTTTTCCCCGTATCTGTGGCAACAGCCGCTGTTGTAAGGGTGGCGGCATATGCCTGTAAGATCTCGGCTGTATTATTGCTTCCATAATATATGTGGGAATTAGCTGGCGATACTCCTGTCACTGTTTCCTCAACATCCGGCACTTCCACAGACACTGTCTGTTCACCATCAACAGCAGCGGATACAGCTTCGCCGCTTGCCGGGGATCCAAATTCCTGTACCCAGTAATCCCGGCCATTATATATCACATGACCGATCCCTACCGCAGTAAAATCGCTGCCCAGCATATTCCTCCGATGCCCTTGTCCACCATAGTCTTCCTTGTCCTCACGCCAATCGAGGAAAGCCTCTTCCGCTGTCACAGCTCCTGCCGCAATATTTTCTCCCCGTGCTATATAGCCCGACGGAAATGCGGTCCAGCATTGTTCTCCATTAGGTCGGATATGAGAAAAGCTCAACGCAATTTCTGCTGCCCTCTGCATAGCCACTCTCTCCAGAACAGGATCATAAGTCAGTTCGCCTAGATTCTCGTAATAATCTTTATCCTGGTTATTAGGCGCCCATGCCCAGGTATCATCCCCAGTCCGAAACTGGTTGATCATATCCAGCATAGTCCGTGCCTCCGTCTGTCCGTATGTAACTGTAATCTCACTCACAACCGTTCCCTGACCGGCCGCAAAAACTGTGGAAACCGTCCCCATACTGAAAATCAGCGCCAAGGTCAGGAGAAATGCAATCACCTTTTTCCCTCTCTTTTCCATGCGTCTTCCTCCTCCTTATCTATGAATACCTGACAGGTATTTTTTAATAATTGTAATTCTCTTTCCAATATCTGTCAATATCCCCAGATCTCTAAAACCAGCTGTCGCTATTCTCCTCTTCTTCTTTCATTCTCTTCCACTCTCGTATGCTCTCTATCACCTTATTTCCGGCCCAATAGATCACGCCGCCGCTCAAGGCTCCTGCAGTATTATAGCAAATATCAGAAAGCTGAAAAGTTCCCAGTCTCAGCAGCAGCTGAGCCGACTCGATCCCCAGGGAAAAGCATACCCCAATCCCCACGGATCTTCCCACTACAGCTACAAATCCTTTCTTCTTTCCCAACAGGTTTTCTCTCTCAGCCCAGAACAGAAGGATAATAAACGGTATGAAAAGCAGCACATTCTCCATTGGTTCCGCATTAAATTCCCCATTATCCTGAAATATTTGCCAGTTTCCAAGAACATCAGACAGTGGATTCTCCCAGATCGTGCGGTTCAGTAAAGTCCGAAAAAGTATCAAGGCCGTATAGAGGACGCAAAAAAAGGTTCTCCGAAAAACCTGATCCCTTCTGAAATTTGTGACCCACTCCAGAAAAATTTCTTTCCAGCCGCTTTTATGAGCACTGTTCCACACTGCCATAAACAAAACGGCCAATATAACAGCAAACCAGAACGGTTCATAGACAGATGTTAAAACATCTGTGAGAATTTTTTTGAATATCTCTAAAATCCTGCCCACTTCTCTCCACCTCTACTTATTCTTTGCTTATTTCCATTTGAAATCATTTAATCTTCATCACTCTTATACAGGTTCTGCCGAATATCAGCATATTGGGTTTATCATATCACATATTATCTTAACATACCATCTCCCGATTTTTATTTGCTCACTCAATGTGAAATATCCAAAAAATTTCTTCCATTATAGTTTTCCAAAACAAATTTCTTCCTATTTAGTGTGACTTCTGTATAAATCTGAGTGGTGACAATGCTCTTATGGCCCAAAAGTTCCTGAACATCCCGGATCCCGGCCCCATTATTTAAAAGCTGGGTGGCAAAGCTATGCCGGAGAGAATGGGGTGTTGCTTCCGGCATAATCCCAGCCCGATCCCTATACTTATAGAAGATTTTTTCAATTCCATAAATGCTGATCCGATTTCCATATTTGTTCAGGAATACCGCATGATCTGAAGGATCCATCTCTTCTCTTACCTCCAGCCAATGGGCCATCTTCTCTCTCACTTCCCCAGAGGAAATATAAAGAAGCCTTTCCTGACTTCCCTTTCCTCTTATCCGCACAGAATATTCTCTACCGTCATAATCCTCTACATTCATGGCGGAAGCCTCACCTATCCGCAGCCCCAGACTGTAGATCAAGTCTATCATACAATCATTTCTCACTGCCAGCATCTTCTTAAATTTGGAATCTGCCAAAGATACCTCCCTCTCAGTAAGACAGATCAGCTTCTTAATATCCTCCTGGGAAAGAGTCTTGGGAAGCATCCTTTGGCAGGGAACAACATCATTAATTTAGTACATATTAGAAAATACATTGCACGACCGAATTTTAGAAAGATAGAAGTTAAACGACATTTGAAACGTCCACCTGTTTGCGTGTGTAATCCAGTATCAACAACCGTTACTTTCCAAGGTTCTGCATGCTTACTCTTCCATTCCTTGATAAAACCAATCTACATTAAAAGCAGAAAATACGAGTTGAAATCCGGCCACAATGTATAATGGTATATTATCAAACGGTCTTAACAGAAGAATCCATGAAAAATATAAGACGCAAGCAAAAACTGTAGTTGTTAGTATAATGCCGAATAATTCTGTAACCACTTCTACACGAAAACACCTAATTCAGCCACTTTTAATGTGGAAAACGGCCATCATACCTAATTTTCAAACCACTAAAAATTTAGCCCAACCATTCCGCTTTACTTTCTTTCGCTTTATAATGGCGGCATCGACGCGCAAAATACTCATTTTCAGAGCAATAAATCGCAGAATGAGCTTCATTTTCTGAAATATTCATCAATTTTCTCATTTTGGGCAAAAATAAAAAGACCGTCAGTTTTACAACCAACGGTCAAACAGGTCTATGGAACTGAAAAGTTCATTTTTTCCATCAGAAATGATATTATCATTCTTTTCGCTTTATAATGCGAATGATAATATCATCCTCAGACGGGAGACTTTACCCCCGACAGAAATGTTCAATTCATATTAAAATGATTCAGGAAGATATGTCTCCCACAGCCATGGCGTTCTTCCTGCACTCATTTTTCGTTTATCTCAAAGGCTTTATGCAGGTCAAAGGTCACAGCAAAAGAGCCAGGATAACCCACTCCCGGTATTCTGTAAGTCATATCAGGATCCCATCGGCAGCTTCGGTACAGGAGCCTGACAAGATCCTTGCTGCTCACATCGCAGGTTTCCCGTTTGATGATCCTCGGCAGTTTATGCGCTCCCGGATCATCGATCCCGCAGCGCTGGATAGCCAGCATCTTTTTCCCCGGATTAAACAGGAACCGGTAGAACTCTGGATATCCCATGATTTCCAGCGTGGCCCGGTAAAGCGCAATCCGCCCACTGCCAAGATTGAACGAAATTCCCGGCTGTTTTATATCCCAGTATGTGTGCTTCTCATCACTCATTCTACCGCCTCCCCAAAAGGGCGCACTTGTCCCCTGGATAATCATACTGCTTCACAACAACATTTAATCACCTGCATCCGACATGACAAGGGAACCCTGCTTTTGCCTTTCTCCCAGCCTGCCAGCCGATCCTGTCAGCACCCCCACGGAAACATAGCCGTCCATACGATGGAATACCGTTTCCTCCCTATGCTGCTCTACCGATACGCCAAATGTACTGGCAATGTCATCCGGGTAATATCCTTTGCGGGTATTTACTTCCGGCTGCTCCTCCACCTGGTTGGTTACTGGTTCTGAAGGTTCTATATCATCGTCCGTTTTCTTTTTCCTCTTTTTCTCAAGAAATACCTCTGGAACATTCAAGTCAAAAACATAAAGTGTTTTCCCTTCAAACTGGATCCGATATCCCAGGATTTTATACCGGCAGCCCTCTTCCCACCCCATTTCACGGTAGACCAGCTCTGAGAAGGGGCGGCCCATCATTTTTCTGCTTTTGCGCTTATCCGGCTTTGCCACACACCAACGGAGCGCATCCTTGTCGTTTTCGTCACACCCCTCCACGACAATGCGCTTTAATTCCTTATTAAACATCATATGGATATAAACGACATCCTCCAAACCGTTAATGCAGGCTGTGTTAAAAGTCACACTGTCCTTGCGGATGACAATCGCCGGATCTCTAAGATGGGCGAATAATTCTTTACGCACAACCTGATACCCATCGTAGGAGAACTCCTTTTCCAGTTCAGCAGTCCGTTGTGCTACAGCGGATTCGTGGCCTGTATCCATATTTTGAAGCTCATTCATTCATCGTCCATCCTTCCATTATTTTTTCCGTTTCCTGCATCATCGCCTGCAGCTTATCCGCAGTTAATGAATCGTCACCGCCCAATTCCCTGGCAGGGCGTAGCACGTCCCAATCTTCCGCGTAATGCCTCTGCGTGAAAATTCGTATATTGGAAAGAGAAGTTGCCGGCCTTCCAAAGGAATTCTCCCATTCTTCAGGGAAGATCAGCATCCTCTTTTTGATTACAATCTCCGAAACTTCTTCATTTTCTTCCGGTTCCTCAGACTCCTGTGGGGGAAGGACGATCTCTTCCTCCTTGATCATTTCCGGTTCGTCAAGCTGGAACAGCATCAGTTTATCCTCCCCGTTTTGGATAAACTCTCCCCGAAAACGGTATTTTACCCCATTCTCCCAGTTCATAATGTCAAACAAGGTCTTGGCAAGCCCTCTGCAGGAAATCTGACTGACAAACCATCTGGATTCCCTTAAGCGGCCCCAATGGATCGCGTTCGGATTTTCTTTTTCACACGGCCGGATGGCAATGCAGCGGTTCACGGAGTTAAGCAGCAATTCTACATATTCCACATCCTTAAATTTTTTCAGGCAGGCCGTATTGAAACGCATTTTTCCATTTGAGATAGTCAGAGCAGGATTCTGCATGGTTGAAAAGAACTGTGCCCGGACAATCTCATAACCGGAAAGGTCAAGCTGTGCAGCTTCAGCCGTTTCCTGCTCTATCTCCGGTTTTGTTTCCATACAGCTTTTAGATGCTGAGCGGTATTCTTCCGGAGAGAATCCAGTCCAGTCCTTATCGATTGGTACATACCCTTTGAGGATGCCGTCATCTACAACACTCATGACCGGGAGAGGCCGGTTCTTGGCGCAATACCACCGGAAAGCCTGCAGGCGATTTGCCGCATGGAACACATCCCTGGAGACGATTGCTTCATGATGATCACGAAGCCGGTACTGATTGCGGTCATTGTTATTTTTCTTGGATTTATGGTCCAGAAAGCTGGGCGTCCAGGTTTTTCTGGCCAGGACATCCCCACAATGGCGCTCATTTTGAAGGACACCCCGGATGGAGGACGCTGTCCACCTCGTATTCCCAAGTTTCGTCTTTCGTCCATACTCCGTTAAAAGACCCGCGATTTCATTACAGGAGAAACCATTCAGGTAAAGATAGAAAATCACCTTTACGGTTTCTGCCTCCTCTCGATTGACCACTAGGTTTCCATCCTCATCCTTGTCAAAGCCCAGCAGCTCCGGGGTGAGGAAAATACCTCTTGAAAAACGGTGTTCTATGGAGATATTCATAATCTCGCTCTTGGTATGGGATTCTTCCTGGGCAGCCGCCGAAAGGACGGTCAGAATCATCTCACTGGTCTGATTTAGAGTGTAAAGGTTTTCTGTCTCAAAAAGTACACCAACCGGTGGATTCTGCCGTGCCAGTTTCCGTACTGTGCTGATCGCATCCACCGTATTTCTTGCAAATCGGGAAATGGATTTTGTAACAATCAGGTCGATCTTCCCTGCATAACAGTCTTCCAGCATCCGATTGAATTCTTCCCGATGTGCCAGGGACGTGCCAGAAATGCCTTCGTCCGCATAAATACCGACAAATTCCCATCCTGGGTGTTCTTTGATATATTCCTCATAATGGTTTTTCTGAAGTTCATAGGAAGACGTCTGGTTTGGATCATCCGTAGAAACACGGCAGTACGCCGCCACACGCTTAAAAGATGTATCCTCATTGAAGCTGACAATCTCCCTTGCCGGGATCAGCTCCAAAGCGTCCCGGTCAACACCTTTATACCGCTCCCGGATTTTCCGTTTGCGCTCCTCATTACTGAGCTGTTTCTCATGGTCCGTCATCCTATTTCACCTTCCCCGGTTTGTAAGCTCCAATACCACTGCCGCATCTTTCGATAGCAATGGATCCCGATCTCTTTTTTGGTATCCTCTGCAGTTCTGTGACTGATCCCTTCTCTGCTCAGCATGGCGTACATTTCCTTTGATCTTACATCGCCCTGAGAAAGGATTTCTTTGATAAGAAATGCAGCTTTCTCTGTTTTGGTTTTAAACACCGGACGTTCCATCTGCACTGGCTGCTGGATATTGTCTTCGCATGACAGCCAACGAAAACCTGTTTCCGGACGGATCTCAAAGCGGATATCCTCCCCTGTAGGAGCCAGACTGTTCTTGATCTGGCGTACAATGCGGATATCAGGATCCTCCGGATCCCGCTCCATCTGAAGGACACTCCTGGCGGCTGCAATCAGGTCGATGCTTCCGAGACTTCTGTATAAATCCTTGGAGCCTTCTTTTTTATTTAAGTGGCCGATCAGGACCACCGCACAGTCATACACGGAAGCCCACATGCCCAGCCGTTGCATCAGCTTTCTCGCCCTCCCCGCGATCTGCAGGTCAGAATCACTGCCAAGATACGCCTGTATTGGGTCAATCACCACCAAACTCGGGCGGAAGTCAATAATGACCTGCCGGATCCTTTCATCATCCAGAGTCAGGCCGTTATGCGTTTCCTCATTAATAAACGCCACATTGCGGCAGTCAGCGCCGCAGCTCTCAAGCCTCGGTTTGATTGTATCCGCGGTATCATCCTCGGAACATTGATAGATGACCCGCTGCGGACACCCCAGTTCCTTTCCATCCGGTGTACTTCCACCCTTTGAAATCTCAGCAATCAGGTTCAGGATCATGGTGGACTTCCCGTCACCGGGATCCCCCTGCAGGAGCGTAATCTTTCCCACAGCAATGTACGGATACCATAACCATTTCACTGGCATCGCCCGGACATCGCTGTACAGTGTCAAAAGATTTTGAGAACTGCTTTCCTGCATGATCCTTCCCCCTGAAATTTGATTTCTGTTCTTATGTTCATTATATCGACACAGTGATTCGCTCACATCCATGTGCCAGATAGAATCCCCTTTCAGATTCCATCTGCCAGATAGAAAAAATGGCCTTAGACCACAGACCTGCTGGGAGGGTGAGGAATGTGATCTAAGGTTTTCAAAGGTTTTTAGTTAGAGAAAACTCTTTTTGATATTCCGTTGCTATGTGTTTTTCTTTGAGGTAATAATGTCATGTCTTATGTGGGCGCCTGGAAAGCGAGGTACACAATGGCCATCAATTATCATGAACTTGGAAAACGCATCAGCTATTTCCGCGCCAGGAAAGGGCTCTCCCAGGAAACCCTCGGAGAAAAGATCGGCGTGAACAATAAACATATCAGCAACATCGAAATAGGAAAGAGCCGGCCCAGCCTGGATTCCCTAATTGAAATTGCGAATGCGCTCGGCATCTCTGCAGACGATCTTCTTGTAGACAGCCTGGAACATTCCGTTTCTACCGCGGACTCAGATCTGCACCAGCTTATCCTTGAATGCAATGAGATTGAGGAAAAAATTCTCACAAGAACTGTCAAGGAACTGAAAGCAATCCTTTACAGCTTAGGCATCTAAAAAACGACAAATCACTGCCCGCGTAAGCCGCAGCCGGCACCCCAGATCTTTCCGGGGTGCTGTCTGTGGTATTCTTCAGCAGTGGGAAAGGAGTGGAGAGGGTATGGGTATAAAAAGCCCCCGATGGTCACTCTCCCGCTTACTAAATCCTGAGTAAGTTGGACGGTAACCACGGGGGCACACTCATATAATGGGATGATATGTGTCTCTTATGGAAACTCTTATCCTTTAAGCTCTTTTGGAGGGCCTGAAAAGTTTCGTTATATAATCATGAATCTGCGTTTTTAATCTCTCAGTTCCTTGTAGCAGTCGGTAATGAAGCATAAAAACTCCGGCGAAACATTCTCCACGATGTCGGCTCCGCTAAGACTTTCCAAAGCCTTGATAGCTATCGTCCAAAGATCATATGCTTCCCCTTCTTCAATTACGTTTCTCTGTTCTTTCATATCTGCAGTTTTCTCACGAACTGCTGTGTCAATAAGAACGGCCAGCTTTTCCCCTTTTATCGTAGCCTTCAAAAGTTCCGGCTTTGCATGAAGCGGCGGGATTTTTAATACTGTATTCTTCATCACAGACCTCAACTGCTCCCGGGCCTCCTGCCATGTAAAATCAATCAAATACGCCTTTACTGCGGCGGCTGCCACCGCTTCTTCCGATTCCAAATGATATTCTTCGACGTCAACTCCCCTCAATTTCTCCACCGTTCTCTCAAAATCATCCATCCTTCTCATGTACAATACCTCCTCATTAGTGCCAGAACATTCCCAGCGTTTTCCTTTGCAATTTCTATGCAACTTCTTTAGCACCAGAAGATATAGGAAAACTCTGCACATAGCAATCAGGAGACTCTTTTTTCTGCGATAGCACTAAATCCCGCACCGGACTTTTGTGTAAATCTCATAGGGACGGGTGAGCACATCATTGATTTACTCTTTCGGCACCTTTATCAAAAGGTCAAATACAAATTCAATAACGAGGAGTTCCCCTTCCGGACGCATCCATACATCATCCGCATTCTTTATCAGGTTTGATAAAATTTTCCGCGCAGCTGGAGGACACATTTCATTTATTATAAGGAAACAATCCGTTGATAACCGTATCCTGCCCAGTGTTCCGTCTGTCCGCACTATGATGTCCAGTGTCAGGATTTCCGCCATCCGGATAGCTTCTGTAGAAAGCTCCGAAAAACATTTGATCCTTTCATTATTAATGATATGAAGGCTGTCCCTGTCCATTTTCTCTGCTTTTCGAATGATTGTGTCCGCCTCCCGGTGCAGGTGTTCCTGTTCATTAAGCCGTTCTTCCTCGGAAAGACTCGCTCTCCTTTTTTCTTCCTCCCGCACCAGTTCATCCCATTCTTTTGCCGCCTGTGTGTGGTATTTTTTCTCGATCCGCATCGTAATCCCTCCTGTTCCTTCCTCCTGCCAATATACCATATAGTGAATATCTCCACAATATTCTTTCGATTCCGGGCACCCTATAATGAAACCCAAAGGCAAGATTTTGTATCCATACAGATTGCCACTGTTAATCAAACGTGGGCGTTATCAGCCATGTGATAGATAGGAGGTGACCGGAATGATCGATTTTAGCCCGCTATGGGTGACTATGAAAGAAAAGAACATCACGCAGTACCAGCTGATCAAAAGCGGGATCGATAATAAAACGCTGGACAGCCTGCGGAAAAATAAAAATATCACTCTGGCCACACTGGAAAGCCTGTGCCGGATCCTGGGCTGCACGCCCAACGATGTCGTCCGTTTTATGGATGAGCCAGCACAGGAAACGGATCCCGAAACTCCGTAATACCGTCAGCAAGCCGCTTTCCTTAAGCATCCCTCTTTGGTAAGCAGCAAGCTGGCGGTATTTTTCTATCATCCGCATCTTCCCGGCAAAAACAAAAATAAGCCCCACCAAGCCAGTCAATCAGACTGTTTTTCTTAACAATCCAATGTCCCTGCTCAGTGGGGCCGTCTCATGAATGATCTTATTCGGTTTTCCTGCCTAACATTTTCCTCTTCTCCCCAACCTTTCTGCGGCTGTAACACACCCCCTTTCCCCTTACTTTCCATTTCTCGTCTAGAAGCTCGATGGTTCCGTCATCATTTGCCCGCCGAAAGCCCAGGAAGCTGCTTAAGTTCCGGCTGTTGCCGGTGCTTTTAAGCTGCACTCCGAAGTTTGTGGTGTATGTCACCGTATCCCCATCCACCTCGCCGCTTTTTATGAATGCGATGTAAATGCCCTTTTCAAACCGCAGGTAATCCGGCAGAACCGCGATCTTTTCTTCCGTAACCCGGATGTGGCCGCTTTTCACCCCGCTGCGGATACCTGGCTTTGCTTTGCCATCCATATCCCGGAACATACTGCCTTCCACATCCAGGCCGTTCACGTTCATCTTCATCCCGACGTCATTTTTCTCCGGAAGCTCCGTCAGGCAGCGGAGGAAAAATTCATAATTTCTCCGCATGGCGGATGTAGCGCCCTGCTCGGATTCTAGGATGTCCCGTTCCTTTTTCAGTTCATCCAGCCGGGTCCGGAGGTCGGCGGCGAGGCTTGCGTAGATAGTAGCTTCGGATCCTTCTTCTCCTGTGCCGGAAATACCCGCCGTCAGACCCATCGCCATCCCCGCGCCCCAGCTGCTCCCAAGGTTTGTGGAAGTCCTGCCATTGACCAGGTCCACTTCGATGTCATCAAAGGCGATGGCCCCATCCTCATAACTCTGGCGCAGGAGTTCGTCCTTCTTAAGTGCCGCATGGCGCAGGGCTTCCACCTGTTTCCCCAAAGTTTGATTCAGATTCTCTTCCAGCTCCTTGATCTGCATCTCCAAGGTTTCCAGCCGTTCCCGGCAGAAGCTGTTCTTTCCGGTCTGACGGTCCACCCGCTCACAGGCCTCCCGGAAGCGGGCTGCGATCTCACTGTTTTCCCCATTGCTCTCGTAATCCCGTTTGACACGGTAAAGCATCTCCATAAAGCTCTGCTCCAGGGCACACTCGTGGGTGGATCCGGATGAGCAGCTTCCATCCATCTCCTTTACCAGCGGATCATCCGCCCTGGCATAAACGCCTTTTGCATTTCTGGAACATCGCCACACCGGGTAGGAATAATAATAATGCTCTTTATAATCTGCCGGTTCCAGACCCTCAGCTTCAACGCACCGATGGTCTTTGTAGCCAGTAACGACATTGTTGTAGCACATCCGTACCAGTCTTGCCCCGCAGGGCTTGCCGTCAAGCAGGCTCCCGCAGGTAAGGTTTGAGAAAGGCGAGGCCGTAGCTCCCCTGCGTTTCTTCGGTTTATCCTCCTTTTTTGCCGATTGTGTCCCGCTCTCATGAAGCATAGCCTGAACCTTATCCCAGGTCAGCCGCTCTATGATCCCCACATGGTGGTTTTCTACATAATATCGGGGTGCTTCCCCGTTATTCTTCGTGGACTCATGGGTCAGGAAATTCTTTGTGATTGTCTTCTGGCTTTCACAGTCTCCCACATACTTTTCGTTCCGCAGGATGCGCAGGACCGCATCGGCCCGCCAGACGCAACCCCGGACTGTTTTCTTCCCCATCTCATTGAGTTCTTTTGCGATCCGGTTGCTGTTGGCCCCGCAGACAAAGCGGTCAAAAATATAACGTACAATCTCAGCCTGATCCGGATTGATCACCCATTCCCCGTTTGGGCCTTTGTCATACCCCAGGAACCGGTCCAGGTTCACGATGGCCTCTCCCCTCTGGAATTTCTTCTGGAGCGACCATCGGATGTTATCGGAAATGGATCTTGACTCATCCTGCGCCAGGGCAGAGAGGATGGTCAGGATCAGCTCCCCGGTGGCATCCAGGGTATCAATGTTCTCTTTTTCAAAGTAGATGCCTACCGGCGGGCTGAGCTGGCGGAGCTGACGTACACAGTTTAAGGTATCCACGGTATTCCTGGCAAACCGGCTGATGGATTTTGTCACGATATAGTCAATCCTGCCGTTCATGGCGTCCTCCATCATGATATTAAACTGCTTTCTTTTCGCCCTGGAGGTGCCTGAGATCGCTTCGTCGGCATAGATTCCGGCCAGCGTCCAGCCGGGCTTGCTGGTAATCAGCTCTGTATAAAATTTTCTCTGGGTGGTATAAGAGGTCTGCTGACTTTCGTCTCCGGTAGAAACACGGCAGTAGGCCGCCACCCGCAGGGATCTCTGCTTCTTGATCTGCCCGCCGCTTTCTACGGAGCGCTTTGTGGCTGGGATCACATTGACTTCCGGCCTGCGGGACCGGGCAGCCGGTAGCGGGCAGGACAGATCTGCCTTTTGCATCGTCTGATTCATGTAAACTCCTTTCCGCGGCAGGTTCACATGGGAACCATTGTTACTATGGCTGGCCTTGGTGTAAAACCGCCGCATATAAAAACGGACAGCTCTTAATGGCTGTCATCCTTTTCTCCTGTATTTCTCCCGCATCCGCTGGCCGTCAAAATAGACGGCTGTGCATCGATAGTCCTCTATATTGGAATACATCTCCACATCCGTAAAGGTATCGTCAAACCAGTGAACCGTGTAATGGAGGGGGTCATGCACCGTGATGGAAAGGGCGAACGCCTTCACATAAGTGCTGGTCAGGCCGTTTAGAAAAGCGATGGTGCCTTCCCGGCCTTCCGGAAGCGTCTTAATCCATTCCAGCGCCTTATCCCTCTCCTCATGGCCGGCCTCCAGCTGCTCCCAATAGCTTTCCAAATGGGTAAGCCGCTGTCCCAGCCTCCTCTTTTCCTCCTCTGCCTCCTGGATACGGGCTGCTTCTTCACCAATGTGGGTATCCAGTGCGGCAAGGGTGCTGTCATCGACCAGTTCATCGTTCAGTAATTCCTTTCGGATCTCCATGGTATCCCGCTGTGTGACAAGGATCCGGCGCCGGTCTGCGGCTTCTGAAATTGTCAGATTAAGGGCCTCAATCTGGCGCTTTAAAAATTCCCGGTCGCGTTCCATAAAGTCCATCTTCTGGATATTCACAAGACGCTGCCGGATCTGCTCTACGAATCCATCCGCTCTTTGATCAAAGCTGCACCTGGGGCCTTCCTCTTCCCCATAACGCCCGCTCATGATGTCCGCCACCTTTACATCGTCCATAACAGGCTCAGAAAGCAGACGGAAACGTTCCGTGAATGCCTTTCGGAACATGCGGACCGCCTGCTCCTCATAGATCTTTTCTGCATGGCAGACGGCTTTTCCATTATTCAACGCCGATGTCGGACAGAACCAGATGGGATAATGGCTGACATTTCGGATGTTATATGCCCTGCCGCAGTGCGCGCAGATCAGCCGGCCGGAGAATGGACGGTCCGTCCGTTTTCCTCCATTGCCATACCTGGCCGCATTCCCCTGGCGGATCTTCTGCACCCGCTCAAACTGCTCCCGGTTAATGATTGCGGGATGATGGTCCCTTACCAGATACTGCGGCATCTCACCCTCATTTTTCCTGCTCTTATGGGTCAGAAAATCCGGGGTATAGGTCTTCTGCAGGAGTGCGTCCCCGCAATACCGTTCCAAGGTGATCATCCGGGAGATCATCGCGGACGTCCAACCGGTCTCGATTCCTTCCTTTACGGTAGTCCTTCCCCGGATCTTCCGCTTGGCTTTTCCCTGGTCAGGCGCCGGGATGTGTTCATAATTCAGCCGTCTAGCAATGTCAGAATACCGCTCCCCGTCCTCCACTTCCTGAAAGATCCGCCGGACGATAGCTGCTTCCTCCTCTACAAGCTCCACGCGTCGGATCTCATACCCATCCTCCATCGTCTCAAATGCGTTCTTTCCTTCCGCATAGCGATAACCATAGATGTCGTAATTCCTTACCTGACCCTTGGGATAACGTTTCTTGTTTCCCCAGCGGATGTTGGATGAGATGGAGCGGGATTCCTCCTGTGCAATGGCGGCAAGCGTGGTGAGAATAAAATCACTGGTAGGGTCTGCGGTATCCAGCCCTTCCTTTTCAAACAGGATGGTCACATGATGGTCATGGAGGATATTGAGTGCAGTCATAAAATCACTGGTGTTCCTGGCAAACCGGGAGATGGATTTGCACACGATGCGGTCGATCTTCTCTTCCCTGCAATGCCGCAGGAGCCGTTTGTAGCCTGTCCGGTGCTGTTGATTCGTGCCGGAAATCCCATAATCCGAATAGACGCCTGCACCGATCCATTCCGGGTTCCGGGTCAAAAGCTCCGTAAAATATCGATCCTGGGTTTCGTAGGAATTTTCCTGGTCGGAAGAATCCGTGGAAACCCGGATATAGGCAGCCACACGGAGCGGCCCGGTCTTTGTGACGGTACGGTTCATTTCCGCGATGGAAATGTAATGGCCTGTATCCTGCTGTACCGGCTGGAATACGGCGGCAAACTCACTTGTAGTTTCTGTTTTGATAAGCCGCTGTGCGATGTCACTTTTGGATTCCATGGCTTTTTTTGCCTGGACCGCTTTAGCAATCAGGGCATTGATGGAGCTGCTGTGATCAGAAGAGCCTTCAACGGAAGCAGCTTTTTGTTTCCTGCTTTTTTTAGGCAAGACACCCTCTTCGAGAACTTTGGTATTTGGCAATGGAAAAGGCTTTTCTGTCTTTCCTGCTGCCTTGTCCTCTGCCTGGGTTCCGTAAGAAGGTGGGCTGCCCGGCAAACGGCCGTCCGGAATACCAAACATACGTAGATCCGGTATCGATACATCTTTCTTTTGGGGCTTCTGCTTTGACTTATGTCCGGCTGCTTTCTGAATGTCTGCCAGAAAATCCTGTGCATTCACTGCCATGATGATCGTCTCCTTTCTTCAAATTTCCCATTCTGATGGGGATTTCCCTCCTCTCCGGGTAGTCGTATATTCCCTCTATAAGCTGAACATATCAAGGGTTTATTCGGCATGTTAAGGGTAGAAACCCGTCATAAAACGTAGAAAATCGAGGCGTTTTACAGCCAGTATTCTACAAATATGCTGCGGGCATTTTCCCTCATTTGTCTACGCCATGGACGGATATGGTGTGCTGCTATGTAAAATCCCCCGCTCCTTTATGTGAATAGAGAAACGGGGAAAGGGATCAAACCTTCTGTCTATCTGCAGTCTCGTGGCTCACAGCTTCTGGCAGTAATCCAGCGCGACCCAGCCTGCGCCGGACTTCAGCCTTCCCCAGCCTTTTGAGGAACCGGTGCCGGCGCTTTCCTCCACAATGGTGAACACACCGGCCCCCGTATATTTCCCGGTCTTCGCATAGTTCGTGCCGGGGCCTTTACGGATGTTGAGGTCCGGGATGGAAACCTTCACCAAGTACGGCCGGAATGCTGACTGTTTCCCGGTATAGACCGCCCTGCCGGACTCGTCAAAGACCGAATACCCCGGGTTCTCATCCGCGCAGGCCTTGGCGTTGGAGAGTTCGTGGAAGGCGCCTTTCTGGGATTTTGCATCGGCCCAGGTCTTACGGACACGGTACCAGACGGGAGAGGTCTCCGAAGCCCCGCCTGCCGTACCACAGATGCCCTTCAGGATGGAAAGGATTTTCCCACCGTATCCGGCCCCTGCTGCCCATCCTTTCCCCTGGGGATTTTCCTGCTGGCCCAGCCATTCCACATACTCCGCGCATCCTCTCGTGACGTATTTGAAACGCGGGTCAATGCAGGCGTTTACCAGAGCATCCTCACAGGCATACGCCTTCAGATGCTGGATCTGAGCCCGGATGCCGAGCTGCGGCGTGTCAAAGGAATTACCTTTCAGGCCATTGCTTGTCACACCCATACCACAGAAGTTGTTCTGGTCCAGGGTCACTGCCGAACCGGAAAAGGTAAAGTTCCCGGTTTCCAGGCAAGACTGGGCAAAGGCGATATCCCCACGCACGCCTTCTGTCTTCCCTTCAGAAAGATAAAGCGGGATCATATCCAGAACGCTCTGAGCTGCATTCGGGTTCTTTGACTTCAGGTAGGATCTCATCTGCTCCGTCGTGGCCACAGCCGTGCCCATGATCTTCGTATAACCGCTGGTGCCAGCAGAAGGACTTCCGTCCATTGCCGCCTTGACCGCTTTCCGGAAGGTATCCATGGTATACCCCATGCCAAGCTGGGTCCAGAGATGTTCCGGATCCCCGTGGTTGGAGGCAATCCCTCTGGCGTGTCCCTCTTTGTGGCTGATGACCACGCCATCCGCCAGGGGATTCAGGGAATACTGTTTGCAAAGCATGGCAAACAACTCAACCGCTGCCTGGTAAGTGCGCTCTGCACAGGCCCTCGCTGTGGCAAGGTCGGAACAGGTAAAGCTGCTGCCTCCGGTATACTTGATACAGGCCGGCTCGCACATCTCCACACCGATATGGGTGTTATTTCCACTGCCCTTGCTTCCGGACCCGCAGTGCCACCCACGATGGTTCCACGGAAGTGTCTGATAAACCGTGCCGTCATTGGCATCAATAAACCCATGGACGCAGGCATTATCATAAGATGGTGAATTCCAGCTGTTGATGAACACGGACGCTTTTGGCTGGTTACAGCCAACCGAATGGAGCATCAGGCCTTTGACCGTGATCTTACGGCCGGCAGTGTAGCAGGGGTTCTTTGTCAGGATCGATTCAACCAGTTTCATTTGCACATTTCTCCTTTTCTTGAAAAAAGGAGATGCCGAAGCATCCCCCATGAGTGAGTCCCGATAAACTTTTTATGATTTTTCCTTGATCACGGCAGTACCAGCTGCATTCCGACCCGGATCACGTTGCAGGTCAGGCCGTTCAGTTCCCGGATCTCGGTATAGCGGGTACCATCCCCGATCTGTTCCTCGGCAATCTTCCACAGATTATCTTTGGGAGATACCATATAGATCTTTTTACCAAGGCCAAAGATATACATGTCCTCCCCATTCACGTAGGCAAAGCCGGTATCACTTTCCGGGCAGCAGATCCGAAGCCACCCATCCCCGCATACCTGAAGGACTTCCACCACGGTGCCTTTCCGGTAGGTCGTAAGGCTCTCCGCATCCAGGCTGTTTCCCTCGCGGATGTTCATCAGTGTCTTCAGCTTTGCATAAGCGACGGGCGTGTCATTGCCGTCATAGTCATACTCTACAGCCTCCGGGAATTCTTTCTCCGGCCCGTCTGTCTCCTGGCCTGTTTCCTCATCAGGCGGCACGGATTCGCCGGGCTCTGCAGTTCCTTCTGTGTTTTCAGGGGCTGCTTCCGTATGCTCCGTCTCTTCTTCAACCTCCGTGGATTCCTCATTGCCGTCAGCATCTTTACAGCCAGGCTCCGTATCCGCTGGGACTTCCAAGGGATCTTTGTCAGGAGACTGTGTCCCGGATGGCTCCTCTGTTTCCTCAATGCCGGACTCCGGCTCCGGATAGATGGCTTCCCCTTCGTTGGAGAACACAAAATATCCGGGATTTGCGTCGGCTTTTGCCATGGCATTGGCCAGCAGCCGGAAGGCTCCCAGCTGGCTTGACGCATCCTCCCAAGTCTCACGCACACGGTAATAGCCTGTAGTCAGCCTTGCGGGATAATCTTTGATATTCATCGTCATCCTCATCCTTTCTTATCATTCAGGGCAGGAGGCGCTCCTGCCCGTCTGCTTATTCTTCGTTGCTGTCATCATCCGTGGTTTCATCTATGGATGTTCCCGTGTCCTCTCCACCCTGGGAATGTTCTTCCTCCGTCAGCTGGAGAAGCATTTCTTTCAGTTTCTCCGGGACCGGCAGCCCAATGACTGCGCTGTTTTCCAATACAGAAATCCCCTCATTCGCCAGATAAAAGAAGATGACCGCCGTACGGATCGCCGCCCCGTCATGAATCACCTGGGTATCCACAATGTTTGCGATGCCGACCAGGACGAAGATACATACCTTTTTGGCGATGCCCTTAAAGCCGACTTCGCTTGACAGCTCCTTCTTTACACCTGCGGCAAGTACACCTGTGAAGTAATCCATCACTACGAAGACCACCAGGGCATACAAAAAACCATCAAAACCTCCCAGAAACCAGCCGATGAATCCGCCAAATGCGGCAAACGCCAGTTCCAGCTTATCCAATACTGCTTTCATAACCATTACCTTTCCTTTCCGCCCGTCCGGGCAATAAAATAGGACGGCTGGATAGCCCAGACGCCCGGTAAAAATGATACATATATAAACACAGCCGTGCGGGGCGGGGGGCCCGCCGTACTGTGGGGATTTAATAGATCACATATAGCTTTTCAGCCGCTCAATGATCCGGTCTGCAATGAGCCTCATGCCGGTATCTCCGGGATGGGAGGCAACACCGGATGAAGTGATTTCCACCACAGTCCCATCATCCTTGGTATAGGTGTTCCCCACAGCATTTTTGTTTGCCGCATCCTCGGACAGATCCCGGATATCTACGAGGTCAACCCCCAGCTCTCTGCAGGCAGTTTCAATAGGGCCATAGTTGAGCGACCACCCATACCAGGATGCCACCCAAAGAATCCTCGCTTTTGGGCATCCGGCCCGGAACATCTGCAGCATCGTTTTTACGTCTTCCGCATAGGTTGCCCGTTTTTCATCCGTATTGACGTTATCCGAAAGCTGGATGATGACCAGATCCTCCGTGCCGTCGGTATAAGAATCAAGGAATCCCTGCACACATTTCCTGCGTTCTTCACTGGTGGTCATTCCCTCCCAGTTGCTGGCGCCGTAACGGGACATTTCAAGACTGCCGTTATGCTCCAGAAGGAATTCCTTCACGTAATAGTAGTAGTCATGCCTGCTGTCGCTTGCCGCCATACCAAAGGTGCCAAATCCAAGAGTCAGACTGTTACCGAGCACAAGGACCTTCTTGGGGATACTGCAGATCGTATCAAGCGAACCATCGGATCGGATCGTCAATTGGTACTTTACCCCGTTAGGCGCAATCAGCACATTCGATCCACCCAAACCTGATCCTTCTTCCAGGCCGCTGATCCGTTCATCAAAGTACGCGGTTTCTTCCCGAATCCCATCAATAGCTGCTGACACCTCATCCAGCTTAACGGGAAGCGTTTTCTCTGTGAGCGTATAACGCATCGGTACCATATATCCCATCTGCCTTAAGGGATAACCGCTGTACCCCTGCTCATTCTCATAATAATCCGCCTTTGTGCTGATCAGGTTGTGAAAGCCATATTCCAGCGGATCAGCATACACTGCCATTTCTGCAGTCCACGCGGCAAAAACTCCATATCCGTCTGGAACCGATATTTTCTGGTCATCGAATTTGACCAGGTTCCTGCCTTTTCTCACCCCTACGGTAAATCTGCTCAACTCCTGAAATAAGCCGTACTGGTCAATGCAGCCTACATAGAACGTGACCGTCCGCTGCTTTGTGCAGTAAAGCTCAATGGTATCGAGATAAAGTCCATCCACAGCCGCATAATCATCAATGCCGCAGAGGATAGGATCTTTTAACGCTACTTCCTCCATTTGGCTGAAATCTACTGTCCCCAGGTATCCCTGAAAGTACTTTAACGGCTGCGGAAACTCTTTTGACCGCTCATCCGGGATCAGGATGCGGGCATTTTTAAACTGAACCGATGTTCCCACCGTATTACGCGGACCAATTCCCAAAGTACTATTTCCCGCATTGACTCTGGAAATCCGAAACTGATAACGGCGGTAATAGTTCGTCAGGTCGAAATAAATCGCTGTGTTGGAGTGGCTCATCCCATTGTTCCTATCGTACATCTGGACCCGTAGCTGTGAACCTTCCGAAAGCCTGCGGGCCGTGAGCTCCACAATGACTTCCCTGCAGGATTCGGGAAGAATATTCGTTAAGTTCATCTGGTACATCGGATTATTGTTTACATGGGTCAGGCGGTAAGACGGGTCGCCATACTCATCCTCAACGATTTCGTAAATGGAATCATCCGGCGCAAAGACGCTGTCTGGGGCAAAATCGATTCCCTGATAGTTTTGATAATCACTGTCTTTGAGTGCTTCGATCTGCTCCCCCTGCTCATCGGCCTGCTTTTGCAAAGCCTCTTCGGCTTTCCTTAAACTTTCTGCCTCTGCGCGGAGCATATTTCCGGCCAGGGCATTCACCGCACCGTTTTTCCCAATGCCATAGAACAGGTTGCCATATCCTGAAATCGTGACCTCATCCCCGGCCTTTGCGTTATTGGCATAAAGCAGGAACTGAAGATTGACCGGCTTTCCCTCATACACAAAGCATCCCTGACCAGGGTCATATTCCAAAAGGGTGCCGCCGATGGAAGCAGTATCCGTATTGTCTTCACTCCCTGTTTGAAAGGCATGGGTATAAGTGCTCCGGAAGATTGCACCGGTACCGGCAGTTTCTGCGTCATTCATCTTTGCCAGCCATAAGCCAAATTTAAACGCACCTCTGTCATTGGATACATTCTTCGTGCTGTACTTTATCAGGAGATTTGCTCCTAATTTCCTCAAAGCCGCATAGTCCCTGGCGTTTACAACAGGCGCGTAAATGATAAAATCTCCCGGATAGTCTTCCACGCAGGCGATACGCATGGAATCCGTTCCCTCTTCATAGGAGTACTCAAAGCTCTTACTGGTCTTTTTCATCGCCAGCTCATAAAATTTCCCCATGGAAAGATCCGGAATCCTGATTTTATCTGCATCAAGAGCCTGGATCGCGGTCCCGGCGCCAAGCGCCCTCAGATGACTGCCAAGGTTTTGATAAGTGGTTTCATCCATGCCTACCCTCGCATCCACCACCTCGGCTGCATAGTCCGCATCGGCATCCGTACTGGCGGACACGTTGGCGTCCAGCCGCCTGTCAATACCATCCATCCGGCTGTTCAGCTCGGACTTATTCTGGTTTGTGAGCGTCTCCGCTTCTGTGACCCGGTTTTCCATCCGGCTCTCTGCAGCCGAAAGCTCCGCCCGGACTGCCGCGTCCGTTTCCTGCATTTCCTTTACCGCGTCCGCGATCTGCTGGCTGTACAGGCTGTAAAGCATCCAGTAATTCTTATCGCCGATCACCGTCCCGGCCGGAACCGGCCTGCGGCTGATATAGCTGTCGCCGCTTGCTTCATAAAGGACGATGGTTAATTCCTCATAGGTCTTGCTCCCATCCCACACACCGCCGTGTACCGGGACGATCCTTCTTCCGATATACTCAGACATAAATTTCTCCCTTCTGCCGGAACTCCGGCCATGTCGATCTGCACAGGTCTTTCTCAGGCAGTGCCGCTACAAAAAGCCTGTATCCTTCAGCCAGAGTCCTTTACAGAAGGGTGTTTTCATTTGATGGGAAATACTACATAGTGAGTACCCCCCCCCGAAAATCTGTTCGATTTTATATTCATTTTTCTATTTCCTTTCTCCACAGTCCACCTGTGGCCGTGACTAACTTTCCATTTTACTGTGCATCTTCCTCGAGCCAGGCCCGGATCTGGCAGTAGTAACCGTCTGCCCAGGCCTGATAGCCGCGAACACTGGGATGGATGCTGTTGGTGAACGTCCGGCTGGTTTCAGAAAAACGGTCCGTCACCGCCTTTTCCGTATACGGAAATGCCAGCCTCCGGTCTGTACGGAGCCCATGGGCAAAACAGGTAACATTCGGCTTATAAGCCCCTTCATCAAACGCCTTGATCAGCGCGAGGTTCAGGGTGTTGATGCTCCTCCGAAAGATCCCCATGTTGCTGTTCACAAGGTAGGAATAATCCGATCCGGGACCGCACAGCCCAATCCCGATCTTACAGTCCGGATATCCCGTCTCCGGATCCAGGAGGGCGTCCACAAACTGCTTTGCCTGATCGACAAACTTCTCCACCTGCGCTTCCGTCCGATATAGCGTACTTCCCTGGCTCACGTCATTGGTCCCAAGGGCAATCAGGAAATAATCGATCCCTTCAAATCCATTGGAGCTGCAGTATTTCTGAAAATCCAGCCGGCCTTTTTCCTTATCCCAGAAAGCATTGGTCTTTCCGGCATAGTCGGTATCTGCGAGGTAATCCATCCATTTCCAGCTGCCGCGCCCTTCATGCTTCCCGTTGGAGGGTCCCCTGGTCCCTACCTGATTGACTTCACAGTCCCCGTCCTCGGCAAGCAGGCGGTACACTTCCGTTGCCACCTGGTTACAGTCCACCAGAGAATCCCCGCAGATACAGATGTTCCGTACTACCTTTGTTTTCAGAGGATGATGAACACGCACCGCCACAGGCTTTGTTTCCCTGGCCTCCATCGTATTCTCATCCAGTCGGATCACATTTACATTGAAATCCGTATCCTCTGCCGTAGGGGTATAGTTGAGGCAGTACTCATTCCTGGTCAGGGATTTGCTGTTCGTCACCCGGTAAAGGTTCATCCGCCCCTCGTGCCTGGAAAGGCAGTCGAAGAACATGGAGAACTGCCGACCCTCCATGCAGTCCCAGTGGGATGGCGTTACGATATCCCCAAGGGTATCCCCATCGTTTCCATCGGAGATCGCCTGCGCCACATAGTTCTGGTACCGCTTTTCCACAAAGGTAGAGGAAACGGTATCAAAAAGATCCCCGGCCTTATATTGTGTACCGTTTACCGTCACCAGGACATCCGGGCTGATGTGGGCATTATAGAGCCGGTTATTGTACCAGCTTGCGATATAATAGCCGCTGGCACCAAGCGCACGGAACGTGGTCGCATTATAAAGGTTCAGCGACAGATCCCTCTGGTCCATGGCCAGGATCCGCATAGGATACCCACCCGTGGAAAGAGGGGTATTATCCACCATGGCGACAGCCTCATCCTGGGCAGGAAGCCAGAAATAATGATAATTCTCCGGCACACCGAGCGCCCTTGCTGTGACCTGCATCGTCCCTGCTGTCTGGTCGATGGAAAAACTGCCGCTGGCGAGATATAATGTACTCCCTGCCAGACGACCATACTTGGTATCCAATGCATCAAACTTGCTCTGATACCGTTTCTCCACATAACTGTTATACTGCTCTGAGGCAAACAGCTGCCCTGCGAGGTATTCCTCCCCATCCAGAACGAAAGATATCCCTGGGTTCATATGCGGATAGAGGAGCTGCCGCTGGTACCATGCCGCAATATAATACCCGTTGGCGCCAAGCGACTGGAATGCCTTTGTGTCGTAGAGGTTCAGCTTTTTAAGGCTCCGGTCATAGCCTAAGATCACCATATGGCCGGCTTCCAGCTCGCTGCTCTCTAACAACGGCGTTGGCTCCTCATCCACTTCCAGCCAGAAATACTGGCAGGTATTACAGGAAGCAAGTACCCGTCCGGTCACCTGGATGGTCTTTGCCACTGTATCCAGCGTAATCTGGCCATACTCCAGAAACAGCTCCTGTCCGAGATATTTCCGATAGTTATCCGCCTGGTATGCTACCTTTGCCGTGTTTCCATAGTCGATCCCATTCACAGTGACCCCATTTGTGGCCGGGGCGACATACACCACAAGGCCGTCATAAAATACCGCCAGCACAAACTTATCCTTTGTGAAAAGCCTCTGCCATGCCGTGTTGGATTCCACATGGACAGATCCAAAGGATTCCGGCTGCCCCTCCACGACTTCTTTTTCTTCATCCTGGAAATAGATTGCCCACCAGCCTTTGGGGGTAAATTCCACGGAAGTGCTGTCCTCCGGGTTTACCTTCGTCTGGATATAATCGTTTCCGTTTGGCCTGCGGCAGACATAGCAGGTCTGGAGGAAATCCACGGTCACCAGGCCGGATCCGTAGGTGATCGCTGCCGACCCATTGATCCACTGCCACATGGTCGCATAATTGCTTAGAAACTCCGCCGGACGGAGGTCGGGATGTAGATACAGTCCAAACCCGTCTTTGTTTCTCGTTGAAGTACTGATTGAGACAAAACAGGTCCCTTCCAAAAGAGAAAACTCTTCATAGTCGTAGAAAACATTCCCCTCCGGGGCACGGAACGCGCCGCCCAGATAGTTCTTGCTTTTATCAAAGCAGACGATGTTGTGATAGGTATCCTTCCCGGACATATAGCTTAAGGCGCCGTGGATCAGGATGCTTTCCCCGGTGACCGGCACCATATGAAGGGTACTCCAGTTCTGGCTGGAAGTGACGGCACCGGCATCATTGACAAAAGCGTTATCTCTCCATCCCCAGCTCTTTGCAAGGTTCTGGAAGGTACGGGCTTTTCCAAGCGCCCGGACATTGGATCCGGCAGAATCAAAAGTCCGTCCGGTATCGTCCACACGGGCATCCACCATCTCTGCCGCATAATCGGCACTGGAATCCGTGCTTGCGGATACATTGGCATCCTGGCGGGCCTCGATATTTTCCATGCGCTGTTCCAGGGCAGCCTTATTGCTGTTGATCAGATCCTCCGCAGCCTCCGTGCGCTGGGTCATGGTATTTAACGTATCCATCGTGAGTTTCTGCATCCCGGCTACCTGTCCATCGGTCTCCTCCCGCAGCAGAGCGACCTGCTCCGAAAACCTGGCGCAGAGCGCCCAATATTCCTTCTGATTCAGCCCTGTTCCCGCCGGCACATCCTTCCGGCTGATATAACTGTCTCCGGATCCCTCCTCATATACAATAATGAGCGGTTCATAGGCCTTTGTGCTGTCCCAGACACCATCATGTCTGGGAACGATCCGGTTTCCAATATACTCAGACATATCCTTCTCCTTTCTGCCGGATATTCCGGCGTTTAGATTTCTTCATGGAACAGCACCACCAGCCGTCCCTCCACATCTGTCCCAAAGGCAAGTCCCAGGCCATTATCCGTATCAAAGACCAGGTATCCCGCGTCATTGATCGAACAGTTGACCATCGTATCGTGGAGCTTATCGATGGTGCTGGATACCGATCCGGTTTCATAGCCCAGCCCATCATGGGACCGGATCCCAAAGTATCCGTCCTCCGTGGTAAAGCATTCATAGATCCCTGCCGCTACAGCCTCCACCGCTTTCTGGTAGGTGATCGCGGCGATTTTTCCGTTGCCTACCGCTGAACGCTCAATACGCAGTGTCAGGGAAAAGGTCCCCAGCACATCTCCCTCGTTATCCAGGAGGATCACATCCACGGGGTATCTGCCAAACACCGCTGTCATGAAATCCGTGACGGTAAAGATGACGGTATTTTCTTCGATAAACACCAGCTCCGGCGCTGTCTCCGAGCTGTACTGGAAGAGATGGCCATCCGGCCGGGTCCCCGCGCAGCTGACGATGGCGCCCTCCGGGATGACATACTCCACGGAACTGCTGTAGAGCCTGCAGCGGATCTTCCTTGCCTTATGGTCAAACTGCTTCACATGGACAACGGTGGGGACCAGGTTTTCGGTCAGGGAAAGTTCCACTTCCTGATAGATCTTCATATCCGCCATTTACACACCTCCTCCTTCTGTATCTTCGGTCTCCGGGGATGTTTCCGTGCCTTCCCCTGTTTCCGGTGTCTCCGGGTCTGTGGGTTCTTCTGGAACTGGCGGCTCTGTTGGCCCCGTCTCCTCCGGTTCATATCCGATGACAACCCACTCCGTCCCATCCCAGAGCTTCAGCCGCCGGCTGGCCTTATCCACCCAAAGGGCATCTACAGCGGGGCTTGTAGGCGCAGTCTCGGACTTTACGATGGTCTCACCCTGTACCACGGTCGTCGTGCCTCCGGAGTCTCCTCCGCCGGATACCCCGTCAAAGTCTACGGCCGCCTCCCAGTTCAGCCCGCCATCAGTACTGGCCGCAATGCCATAACTGCCTTCTGTGTACTGGCCAATCTTCAGAATCCGTTTATCATTCTCCGGGTCGAGCAGGCAGATCGCGTCTCCCTCCCAGAAAAAGTGATCGGTCCCAAAGATCTTCACAAGGGAAGTCCGAAGCGCCCCACTGAGCAGTGCGTCAGCGGAAAGTCCCACGGCCTCCACCGCAAGCTTTACCACTTCCTCCGTATCCGCCCAGCCATGCCCCCAGGTTTTTCCGCCATCCGTGCTGATAAAGAAACCGTTTGTGCCGCTCATCCAGGCGTAGGCGGAATCCTCCAGCTTTTCCGCCGTGTGGGCGTAGCGCACCGTGCTTCCGTCCTCCGCCATCCCGGAGGAATAATGAAGGCCAAGAAGCCCTGCCGCCAGGAGGTTAAAATACTCCTGCTGGACGGAAAGGGTACGCACGTCCGTCACCTGAGTCTCCACACGGTTGATGGCCTCGGTGGCCAGCTGCGCTTCATCCCGGATGCTCCCAAGGGCGCCGGAAAGGGATGAATTGCGGCTGTAGACACTGGCATTGGAAAGGGTGATACTGGAATACCGCTCCAGGAGGACATCATAGTCTGTCTCTGTGACCTTGCAGCTGACTTCAATGCCAAGTTTCGCGATATACACATGAACGGTATCGCAGAGACTCACCCGCTCCGCCGCGGCGATATCCGCATATCCTGGTGTCTGCCACAGCTGCAAAAAATCGATCTTGATATCGATGTCCGGCTCTGTGAGGGAAGTATTCTTTAGATAGTTCTGCGCGTAATTTCTTAGCTGCTCCTCTGTTGGTTTTTCCTCAAACTGGCTGGTGCAGTCTAAGGGTGTGATCTTCTCATAAGGGCGTTTCGTCCCTTCCTCCTGTTCCATGACCACCACTTTTTCAGGCAGTTCCATCAGAGTACCGTCTTCCGAATGCTTCCAGTAGGGATGCACCCCGGTGATGACATTTTCGATGGAACGCTCCATCTGGAAGTCAATGAGGTTCTTCCCATAAACGATCCGCACCCCGTGATCCGCTCCCCTGTGGGCGTGGAGCAGAGTGGTGTACCCATCCCATTCATACTCTCCGCCATACGTATCAAGGAGGGACCCGTCCATCCCGCCAAGGCAGCTCCGGATCGTCGCGGGCGAGGTAAAGGAAAAAACCGCCTTTGAATCAATGTCCGTCCAGAAAGTAAACGGACAGTCTGTAGTCGCCCGTTCTTTAAGCGCGGCTATCGCCGCCTGGCTGCCAATGGCAGAAAAGGGACTCACGGTAATGAAATTTTCCTGGTACTGGATATGCCTTGCCGCAATCTCAAGGATCCCGGTAAGGGGTGTGGTGATCTTGTAAATGCGGAAGGGCTGGGAGGATGCTTTCTCCGATGGTTTTGCCAGGATAATGGCACCCTCTAAAAGCTCCTCCGCGTGAAGGCCGTCGGAAGGATAGGTGAGCTTCAGTTCATAGCTCCCGTTCCGTTTTTCCACCACCCTGGCGGACATGGAATCGCAGAGCTTTCCGATCCCGTTGGTCGTAAAAGTCGTCTCCGTATTTTGATACAGACATGGGATCATCCGGGCTCACCTCCTTCACATCGTTTTCCGCCTGTCCCCGAATCACAGCGTCCACCATCTGGGGGTAACCTCCACGTAGCTGATACCGCCGGTCCAGGAGATGCTGTTCCTTCCCGGAAGGAACTCCGGGAAGTCCTCACTCTTAACCGTGTCATTGCAAAAGCCGCTGGTGTTATAGGCATTATGGGTCTCACAGTTTAGGTCCACATAACCCTCCAGGGCATTGATAGTGATTAGCTCCGTGCCTACATAGAGCTTCGCTTCCCCGCTGCCATAAGCCCGGAGGATCGGCTTGCTCGGGAAATCATAGGGATTGCGGATTACTCCGGGACGCAGAAGTTTCACTTTTTTCTGTCCTTCGACGCTCCATCTCTGGGGCTGGCAATGGAAGGTAAGCTCCATGCTCGCACCTTTTTTCCCTTTCGTTTCAAAGGAGACCGCATCCTTGCAGAAGGCCATCCGGAAGAAATCCGGGTCATAGGTATCATGGAGGACCTGATAGCCCACCGGGGATAGCAGCCAGCTCTTTACCGCCGCGGTACGTGCCGGGAGACTGTCGAAAAAGAAGGCATCATAGGTGATATCCATGTTCTTAAACCGCCTCTGACCACCTTTGGCATTCTCACGGATGATGTCCCCGTTCTTTCCGGGGACGCTTGTCAGCTCCACATCGGCCTCCGGGGAATCATACACACCGGGGCCGGAGATATAGAGCAGGAAATCCTTGCTGTTCTTCCCCGCAAAGGTCAGATAATTTCGTACAAACCGGGTTTTGAGCTCGAATAAGCTGAGATCCCGGTCTGTGAGGATTGGCTGTCTTTGCATGATCGTCTCCTTCCATACATAAAAGGACAGCCCGGTGTCACTTGAACACCGAATTGTCCTCTTCCATCATGTCATTGATCTTGTTTGCCACCATCGTGGCCAGCTGATCATCATCCTGGACGTTATACCCATTGACTGTCAGATGGACGCCGCCCATGTTGATGGTCCGTTGGTGATTCGTTGTCGTGGTACCGCCGTTCCCGGCAAATGCAAGGTCGGGAAGGCCAGAGCCTCCCCATCCGCCTTTCGGGAAATCCGGAAGATTCAGCAGCGGGAGCGCCACTTCCGATGGACGGATCCTCTCCATCAGTTCCCGGATCCGGGACGCTACCGTTTCTACCCGGCTGACCACATCACCCATGCCGCTTTTAATTCCCCTGGCCAGAAGCTCCATGAAATCCGGCATATATTCATCCGCATGGGACAAAGGCCCGGTTTCCGGCACTGAGAAACCGATGATGTCATCGATCTGGCTGGCAAGGGATCTCGCCTCAGCAAGGACGGACCCGCTGTTGGCCCGGATCCCGGACGCCATCTGGCTGCAGATATCCGCTCCCCAGCTGTAGGCAGAGCTTACCAGTCCGGAAAAAGTGCCGCTAAAACTGGAACGGATACTGCCAAGCTCAGTAGACACGGTCGATTTCAGGCTGTTCATACCGGTGGACACAGCCGTGCGGATCTCCGACATGGCGGTGGATACCGTATTTTTGATACTGTTCCAGCTGGTAGAAGTGTTGCTCATGACTGCTGTCCAGGTACTGGAAACCGTATTTTTTATAAACTCCATTGCTGTGCGGACCGTATTTCGCGTCTCGGTCAGGGCTGACGTAATGGTGCCCTTGATGCTGCTCCAGCTTGTCGTTGTATTGCTCCTTACCGCCGTCCAGGTATTTGCAATGGTATTTTTCATGACACCCATTGCTGTGGCATTGGCATTGCGCATAGATGTCAGCGCAGAGGTGATCGTCCCGCTGATTCCGCTCCATTGGCTTGCTGTCCCGGAACGGACAGAGGCCCAGGAAGCGTCCACCGCCGCCTTTACCGCGTTTGCGGCATTCGTGACATTGGCCTGGATCGCGCCCCAGTCTGTGTTCAGGTTTCCAGTCACCGCCGCCCATGCTTTCCTTGCGGATGCTTCCACACCGGCCCATACGGTGTTCAGGGATGCCTTGACGCCGGAGGCCGCTGCTGTTATAGCGGCACGGATCCCTTCCCATGAGGTGGTGATCGAGGTTTGGATCCCCGTCCAGGCTGCCTGAGTGGTCGTTTTTAACCCTGTCCAAACGGTATTCATTGCTGTGTTCACCGCTGTAGAACCACTCTGTACCGCGGCCGCGATGCCTGTCCAGCTCTGTGTCACGGCTGTCTGGACTCCCTGCATGGAACTGGTGATGCCACTGGAAAGCGTATTGGAAAGGCCGTTTACCGCCGTCTGGACCACAGCCACGTTGCTGTTGATCCCATCCGCCAGTCCCTGCATGAAGTCCGGCATCCAGCTCTCAAAATCCGCGAGAGGGCCTTCATCCGGCACAGAGAAATGGAGGAAGGAACGGATCTTATCCGCCACGCTGGTGACTGCGGAGGCTACCTTGCTGATACAGGACTTGATTCCATTCACAATCCCATTGATGATATCCGCGCCCCAGGAAAACGCCTGACCCGCCAGTCCTTTGATAAAGGATACCGCATGATTAAATCCGTTTTTGATAGTCGAGGTGATCCCGCTGATGGTGCTGGAGACTGCGGATTTCACGCTGTTCCAGATGGTCGTCACCCCGGTCCTGATGCCGTTCATGGCCGTGGCCACCGCAGATTTCGCCGCGTTAAATCCCGTGGTTACCACGGACTTGATGCCATTTACCACAGTGCTGACCGCGGACTTGATGCCGTTCCAGACAGTAGTAACTACCGTCTTGATGCCGTTCATCACCGTAGTGACCACGGATCGGATGGCATTCCATACCGTCGAGACCACAGTCTGTATTGCGTTCAGGACGGTTGTGACTGTGCTTTTGATGGCATTCCACGCCGTGGCCACCACGGACTGGATGGCAGATAATACGGTAGTCACCACCGTTTTGATGGCATTCCATACCGTTGTTACCGCAGTCTGGATCGCAGACAGCACGGTTGTGATAACTGTCTTGATGGTGTTCCAGATCGTTGTAACGGTCGTCTGGATGCCCTGAAGCAGCGGCGTGAGAAAAGCAACAATGGCGTTCCACACATTGGTGATGGTGGTCTGGATAGCCGTCATCGCGTTCCCGATCAGGATCTTGATGGCCTGCCAGATGGTCTCAAACAGGTATTTGAATGCTGTGAGCAGCGGCTCAATCGTTGTGTAAATAGCATTCCATACCGTAGTGATCGTGGTCTGGATCGCCGTCATGACTGTGGTAATTGCTGTCTTAATGGCATTCCATACCGTCAGCACCACGGTTTTGATTGTATTTAAAACGGTAGAGACTGCCGTGGAGATGGCGTTCCATACCGTGGAAATGGTGGTTTGGATTACGGCCATCACGGTCGTGACCGCTGTCTTAATGGCATTCCATACCGTAGTAAACGTAGTCTGGATTCCGGTAAGGACCGTGGTAAAGAAACCGCTCACCGCGTTCCATACGGTTGTCGCTGCCGACTGGATCCCGGTAAGCACCCCGGAAAAGAAGCCGGAAATGCCGTTCCAGATGCCGATAAAGAAATCCTTGATGGCCGTCCACACCGTATCCCAGTCCGTGCCAAACAGTCCCAGGAATGCATCCGCCACACCTTTAAGTGTGTTGAGGATATTGATGAACGTGTTCTTGATGAATTCCCAGATCCCGACAAAGATCTGCTTCACGCCTTCCCATGCGCCCTGCCAGTCCCCGGTAAAGATACCGATGAACACAGAGAGGATGCCGGAGATGGTATTTAAGACCACACTAAGGGTATCCGCAATCAGTTGGAACGCGCCGGTAAACACTGGGGCCAGGAGGGAACAGAACCCATTCCAGATGGCCTTCAGCATATCCGTGATGTTCTGGAAATCAAAGCCAAGGGCATTGACCTTTTCCACGATCTCTTGGCAGAAGCCCTGGACCGTGGACACGATCCCGTTCCAGATCTCCGTAATGGCGGCGCGGAACCCCTCATTGGTGTTCCACAGGGTCATAAAGGCTGCGGTCAGCGTTCCGATGACTGCCACTACCGCCATGACAGGCGCAGAGATGCCCCCAAGGGCCGCCCCCAGCTTCCCAAAGACGCCGCTTGCGCCGGAGATGTTGGTCATCAGGAGCCTTGCGCCCTGGGCCAGCTTCACAAACCCCTGCATCGCGGAACCAGTCACGGAGATGATCTTCCCAAGGATCAAAAGGAACGGCCCTAGAGCCGCCACTACAAGGCCGATCTTGACGATCAGCTCCTTGGTGGCCGGGTCCAGGGCGTTTAGTTTATCCATAAACTCCTGCAGCTTTGCCACGATCTCCCGGATGACCGGGACCATGATCTCGCCCACAGAAATGGCGAGGGTCTCAATGGAACCGCCCAGTTCCTCCAGGTCACCGCCAAGGTTGTCCATCATGGTCTGGGCCATGCTGGCGGCGGCGCCGTCACAGTTCCGGTAAGAATCTGTCAGCGCGTCGATCTGATCCGGTCCGGCTTCCATCAAGACCATCATGCCGGAGAGGGCTTCCTGGCCGAACAGGGTCACCAGGGCGTTCTGCTTCTGTTCATCCGTCAATCCCTCCATGTTCGTCTGGAGCATGGAGACCATCTCGGAGAGAGACTTCATCTGCCCGTCCGCGTTATAAAAAGAAAGACCCAGCTCGTCCATCTTGGCGATCATCGGGTCTGTGGGTTTGGCTAAACGGGAAAGGGCACCTCGAAGCGTTGTGCCGGCCTGGCTGCCTTTGATGCCCGCGTTGGCCATGATACCGATGGAAGCCGCCACTTCTTCAAACTCAAGGCCCACCGTATTGGCCAGTGGTGCGATATACTTCATCGCCTCGCCGGTATCCGCCACTGCCGCGTTGGTCGCCGCCGCGTTCTGGGCCAGGACATCCGCCACATGGCCGGCTTCACTGGCGTCCATGCCAAAACCGCGCAGGGTAGACGCCGCGATATCTGCGCTGCTTGCCAGGTCTTCCCCACTGGAAGCGGCAAGGTCCAGCATACCGGGCATGGCTTCAATGATCTCGTTGACTGTAAAGCCCGCGCTTGCCAGGTTCTCCATACCGGCTGCAGCCTCGGATGCGGAAAATGCTGTGGAAGCGCCCAGATCCTTGGCGGTCTGGCGGAGCCTCGCAAGCTCCTCATCGGTTGCCTGGGAGATTGCGGCTACACGGCTCATGCAGGAATCAAAGTCCGAAGTCATCTTGACAGCGGCGCCCCCAAGGGCGGTCACGCCGGCGGACACCGGCATGAGGGCTTTTCCGACGCCGGAGACTTTATCCCCTACATCTTTTAACTTTCCGCCGACCTCATCGATCTTAAGGAGGGCCGTATTGGTCTTTGCCGCCTGCTCCTCCAGGGATTTTAACTTCTGCTCGGTCTCCTGGATCTCACGCTGAAGGCCGTCATACTGCTCTTGGGTGATATCCCCTTTCTGGAGCTGCTCATTGGCCTGGGATGCCGATGTCTTTAAGGTGTCCAGCTTTTCTTTCGTCTCTTTGATGGCATCCCCAAGGAGGCGCTGCTTCTGCGCTAGGAGTTCCGTATTGGTGGGGTCCAGCTTTAAGAGTTTCTCCACATCCTTCAGTTGGGACTGGGTGTTCTTGATCTCCTTATTGACGCCGGATAAGGCGGAGGACAGCTTTGTGGTATCGCCGCCGATCTCAACCGTGATCCCCTGGATCCTTGAAGCCATAAGTGGACACCTCCGTTTCCGGGCTCAAAAGCCCTCATGTATCAAGAGGGGACACAGTTCTATTTTCAGTCTAAATGAATCAACGATCGACTGAAGTACATATAAAACTTGAAATTTCTCTTTGAAAATCGCTCTTGTAATTTCAACTTAACTTGTTTTTGTGAAATTTCTTTTTCACTTTAATTTCACTTAATCTTGATTTGATGAATTTCCCGTGCTATAATAGATATAGAATTTTCAAGTTCCATGTTTCATGGGAGAAAGGAGATCTTATGCAAAACCGTGCAGGATCATTCATCACAAACCTATCCGGAGAGATGGCATATCAATCATTCCGTCCGACGCCCTTGCCCCCTGTTCCGGATATTGAATTAAACAGAAACCTGGTTGCAAAGCTGGTCGATGCGAATCGAAAAATCGCTGTTCTGGAAGGATTAGCCTGCAGAATCCCAAACATGGATCTTTTTATTTCCATGTATGTCCGAAAAGAAGCTTTGTTATCTTCACAGATTGAAGGAACGCAGTGTACGCTGGATGATATTCTTGATCCGCTCAGGGATGAAAACGCTAATCAGAATGTATCCGATGTTGTAAATTATATCCGTGCTACTGAATTCGCCATCAAACGTTTAAACAGTCTTCCCCTTTGCAATCGCCTGATCAAAGAAACGCATGCCGTACTTATGGAAGGCGTGCGTGGTCAGGAAAAAAATCCGGGAGAATTTCGCTATTCCCAAAACTGGATCGGTGGTCAGGGGAGTACAATAAAAAATGCGCGTTATATTCCACCAAATCCGGAAGATATGCAGGCAGCCATGTCTGACCTGGAAAAATATATGAACGGTGAAAGCAATACCGATCCCCTCATTCAGGCCTCACTTATCCACTATCAATTTGAGACGATTCACCCTTTTCTTGACGGGAACGGACGTGTCGGAAGGCTGCTAATCACATTATTCCTGATGGAAAAAAGTGTCTTGTCCACACCTGCCCTATATATTTCGTATTACCTGAAAATGAATCGAATCGAGTATTATGACCGGATGACAGAAGTCAGACGTACGGGTGACTATGAGCAATGGGTAACATTTTTTCTGCAAGCTTTTGCTGAGTCAGCAGATGATGCGATCCAGACCGTAGATAAACTCACGGCACTTCACGATAAGAACCTCTCTCTGCTTGATGATATTTCCAGTCGTCAGAGGCCAAATGTCCTTAAAGTTTTTACTTACCTTGAAGCAAATCCAATCATAGACATTCAGAAAACAGCAACCGCATTGACACTTTCATACAACACTGTAGCTAAAGTGGTGGCTCTTCTCCAGGAAAAGGGTATCCTTAAGCAGACAGATAAAGCAGGAAAAGCGAAAATCTACTCATATGATGAATATCTGAATATTCTACGAAAAGATACCTAACTCTGAAATCATCTAAAATGTTTCCCCGCCAAGCCGCAAAGCCTGACGGGGGTTTTTCGTCAAAACTACATCCAGGCATACCAAGACTCAACGATTGTGCTTATTTCGTTATCCATATAAGCACGTTCGTCTGTTTATGATACTTTAAAATTTGTCCATATCCGATTGACTGGCCAGCTGCTTATAGGGGTAGCTATCGTTCTGGCTCTCGATCATCATCTCCTCCACCATCCCAATCGTGAGCAGGTCAAGGTCCTGGATACTAAGCCCCAGCTGCACACAGCGGAGCATGAACAGGGCCGTTGTCATTTCCCGCTCACTTTTGCGAGGTTTTTTCTTGCTTCCACCGTGGTCTGCACGTTCAGCCCCCACAGGTCAATGAGCTGGGGAAGGATCTGGTAGATGGAGAAGGTGTTAAACTGGTCCAGGAAATCCTCCGGGTTATCCGGCACCTCCTCCGGGCTTGCATGGCGGGCCATAAGCCACGCCAGGTCTTCAAACAGCTCCAGGCTGAACAGATCCATGTTGGAGGCGTCCTCATCGTTATCCCCCACGCTCTTTTCCAGCATCCGAAGGTCTTTGTAAATATCGCGTCCAAACTTGACCCGGTACAGCCGGGGAACGGCGGCACTCGCCTTAAACTTGACCTGCTTGCCATCAATCTCAATCGTCTTCGTTACTGCCATATTGATCTCCTCCATTTCATGTATGCGGGCAGAGGCTTGCCCTGCCCAAATTCCGGTACCAGTTAACCCTGTGGGATTTCTTCCTCTTCCCCAGCGTCCGGTTCCAGGGCGGTCTGCTGGGGCTCGTATACAGCATCGTACCAGGAATTATAGACCTCCTCACTGGTATTGGCGCTGGTCTTTGCCTTCACATAGCCGTTGGCAAGGGCTGTCGCCGACAGGGTCAGCGTTTCCGTCTGTACTTCCTTCTCATCCTCCGCGGTCTGCCCTTCCATGGCCGGGCGGCTTGCGCTGCAGCAGTAGAGCACATGGCGGATTGCTTTGGCGTCCCCGGAAAACTCAAAGAGCAGGGCGAAACGCTCGTAGGACACGGTGGCATTCTCCGCCATCACGCCGTTGGCGTCCTCCTCTTCATGGAGGATGTCTTTTAAGAAGCTCTCCGGAATCAGCGCCAGCTCCAGGTCGCCGCTGTAGCCGGAGTTATTGTTGATGACATAATACACGATGTCATCGGCATAGAAATTTTCGTTCTCCCCCTCCGGGTCCATGCTCAGGGAAACAGCTCCCGGCATCCGGATGGGCTTTTCATAGGTCACGTTGCCATCTTCGTCAAAGGTCGCCTTTGCGTAGTGGCAGTTCTTCAGGCCGAACTTGACCTTATTGGAATTGCTCATGGCGTTCTCCTTTCACACAATAAAAGCCGCCTTTTCAGACGGTCAGCTCATAAAGCACTTCATACATCTTTTCTTCCTCAATCCAGACTTCAGACTTGTGGTAAAAAAGCTCATAAGCGGAAAGCACCGCCTCCACCTTCTGTTCCAGCTCCGGATCCTTTAAGTCTGTGTACACCTCGATGTCCAGATGGCTGAAGCTGTGGTAGACGATATTGTCCGCGCCAAACTCTGCCGCCTGGGGATAGAGGAAACAAAGAAAAGGCGGATCCGGGCTTTCCCCTTCCGCGAAGTGGTCATAAGCGTAAGGACAGCCGGTGGCCGCCCGGATCGCTTCCATCAAAGCCAGTACATCGTCATGAGTCATGCCCACCACCTATCCTTTCAATGCTTTTTCGATGAGGCTCTCCAGCTGCTTGACGCCAGCCGCCTCCGCCGGGGCGATGTGGGGCTTTCCGGCCACACGCCCTCCGCCCCTCCTGGCGTGGCCTTTTTCCAGGAGGTGCGCCAGCATATACCGGGTCGGGGAATACACCGTCTTGACAAGCTTCTGGCTGTTCTCCTCCGTGGTCTTTACCTTCCAGCTCTTCGCGTACTGGCCGGTACGGATCGGTGCCCCGGACTCGATCTCCCCGCGCACTGTCCTGGCGGTCTTTCGCACAGCGGATTTTACCTGGGAGACGGAAAGATCGGCGTATTCCTTCAGACCCTCGTTGATCACATCGGCGAGTTCGTCAATGCTGCAGTTCCTGCTCATGGCCGCCCCTCCCTCCTGCAGATAAAACGGATCTCTTTCCTCTGGTAGTTCATCGGGTCTATGGAGAGGATGTTGTAGAGATCCCCGTGGAAATTTACCCGGTATCCGGTGGAGGTGACCGCAGCGGTCTCCCGGCAGTAACGCACGGAGAAAGTCACGCTGCGGTTTTCTTCCGTCACTTCATCCCCCGACTCCTGGGCTTCATAGGTGGAAGCGTAGGTGTAGCAGGAAAAATATTCCTCCCAGGTGTTGACATGGTTCCCGATCTTGTCCACCACCACAGTGTTCTTCTCAATGGTGATTCGCTCGTTCATCCTCGCGATCTCCATCACACCACCCCTTCCCGGATAGAGAAGAGAAGGCTCCGGAGCGTCAGCGTCAGGCTGTGATGGTCTGCCTCTTCCCGGTGTTCGTAAAGATACCCCAGGGCATACAGGATGGCCACACGCATGACGTTGCGGACACGCTCCAGTTCTTCCCCGGTATACAGGTCCGTATCGGTCGGCAGGATGTTCCCCTCCTCATCACAGGCAAGGGCATCAATGGCTTTCCACTGCTCCTGGGTGAGCCTTGCCACCTCCACACAGAGCTGCTCAGCAGAAGATAAGAGGACGCCGACCAGGACGTCCTCATCGCTGGAATCCACCCGGAGGTAGGTCTTTGCTTCATACAGCGGGATCAGTGCCATGGCCGGCACCTCCTTCCCATCAGGCCCCTGCCTTCATCTGCAGGCACTTCACCGCTTCCGGCAGGATGAGCTTGCCATCCACACGCTGGGTCGTCAGGAAACCGACCTGGTCGGTACGGGCATACAGCTCGTTGAGTCTCCGGAAGGTGCGGTTGGTGCGGTCCGCGATCCAGTAGTAGCTGTAATCGCCGAATACCATGGCCTTGTTCCCCGCCGCCGGGGCCGGCATAAAGGCGGATGTCTTCAGAGGACGGTTCAGCAGGGTGTCCGGCTTGCCGATGTCAAGGCCCGGCTTCCAGATATAGTTGCCGTTGTTGTCCTTGATGGTCATCAGCTGCAGCACAAGCGCCTCATTGCACAAAAACTGTGCCTTGCGGCGGTAGGGGGACTTCAGGCTGTAGTAGAGCTGGAAAATCTCATCGAAAGTGACCGCGTCCTCAGCCCCAGCCGTCACACCCACCTGGGCGCCGGCGTCATCCAGAATGCCTGTGGGCTTACCCACGCCGTCCCCGGTGATGAACGCCTTTTCCTCCGCATTGCCCATGCGCACACCGAAACGCTGGGCGATATAGGTGGCAAGGTCAAAGGCGGAATCGTTCAAAAGCTCATTGGAGATCTTGATCATCGTGCCCAGCTTGTAAGCGGACAGCATGGTCTGGGCAAAGCTGGTGTCGCTCTCCGGGATCTCCTCGCCCTCATCGATCCAGGTGGCCTCCCCGTCATCCTGGGCGATGGGGATCTTGCGGGTGCCGGAGCTGGTGCGGATCACCGTGGCAAGCCCGCGGAAGATGTTGTTTTCCTCAAGGGCCTGCACCAGACGGCGCTCAAACTCATCCGGCACGGTGTAGCCGCCTTCCGAGTCCTGGCCGATGGACAGGGCATTGTGGATCTCCCCGTAGTTGCCGCGGGCGCGGATCATGTTCCAGAAGGCATCCCGGTACTCATCGGTGGCGGTGGGGCGGGTTTCCTTATCCTTCGGGGCTCCGGCCTTGGGAGTACCATGGACCGGGGTGGAAATAGGGGCGGCAAGCTGGGCGTCCAGCTGGGCCTGCTGCTCCAGCCGCTCGATCTCAGCGCCCAGGTCCTTGACCTCCTGGGCCATCTTGTTGTACTGCTCCACGGCTTCCGGGGCCACAAGGCCGTTCTCGCCGCGGTTCTTCTCCAGGAACGCTTTGGTCTGCTCCCAGAGGGCGTTGCGCTTACTACGCAGTTCCAGAATCTTGCTCATAATCGTTTACCTCCGTAGGATTCATGAATTTAGGGTATAAAAAGAGCCGGGGCGCATCATCGCATGCACTCCAGCTGCTTTAACAGGATGTTGTAGGGGACGCTGCCGTCCTCCGTTTTGCCGTCCAGGTCAAGGACCGGCCTTTTCGGCGGCTCCGGCCCGGTGGGAGGCTTGCCCTCCACGGGCGGTTTGGGTGTGTCCGAAGGCGGCCTCTCTTCCCGGACACCCAGCCGGTTTAAAATCGTAAGCCCCATCTGCCGGGAGGAATACATCTGCGCGGTCAGATAGATGCCATCCTCCTTTTCTTCCTCCGGGTCGGTATCACCCTCTCTCTCATCGGGGGCTTCCTCATCCGGGTCCTCCTCCGGTTCCACCGCCTCAAAGAGGATCTCATCCGCAAATCCCAGTTCTACCGCCTTTTTCGCATTCATCCAGGTCTCATTTTCCATGAGCTTCGCGATGCGGCTGTGGGTAAGCCCCGTCTTAAAGGCATAGGCGTTGATGATGCTCTCCTTGACCTCGTTGAGGGTGCTGATGGCTTTCTCCATGTCCCTGGCGTTTCCCATGGCAATGGTGCTGGGGTCATGGATCATCAGCATGGCCACCGGGGACATGAGGACCTTGTTCCCGGCCATGGCGATCACAGAGGCGGCTGACGCGGCAATGGCGTCGATCTTGACGGTCACCGTCCCTTGATAGTCCCGGAGCATCGTGTAGATCTCGGCAGCCGCAAACACGTTCCCTCCCGGGCTGTTGATCCAGACCGTGATGTCGCCGGAGTCCGCCTCCAGCTCCTCCCGGAATGCCTTCGGCGTTACCTCATCGCCCCAGAAGGACTCCTCATCAATGGGCCCTTCCAGACGGAGGACCCGGCCCCCGGCTTCATTCCGGATCCAGTTCCAGAATCTCTTCATCGGATCGTTCTCCTTTCTCTTTTCCTCGGCATACTCTCACTCTGCCGGTTTTCACTGTCTGGCTGGTCTTCCTGCGGCCCTTCCGGGTCTGCGGGTTCTTCCTCCTCGTCCGGTTCACTCTGTGCGGTACCTGCCTGTCCCGCGTCTGCGAACTTTCCGGCGTCCTTTAGCTTCACATATCCGCCGTTTAGGTAGTAATCGTCCCCTCCTTCCTCCGCCGGGATCAGGTCCATGTTTTCCAGGCGGTGGATGTCATTGGGCGAGAGGAAACCGTTGCTGATGCCGGTGGCGTAGCCGTTCATGCGGCTCTGGTAGTCGCCCCGCAGAAGCCCGTCCACGTTGAATTTGGTGAAATACTCGTCCTGCTCCTCCTCCAGCAGAAGGTCTTTGCTCACGGCCTGCTCAAAGCGCACCAGCCAGGGCGTCAGGGTGTGTACCACAAAGTCGATGGACTGATGCTCGATATTGGAGTAGGTGGCATGCTGCAGGTCCTGCACCATATGGGGAGGCACACGGAAGATCCGGCAGATTTCCTCCACGCCAAACTGGCGGGTGGATAAAAACTGGCTGTCCTCCGGCGGCAGGGAGATGGGCTTATAAGTCATCCCCTCCTCCAGGACGGCCACCTTGTGGGCGTTATTCGCCCCGCCATAGACCGCGGACCAGTTTTCCCGGATCTTTCCGGGATCCTTTAAAACCCCTGGATGCTCCAGCACACCGCTGGGCTGCGCCCCATTCTTAAAGAAAGAGGCGCCGTATTTCTCCACTGCCAGCGTTGTACCAAGACTATTCTTCATCATGGCAATGGGGGAAAAGCCGACTAACCCATTAAAGCCCAGGCCGGGGATATGGAAGATCTCATCGGAGCGGAAGTAGATATCCTGCCCGTTTTCTCCCGGCACTTCATCCGTGTAGGCATGGTAGATATAATAGAGGTTCCCCGCCTCATCCCGGTCTACCTCCACATTTTCCGGGAGCAGCGGGTATAACCCCAGTACCGTGTTCTTCCCATCCCTGATGATCTGCGCATAGGCGTTGCCCCACAGGAGCAGGTGGGTCATCATGGTCTCCCGGAAGGTAAAGCTGGTCATTTCCGGGTTTGGTTTCCGGTAGAGGATCTTATAAAGCGGATGATCCACCGCCTTTTCTTTCGCATCTCCATTGCCTGTATATCGGTACAGGTGCAGCGGCAGGCCCGCCACGGTCTCCGCCAGAAGCCTGACACAGGCATACACCGTGGAGATCTGCATGGCGGACTTCTCGTCCACCCGCTCCCCGGAGCTTGCCGTGCCAAAGAAAAAGGTCTGTCCGGAGTCTCGGACATTATCCGTGATCTCCGGCAGACCTGGCCTTTCTGTCTTTACGCCTTCCGGCGCGCCCCTGGGCTTTCCGAAGCCCAGCCAACTGAAAAATCCCATCGTTATCAGCCCCTTTGATAATTTTAAAAAAAGTTCACTTGATAATTTCACTTTATCTGCATATAATACAAGTAGGAAATCCCTACTTCCCTACTTTTGAAAAATGGAGGTGTTAGTAATGTCTAAATCAACAGTTTTAATCAATGACGCAAGAGTCATGTCTAAAGGGCAGGTCACCATTCCAAAGAACATCCGGGAAGCTCTTGGTGTCACCACCGGTGACCGCGTTACTTTTATTTTCGAGAACGGCTCTGTCCGGATGATCAATTCAGCCGTTTATGCAATGCAAAAATTCCAGGAACAGATGAAAGGGCAGGCGGAAAAAGCCGGGTTCACATCGGAAGAAGATGTGGCCGATTGGATCACGAATACCCGCCGTGAGGAGAACGCCGAATGACCATCATGCTTGATACCAATATCATTATCTCCGCGGCACTTTTCCCAAACGGCCGGACAGCGGAGGCTTTTTTCAAAGCGCTGCAGCCTCCCTATCAGCCCGTTATCTGCGATTATGTCGTGGACGAACTGCATAGAAAATTCGGGGAAAAATTTCCTCAGAGACTCACAGAGCTGGAGGCCTTTCTTTTCAATGCCCTGTCATTTATCAAGCTTGTACCGACTCCAGAAGAATCCGTGGATGCAGAAAGTAAAATCCGGGATCCGAAAGACCGACCAATCCTCAGAGCAGCTTTGGATGCCAACGTTGATTTGTTTCTCACCGGTGATAAGGATTTTCTAAAATCGTCAGTCACAGATCCGCGGATCATATCCGTCCCTGATTTTTTGGCCATGTAAATTTCATGACTTTCATATTTCCACAGCACTTTACAACATTTTCTGCGCAATTCCTGAAGCTCTTGCATATTTAGGTTCGGTACGGTATAGTATAGCTATGAATTGCGGTGGACGTCTTCGGACAACACCTGAGAAGAGCCTGATGCGTCGGGCTCTTTTCTTTTGTCTAATTTTTCCATCAAAAAACCAACAGCCCGCGGTCAGGATCATCGTAAATGCTTCCCTGCTGGGCACCTTCATTCCGGATACAGCGGTCCAAGGCCATGATCGCAGCCACGATGCCATCGATCTTTTCCGGGCTTTTGGCCTTTGTCGGCTTGATATTTCCGGCCGGGTCGGTGTCCACCACCACATTTCCTGCCATCCATCGCATGACCGGGTGTCCGCCATGGATGATACGGCCCTCCATCAAGAGCTTATAGAATTCCTTTGTCGGCGGGGACATATCCTTAAATCCCTGTCCGAAAGGCACAACTGTAAACCCCATGCCTTCCAGGTTCTGCGTCATCTGCACTGCTCCCCAGCGGTCAAAGGCGATTTCCAGGATGTGATACTTCTCACCCAGCCCCTCGATAAATTTCTCAATGAAACCGTAATGAACTACGTTTCCCTCTGTGGCCATCAGATAACCCTGCTGGTACCAAACGTCATAGGGAACGGACGCCCGGCGCACACGCAGTGGGATGGTCTCCTCCGGGATCCAGAAAAATGGAAGAAGGATATATTTTTCATCCTCCGTCCTTGGAGGGAACATCAGTACAAACGCCGTAATGTCTCCAGTGCTGGAAAGATCCAGTCCTCCGTAGCATTCCCGCCCCGTAAGTGCATCCATGTCAATGGGAATATTCCCAAGGTCATAGATGTGTTCCGGGATAAAGCGAGTCAGGCTTGACACCCACATATTGAGACGAAGCTGCTTGAACACGTTTTCCTCCGCCGGGTTATCCAGGGCGTCCCGGTACATATCCCGGACACGCTCGATCTGGATCGTCTGACCAAGGGACGGGTTCGCTTTATGCCAGTTCTTCTCATCATGCCAGTCCTCATCGTCCTTCAGGCCATAGATCACCGGATAGAAGGTGTGATCGCTTTTCTGTCCCTCCAGGATATCCAGGGCTTTCATATGGAGTTCATAACAGATGCTCTCCCGGTCTGTCCCCGCTGTGGTGATCAGAAAATACAGCGGCTGCTCACGGGCATCGCCGGATCCTTTGGTCAGGACATCGTAAAGTTTCCGGTTTGGCTGGGCATGGACCTCATCCAGCACAAGGCCGGAGACATTCAGCCCGTGCTTCGTTCCTACCTCTGCGGAAAGCACCTGGTAAAATCCAGCGTTTGCGTAATTCACAATCCGCTTTGTAGCTCCCATGATCTTACTGCGCTTCATTAGGGCCGGGGTCATCTGCACCATCTGGTTGGCCACATCAAAAACGATGGACGCCTGCTGACGGTCGGCGGCAGCGCCGTAAACCTCCGCTGATGGCTCTCCATCCGCATACAGAAGATAAAGGGCCACCGCTGCTGCCAACTCACTCTTCCCGTTCTTCTTTCCGATTTCGACAAAAGCAGTACGGAACTGACGTTTTCCTCTCGCATCCACGATTCCAAAGAGATCTCGGATGATCTGCTCCTGCCATGGGAGCAGCCAGAAACGTTTCCCGGCCCACTTCCCCTTAGTGTGCCGGAGATTCTCGATAAACACTACGGCACGGTCTGCTTTTACTTTGTCATAATGGGATGTTTGCAGCATGAACCGGGAGGGTTTGTAATCATTCAGTTTCGGATAATCCTTCGGTCTTGTCTCTGCCATTAACTTCCCCCTCCCAAAAGCGCCTCCATCTCGTCCACAGTGCTATTGCTGTTATCCTCGGCAATGATCCGGCTCCGGGAGGATGGGGTCAGGCCAAACTGCTCGGCAAACCGATTCATGATCTTCAGATAGGTCTGCGCAATAGAAACCTGCGGCACCTGCTGCCAGTAACCGGACGGTGTCTTTACGATGGATCCATGCTGAGTGATGAATTCCTCCGCCTCTTTCCACCGGGCATATGCCTGACAGTATCCGGCGAAGGCCGCCATATCCACCTCTGTCAGGATGCCGATCTGCTCCATCTGTTTGGCAAGCCTGCGCCATTCCTTTTTGGCTTCCGGTTCCAGCCACTTCGGGCAGCTTGGCGCCTTCTTCACAGGCTTCGGTTCTTTTGTGTTTAACGGGCGCTTGCCCGGATTGCCCTCTAGCTCCTTGATGGCTGTAGGCGTGGGTTTTCTTCCCCTGGTCGCCATGCGGCATCCCTCCCTTCCTAAAATCCGCATCAAAAAAGGGCCTCCGAAGAAGCCCCAAAATCACCCGGTATTCTGCCTATCCATGCATTCGGTCGGATACCTGTTTTGCCAGCCGTACCGCTTTCCCAATGCACTCCTGGATCTCCGTAAGATCCCTTATATCCGCAGCCGTTGCCGCACTGGGATCATAGCAGATCCCATGCAGATGGCGTTCCAGTTCCGCCATCATGTACTGTGCATCATCCGCCTTTTCATATACCTTCTCTTCATATCCTGTCATCCTATATTCCTCGCTTTCCCTGTGGTATTTCCCCTTGGATTGTGTGTATATTACCGTCGGTGCTCATAAATAGCAAGCGGGTATGATACACAATCTCTCTTAAGAGATATTGGTGAGTTTATACGATAAGGCAAGGGAAAAGCGGCCGGGACTTGCGCCTCCGCACCGCTTCCCATTTCGTTTATTTCATCCGGCTGATCGCCCATTCCAGGGCGTGGCCGCCGTCCGGGAAAGTGCCTTCCGATGTCTCGATAAGGTTCAGGCGGCACTCGCATTCGCAAAGCCCGGTTTCCTCCGGTGTTTCGACAAATTCGTAAATCCCGGCGATGAACCCGCCGTTCCAGTAGCGGTCCGCCATCAGAATGTGATCCCCATACTTGGCGACGATCCCGTCCCCTGCCGTGACCTGCATCTCCAAATTTTCCTGGGTGGTTTCCTTCCTGTACCGGTATTCATTTTTCTTGCTTTCAAATGTTCTCTTCATCCTTATTTCCTCGCTTTCTTTCGGGCTGTTCCCCTTTCGGTATGTGAATATTACCGTCACTACCGGGATAAAGCAAGGCTATATGGCATCATAATATAAACAAAGATTTGCGCCGGTATTTGTGTATATTACGGAGCCGATAAGACAGGTAGAGGCAAAAGGCCTGCTTCCCAAGCCCCTTGCCTCTGCCGGCCTGTTTCCGCTTACCGGAAAAATCCTGCAGTGTCATCATCCACCCAAAGGTGCATCCCCTCGGCTTCGCAGATCAGGTGGTCATCGTGTACCTCAGTGATCACTCCCTCAAAATGGAAGCTCCCGTCAAATTCTGCGCCTTCGTAAATCGTCTTTCTTCCTGTTTCCCAGCTTCTCCAATCCTGCATGTTCTTCTCCTCCTTTGCTTTTGTTGTGTGTATCTTACCGTCAGTGCTGGGATATAGCAAGTTGATTCGAAGCCATATGATACACAAAAATCAGGGAAAAGAATTGTGTACATTACTCCCACAGACAAGTACAAGCAACAGGCCGGTTGTCCAGCCCCTTGCCTCTGCCGGCCTGTATAGTCTTACGCAAACTCGATGGTCAGCATCCCGCTCCCGATGAAAAAGTCGTTCTGAACCATCGGGTCTTCCAGGAAAGTCTCCTTAGCCTCTTTGAGCATCCTCTTAAGCCTTTCCTCACCAACCAGCTCCTTGACTGCCTTCCTTGTGGTTTTCTTCCCATCCAGGTAAAATGTCGTTTTCATGGTATTTTCTCCCTTCGTTTTTGTTGTGTGTATCTTACCGTCAGTGCCGGGATATAGCAAGTCGTATTGCAGCCATAATGTACACAAAGATCAACGTCGCGAATTGTGTATATTACAACCAGAGATAAATGCTGAAGCACCAAAAGAGCCTCCTTTCGGAAGCTCCCGGTGCGGCCTGCTTACCAGTCCTCTTCCTCCTCATCCCAATCATCCATATCTTCGTCAGGATCGTACAGGTCCCACATGTCAGTTGTCGGAAGGGTACGAAGCTCCGGGTGGCTTTCCACGTAGTCGGCAACCGCCCCGGCAAGAAGGTCGATGCGCTTTTCGTAGACTTCTTCGCTGTAGATGCCCCAAATGGATGCCGCCAGGTCGCTGACCTCTTTGTTCCCTTTGTGGATCAGGAAACGGGCTGCCGGGTTGCAGGTCTCTCTGCCGTAGCCGATGCCCACCTGGTCGCCATCGTTGTACCACCGGTATCCGATCCTTGCCATCGCCCTGACCAGCTCCCCTGCTAAGCTCTCCGCCTTGCCGCTTGCCGGTACCAGTTCCTCAAAAAGCTGATTGATCCGCTCGTGATTCTTTGTCATGTTCCGTTCCTCCGTTTCTGGTTTTCGTTTCTGTTTTCCCTTTCGGTATGTGCATATTACCGTCATGTGTGGGAGATAGCAAGCGGCTAAAGTACACGATTATCTGCCCGAATCATTGGTACATTTATGACTCCGGATTGAAATAACCGAGTTAACTGCGATGGCAACGAGGGCGGCGGCACTACCGCAGTACAGAGGAACAGCCTGCCAGGGTCTGCATACTGGTTTATATTGCAGTCTCCGACAGGCTGCCAGAAGAACTTTCCCGTTCACGGGAATGGATCGGCTCAGTTTACCCGGAAAAGGTATCCCGGAATCTTTTCCCGTTCCTCAGAAAAGAGTTTCTCCAATCCATTGATCTCAACCATCCCTTCCAAGCTGCATCCTTCCTGGGTAAAATACCATGCAGTCAGTACCGCGCTTGACCATGTGGAAGAAAACGTAAACCTTTTAATTCCATTTTCCCTGAGACAACGCAGCAGCCCTCTTACATCGCTATCCGTAATCACCTCGGAAAAGTCAATGTATTCATTGCCTCGTTCCTTTGCGGTTTCAAAGGCTCTCCATACGATGCATGCGATATTTCCCTTTTCTGATATTCCTTCCATCAATCTCTCATGGGCTTCTCTTATGGTCTCTCTTTCTTCCTCATCATCTGTAGCATCGAACTGCCTCACCATTTCCTGTTCTTTTCTGTAGGTCTCTTCGAAAATGTTCATCGTATTTCCTCCGTTTCTATTTTTCCTTTCGGTATAGGCATATTACCGTCATGTGTGGGAGATAGCAAGCGGTTAAAGTACACGATTATACGCTCTTATTTTTGGTACATTTATGGCTCCGGATTAACTTGATAAATACCGGCTTTAGAGCGAATATACACACAACAAAAGAACACACATACCACACGGAGGGAACCACCATGAAGAAGAATTTTACCGAAATCGAAGAAATCATCGAAAGCCGCATTGCAGAACTTGAAAAAGAATACGACCTCGACCACTACGACATCGAGGACATCCGGTTGGAAGCCTACTGGGAAAACGGATGGAGCGGCGACCCCTTCCCCCTTGATGAGGAAGAAGAGGAAGAGCCGGAAGAGAAATGGCGCTACCGCAGCATCGGAGAGCAGCTCGCCGAGGTCGGCATGAGCATGAGGGACTTCCTTTAAAGGGAAGCCCCATCCCGGACTGGCCCACAAGGGGCCTGTCTCTTGTAGTTCCCTTTTTGTGTGTCTATATAACCAATTTCCTTACCGTATCTTTGCGTATGTTTTTTCACACATACCGCTTGCTATCCTTGCAAATAAGAGGTAAGATACAGGAAACTGGAGGAGGAGCCTGATGATTTCAGGCCTCCATTTATCGTGGAAATGATCCGCCCAAGCCCTTCTTTACAATCCACCACTCCGCCAGTGGCAGACGTTCCAAAAGTCCCGCATCTTCAAGCCCTTCCAACATCCCGCAGGCCTCGCATACCGTGATGTCTGCCCGGTGGCTTTGCGCCAGGAGACGGTTCCCTGCTTCCTTACATGCACCGCACCTGGGACAACGTGTACCCCTGTGCCACCTTTTTCCAAACCAGTCGAGGCTTTGCCTGATCTCCTCCTCGGAAGCCACACGGTGGCATATATCGGTGCCGTAGACAACATTCAGGGATCCGCCTCCATCCCAGTTGACCAGGATGTTCCCGGCATCGTCCACACCCTGGCAGGTTCCTTGGGCGCCAGGCTTCGGGGCCTGCACATCATCCATCTCATCCAGGACGATCCGACAACCCTTAGGAAATTCCTTTCTCAGTTTTTCAAGTTCACTTTTAGTGGGAATCCTCATCGTATTCCTCCTCGTCCGTACATTCATTTTTTCCAGTCGCAAGTTGCAGATAAATCCTTGTATAGCGGCTCTGTTCACTCCCCTCGCTGCAGGCCATTGCTCTCTTGTAAAATGCCATCGCCACCTTACGGCTGTCCCATTCCTCCTTCCTCCCATAGCAGGTAACGCGAATCTTCTTCCGGCTTTCCCGTAAAGCCTGCTCCAGGATGTGCATCGGGAAATGGAAATCATGATAACCCTGCGCCAATACTCTGTAGTAATCCGGCGTTGGCTCCCGCAGTTCATGTCCATCCGCCATGATGTAAACCATGGCGGTAAGCTGTACCGGCTCGCCTCCATCCATGGGGAACGCCTCCACCGGAAGTTCCCTTTTGTAGTAGTAGGCCGGGTAGCATTCATAACGGTCGAGCCGTTTCTCATCCGCTTCGGAAATTTCCCACACCAGCACCGGTGTGTTCTTCTTCGGGTTTTCCTCAATGGTGGCGTGTACCTTAAAGACCAGCTGCCATCCGTAGAGGATTGCCCTCCCCACGATCTTTGCGTCCGGCGTCCGGTACCGCATCTGTTCTGTTGAAAGGTTGCTGCCATAGGCAATGTAGTATCGCTTTCTCATAAAATTTTCACTCCTTTCATCCGCTTTTCCTGCGGCAGTGGTATATTCGCTCTATGTCCGATCATTATCAAGTGATTTCCAGCCCATATTTTTCACAAAAATGTGTGGGACGAATTGTGCGTTTTACAACTTCTGGAACCTTGCCAGGTAAGCCTTGGCCGGCTTCACGCCGATACTGTCCGATAGCCCTTTGTCAAGGATCTCCACATCAAAACCCCAGCGGGCATATCCATCATCCAGAAGTTTATAGTACTCCATACTTGGTTCCCCCAGCTGCCGCTCCTCATGGAGCACATACGCCATGCACTGCTTATTCCCCTTAAGGCGGCCGCCCCGCAGGGTTTTGACCGTCAGTTGGAAATACCGCTTATAATAAAATTTCGGATACCCTTCGTAGCGGTTTAGCAGCGCTTCATCAAACTCGCTGATCTTATAAACCAGAGCCGGCACAAAGCAGTTGGCGTCCTGCTCGATAGTGGCGTAAAAGCCGCTGCCGCTTTTCTTGAAAAGCAGCCGGTACCCTGGAATCTTCGCCGTCCCGGCCACTACGGCATCCGGACATCTTTTTGCCATCCGTTCCAGGGAGAGATTGCTTCCATAAGCCAGGTAATAGATGGCAGGCCGGTGGGAGACCTCAATGCTGAACCTGGTCCATACATCCATTGCCGTCACCGCCTTCCCCGGTCTCTGTAACTTCCCTGGCTTCAAAATCCACACCGGAGAAATCTTCCGCCACAAGGATGATCTGGCCGTTATGCCACCAGTCGCTGACCGTCTGTTCCGCGTCATCCGGCGTGGGGGCCTTCAGCTCCGATTCATGGACGGTGACCGTCCGCCGCCGTGTTTCCGTGATCGTCACCTGGTATACCCGGCCTGTTGGCTGTGTCTGGTGTTCCTGTTTTTTCTTCATGGTATCTACCTCCTTCTTCTACCACCCAAAGGGCGGCCATGCCGCCCGGAGGAGTCCCGGTTTCTCGTTTTGGGTGGTGTCCCTATCGTTCGCTGTGCCGCCATGCGCAGTTGCCATCCATGTTCTCAAGGAAGAAGTCCCGCGCTGTTTTGAATTCTTCCCCGATGAATCCCAGGCGGAGCATCCAGCACCGGAAAGCGTAGGCTTCATTCTCCGTCTGCTGGGGCTTGGGGCTTGCGAAGCGGACCTGCTTGGCCAGCTGGCTCATGGCCAGGCAAAGCTGGATCATCGCCTTGAGGTGCCCCGCATGGAGCCCGTTCTGTTTACCGTCTGACGGAGCATCGAATTGGAAAAGCCTGAATTCGATCGTATGTTTCGTGAAGGTCGCGTGGAGGTTCAGCATGTGGTACCGGCTGTCGTTATAATGGTGGCTCCTGCCGTAGTCACAGTGCTGGCTCTTGTACCAAACATCCGCCAGCTGGCTCATGGTCTTCGGTTTCTTTTTATTGACCTGCTCCAGAAATCTGGGATCCACCGTCCGGCAGTATCTGCTCTGCCGCCAGGCATCTACCTTGATGGCTTTGGCGATCTGGCTCTCATGGCTCGCCATGATATTCACTAGGTTGCGGATGGTCTGGGGCGTGTGCCCCTTGGCTCCGATGTGGATGTGGACTCCGCAGCCTCTTCCGGCATCGCTCTTCATCCCGGCTTTCCGGAGAGCCCGCACCAGCCCCTGCAGAAGCTCCATATCTGCGTAGGTCAGGATCGGTGTGACCATTTCGCATTTCTGGTCGTCCGGGCCTTCGATGCTCACGTCCCTCTGGAACTTCCACTCCCTGCCCTGGGCATCCCAGGCGCTCCAGGTCATGTATCCGTTCCTGTGCGCAGTGTATTCGCTCCGGCCGGTTCCGAAGTAGGCAGCGGCTTTCTCGGCTGCCTTCTTGCGGGTAACGTTGTTGCCCTCAATCTCAACTCCGAATGTCTGGTTTTTCATGTTCTCGATCTGGATCCTCGTTGCTTCCTTCATGGTTCTTATCTCCTTTGCTCTGTGGCTTGTTGTTTTCCCTTTCGGTATGTGCATATTACCGTCAGTGCCCCACAATAGCAAGTCAATATCGAGCCATAATGTACACAAACATTCCTGCCAAAGATCGTGTATTTTATGCTGGGAAACGCCGTTGCTATTTACACATTTCAGAGTTAATATGGCTACAATAGGAGAGGGTCTCGCATATTATACGGCCCCCATTTTCAGGCGGACAGGCGCTCACGCGCCTGACGCCATCAGCTGAAGCTCCGCTGGGGAGGTTTCCGTCGCAGATTCGTTTTCCCGGTTTTTCGCCGCCAGTCTCGCAGCTTCTTTGGCTGCCCGCAGCTCATCCCGCTTTTTCTGCGCCTTGACTTTTGCCTTTTCCGCGTCCGCCGCGGTACGGAATGCGCTGTGCCCGGTAAGCTTCTCCATCAGGATCTTCCGGGTCTGTTTAAACTCATCACCGTCCATGCCGATGCGGACCAGCCAGATGCGCATGGCGTACTTCTCATTGGCAGCGTCCACCGCCTTAGCCTGGATCCGTTTCTGGTGCAGCGCCTGATTGTTCATCATCACCGCCAGATGCCCATAGGCCCGCAGGTGGTCCACATCCGCCGCTTCCCCAAATCCCGTAAAACTCACCGCCTCCGGTGTGATTGTCAGGCCGTAGAGACTCTTTCCATGCTGGTCCTCATAATCCGCGACTGCCCGGAAGAAGTTCGCCCGCGTGTAGGTGCAGCGGTCATCCTTAAGAGTCTCGACAAGCCCCCCGTTTACCGAAAAATGCCCGCCGGTGGCTTTGTTGATCAAAGGACCACGGCTGTAGATCAGGTTGACCAGGTTTCGAAGTGTTGTCCCACTGTGCGCCCCAAGAGCGATCTGGAAATCCATGTTCATATCGAGCGACTCGCCATCCGATGGGGTGCTGTCTCCTGTTTCCGGATCATGACTATCCGGCGAATCTGTCTCCGCTGTGTCCGGTTCAACTCTCTGCCCCTCTGCAGGACTGTCTATAGAACCATCAGTCGCACTGTCTGTATCTGGTTCCGCTATATCCAAACCCTCTGTTTCTTCAGTTTCCCCGGCAGCATCTTCAATACTCTCAGCAGTTACCGGTTCCCCATCCAGTCCGCCGGCTTCCTCAGTCTCTGTCTCCTGAATGGCATCCTCCACTACCTCTCCGCCGGTGATTAATCCTTCGTTCATGAGGGCAGTCAGGATATCCGCATCCGCCTGCTCCTCATCCACAAAGAGGTCGCCGTCCCGGTCAATGGTATATGGCCCGACCTCATAAGCGTATCGCGGGGCCCTGGTGTAGAACGGCTGCATTCCAGTCAGTTCCCCCAGCCGGGTGGCGATACTTTTTCTTTCTTCCGTATTCCTGTTGAATTTCAGCATATGTTCTCGCTCCTTTCGTTCCCGCCGCTTTGCTTCCTGGCGGTATGGTATTCATCACTCAAACGGACCAGAATAGCAAGGCCATTTCATGATAAAGTTCAGATTTGACCTATTACACAATTCCAGCCCTGGAAACTGTGCAGTTTACTTCTCCCCGCCGTTCCCACCCCGCTTGTTCTGATCCCGGATCCACTCGGCCTGCTCCGCGTCATCCTCATCCTTTGCCATTACGCAGAGGGAATACGCAACAAGGACAAAAAGCACAATGACAAAAAGAAGAAAAGTAATAACCAGAGCTTTCATTGGTGTCACACCCTTCCTATGTACCCTGGCAGGAGCCATCCATACCTCCTCCGGTAAGGCCGGCCCCTGCCATACTTCATTTTGTTTCATCAAGCCCCGCTGCCCAGACGATCCCGGACAGGACAAAGTAAGCGCACGGAAGCGCGATGCCATTCCCCCATAGGCGGTACTCCGCACTATCTGAGTACGGGGCAGCCAGCCATTTGCGGATCTGCTTCTCTGTCTTTGGTTTCTTCGCCCCTTTGACGGCCTTCCGGTGTGTTTCAAACACATCCGCCCAGAAAGCGATCTCCGTATCAGTCGGATCAGATGTTCCAAGGCCTGCGCACCAGTCATCCGGGAAACCCTGGAGCCTTGCGCATTCGGTCGGGGTCAGGCGGCGGACAATATAATATGGCTCCGTGATGATCGGCGCTTCATGGTTGCAGCTTAAAGTCGGGCACAGGTCCTCCCCGATCTCTGCGTTTGCCTGCCCGGTGGCCATGCAGATCGGCTTGTCTTCTGCGAGCCTGCTGCTGACCGCTTCCTTATCCGCATCCCGCCTATTGTCCTCTTTGATGATTACATGTGGATCTTTGTAATCCCTCGCCATGATCGGCGGGGACTGTTCGGCTCCCACCCTGGTAAACTCCCCAGCTGTCATGCAGTACGCCACTGCATGGTCTCCCTGTGGATCGTTCTGCACATCCCGGCCAACTATTGCTCCCTGGAGGACGTAGGTCTGCTGCTTTGTCCCAGGCTCCGCCGTCAGCGCCCCAGACACATTTTTCAAATCCCGGACTTCATCGCGCTGGTTCTGGGAAAAGGCCACAACCGCGATCCCGCCCTGGGAGCAGTCCGGCCGGCCCCCGTTCTGGTCCAGCGTCCTCGCCGTATCGGCCTCGTAGAATCCGGTGTGCGGGTTTTCCGAGAGCATGGCATGGCTGGCTTTGGAGCAGATGCCGTAGGGCACGAACACCGTCTGGTCATTATTGCATCCAAGGGTGGAGGATTTCTCCACCTGTACCTGTGCGCCCTTGCCGCCTCCCTCGCATCCGGAACGGATCTTCAATGTCTGCGCCGGCAGTCCCTGCTGGGCTTTTCCATCCATCACCAGCGGCACGTTGTTCCCTCCCGTCCCCATCCGGCTGGTCAGGGTCTGGATCTTTTCCGGCTCCCCAATCCCGATACGGGAATCCGCCGGGTGGTAGTCCAGGGCAATGGCAGCCGGCACCACGCCGGCCCGCAGGGTTGGGGATGTTTCCTCCCCGTAACCGACGCCCCTGGCGCTGGCGCTGTGTTCCGTACAGAAGCCTGCGGCGGCAGGGTGTTCATCCAGGAGCACCGGCGGGTGGCGCGCCTCCGCCCTGAGAGTGCTGACCACATCCTCGGACACATCCATCCGGGAACCTCCCTGGTCGTTCAGGATGACCCGTCCCCGTCCTCCCGCATCCGTTCCGCCTGCTGTTCCAGGGCTTTTTTCAGGATCTCCGGCAATGCCTTCCCCCTGGCGGAAGCCCTGCGGAGTATACCCAGACACGCCTTCCGACTTAAATAAAATCTCTGGGGCACGTCCGCCTGCAAAATCTGCGACAAGAAAGATTCTTGCCCTTCGTTGGGGGACGCCCCAGTACCTAGCGTCAAGAACGCGGTATGCCACGCTCCATCCGTCTCCCAGGTAACAGTCGGCGTAGGGCCATCTGCCTTTTTCAGGCGGAGGCAGCGGTGGCGCTTCCTGCTCTTTGATCCGGATGACCTCTTCGAGGACGGCTTTGAAGTCCTCCCCTTTGTTGGAGGAGAAGGCCCCCGGCACGTTTTCCCAGACAATAAATCTTGGTTTTTCTCCATGTGTTTTCTCCCTCATTTCTTTCACGATTCGGACGGCCTCGAAAAACAGCCCGGACCGTGAACCATCCAGACCGCTGCGTTTCCCGGCAATCGAGAGGTCCTGGCAAGGCGAACCAAACGTGATGATATCCACCGGTTCCAGATCTGCGCCGCTGATGCCGGACACATCCCCGTAATGCCGCATCTTTGGCAGCCGCTTTGTGGTCACCCGGATGGCGAAGGGTTCTATTTCGGAAGCCCAGACCGGCTCCACGCCTGCGAGGATCCCCGCCAATGGAAAGCCCCCGGAGCCATCAAACAGGCTTCCGAGGGTCAGCGTTTTCCTCTGTTTGGTCTCCCTACTCTCCATGGCTGCCCTCCGTTTCCGGCTCAAAGCTGGCCACTTCCTCAAACTTCAGCTTCTGTCCATCACGGAGGACATACACATCGTCATAGCGGCCTGACCGGTACTCAATATACCGCTTCACGATCACATCCATGAACTTGGCATCCAGCTCAATGCCCCGGCACACTCGATCCGTTTCCTCACAGGCGATCAATGTGGAGCCGGAACCCAGAAACGGGTCCAGTACGATGGCGTTGGTCATGGTGCTGTTTTTGATGGGATAACTCATCAGGCCGATGGGCTTCATGGTCGGGTGGAGTTTATTGGATTTCGGCCGGTCATACTCCCAGATGGTGGTCTGCTTCCGGTCGGAATACCACTGGTGGCGGCCATCCTTCTTCCAACCATAAAGGCAGGGCTCATGCTGCCACTGGTAAGGGCTCCGCCCAAGGACCAGCGCGTTCTTCTTCCAGATACAACACCCGGAGAGGTAAAAGCCCACGGTGTCAAACGCACGACGGAAGATCAGGCCCTTGGAATCCGAGTGGAACACATAGATGCTGCCGTCATCCGCCAGGTTGTCATGCATACAGTGCATGGCCTTCTCGGTAAACTGGTACGCTTCCTCATCCGGAAGGTCGTCATTCTGGATCGTCCCGGCAGTCCCTTCATAAGACACGAAGTAGGGAAGATCGGTCAGGACCAGATTCGCTTTCACGCCGTCCAGCACTTTCGCATAGCTTTCCGGCAGGGTCGAGTCCCCGCAGAGGACTTTATGCTTCCCCAGCACCCACAGGTCGCCGGCCCTAGAAAACACAGGCTGCTTCAGCTCCGATTCCACATCGAAATCATCTTCCTTGACTTCCTTGCTGTGTACCTTGTTGAACAAAGTCTCGATCTCCGGCGGGTCAAAGCCCGTCTTGCCAAGATCGAAATCACTGTTCTCGATATCCTTCAGCAGATCCGCCAGCAGGGAATCATCCCATGCGCCGGTGATCTTGTTGAGGGCGATGTTCAGCGCCTTCTCCCTGGTCTTGTCAATATCCACCACAGCGCAGGGTACTTCCGTGTAGCCCAAGGCAATGGCAACATTGAGTCTCTGATGTCCGCCGATGATCGTCATGTCGGCGTTGACCACCAGCGGGTCAGCGAATCCGAACTCCTCAATGGAATTTTTGATTTTCTCGTACTCCTTATCCCCAGACTTTAATTTCTTCCTGGGATTGTAGGCAGCCGGCTTGAGTACGGTAACCGGCAGCACCTTCAGTTCCGCAGTAGGTTTCATGTGTACACGCCTCCATGTAAAGATTTACATGCGCATGACCTCAGAGAAGGGCACGAAAAAAGAGCCGAAGAAGAATCCCGGCTCCATGGTCTCCTCATCCTTTTCTTCGCCAGTGATCTCTGACAGCGGCTGTTCCGTGATGGGGTACCATTTCGGATCCTTCCCGTTCATGGATGCCAGCACTTTCTCCTCTGTATGGTCAATGGCATGTACACAGATACCGCCCGTATTGCAGACCGCAAATACACCGATAACCTTCAATCCTTCCAAAAACAGTCACTCCCTTCTCCCATAACGGAATTCAAAATAGCAGTCCTGGCAACAGAAGCGCTGCGGCTTCTTTCCCTCGTTAAGCGCGTAGAAAACCTCACCGCAATTCTCACACACAGCACGCCGGCCATGCTTTTCCTTTTCTGCCCGCCACCGGTCATTCCAAAATTTGTTCCTGCAGGAGCGGGAGCAGAATTTCTTTGGCCTGCCCGTAGACGGCTGGATGATCTTTTTTCCACATACCGGGCAGTTGGCGTATTTTGGTTCCCGCCTGTGGTAGCGAAGCCATTCCTCATCCTCCTCCGGGAGAGGCAGCCGCCGGCACGGTCCGGTGGCCGGAAGGCCCAGCTTCAGGCAATGGAGAATGACAATCCCTTCCGGGATGTCCAGCTGCTTAGCAATATCAGCACAGCCCATTTCGCGCATCCGCAGTTCCCGTACTTTCTCACGTTCCGGCAGGTAAGCGCCGCCGTCTGAAACACAGCCCAGCGGGATCCCGGGATTTTTCCTTTCAGCCATCCGCAACACCGCCTCTTATTACCCGTCCCCGGTTGGCACAGGCGCGGCTGCAGTAGGTGCGGGGCCGGTATGCTTCTTTGGCAGAGAGGAATTCCTTCCCGCAGACCGGGCAGGTCTTCATCTGGGCCGCTTTCCAGTGTTCCGGCTTCGGATGCTCAACCCACCACTTTCTCCTGCAGGCAGCAGAGCAGAATTTCCTTGGCCGGCCGGTCTGGTTCCTTGCCACGGTTTCCCCGCACTGCGGGCAGAACCGTTCCGCTACATGGGGTAGGAACTCCGTCATGGCATTGTCAAAACAATCCCTACTGTTTTTCTTGTCCTGCATCTGCCTCCTCCTTTCCCATAGCACAACAAAATAAACTCTATTTCTCAAAAATGTTCAAAAAACAGGCTAAAAAGAAGGAGCCGTTATATGGCTCCAAAGGTAAGATCTTGTCTTAGCATGATTTCAGCTTGTTTTTTTGATGTCCCTGTCCGATATTTTGTCGGAACAAGCAAAAACACATGAGAAATATCGCATAAATCGCGGTTTCTCATGTGCTTTGGTTCATTCCGAACAGATGTGCCGTGGTCTTGAAGGATACTTGCCACGCCTCTTTTTCATGTGTTTTGGTTTCGCGCCGAACCCTCAAGACCCCCGGCCTGTCAATTTCGCGGATTTTCACAGAAAAGGGGCCGCCGGTCTTCCTGCGGCTTTCCCACAGTGAAGTGAACCCGGCCCCGGCGGGGCATCGGGACACGAAAAAGCACCCATCAGATTTCTCTGACAGATGCTTCAATCAAATTTAATTATTCTTTGGTCCAGTCTTCAACTTCCAGATTTTCAACCCGAAAGAACTCTCTGGTATTATTTGTTACAAGAATTAATCTTTCCGATCTTGCGTGACCAGCAATCAGCATATCCATCGGCCCAATCGGTGTCCCTTTCCGTTCAAGCTCTGCGCGAACTTTTCCATATTCTTCCGCAGCATAATTATCAAACGGAAGAATAGAGATAGACGATAAGAACAGAGTAATTGCCGCACGGTTACGTTCCACCGCCTGGCTCTTCTCCACACCATGCATCAATTCACCATAAGTGATTGACGAGACACATATATCATCCGGGTTGTGTTTTAGAAAATTCTTTATAACTTCTGGCGGCTTATGCTTGATTGCATAGATACAAATGTTTGTGTCCAGCATATACTTCATAAGGCTTCACGCTCCTGTACCGGAGGCTGTTCTCTGCCGTCACTCATAAAATCGTCCGAAAACATTTCCAAACTGTTCAGGAAACCAGCCCACTTGTTCTCTTTTGGCATCAGAATAACAATGTCGCCAATCTTGTTAACCGCAACTTCATCACCGCTGAAGCGGCACTCTTTCGGAAGACGAACGGCTTGACTCCGACCATTTTCAAACAATTTTGCAGTCATCATGATAATACACCTCCTTATGTTTATAGTATATACCACGGTATATATTTTGTCAAGGTGTTCCCAGCAATTTAGTTTATGCAGTTCGGTACCATCTATGCTATAGCGGGGGAGAATATCGTGCTTGCTATCACACAGTATTCAACCGTTTTCTCCCAAAATTTAGTATATTTCGGGAGAAAGAAGATTGCTCTGGGGGGAATAATCAGTAGGTGTATGTCGGGCGGCTGTCCTCGTGTCCTGTTTTTACGTTATGATGATGCCTGCACAGGCTTTGCCAGTTGCTCTTATCCCAGAACAGCTTCTGGTCACCACGGTGTGGGACAATGTGATCCACAACTGTTGCTTTGGTATAGCGTCCCTGCTTCATGCACTCCACACATAGCGGGTGGGTCTGAAGGAACGTTTTGCTTGCCTTCTGCCAGCGGCTGCCATAGCCGCGCTTTGCGGCCGGCCGTGTTACCTCCGGGTGGAGAGGCTTGTGCTTTTCACAAAACTTTGTCCCCGGCTCAATCAGTTCTGGACAGCCGGGATGTCCACAAGGAACTCTTGGTCTCTTCGGCATAGTCATCACCTTCGTTCACAAAAAATCACAAAAAATTAATCCTTATTATCTTGTCAATCGGGCAGGGTTTGGATATAATATAAGTGGGTAGAGATACCTACCGGTCATGACGGTTAGAATATCATGAACGTGTATGTTTAGCTTCCGCAAGCGACGGGGTGCTGCAAAGCGTAGAATATCGCTTACGTGTATAAGAGCTTGCCGCAAGGCAGGCTCTTTTTTTAACGGAGGATAAATTGATGAAGCTTGTATCCATCAGCACTACCTTACTTGATAAATATCAAAATGATCCCGAAGTTCTTACAAAATCAGGCCGACTTTATGTTCTTGTAGTCCGACTAAAATACAAGGGCCATTCTCAGGATTTTGCAATTCCAATTCGCTCGAATATTCCTGCTTCGGCACCAAAGAGTCAATATTTTGCTCTTCCTCCAAGACCCTCAACACGCCCAAGAAACCGACATGGGCTCCATTACATAAAAATGTTTCCAGTGACAAAAGAGTATCTTATTCGCTATCGTACTGAAGGGAATGCTTTTGCCACATTAATTCAAACTATCATAAACAAGAACACAAAGCGAATTGTTCAGGAAAGCCAGCAGTATCTCAACGATTACGAGGCGGGGAAACGCCCGCTGTATTCCACAGATATTGACTACCTTCTATCACTGCTTCATTCCTGACTTTTATAGTGGGTCGTATGGCCCACTATTCTATTTACTCCTCCCACGGCAAGAGCCCTTTGCCGAAGTGTCCGTAGGCGCTGACTGCGTTGTAATCCACATCCAGCAGATGAAGGTCTCTTACGATGCCCATGGGTGTCAGATCGTAGTTCTCCCGGACATAGGCGCGGATAAATTCCGGGTTCTGGTACTCAGAGCCGAAGCAGTCCACCGCCACAGATACAGGCTCCACAACGCCGATGGCGTAGGCCAGTTGGACTTCACACCGATCTGCATACCCGGCACGGACGATATCCTTCGCAATCTTTCTCGCCATATACGCACCGGAGCGGTCTGCCTTGGAGGGGTCTTTCCCGGAGAGCGCACCGCCGCCAATCCTGCCGATACCGCCGTAGGTATCACATGCCAGCTTCCGGCCGGTCACGCCGCAGTCCGCAAACGAGCCTCCCACCACAAACCTTCCGGTCGGGTTGACCAGCTTTTCAAAGTCACCTTTGATCCCGTACTTGCAGGCCGCCAGCACCATCATGGATTCTATGATATGCCGGAAATCGCCTACCTCCACATCCGGGCTGTGCTGCACGGAACACAGGAAGGTGGTGATCCGACCGCTGTCGTAATCGTAGCTGACCTGTGCCTTGGCGTCTGCCCGGAACATCCGGGAAGGGTGGTTTTTCAAAAGCTGAAGAAATTCTGTTGCCACGGCAAAGGGGATCGGGAGCAGCTCCGGTGTCTCATTGGTGGCATAGCCGAACATAATGCCCTGATCTCCAGCGCCGCCTTTGTCCACACCGAGGGCAATATCCGGCGACTGCTCCGATACCAGGATACTGATGTCCAGATAGTGTTCCATCCCATAGCCAAGTTTCTCGTAACCGATCCGGTCAAAGACATCCTCCGCCAGTCTGCGGTAATCGGGCTTATGTTTGCTGGTCAGCTCACCGGCAATAACCAGGCGATGGTTTTTCAGCAGACACTCAATCGCTACACGGCTGTCCTTATCATGCTGCAGGCAATCGGTCACGACAGCATCCGCGATCTGATCGCAGATTTTATCGGGATGGCCGTTGCTGACCTGTTCACAGGTGTAGATTTTACTCATTGGCTTTCTCCTCCTCGCTTTCTTTCTGCACACATCCATCTGCGCACCCACATCTACAGGAATAATAAAGTGTTGACTCATCGGTTCCCTGCATATGGGGCGTCATCCTGCTGCCGCATTTTTCGCAGTAACGGATAGGGACAAGGATGGACTCTCCGCATTCCTCCACACCGCAGCCGGGAAAGAGGTTATAAAGTTCAATTCGGTCACCATTGTCCCCCTCCAAAAGCACCAGACAGTAGGGGAACAATGTTTCCTTTGCAGCTTCCATCATTTTCGTTCCGTCCTGCTGAGCGACTTCCATCATCACTTCGTACCCTTCCGGGAGCGGCATTATTTGCTTGATCGTGTAGTTCTTTCTCTGGTCCATGTAAATCCTCCTCATTTTGCTGTATAAGAAAAGCAGGCCGCCTTTGGCCTTGTCCCCTCTGTGATTTCCACAAAGGTGACCGCCGCAAATGGTGCCTGCCGTTTCAATCCTTTATTCCATCTGCCACATATCTGCCACAAAATCACATCCTCACGAAAGCAGTCGAGTACCGGAAATCCCTTGAAAATAAGGCACTTTTGTGGCATTGCTCTGTTTTTCTTTTTTTATTTGTGGCAGATGTGGCAGATAAAAATATAAATATCTATATAAAGAAAGTAATATAAAAAAGAACCAAAACCATCTGCCACCTCTGCCACACGTACTTTGTGAAAGGCCGTTTTCCCTTATTTTATGCGATTTCCCGGCGCTTTCACGAGCCTGAGCCTGTGGCATTCTGTGGCAGATGACCCCACATCATTTACGTTCTCACCGCATCTGAATCACCAGAAGACCCTGGCTCCTCATCCGGGATAAAATCCACCTCCGGTTCCTCATCTGCCGCAAATTCATAGCCAAACACCAAGGTTTTCTTATTCCCGCCGGCCTTTGGCCTCTTCCTTTCAATGCGGCAATGCCGGGACAATGCTTTCGTGAAGTGCTGGATATTCTCCGGACGGTATCCGTTGTCGCGGCACCACTCCTGATACCTTGTGAACACCGCTTTATTGGCAAGCTCTCCATCTTCTTTCTCTACCAGGCAGGTGGTAACAAACTGGGCCACACGGTCAGACTCACGGTTATATTCTGCCGTGGCGTCAATGACAGACTGCGGCATATCCAGCTTCTCCGCCTCAAAAAGCTTCCAGCCTTCCAATAGCCAGTTGAAGATGCCAGACATGTTGTCAGGTTTAGCAAAGAGCGCCTTCAGCCCTTTATCCTGTTCCGCCTCATCGAAATGCCGGTTGAATGGTATGATCTTGATCCGGCCTGACTCAAACAGCGTCAGGTCTGTGATATTCGGCAGATGGTTTGTATTGATGAACACCTTAAAGTTCGGCCGGAACTCAAAACTGTTCTCATGCAGGTATCTCGCCGTGATGGTATCATTCCCTGTCAGCCTCTTGGTCAGTGCCGCATCCAGTGTGATTTTCTTTTCCGGCTCTGAGATATTAACGAAACGGGAACCCGCAAGACGCGCGATCTCTTCTGATGGGCCTCCGCTGGACTGTACCCCGAACTTTGTGGATAACAGGCTTGGATCGGCGTTTTTTCCATACTCTCCAAGAATCCGAAGCACGGACTCCATGGTGGTGCCTTTCCCATTCCTGGATGTAGCCCCATACAGGATAAACATGCACTCCATCCTGGTATCCCCTGAAAGGGAATACCCCAGGGCCTTTTGCAGATAGCGACTCCTGGATGTATCACCCTGCATAACTTCGTCCATAAATGACAGCCATCTGGGACAAACGGCCTCCGGGTCATATACCACTGGCGAAACCTTTGTGAGAAACTCTTCCGGACGGTGTTCCCTAAACTCCATCGTGCGCAGATCCAACGTTCCATTCTGGCAGTTAAACAGATAGATGTCCCTATCAAAATACTTCATATTGATCGGATAGACAGACATAGCGTCCTTGATCATCGTCTCCCTATGCTTCCTCTGCTGCAGCTTCTTTACACGGTCGATGAAACGTTTCCTGACATCTTCCTCCCTGATTGTAATTGCAAAAACATACAGCTTATCTGCCAGCAATTTCCCCAGTTCCGCAATCTTCAGACCTCCGATGTCCGGCTGCCAAACGATACCGTCATAGACATACCACATTTTTCTTTCCGCGTTGTATCTGGCAATTGGCTTAAAATAATCTGCAAAAGCATAGCCGATGCCAATCTCATCTTTACCATAGCGTGGATTGGTGTGTGGCTGCATCTCTTCAATGGTCAGCGTAATCCGTGAAAGATCCGCTTCAAAATCAGCTTTTTTCAGCGTTTTGTCATTATCTGGGCCGTCCCCTTCGGTATCAAGGCTGCTAAAGTCGTACCTTGCATCCACCATATCCTGTGCGTTCACAGGCAAATAAATGGTCTGGCAGGATGCAATAGCATTCCGGATCGTGATTGCGCCATACGTCGTGCCGGCCTGCCGGCGGTCCCACTTGGGGCGCATCATGCCGGAGGAGCGAAAGATGCGGTCGATCTGCTCCTCATCGCAGCCGCACCAGAAGCACAGCATGGAGACAAAGCCCATGTCCGCATCAGACTGATTGTCAAAATATTTCTGCCAGTCCCCGTTGTAATAGTCCATGAACCGCTCGCCGTTGGCGGATGCTTTCGC
>ERZ1643247.162-NODE-162-length-90366-cov-10.069792_pt1 | contig 90366 bp, 87 predicted proteins | sample MGYA00579264_ERZ1643247 | MGnify/ENA primary metagenome ERZ1643247 (study PRJEB29033, sample SAMEA4952262) | chicken gut metagenome | biome: Broiler Chicken; feature: Gastrointestinal Tract; material: Caecum | place: Ireland | collected 2018 | study: Broiler... | reverse complement strand
ACAAGGTTTATGAAGGATTTAGACACAAAAAAACAAGGTAGTATTTGACACTACCCTAAAAGAAGCGGGGAGTATGAGATGAAAGAAAAGGGAATCGAGATCATCATCAACTTTATTGTCCGGGCTGTTCTTGGGGCGGCTGTTATCTTTTTTGTGAATCAGTTTCTGGATTCTCAGAAAATACCGATTGCCGTAGGATTAAATCCGTTTACTGTTTTGACAGGCGGAATCCTTGGACTTCCTGGGGTTGCGCTCCTTTATGGCATTGTATGCTGGGAAATTTTGTGAGAGTTTCACAAAGATCAGGGAAATGAAAAAAACCGGTGGACAAAACTCTTAAACCGGTCTATAATGCATATCACAAAACAAAATTCTTTTGTTTTATCCGGATCACCCGGAGTCTTATTTGAAAAGCGTCGGGAAAGCGCTTATCTATATCAGAGCCGAATCGGCTGTAATGATTCATGAACAGACAAATGATTATATGCGGAGAAGAGGAGTTGTATGTACTGCGGCTTGCAGATATGATTGCCGACAGGGAAGAGCTGGATCTTCAGGTACAGGTCTGCACCTCTTTTGAGCAGGAAGAAAGACTGGAGGAGTTTCAGGAAGCAGAACTTCTGCTGATCGGGGATGAGATTCCCTACGAGAAGAGGCAGACAAGCAGAGCTGCCAGAAGATTTGTGCTGACAAGTCAGGAAGGAGCAGAGGTGGGGGAAGAGGAGGTCCCGGTCTATAAATACCAGTCCGTCCATAAGATTTTTGCCAGGATCATGGAAGTATGCCTGGATCACGACCGTGCAGGCCTGTTTCAGGTGCCGCGCAGAGATAATCAGCGTCTGATTGTCGTTTATTCTCCTATTCACAGAATCGGGAAAACACGTTTTGCGAGGGCGCTCGGATATGAGCTGTCCAGAGATGAAGAGACACTTTATATTAATATGCAGGAATATCCTGGATGGGGAATGCACAGGGAAGAAAAGAGCGCATCTCTGGCGGATCTTCTCTATTATTCCCGCCAGGAGCAGAATCATCTGGGGCTGCGTCTGACATCTATGGTGCAGGATCAGGAAGGACTTGCTGTTCTGGATCCGATACCGGTGAGCCGGGATTTGAAAGAGGTGGCATGGGAGGACTGGAATTCTCTGATTCTTCAGATCCTGAAGAAAGGTCCGTATCAAAATATGATCCTCGATCTCAGTGAAAGTGTCCAGGGCCTGTTTGAAATTCTGAAGATGTGTGATGAGTGGTACCTTCCCTATATCGAAGACGAGGACGAAGAGCGGAAACTGGAGCAGTTTTTTGACACACTGGAACTGATGGGATGCAGGAAGCTGCGACAGAAGGCGCGGATGACAGAGATGAAGGGGGAGCCGGAAATATGTGTAAAGAAGGCATTACAGTATGATAAGAACACTGCATATGGAAAAGCTGCAGGAGCAGGTCATGGCGAAGCTGGATCTGTCGAGAGAAATCGAAGATGGCGAACTGGTCGAATTGATTTATCAGGTGCTGGAAGAGTATACCAAAGACAAGTACATTCCGCTCCGGATGAAGATGGAATTTGGTAGAGATCTGTTTAATGCATTCAGAAAGCTGGATATTCTCCAGGAACTTCTGGAGGACGAGTCGATCACTGAGATCATGATTAATGGACTGGAAAATATTTTTGTGGAAAAGGGAGGAGAGATTTATCAGTATGAAAAAAGATTTGTATCCCGGAAAAAGCTGGAAGATATCGCGCAGCAGATTGCCTCCGGCTGTAACCGGACAGTCAATGAGGCGGAACCGATCGTGGACGCAAGGCTTCCGGACGGCTCCAGGGTCAACCTGGTGCTTCCACCGGTGGCGCTCAACGGTCCGATTATTACAATCCGGAAGTTCCCGAAAGAAGGAATTACGATGAAACGGCTGATTGCCTGGGGAAGTATCTCCAAAGAAGCAGCGGAATTTCTGGAAAAGCTTGTAAAGGCAAAGTACAACATGTTTATCAGCGGCGGCACCGGTTCCGGAAAGACGACATTTCTCAATGCTCTTTCCCAGTTTATACCGGAGGATGAGAGGATTATTACTATCGAGGACAACGCGGAACTGAAATTACAGTCTCTGCCCAATCTCGTAAGGCTGGAAGCCCGGAATGCCAACATGGAAGGAGAAGGAGAAATTGATATCCGTGAGTTGATCCGGACGGCACTTCGGATGCGTCCGGACCGCGTGATTGTAGGTGAGGTGCGAAGCGCAGAGACGATCGATATGCTGCAGGCTATGAATACGGGGCATGACGGTTCCTTAAGTACCGGTCATGGAAACAGTCCGAAGGATATGATAGGAAGGCTGGAAACCATGGTGCTCATGGGGATGGAGATTCCGATCGAAGCGGTACAAAGACAGATAGCATCCGGGATTGATATTATCATCCATCTTGGAAGGATGCGGGACAAGACCCGGAAGGTCCTTGAGATTCTTGAAATTACTGGATATGAGGAAGGCAGAATACAGATGCATACACTGTATGAGTTTCAGGAGAAAGGAAGCAGCCACGGGAAAGTGAGGGGAAGTCTTGTTAAAAAAGAGGAATTACAGAAAAAAGAAAAACTGCTGGCGGCAGGATATTAGAAAGGGAGAATATCTGACAGGATGCCTTGGAGCCGTGGGAGCGGCCGGGCTGACAGCGCTTTTATTCTACCGGTCCACAGTGGCGGCACTGGTACTTCTGCTCCCGGTGGGAGGAACATTTCTGTATGTCTGGGAAAAGGAAAAATTAAGAAGAAAAGAAAGAGAATTTACAAGACAGTTTCTGGATGCGCTTCAGTCGGTGTCCGCCGCCTTAAATGTGGGATATTCTCTGGAAAATTCTCTGCTGGAAGCGGGAAAGGAAATGCGGATCATGTACCGGGAGCAGGACCGGATCTTAAAAGAATGGAATTATATGATCCGGCAGATGAAGATGAATATTGGAGTAGAGCGGATCCTGGAGGAGTTTTCCGAACGGATAGATCAGGAGGATGTCAGAAATTTTGTTACGGTCACTGCGACTGTAAAAAAGAGCGGGGGAAATATGGCAAGAGTGATCCGGCAGACAATTTCTCAGATTCAGGAGAAGGAGGAGCTGAATCAGGAAATCGAAACTGTAATCTCCGCCAAAAAGATGGAGTTTCTTGTCATGGCAGTAATTCCATTTGGAATGATCGCCTATATGATACTCAGCTTTCCGGAATTTATGGAAGTTCTTTATCAGGGAGTCCCGGGCAGGGCGGTCATGACAGGATGTCTCGTTTTATATCTGGCAGCGTTTGGAACCGGGTTTCGTATGATACAGATTGAGGTGTGAGAGGATGGACATAAAAGCAATAGCAGTGACCGGAGCAGCATATTTAATTTTGCTGGTCCTGCTTTGGAAAACAGGAAAAGGGAAGATAAGAAACAGGGAAAAAAGAAAGCGGATCAGAAAGGGAATCTGGTTTTTCTTTCTTGTCAACACAATCAGCGTGGCCGTTTTTATATGGACGGGACAGGACAGGCCGGTGAAAGACGGGAAGATTGGAAGAAATCAGAAAGGCGGCGGAAGCCGGAATGAAACGGTGTTTGCGACGGTCGAGGGAGTGGATGAAGATATCCCGATTCAGATCCGGGTGGATGAGCAGGGATATACGAAAGAGGAGGCAGAAAAAATCCTTACGGACGAGGCAGAGAAGCTGGAAAAGAGAATTCTGGGAGAGAATCAGGATCTGGAGCATGTTACGTCAGATTTGAATCTGTTGACTTCTCTTCCGGATTATCCGGTATCCGTTCAATGGACGCTGGACGATTATCAGTACATAAGTATAGACGGAAGTCTTAAGGAGGAAATCCCGAAAGAAGGAATCGGGGTTCAGCTGACAGCTGTTTTAAGCTTTGATCAGGGAGCGGATGAAGCAGTAGAGCGGACGAGGGATATAACAGTGACGCTGTATCCGCCGAAGCTTCGGAATCCGGATGAGATCATAGAAGCTCTGGAGCAGTTGGTGGATTCAGAGAACGAAATCAGCAGGGAGGACGAAGCGCTGTATCTTCCGGATGAAATTGCGGGAAGAAAGGTTTCCTGGGGATACCGGTCAACCGTCAACGGGTATCAGGTGATGGGAATGGGAGTGCTGGTCTTTGTGGCGGCCGCTGCATGGAGAAGGCAGAAGGTAAATGATGCGGCAAGAGCCAGAAAAGAGCAGCTTCTCAGAGATTATCCGGAGATTCTGGAACAGTTTTCCCTGCTGATTGGTGCAGGGATGACTGTGAAAGGAGCATGGTACAAGATTGTGGAAAACTATCAGGAAAGACGGGAGACCGGGGGAAAACGGCCGGCTTATGAGGAGATGATGCGGACATGTTTTGAAATGCAGGGAGGTGTACCGGAAGGAGAAGGATATGAGAATTTCGGAAAACGGTGTCAGATACAGGAATATATGCGACTTGGACTTCTTCTTTCCCAGAATCTGAGAAAAGGAACGAGAGGCATTACAGAACTGCTCGGTCTGGAAGCAGTTCATGCCTTTGAGGACCGGAAAGCGCGGGCAAAGAGAAAGGGCGAGGAGACAGGAACGAAACTTCTCGTGCCGATGATCATGATGCTGGCAGTGGTACTGGTCATTGTTATTGTACCGGCCTTCTGGAGCATGGGAATTTGAAGGAATCCAAAGACAGGAAACAAAGGAGGTTGCAAAATGTTGTGGTTACAGATGAATGCAAGACGAATTTGGAACAGGATAGAAGAATGTCTGAAAGATGAAAGTGGAATTGGAGTGGTGGAAATCATATTGATTCTCGTTGTACTGATCGGACTTGTCATTATCTTCAAGACCCAGCTGACAGAGCTCGTTCAGACGATTTTCAATAAAATTACAAGTGAAAGCGGAAAGATTTAGAAACATGATTCCGGCCGGAAAAAAGAAAGAAGATGCACAGCTGACAGTGATGATGAGCCTTTTGATCCTGATTCTGCTGACGTTTACAGCCGGGATTTTAGAGAGTGCGTCCATTCAGACATCAAAGAATATCAGGCGGGCGGACACGGAGCGGGCGGTGGAATCATTGTTTGCGGAGTATCAGAAGGAACTTCTGGAAGAGTATGATCTTTTCGGACTGGACGGTACGTACGAGACAGGAAATTATTCGGAAGAAAGAGTATTGAACCGTATAACCGTATATGGAGCGGTTGCAGGAGAGAGTCAGGTGGAAGCCGTCCGCTTTTTGAGTGACGGAGAAGGCCGGGAGTTCGCGGATCAGGTCTGCAGATATATGGAGAACAGGTTCGGAATCGATATTATCAAGGATCTGATCGGGAAAGAAGATGAGGCGAAAAAACAGGAAGAAGAGGCCGAAAAGTATCAGCAGCAGGAAGAGGAGACAGAAAAGAAGATGGATGAGATTCTGGCATCTCACGGGACATCGGAAGGCTCTTCCGAAGGAAGCGGGGAGGAGACGGAAAATCCGCTGGGGATTTTGCAGAAGCTGAAAAGGAAAATACTGACGGAGATTGTTCTGCCGAAAGACCGGACCATTTCACAGAAAAGTGTGGAAGGAACTCCGGGAATTTCCGGTCGGGAGAGACGGGAAGGCAAGGGAGATGTACCTGCCACAGAAGAAACGGGAAACGAAAAGTTGTATTTTATTGCCTATATTCCAGAGCATTTTGGAAGCTATATCAGTCCGGGAGAAAATCGTCCGCTGGAATACGAACAGGAATACCTGATCGGCGGAAATACAGATGACATGGAAAATCTGCAGGAAGTACTGGATAAAATCCGAAATCTCCGAATGGCACCGAATTATTTCTATCTTCAGACAGACGAGACGAAGAAGGCGGAAGCAAAAGTGCTGGCCGGTGTAGTAAGTACCCTGATGGGAAATCCGGAACTGACGGATGTAGTATGCCAGATCATCCTGATGGCCTGGGCATACGGGGAGAGCGTGATGGATCTTCGGACACTGACTGCCGGGGGAAAGGTGCCGGCGGCCAAGAGTAAAGAGACATGGAAGCTGAGTCTCTCAGGCCTGCTAAAGCTTGGGACAAAAGACGACTCCGGAGCAAGTGAAGCCGGAGAAAGCGGATTCGGGTACGATGACTACATGAAGATGCTGTTTCTTCTGGAATCCAAAGAAACGCTGCGGCTCCGGATGCTGGATCTGATTGAATGGAATATGAAGATGCGGCTGGACTGTCCGTTTTTTCAGGCCGATGCCTGTATTACAAAACTCAGGATTCAAAGTACATGCAGACTCAGAAGAGGAATTACGTACCAATTTTCGACATATTATGCATATCAATAACAAATCTGTGAAAACAGTTCTTATTTCATATCTGACAGATCAGTCTGATATACAGAAAGGAGGTAAAGCGAGGTGCCTTTTTGTGACAACTCAGGTGATTTAAACTACATACAAACCATGGTCAACGAATTTTCAGACCCTAAAATATATAGAAAGGAGACAGATTCTGATTCGCTTCATAGATGGAAGCAGCTTTCCCCACGAAATAAGAAGTGTACCTTAAAGGCACCTGTCTTTACCTCCTTTTCTGGAGGAAGTATGACTGTGGAAGCAGCCTTTGTGGTTCCTCTTTTCCTGTTTGCGGTACTGGCCTTTTTATACTTGTTTGAGGTGATGGCAGTACAGACAAATATCCGGGCGGGGATGCAGTATGCGGGCAGAAAATATGCGGAACAGGCTTATCTGAATCCATTTGTCAGTACAGAAGAACTGGAGGAGGATATCCGGGAGGAAGTCAGCACAGAACGGCTGAACCGTAGCATGGTAAAAGGAGGTGCTTCCGGGATTGACTGCAGCAGTTCCTACGTGGATCTTATGAATCAGATTTTGTATCTGAACACATCGTATACGGTGGAGATCCCTGTTCCGGTATTTGGAATCTTCAATGTAGAAAAAGAAGAGAGCATCCGGATAAAAGGGTGGTGCGGCTATGAATCGTCTATCCCTGTCCAGGCGGAGCAGAAGATTGTGTATGTGACAGAAAACGGGGTAGTGTATCATCAGGACTACCACTGCTCCTATCTGGATCTGTCGATCCATATGGTTCCGTCCTCCGGACTGGAGGAATTGCGAAATGCGTCGGGCGGGAAGTATTATCCTTGTGAAAGATGCGGACAAAATGTGGCAGGAATGGGAGTATATGTCACGGACTACGGCAGTAAATATCACACGTCCATGTCCTGCAGCGGTCTGAAGCGAAAGATTTACGCGGTTCCGGTTTCGGAGACAGCAGGGAAAGGAGCGTGCTCAAAGTGTGGGAAATAAAAATCTGCAATGCCTTGTTTTTAATTTTTCAGGCAGTTTGTTCGGCATATGATATCCGCATCCGTGCGGTTCCGAGATGGCTTCTGCTTTGCGGAAGCGCGCTGGCAGCGCTGACACGGCTTATAGGAATCGGAAGCGGAACCTGGATTTATGTCTGGGGTGCCCTGGCCGGCAGTGCATTTCTGATCGTCAGCAAATGTACAGATGAAGCGCTCGGGTTTGCAGACAGCTGGATGATTTTTGTACTGGGTGTGTATATGGGAATCTGGAAACTGGCAGCCGCTTTGAGCATTGCCTTTTTTGCGGCAGGGATTTGGAGTCTGGGAAAAGTAGTACTGCAAAATGGCGGATATAAAGATACATTCCCGTTTCTCCCCTTTTTGACAGCCGGATATTTGGGAGTGATCGGATGGTAGAAGAAAAATGGAGTGGTAGTTTTACTGTGGAAGCAGCAGTTCTTGTCTCGGCGGTCCTGCTTTTGACTTATGGGGTCATCATGGCGGTTTTCTACTACCATGATAAAAATATTCTAACAGGAACCGCTTATGAGACCGCGGTGATTGGGGGAAGAAAGCAGAAAAAAGAACCGCCTTTTCAGAAAGAAGAAATACAACAATTATGGAAAGAAAGAATTTCCGGAAAGATGATTCTTTTTCGGAAAGCAGAGGTAGAAGTAGAATGTCAGAAGGAGTATGTGTGGATTTCAGCTCAAGCATCGAGGAAAAGAATGAAGATTACAGTCGAAGCAAAAGCAGCACTTGTCGAGCCGGAGAGAAAGATCCGGGATATGAGGAAACTAAAAAAGGCAGCAGAAACAGGAACCTGAAAATCGGATACCGGAGAGACCTGAATACATCCTATTTTATTGTCGAATCAGACAGATTTTATCAATCGGACTATCAGCTGAAAATGCTGGCAAATAATGAAATCTGCGGACTTCTGCAGGTGAAAGGGCGTGGAGTAAATGGAAGAAGCCGGTATGAGTATGAAATCCAGGGAAAACATTCACTGGAATTTCTGACGCAGAAAGGACCGGTTACCTACGAAATGATTATAGCGATTATCGAAGATCTGCTGGCGGTTATGGAAGAAATGAGAGACTATCTGTTAAGCCCGAATCAGTTGCTGCTGGACCCGAGGAGTATTTTCTGTGAGAAAGGCCGGTATTATTTTTGTTATTATCCGGCCAATGAACAGGGAATCGCGGAAAGTTTTCATGAACTGACAGAATTTTTTGTCAGAGAGACCGATTATCAGGATCGTTCCGGGATTTATATTTCCTATGCCCTCCATAAAATGACGCTCGCGGAAAATTATCAGATCTGCCAGGTGATTGAGGAAATTTTAAATAATCAGGAGGAAGAATACGAGGATCAAGAAGCGGAAGAGGAAGATTATGAAGAAGATCTTTATGAATATGGAGATGAATATGAAGATGATGAAGAAGAGGAGCAGTATGATGACTGGGGACTGGAGGAGAAACCGGTCGGGGATGTAATAAAGGAGAAAATAGGAGGCTGGGGGTTTGTGAAACGTCTATTCGGACGTGGCATGGAAGCACCTCAGGATGATATATTGAGAGAGCAACGGAATGTTGACTGCAGAAAAAAGTATTGAAAGAGCCGGCAGGTTGCGCTAGACTTAATGTATATAACAAAAAACTGCCGACAACAGGTATGTGTTACGGGAATAAGAGAGTCGGTATACGGGACATGGATCAATGCCATGTCCCGTATCGGCACAATCACTTTGGATCTCCGGAAAGCCCGGGATGTACCGGGAGAGTGATCTCAAAAATCGTTCCAAATCCGGGGCGGGAATCCACGGATACTGTTCCGTGATGTGCGAGAATGATATTCTGAACGACAGGAAGCCCCAGACCGGTTCCGGAAGATTTGGAAGTGAAAAACGGTGTAAAGATTTCCTTCAGCTGTTCTTTGGATATGCCGCAGCCGGTATCCTGAAGCCGGATATGGATCTGGCTGTCATGGAACCAGGCTTTCAGATTGACGGACCCGGAACCGTGGATTGATTCCACGGCGTTTTTAAAAAGATTTAAAAGTGCCTGACGGAGTTTGACAGGATCTCCGGTGATGACAGGAAGATCTTCCAGCAGGGAAGTAAATTCAATCTCCGTATTGGCGCAGGATGCGGCGAAGGAGAGGACCAGTTTTTCCATAAAGCTCCGGAACGAAAAAGTTTCCGGATGAAGAGAGCTGCTGTTGTTAAACAGTGAAAACTCTTCCAGAAGATGCATCATGTATTCCAGATCCTGGCAAAGGGAGTCCCAGTACTCGAAGGAGCGGACCTCGGGATGCCGGGATTCGATCAGCTGCAGCGTGCCGGAAAGAAGAGTCAGGGGATTGCGGATTTCGTGGCAGATTTTGTGACGTTCCATATCCTGAGAATGGAGCAGTTTCTGAAACAGAGCAGACGCTTCAGCATCCTGATTTACATAGGATTGAAGACGCTGCATCTCATCGGATGTAAAAGACATAGGAATTTCCCACCTTTCTAAACAGTTCGATGCTTTCTAGTTTAGCACTGGTGGAGGCAATATTCAAATATCAATGTAAAGGAGTATGAGATATGAGAGACGATAATTGTATTTTCTGTAAACTTGCAAACGGAGATATTCCGACTGCGACGCTTTATGAAGATGAAGATTTCCGCGTGATTTTAGATGCAAGTCCGGCATCGAAAGGACATGCCCTGATTCTTCCGAAACAGCACTATGCAGACCTTTATGAGCTGGATGATGAGATTGCTGCAAAAGCACTTGTGCTTGCTAAAAAGATGGTGAAAAAGCTTACGCCGATTCTTGGATGCGATGGCTATAATATCGTACAGAACAATAAAGAGGCGGCAGGACAGACCGTATTCCATTTCCACATGCACCTGATTCCAAGATACAAAGGAGATAAAGTAGGTCTTGGCTGGAAAATGGGACAACTTGATGAGGAACAGAAGAATGAGATACTTTCCAGAATCAGCGAAGAGTAAAACAGGGAATAACAAGAGGGTAAGGCGTAAGAAGCTCATATGGATGAAATACTATTTAATGATATCTATGATAAATATGTAAATATTGTCTGGAGAACAGCAAAGTATTACTCGGAAAATGAGACGGATGCCGATGAGATTACCCAACTCACTTTTGTGAATTTACTGATCAGTTATGAAAAGATCAGAAACAAGAACGCGATTGAGTCATGGCTTCGCACAACCGCTTATCGTCTGGCCTGCAGCCAGATGAGAAGGCGGAAACTGGAGATGCTGTTGGATGATGAGGGATTGGTGGCACAGATGGGCGAGGAAGTACCAGGTCCGGATGAGCTGATTTTCATGCGGGAACGCCGCAGAAAAGAAACAGAATTGACGAGTACGATGCTGGAAGAGCTGTATCAGCACAATCCAAGATGGTATGATGCAGTTGTCCGCGCGTTTGTGCTGGAAATTCCACAGAAAGAAATCGCAGAAGAGATGGGTATCCGTCTGGAGGCATTCCAGTCAATGCTGTTCAGAGCAAAGAAGTGGATGAAAACAAAATATGAGGCAGATTACAGAGAAATGAAATAATATAAAAAAACAGGTGCCGATTCGACACCTATTTTTTGATTTCAGAGTTTTTATGGAACACTATTTTTGCGAAGCCCGGACAATGAGATCAATAATTGTCTCGATCGAATTCTGCATGCCGGAATCGCTCATTGCCTTTGTATATGTATCACGATCCTGATACAGGCGGTGGACAGTATCCAGAAGAATTTCGTCTGTAAGTGATTCTTCTTCCAGGACAATGCTGAATCCCTGACGCTCAAAGGAACGGGCATTGAGGATCTGATCTCCGCGGCTGGCGTTTGCAGGAAGCGGGATCAGGATATTTGGTTTACGCAGAGCCAGAAGCTCACAGATTGCATTGGCACCGGCACGGGAAATGACAATGTCGGCCAGCGCAAAAAGATCTTTCAGTTCTTTTTGAATGTATTCAAACTGTGCATAACCTTCCACCCGGGTCAAAGACTCATCCAGCTTTCCTTTTCCACAGAGATGGATCACCTGAAAGCTTTCCAGAAGTTTTGGAAGAATGTTCCGTACAGCCTGATTAACTGCAGCAGCGCCGAGGCTTCCGCCGATCACGAGAATAACAGGCTTTTGGGAAGTGAAATGGCAGAATTTCCTTGCTGCCTCCTTATCGCCTGTAAGCAGTTCCTGCCGGATCGGTGAGCCTGTGAGCACCGCTTTGTCTGCCGGAAGATTCTTTAATGTCTCCGGGAAATTGCAGCAGATCTTTGTCGCCGACGGCATGGAAAGCTTGTTGGCGAGACCAGGCGTGATGTCTGACTCATGAATGATAGTCGGGACATGATTCCGCTTGCCGGCCATGACAACCGGTACGCTGACAAAACCGCCCTTGGAAAAGATCACATCCGGCTTCAATGTCTTGATTAACTTATTTGCCTCATAAAATCCTTTTAATACACGGAACGGATCCGTAAAATTTTTCATGCTGAAATAACGGCGCAGCTTGCCGGAAGAAATCCCGTGGTATGGAATATGAAAAGGTTCGATCAGATCTTTTTCAATTCCATTATAAGACCCGATATAGTGAATGTCATATTGAAGTTCTTTCAGGCGGGGAAGAAGGGCGATGTTTGGTGTAACATGCCCGGCAGTACCGCCGCCGGTTAAAATAATACGTTTCATGGCATGCCTCCGAAAATGCTTTTATGATTATTTATATTAAACAGAATTGAAATAAAGGTCAAGTCGGAGGAAAGAAAACGCAAAAAAAGGGGGACGAAATGAAAAAAGAAGATGAACTCATGAAAGAGTTCCTGCAGGAAGAGCTGGAGAAAGAGTCAGCACGGATAAAAGAAGAAGTAGAGCAGGATCCACCTCTGACAGAATCAGGGCCGGATCCGGAACTAAAAAATAAAATATGGAAACAGGCAGAAGAAATCCGGCGGCAGAGAGAAGCATATGAAAATCTGTCAGAAGCAGATAAGGAGGCCCTGCGCCTCGGAAAAGAACTGCAGCTCCGCCGGGAAGAGAAGGCGCGGGAAGAATTCTCCGAAGAACTTGCCCCGGAGTCACTGGAACTGGCAGCAGGTGCAGAAGAAAGCCGGCCTGAAAGTCAGTCCGAAATCCAAACCGCACAGGGAAGCCAGACCCCAAAAGTACGCGTGAGAAAACGAAGGAAAAAGACGATCGTTGCCCTGGCCGTGGCACTTGTCGCAGTACTTGGGGTAGGGATAACGAGTTTTGGTGACGGGGGATTTGTGGCTGAGACGGTGGACAGAATACTGGGAGGAAGAAAAACAACAAATATAACTGCTGAAGATGATAATTCTGACATTACTCAGCAGGAGGAAATTGCAGAGGAAGATGTATACCAACAAATTAAGGACCAATTCGGATTTGATCCGGTACGATTAGATTATAAACCCACAAAAATGAAACTGATTGATTTTACTTTGGAACCAGAATTCTTAGCCAGTAACATTTATTATCAATATAAAGATAATATTTTCACTTATATTATTCAGCCTGTTTATCAAGGCTTTTCTTTTGGATATGATATCGAAGATACAATTGTTGACGAATATGCGAAAACAGTAAAAGGTATCAAGATTCAGGTAACAGAGTATTTAATTGAAGAATCAAATCAACAGGAATTTTCAGCAGAATTCCAATATAAAGACATTACTTATATTTTAACTGGAATCATCGAAAAAGACGAATTTGAAAAAATTTTGGAAAATCTTCACTTTTTTTGAAAAAAAGCGAAAGATTTTAGAAGTTCGTGCGTCTATATAGTAGAGGAGCAAAAATATGAAAAGAAAAAAGTTGTTGTCAAAGGCAGCGGCAATGATGACAGCGGTACTGTTGGTATTTGGAGTATCCGGACAGATGGCCAGCGCAGCTGAGGAGAGCGCTGAGCAGATTGGGTACATCACAGTACAGCCAAGAGGAGTCTACCTTCAGAGTGGTTACTCTAAGATTAGTAAACCAGGTGATGGAAAAATCACAGCAGGTGGGAGCACTACTGCACAGAAGGTTGTCTCAGAAGTCAGTATTAATGTAAATGTGGAGAGGAAAGTAAATGGAGACTGGGAACATTATACTTCCTGGACTTCTACAAAAAAGAATGCTATTGCAGTTACATCCTACAAGACGCTGACAGTGCCGAAGGGTTATTATTACCGTGTCAGAAGCGTACATTACGCAAACTCAGATGTAAGCAGTTCTGCCACAGGCGGATATTACATCTAACAGGAAGAAGAAAATTGAATATGGAATGATTTGTTTACAGGCAGAAAAGATTAAATGGTCATCGGGAGAGTTATTGAGGTTACTGCTCCATACAAAAAAATGAAAAAAGGAAGCCCTACGGCTTTACTATCTTTTAGTCCTTACATTGAGAAAACCCAAACTACTGCCCGAAAGGGCAGGAAACACCAATGGAGCAGTAGCCCCAATAGCTCTTCCGTGTCATTTCTTAACCGGCTTTCTTCGGTTAGTGCTTATGATATAGGGAACCATGCGTTTCCTATATCATAGATCTTTTCGAAAATGAACAGTAATGTTTCTATGTAGGCAAAAGAAAAGATTCCGCATGACGGGAGTGTATCCCGAACAGCGGAATCTTTTTTTGCCCTTATTTATTATTTATTAGCTAGTCCGGCCTGAAGTGCGTGAGCAAGCTGATCCGGGCAGGAGGTGCTTTTAAAGCCGCATTTAATGCCCGAGAGGCGGCGGATCGCTTCGTCCGCTTCCATGCCTTCAACAAGGCTTGCGATTCCCTGCAGATTGCCGTTGCAGCCGCCGGTGAAAACAACGTTGTGAATACGATGCTGATCGTCAAGATCAAATTCAATTTCTTTTGAACATACGCCAGTTGGCCTGTACTTCATATTGATTCCTCCGTTTCTGTTTCCCTTCCGAAAAAGAATTATAACAAAGAAAGAAAAAATATGCTAGGTATACATACAAAAATTTGTTATACTGTGAGGAAAAGGAGGTCGAAAGCATGATTGGAATTATCGGAGCAATGGAAGATGAAGTTGCAGAATTAAAGAAAAGCATGGAAATAGAAGAGGTTGTTTCGGCGGCGTCTCTTTCTTTTTGCAGAGGAAAACTTTCGGGGAAAGAAGTTGTCGTAGTAAGGAGCGGGATTGGCAAGGTTAATGCCGCAGTGTGTGCGCAGATTCTTGTGGACCGGTTTGGAGTGGATGTGATTATCAATACAGGAATCGCGGGATCTCTGGATGCGGCGATTGATATCGGAGATATTGTGATTTCAACAGACGCAGTAGAGCATGACATGGATGCAAGCACATTTGGAGATCCGGTGGGTCAGATCCCGCAGATGGATACTTTCTCGTTTCCGGCAGATGAAAAGCTGGTGAAACTGGCAAAAGAGGTCAATGAAAAGGCGAATCCGGATATCCGTACATGGACAGGAAGGATTGTAAGCGGAGACCAGTTTGTTTCTTCAAGTGAGAAGAAAGAGCAGCTGATCAGTCTTTTTGACGCAAAATGCACGGAGATGGAGGGGGCTGCGATCGCGCATACGGCTTACCTTAACAAAATTTCGTGCGTCATCATTCGGGCAATTTCGGATAAAGCTGACAACAGTGCGTCGGTAGACTATCCGGCCTTTGAAGCGGCGGCAATCCGCCATAGTGTAAGGCTGATTGAGGCGCTGGTGCCGGAAATCAAGAAATAATAGAGCGAAAAAACGTCAAAAACCGCCCGGTTTTGCAGGGCGGCATAAAAAATATGTAGAACGGTTACAGAGCCTTTTTCCGTAGTTTTCAGTTATACTTGGGATAAACAAAAAAACGGAGGAGGCTCTTTTTATGTTGGAAGCAGTATGGAAACATGGGGTGTTATTTTACGCAGTCGGAGTGATGTGTATACTGGGAATCTTCAGCAAGATCATTGTCAGTCTGACACTCAGGCGACTGGTGCGGGAGGCGGGAAGGATGGGAAAAAGCCTGCACCCGCTGATGAAGCTTGTCCGGGCCAAATTTGAACATGCATGCATGGTGAGTGATAAGGTGCAGAATATCCGGGCGTTTGTGGATAAATACATGTATGAATACAAAGTACTGTGGATAAAACTGCACAGCTGGCGGCAGATGGAAAAAGCGGCGGCATGGGGCTGCCTGGTATTTGGAGCGGCAGGGGCAGCGGCAGCATACACCCAGGATGCACCTTTGGAAAATGTGGGGCAGTATGCGGCAGCCGGTATTGCGGGAGCGCTGCTTTTGTTTGCGCTCAGGATGGTCACAGATGAAAGCTACCAGCTGGAAGCGGCAAAAAACTATATGATAGAGTTCCTGGAAAATACATATGCACGTAAATATGAAAAGATAACCCGGATGGAGGAAACAGTGGAAAATTTCCGGACGGAAGAGGAAGAAAGCGTGATGGAGGAAGAAAAGTCAGAAGAAAATGCTGTTGTGTTTTCTGCAAAAGAAGAGGAAGAGAAAGTGCCATTAGAGGAAAATCTGATGGAATTTGCGCCAGAGGAAACGGAAGTCGGGGAGGAAGGCAAAGGCGAGGAAATAGAGTCGGAGCTTGTTACTTTGATGAAGGAAGAGCAGGAGAAAGCGAAAGAGGAGGAGGAACGGAAAGAAAAGCGGCGGCAGGATGAGGAAATGATACGCCAGATCCTTGCCGAGTTTTTAACTTGATTAATAGAATGCCTTTTGCTAAAATATACCTAGTAATTTATACCTATATATAATGATAGAAAGGATGGGTAAAGTGATGGCAAAGGTAACATTTGACTATTCAAAAGCAGATCTGTTTATCAAGGAACATGAAATGGAGTCTATGAAAGACATTGCACTGGCGGCGAAGGACAAGCTGCTTGCGCGCACAGGAGCAGGAAATGACTTCCTTGGATGGATCGACCTTCCGGTAGATTATGATAAAGAAGAGTTTGACAGAATTTTGAAAGCGGCTGAGAAGATCAAAGGAGATTCCGATGTGCTTCTTGTAATCGGAATCGGCGGTTCCTATCTGGGAGCAAGAGCTGCGATCGAATTTTTAAGACATAGTTTCTATAATAATATTTCCAAAGAGGCACGTAAGACGCCTGAGATTTACTTTGTAGGAAACAGCATCAGCAGCACCTATCTTCATGATCTGATTGAAGTGATCGGAGACAGAGATTTTTCTGTAAATATTATTTCTAAATCCGGTACGACTACTGAACCGGCGATCGCGTTCCGCATTTTCAAAGAGATGCTGGAAAAGAAATACGGAAAAGAGGAAGCAGCAAAGCGTATCTACGCTACGACAGACAAGGCAAGAGGAGCACTGAAAAATCTTGCTACAGAAGAAGGATATGAGTCCTTTGTAGTTCCGGATGATGTGGGAGGACGTTTCTCTGTTCTGACAGCGGTAGGACTTCTGCCGATCGCAGCAAGCGGAGCTGACATTACAAAGCTTATGGAAGGAGCTGCATCCGGAAGAAAGGCAGCACTGGAGCTTCCATTTGAGGAAAACGATGCACTTCAGTATGCAGCAGTTAGAAATATTCTTCACGCAAAAGGAAAAGCAGTGGAAGTGCTTGCAAACTATGAGCCAAGTCTCCACTATGTATCCGAGTGGTGGAAACAGCTCTATGGAGAAAGCGAAGGAAAAGACCAGAAAGGTATCTTCCCGGCGTCTGTGGATCTGACAACAGATCTTCATTCCATGGGACAGTTCATCCAGGACGGAAGCCGCATCATGTACGAGACTGTACTGAATGTAGAGAAATCCAGAGAAGAAGTGATTATCGGAGAAGAACCGGTTGATCTTGACGGCCTGAACTACCTTGCAGGAAAGACCGTTGACTTTGTAAACAAGAGTGCAATGAACGGAACAGTACTTGCTCACACAGACGGTAATGTACCGAACCTGATGGTAAATATTCCGGAGCAGAATGAATTCTACCTTGGAGAGCTGTTCTACTTCTTTGAATTTGCCTGCGGCGTCAGCGGATATATTCTTGGCGTAAATCCATTTAATCAGCCGGGCGTAGAGGCATACAAGAAAAATATGTTTGCCCTTCTCGGAAAACCGGGATACGAAAAAGAACGCGAAGAACTGATGAAGAGATTATAAGAATTAAAGACAGCCAGAACGGAGATGGAGTAAAAGCCTTCCGTTCTGGCTTTTCTTATTGGATTTTTCGTAACAACTGTACCATTGGAATATTCATGTCAGGGACTCCGGCGATTTGTAAAATATATCACTCCTTATGCTTATGCATATGGTGCCAACGTCATTCCGGCTGGGGAATTGGAACCGGAACCGGTTTTCTGGCATGATCTACGCTTTGATCGGACTTTTTGCGGCATATTGGAGATATATGAGAAAAGATATCTGCTAAATAGCAGTAAAAATTAACAAAAACCATAGTAAAAATATACAAAAAACTAACTTTTTATTATGGATTATTGTTGGATCGGATATTGACTTTTCAAATATGGAGGAGTAAAGTAAGCACGATATGAAAAAGAAAAGGAGGGAGCAAAACGGGTAGTTTATCAGAGAAATTAATGGAAGAACTGAACTGTAAAATTATGTTCACGATACCGGTCGGAGATGGGCTTCCGATCTATGAATCCGTCGTTGTGACATGGATTGTTATGGCGGTTCTTGTATTACTTTCTATTATTTTAGTGCGGAACTTAAAAGTGGAAAATCCGGGGAAAAAGCAGCTTGCTCTTGAGGCCGGATATTTATTTTTCCGCAATTTCTTTTATAATCTGCTGGGAGAGCACGGAGCACGCTATATTCCTTACATGATTACGATTGTCCTTTATATCGGACTTGCCAATATCATGGGGGTATTCGGGTTCGTCCCGCCGACAAAGGATATGGGCGTGACGATTGCGCTGGCGCTTATGAGTATTATCCTGATCGAATATTCCGGGATTCACCAGAAAGGGACAAAGGGGTGGCTGAAAAGTTTTGCTGAGCCGATTCCCATTATGCTTCCAATCAATATACTGGAGATTGGTATCCGGCCGCTTTCGCTTTGTATGCGGCTTTTCGGAAATGTATTAGGATCTTATGTGGTCATGAAGCTGGTCGAGATTATCTGTCCGATTTTGCTTCCGGTACCATTTAATCTGTATTTTGATTTTTTTGACGGATTCATTCAGGCATATGTATTTGTATTTTTAACATCCCTGTTTATCAGCGAAGCAGTTGAATAGGCAGACAGGGAACTGAGAAGAGAGAACAAGGAGGAAACAAAACGATGTCATCTTTAATTGCAATTGGAGCAGCAGTAGCAGTGTTTACAGGTATTGGTGCAGGTATTGGTATCGGCCTTGCAACAGGAAAGGCAGCTGAGTCTATCGCAAGACAGCCGGAGGCAGAGAGCAAAATCAGAAGTACACTTCTTTTAGGATGTGCGCTTGCCGAGGCAACAGCGATCTACGGTTTCGTAATCGGTCTGTTAATCATCATCTTATTAGGATAAGAGAAAGGCAGGTAGAGGCAGATGCTGACATTAAGTCCGGTTACAATCATCGGTACAATCATAAATCTGCTTGTTCTGTATTTCCTGCTGCAGCATTTCTTATTTAAGCCGATTCAGAAGATCATGGATCAAAGAGACGAGCTGATCCGCGGACAGTTAAAGGATGCGCAGGATCAGAAGGAGTCTGCCGGAAAGCTGAAAGCGCAGTATGAAGAAGCGCTTGCTTCAGCGAAAGAGGAATCCGGGCAGATCGTAGAAAGGGCCAAAACAGAGGCGGCGCTTCAGGCTGACGCAATCGTGAAGAATGCAAATGAAGAAGCGGGCCAGATTGTGGATAAGGCGAGAAAGACAATGGAAGTGGAAAGAGAGCAGGCTATGCGGGAGATGAAGTCCCAGATAGCCGATATTGCTTTGACAGCCGCTTCTAAAATTATGGGCGAGAAAAACAGCAGTGAAAGAGATTTGGCACTTTATGACCAGTTTTTAGAAGAAGCAGGTGATTCTGATGACACAGACAGCTAAAAATTATGCACAGGCATTATACGAACTTCATGTGGATGCAGAATCTGTAAAAACGGCAGAGACGATTTTAAAGGAAGTCCCTGAGGTGGGAGAAAGCCTTACAAATCCGACGATTGCTTTTCATGTAAAAGAGAAAATCATTGACCGTATTTTCCCGGAAGGGATCAGAAATTTTATCAAGGTCGTATGCAGAAATCAGAAATCGGGACTGCTTCTGGAAATGTTCGAGGCGTACCGGGAAATTGAAAGAAAAGCAAACGAGGGCCTTGAGGCCGTCTTGTTTTATGTGACGGCTCCGACAGTGGAGCAGCAGGAAAAGATGAAAACATTCCTGCGCCGGAAATTTCATGTAAAGGAAGTTGCGCTTTCTTTAAAAGAAGAGAAAAGCCTGATCGGAGGATTCATCCTTCAGGCAGGCGGACGGGAGTTCGACTGGAGTTTCAGAGGAAGATTCCGGGCGCTTTCCCGTGCTTTACAACATTAAAAGCGGAGGTGAAGTAATTGAGCACAATCAATTCAGACGAAATAATCTCCATATTGAAAGAAGAAATTCAGAATTATGATGAAATCAGCAAAGATAAGGAAGTCGGACAGGTAGTCAGTGTCGGAGACGGGATTGCCACGATTTACGGGATTGACCATGCGGCTTACGGTGAGATCGTAACATTTGAAAACGGACTGAAAGGGATGGTACAGGATATCCGCCAGAACAGCATCGGCTGTATTCTTTTCGGAGATGACCGTGAGATCGGTGAAGGAACGAAAGTATTCCGTACCGGGAAAAATGCAGGTGTTCCGGCCGGAGAAGGCTATATCGGACGTGTTGTCAACGCGCTGGGCGCGCCGATCGACGGCAAAGGGGACATTGAGGCCGGTGAATACAGACCGATCGAATATCCGGCACCGTCAATTGTTGACAGGAAATCGGTTACCGTACCGCTTGAGACAGGAATCCTTTCAATCGATTCCATGTTCCCGATCGGCCGGGGACAGCGTGAGCTGATCATCGGAGACCGTCAGACCGGAAAAACATCGATTGCGACAGACACGATTCTGAACCAGAAGGGAAAAGATGTGATCTGTATCTATGTCGCGATCGGACAGAAAGCGTCTACGATCGCAAAGCTGGTTTCCACTTTTGAGAAATATGGAGCCATGGACTATACAATGGTGGTTGCAGCGACAGCCAGTGACTGTGCGCCGCTCCAGTATATTGCGCCATATGCGGGCACAGCTCTTGCAGAATATTTTATGTATAAAGGGAAGGATGTGCTGATCGTATACGATGATCTGTCCAAGCACGCGGTAGCTTACCGTGCACTGTCACTCCTTCTGGAGAGACCGCCTGGACGTGAGGCATATCCGGGTGATGTCTTCTATTTACATTCCAGACTTCTGGAACGTTCCAGTCGTCTGAGCGATGAGGCTGGAGGCGGATCTATCACAGCGCTTCCAATCGTAGAGACACAGGCCGGAGATGTATCGGCATATATTCCGACCAATATCATTTCCATCACGGATGGACAGATTTTCCTGGAGAGCGACCTGTTCTTCTCCGGTATGCGTCCGGCTGTCAATGTCGGTCTTTCTGTATCCCGTGTTGGTGGTGCGGCACAGACGAAGGCGATGAAGAAGGCTGCCGGAAGTGTCCGTATTGATCTGGCACAGTACAGAGAGATGCAGGTATTCACCCAGTTCTCTTCTGATCTGGATGAATCTACAAAGGCACAGCTTGAATACGGGGCATGTCTGATGGAACTTTTAAAACAGCCGCTTTGCAGTCCGCTGTCCATGCAGGATCAGGTAATCACACTGTGCGCGGCTACGCATAAGAAGCTGATCGGAATTCCGCTGAAGGATTTGAAGAATTATCAGAAAGAGCTTCTTGAGTATATTGACAATGTCTATCCGGAAATCGGCCGCGAGCTTGCCGAAAAGAAGGTACTGACAGAGGAACTTGAAGAAAAGATTGTAAAAGCAGCAGAAGAATTCAGAGACAAGAGCAGGTGTTAGTATGGCAAATGCAAAAGAAATACAGGCACGTATGAAAAGTATCCAGGATACGATGAAGATCACGAATGCGATGTATATGATTTCTTCTTCCAAGATGAAGCGTGCAAAGCAGGTGCTTGCGGATACGGAGCCGTACTTTTATAATCTGCAGAACGCGGTTTCCAGAATTCTCCGCCACATGCCGGATGTGGAGCATGTGTTTTTTGATACGAGACCGGAGATACCGGCTGACGAGAGAAAGATCGGCTGCATTGTCGTGACGGCAGATAAGGGTCTTGCCGGCGCTTATAACCACAATGTCATCAAGATGACAGAAGAGATGGTTCAGGAAGAAGGTCATCACAAGCTGTATGTGCTCGGTATTGTGGGACAGCAGTATTTCCGCAAGAAAAATGTGGATATGGATGAGCAGTTCCATTACACGGTTCAGAAGCCGACCATGCACAGGGCAAGGGTGATCGCCAGAGAAGTCGTGGAAAAGTTTCTGGAGAGAGAGCTCGATGAAGTCGATATTATTTATACGGAGATGGAAAATGCAGTCAGCATGGAGACAAAGCGGGTACAGCTTCTCCCGCTGAAAAAGGCGGCATTCATGCCGAAACTTCCGGTCGATGTACAGCAGGAGATTATCCACATGGTGCCGTCCACCAAAGATGTTCTGGATCAGGTCGTACCGAACTACATTACAGGAAATATATACGGCTGTCTGGTTGAATCTTATGCCAGTGAGAATAATGCCAGAATGACTGCGATGCAGTCTTCCACGGACAATGCAAAGGAGATGCTCCGGGAGTTGTCCATTCAGTATAACCGTGCAAGGCAGGCCGCAATTACTCAGGAAATCACAGAGGTAATCGGCGGTGCGAGGGCACAAAAAAGGAAGTGATAACGATGAATAAAGGAAAGATTGTACAGGTCATGGGACCTGTTGTAGATGTTATTTTTGAAAATGGTGAGCTTCCAGCTATCAAAGATGCACTTGCCGTAGAGAACAATGGAAAGAAAAGTGTGATGGAGGTATCACAGCATATCGGAAATGATACAGTCCGCTGTATCATGCTTTCCGCAAGTGAAGGCCTCTGCCGTGACATGGAAGTGATCGCGACCGGTGCAGGGATCAAGGTTCCGGTCGGCGACAAGACACTTGGACGTCTCTTCAACGTTCTTGGCGATACGATTGACGGAGGTGAATCCCTGGAAGACGAGGAACACTGGGAAATCCACAGAAATCCTCCGACATTTGAAGAACAGAGTCCGGTTGTCGAGATTCTTGAGACCGGAATCAAAGTCATTGATCTTCTTGCACCTTATGCAAAGGGAGGAAAGATCGGTCTGTTCGGAGGAGCCGGTGTCGGAAAAACCGTGCTGATTCAGGAACTGATTCAGAATATCGCTACAGAGCACGGCGGATATTCCATATTTACCGGTGTCGGAGAACGTTCCCGTGAGGGAAATGATCTCTGGACAGAAATGAGAGAATCCGGTGTTTTAAATAAGACAGCCCTTGTGTTCGGACAGATGAACGAGCCGCCTGGATCCCGTATGCGTGTGGCGGAGACAGGTCTTACAATGGCAGAGTATTTCCGTGACAGAGAGCATCAGAACGTGCTTCTGTTTATTGATAATATTTTCCGTTTTGTGCAGGCCGGTTCTGAAGTATCCGCGCTGCTTGGCCGTATGCCGTCAGCCGTAGGATATCAGCCGACCCTTGCAAACGAAATGGGTGCACTTCAGGAGCGGATCGCTTCCACAAAGAACGGTTCTGTTACATCCGTACAGGCGGTTTACGTGCCGGCGGACGACCTGACAGACCCGGCTCCGGCAACGACATTCGCCCATCTGGATGCCCAGACTGTTCTTTCCAGAAAGATTGTAGAGCAGGGAATTTATCCGGCGGTAGATCCGCTGGAATCCAGCTCCCGTATTCTGGAGGCAGATGTAGTCGGAGAGGAACATTACGAAGTGGCAAGAAAAGTTCAGGAGATCCTTCAGAAATACAAAGAACTTCAGGACATTATTGCCATCCTCGGTATGGAAGAACTCTCAGAAGAAGATAAAAAGACCGTTTTCCGCGCAAGAAAGATCCAGAGATTCCTTTCTCAGCCATTCCATGTAGCGGAAAACTTTACCGGTATTCCGGGTAAATACGTTCCGTTAAAAGAGACAATCCGCGGATTTAAGATGATTGTCAACGGCGAGATGGATGATTATCCGGAAAACGCGTTTTTCAATGTAGGTACGATCGATGATGTGATCGAGAAGGCAAAAAAGGAAGCATCCTCAGAAGAGTAAAGGAGTGGGCATATGGGCCAGCATAATACATTCGGACTGGAAATCTATGCAAGCAACCGTCAGTTTTATGTCGGAAGAGGTCAGAGCATTACCTTTCCGGTGGAAGACGGAGAAATGCAGGTATTGCCGCACCATGAGGACATGATCGCGGCAATTGTGCCGGGAGAGATGGTATTTGTAGACCCGGAGGGCAATAAGACAACTGTTGCAGTGAGCGCCGGATTTATTGAAGTGTTCAACAACCGTGTCAAGGTATTCGCCCTGACCGTAGAGCGCCCGGAGGAGATCGATATCCGCCGTGCCGAAGAGGCGAAAGAACGGGCAGAAGAGCAGCTCCGCCAGAAGAAAAGCCTGGAAGAATATAACGCCAACCAGATGGCGCTTGCAAGGGCCATGTCCAGACTTCGGGTTACATCCAGAAAGAAAATATAAGAAAAACCAAAAAGCATGCCGGGAGAAATTCTGCGGCATGCTTTTTTGTCTGCCGGAGAAAAAGGGTTTCTTGCCCGGAATGCTTTCTTGTGCTAAACTGGTAAAAGAAAAGAGCGGGGGCTGCTTATTGTTATGAAGGAACAGAGAAAAAAGCATTTATTTACAAACAGACAGCTGGCGGCGCTTTTGATTCCGCTTGCGCTGGATCAGCTGCTGAATTCGTTTATGGGAACTGTTGATACGCTTATCGTCAGCAACATCGGATCCGCGGCCATATCAGCGGTATCCCTTGTGGACGCGATCAACATACTGATTGTGGAAGCCTTTTTTGCCCTTGCGGCCGGAGGTACCGTGATCTGTTCGCAGTATCTTGGAAGCAAAGACGTGGAAAAGGCAAATGAGGCGGCAGGCCAGCTTGTGTTCGTCACCTTCTTCCTTTCGCTGATTATGGCTGTAGTCTGCATTATTTTTCATGAACCGGTTCTTCAGCTGATTTTCGGGGAAGTCGAAAAAGAGGTTATGGATAACGCCAAAATCTATTTCCTGTTTTCGGCGGTGGCGTTCCCGTTTATTGCTCTTTATGATGACGGTGCGTCCATTCTGAGGGCGCAGGAAAACAGCCGGCTTCCGATGCAGATATCTGTCCTTGCCAATGTTTTAAATGTTGTTTTAAATCTGCTGTTCGTCTGGGGCTTTCACCTGGGAGTAGGGGGTTCCGCCTGCGCAACGATGCTTGCAAGAGCGTTTGCCATGATTGCCGTTCTTTATGAGCTGCGGAAGCCGGTCTGGGAGATTCACCTGAAACAGTACTTTTCGATCCGGCCGGACTGGGGACAGATTAAAAGAATTCTGAAGATCGGCATACCCTCCGGGATTGAAAACAGCATGTTTCAGTTCGGAAAGCTTGCCATCCAGTCCACCGTCTCCATGATGGGAACAGCCGCGATTGCGGCGCAGGGAATGACCAACACGATTGAAAATCTGAACGGGATTATGGCAATCGGAGTCGGGATCGGACTGATGACTGTGGTAGGAGAGTGCATGGGAGCCGGACGCAAGGATGAGGCGGTTTATTATGTGAAAAAACTTTCCGTGATAGGAGAAGTTGTTGTCGTAATCTCCTGCCTGCTTTTATTTGCGCTTGTGCATCCGATTACTTATTTCGGCGGGATGGAGCCTGCCAGTGCATCGATGTGTATTTTTATGGTGACCTGCATTACGATTGTCAAACCGGTGGTATGGACGCTGGCGTTTATCCCTGCATACGGGTTCCGGGCGGCGGGAGACGTCCGTTTTTCCATGGTGGTCTCCATTCTTTCCATGTGGGTTTTCAGGGTATCCCTTGTCATGGTTCTGGCAAGAGTCTTTGGAATGGGACCGATTGCGGTATGGATTGGAATGTTTACGGACTGGACGGTGCGGGCCATTGTCTTTACCGTACGTCTGAGAAGCCGAAAATGGCTGGAACACAGGGTGATCTGATGGAATTACAACAGTAATATAAAGTAGAGTGAAAAGTGAGTATTTTTGGTAATACTCACTTTTTTTCTGTAAAAAAATAAACAAATTTTGTGAAAAATTACATAGAAAATGCTGGAAATTTTAAAAATATTTGTGTGAATGTTGACTTTCACATTTTACTGTGATAAATTCTTAATATAATTTTTATAATTTCTGTTTCAAAGGATTTTGGAGGTGACATCTGTGGAGAAACTAGAGATACGAAATCAAATGACAACTGAAGAGAGAAAGCTTGCTTTGGAAGCGGCCCTTCTGTTAGGATTTCAGACAGAAGCGGCAGCTTTTCCGGTTGCGGGAGTGAAAGGAGAAATTCCGGCTCCGAAAACGGAAGAGGAACTGCAGGCATTGTATCAGCTGTCAGAGCCGGAAGTCCCGGATGGCTATAAAACGGCAGAAGGGCATCCGGAACCAATGTTTGACCTGGATTTCCGAAAGGAAAAAGGACTGGAAACAATATTTGGAAAAGGACCGTTTCTGAAGGATGAAGATTATGATTTTCTTCCGGACAGACTCGATGTGAAAATTAAGCTGCCTGAAGATGCGGATGCATCCATGATGATTGCAGCCTGCAACATTGCTTTCCGTCTCGGTATGGAGACAACGGGGTATGAAGGCGGCATCACGGCAGAAGAAGGTTACGGCGGAAATGCCATCATTCTGGAAGAAGCAGACCAGGCGGAAATGACGATGGAAGAGTCCGATGGGGTTATGAAGGTTTACCTCAGAGGAAGAGGGAAAGAGCTGGAGGAGCTTTCTTCGTTGATTTGTGAGAATTTTCCGGGAACAGGCGGATGGAAAACATTCCGTGATGTTCTGATGGATATGTGCGATGACGCGGTTCTGCGGAATGGGGATGGACAGATCGCGGCGCTTCAGATGCTGAAGCAGAAAGAGAGCGGCAGCTGCACGGTATACGGTTCGCCGGAACTTCGTGAAGATCAGAAGGCACTGTTTACAGATGTTACTTTTGAAAATTATAAAGCAGGAAAGAAAGCATATGAAAAGGTCTATGAGCTTCCGTGGGAAGTAGAGACGTTTGAGGAAATACTGGAAAAAGAGGTTTATCCGTTGATTAAAAACGGAGACAGTATCCGGATAGAGGGTGCGGTCAGTGAAGATCAGACTGTCCGCAGCCGGATGAGAACACGGATGGAAGAAAAAGCAAAAAGCCTTGGAGCAGCGGAAGTCCGGACAGAGCTGATCTGTGCATACAAGCAGGGATTTTCCTGGATCGATGAGATCGTAATTCCTGCAGTAAAGGAAAAGAAACCGGACAAAATCGAGATTTATTTCAAGCCGTTTCTGCCGGAAGGGGAAACAGAATGGCTGGATGAAAACGGGGCGACACCATCCTACCACAATCTTCAGGCGGACAACCCGGACAAATGGTATGATCTGCCGATCCGGTATCTGCAGGAGCTGTATCCGATTGAAGATGTACTTGTAAGAGAACTGGGAGTGGAAAGAGATGCGGTTGTATTTCTTCCATATGAAGGCGCGGAAGATCTTACCTACCTTTGCAAAGTATATCAGGATGAGACGCTCTGCTATGAAAATACATATAAAGCACAGTGTTCGGAACGCCCGTATCTGGATGAATATCCGCAGATGGGCAAGGTACATCCGGCAACCGGATATATCCGCGTGTGGATCAATGAGCAGGAGATGCTTTTCAGGAAGATCCGGACTGATCTGGAGGAAGTATGGGATACGTTCCAGGCAAAAGTCCTTCCGGAGTGTAAGCAGTATATTGAGGAAAAGACCGGCGGAACAGTCACAGCGGAGCAGCAGCCGTTTTTCCAGGAGCTTCTTCTGGATGTGACAGTCAGCGAACCGGATTACCGTGTAGGATGCAGAGAAGACCTGATTTCGTCGCTGGATGCTCTGCATGAGGATATGTATTTTACCGGAAGCGATTATTTTAAGAACTACGGAGTTCAGAATATCGGTGTCATGCTGGACGCGCCGGGACTGATTCTTCCATCTATTCATCAGAAAGAAGGAAGACCGGTATTCAAGGTAACCGTATTTGAAAAAGCGAAAGAAAAGCCGTGTATTGAAAAAGACGGCAAGGCAGTTGTAAGCCAGAGGATGCGTGAGGAAGTTTCCTTCAAAGTAACCGGACTTTCCGCAAAAGACGGAAAACTTTGTGTGGACATCCGGACGGCAGGTGTTTCGGATGAATTCCTGAAAGCCTACGCAGATCTTATGGAGAAGGGTGTGCTGGAAATTACCGAAGGCTGGTATAATATTTCAGCTGTCCGTTTCCTTACAGAAAGCGGCAGCGTGATTGAGGCGGCAGTTCCGGCACAGGAGCCGCCGGTCAAGGATAAATGTATTATGGACATCGATCTCCATGAGAAAGAGCTGATCGGATATGAACAGTGTATGGCGATCATAGAAGAACTGAAACATGTTCCTGGAATCGAGGTATTCAGAACCGCAAGGTCCTACACAGGAAGAGAGCTCTATGCGATCTGGCTGAAACCGGAGCGGGAAGGATATCTTTCCATGACGAAACGTCTGACAAAGTGTCCGTCTGAAATTATCAACGCAAGGCACCATGCAAATGAGGTATCCAGCACGAACGCATCGTTCATTCTGTTAAAGAAGCTGCTGACCGATGAGACATACAGGGATCTTCCGGAGAAGCTGAATCTGATCCTTGTCCCGATGGAAAATGTAGACGGAGCGGCAATTCATTATGAGCTTCAGAAAGAGCATCCGTACTGGAAGTTCCATGTGGCAAGATTCAACGCCCTTGGTAAGGAATTCTTCCACGAACACTTCCATCAGGATACGATACATTCCGAAGCGATGGGACTGAGCAGACTGTATGAACGGTACGCGCCGGATATGATTGTGGACAATCACGGAGTGCCAAGCCATGAATGGGAGCAGCAGTTCTCGGGATATACATCCCCTTCCTACAAAGGATTCTGGCTTCCAAGATCACTTCTTTACGGATATTTCTGGTATGTGACGGATGAGGCGTACAAAGATAACTATCCGGTCAACAAGAAAATGGAAGATGTGATTGCGGACAAGATCGCAGAGGACGAGGAGATGACGGCACTCAACAAAGAGTGGAGCGCTCAGTTTGAGAAATATGCACATGCATGGATGCCGAAGCTTTTCCCGGCCAACTACTATAAAAATATGATTAACTACTGGATTCCATATGCGGCAGATCCGGCACACAAATATCCGTCGATCCGCTTCCCGTGGATTACAACCGTATCATATACAAGTGAAGTAGCTGATGAGACTGCGCAGGGTGAATATCTGAATCTGTGCGCAAGAGCTCATGTGGCACATGATGAGGTGACGATTCAGATGCTGATGGAAGCAGAACTTCTTCATGAATGCAGCATGAGATGTGAAGACGGCAGTATATCTGCACGATATCGGAGACGTCGGCCGATGATCGTATACAAGTAAAAGACTCAAAAGAAAGAAGGAGGAAAATCTATGGAGTATATTAAACTGATTGGTGTCCTGATTGTAGTGCTCGGATTTGCGCTGAAACTGGATTCCATCCTTATTATCTTTTTAGCGGCAGTGACGACCGCTCTTGCAGGAGGTCTTGGAATTGACGGACTTCTTGAAACACTTGGAACAAACTTTGTAGCGAACCGAAGCATGGCAATTTTTATTATGATCCTGCTTGTAACAGGTGTACTGGAGGCGAACGGTCTGCGTGAAGCGGCTGCGGATCTGATGAGAAAAGTAAAAAGCGCTACGGCCGGAAGGCTCGTATGCGCGTATGGTATCCTCAGAGGATTCTTTGGTGCGTTTAACGTAGGATTCGGCGGTGTTGCCGGATTTATCCGTCCGGTACTTCTTCCGATGACAGAAGGTGCCATCGAGAGCCACGGACATGAGCCGAATGAGGAACATATGGAAGATATCAAAGGAATGGCATCCGGTATGGAAAATATTACATGGTTCTTCTTCCAGGTACTCTTCGTTGGAGGTGCCGGCGGTATCCTTGTACAGACGACACTGGCGTCTCTTGGATACGAGGTAGAACTTGTGGAACTGGCAATCGCGGAACTTCCGATTGCGATCATCGCACTTGTTGTGGCAAGTATCTACTACATCACAAAAGACAAGAAACTGATGAAAAAATACTATGGTTCCAGTGCGGCGAAACAGGAGAAGAAGAAATAAAGGGGGTACAGATACATGGATCTTAAGTTTATACAGATAGGTGCCGGCCCTGCCAATGTTCTTGGCGAAGCGGTGTGGATCATCATTGGTCTGATTACAATTTTTGCAGGTATCAAAAATCTGCTCGACAAAGAAAATCCGTCCAGAATCGGTACTGCGGTATTCTGGTGTTCATTTGGTATTGTTTGTGCATTCGGAACATGGCTTCCGGCGAAGGTATCCGGAGCGCTTGTTATCGTAATGTGTATGCCGCCGATTTTCAAACGTGTAAAAGTCGGAAAGACAAATGCCCCGACAAAAGAATACACAAAAGGACAGTACCAGAAGATCGGTATGAAGATCTTCATCCCTGCCCTTACTGTAGCGGTATGTTCTCTCTTATTCGCGTTATTTACAAACATCAGCTCCATGGTAGGTGTTACGGTAGGTGTTATCATCTCCATGATTATTCTGAGAGCCTACTCTTCGGATAATAAACCGAAAGTATTCCTGGAAGGATCTGAACGTTTTCTGTCCATGATGGGACCTCTGTGTATGCTTCCTCAGCTCCTTGGAGCTCTGGGCGGTATCTTCACGGAGGCCGGAGTCGGCGAAGTAATCGCCGGTATCGTAGAAAATGTAGTACCAAAAGGAAATGTCAACCTTGGTATCATCATTTTCGCAATCGGAATGGTGCTCTTCACCATGATCATGGGAAATGCTTTCGCGGCTATCACGGTTATTACCGTTGGTATCGGCGGACCATTCGTACTTGCGTACGGTGCGGATCCGGTTATCATCGGAATGCTTGCTCTGACATGCGGTTACTGTGGTACACTCTGTACACCAATGGCTGCGAACTTCAACATCGTTCCGGTGGCTATTCTGAATATGAAAGACCGCTGGGGTGTTATTAAGAATCAGGTTGTTGTGGCAGCAATCATGCTTGTAGTACAGATCTGCTACATGATTATGTTTAAATAGGTAATATAAGGACGGCACAGGGGGATGCGTGACATTGAGCGGGGAGCCCGTATTATTATTGAAAACTGGGTAAGAATAAAACCCTGGGACAAACTTTTGATTGTGACAAGCAAAGAGTACAGGGCAGAAGCGCAGGAACTCAGAAAGCAGGCAGTCAAAAGGGCCAGATCGGTGAATACACTTCTGGTAGAGAATAAAGGACGGTATGTAGGGGTGTTTTTTGACGAAAATGAAGAAATTTTTGATCCTTACACTGCGATCATCGCGGCAACGGAATATTCGCTTGTGACAACCAAAGCTGCGAAGCGCGCAATCAGCCGTCATAAGAAATTTTTGTCCCTGCCCCTTTCGACAAACAATGGAAAATCCATGCTGGAATTTGATTTCCTCATGATGGATACAAAGAAAAGCCGGCTGATGGCGGAGGTTATTATGAAATACCTCCGTCATTCGTCACGGATTCACGTAACCACTCCTGCGGGTACCGACCTGCAGATGGGGAAAAAGGGCAGAAATCCGGGGTTTTTCAACGGTGTGGTCAAAGACGGCAAAGGATATTCCTCGGCCAGTATCGAGGTTTATGTACCGATTGAGGAGACGAAGACGGAAGGCATCATGATGCTGGACGGATCACTTGGGTACATTGGGAAAGCAGAAGAAGTTACGAGAATAGAATTCCGGGAAGGGCGCATTGTAAAAATCGAAGAGACGCCGACCGGAATCCGGCTGAAAAACTATATGGAAGCTTACAAGGACAGCAGGATCTATATTGGCGGTGAGTTCGGCATCGGCCTGAATTCGTACTCCAGGTGTGTGGGAGACTGCTATATCGAGGACGAGTCAGCCTATGGAACATTCCATATCGGACTCGGCCGGAATCTTGCCCTTGGAGGTGTACAGAATGCCAAAGGGCATTTTGATCTTGTATGCCTGGAACCGGATATCTATGCGGACAACAGGCAGCTGATGCAGGAAGGCAAGATTATCTTGCCGGAACCAAATGTATATTAAGGTATAAGGAGATCAGTACAATGAAAGTATTAGTGACAGGATTCGATCCATTTGGGGGAGAAAAAGTAAATCCGGCATATGAGGCAGTGAAACTGCTTCCGGATACAATCGCAGGAGCTGAAATTATCAAAATTGAAATTCCGACCGTATTCACAAGAAGTGCAGAGGTTGTAGAAGAGGCAATTAAAAAATACGAGCCGGACATGGTACTGGATGTCGGACAGGCAGGCGGACGCTCCTGTATGACAGTAGAAAGGGTTGCGATCAACCTGAAAGAAGCAAGGATCCCGGATAACGACGGAGAACAGCCATTTGACGAACCAATCCGCGAAGACGGCGAGACTGCATACTTTTCCACACTTCCGGTAAAAGCAATGGTGGAAAATATGAGAGCCCATGGAATTCCGGCACACATTTCCTATACAGCAGGAACCTATGTATGCAATTGCATTATGTACAATGTGCTTTATCTTGCAGCGAAAAAATATCCTGGAATCCGCGCCGGATTTGTACATGTACCATTTGAAAGCGGACAGGTTGTGGACAAGGCAAACGGCACACCGTTTATGTCCCTGGAAATGATAGCAAAAGCCCTGGAATACGGCATTGAAGCCGCAGTGACAAACAAAGAAGATGTGCAGAAAGCAATGGGCGAAACACACTAAATAAAAAAGATTTCATTGGGGACGTGTTCCGGTGCGCAGGAACCCGTCCCTTATAAATTGATAAAAAATTAATATTAGAACATATTGTAGACAAATTTTGGTGCGGTGGACAGATTGGCGTACATGAGATACAGGTAGAGTATCATGAGCATTGCATAAAATACAGCCGTCCACCCTGCGAATGCGGCAAATTTATTTTTCTTCAGTTTTCTGATAAAATCTGTAAATGCTTTCATTGATCATCACCCATCCTTTCTTACCTATATGGACTCCGTCTTCGAAGAAGTATTTTGTGTATTCCTGATCGGAGAAATCTGCTATGGAGGCATTGTACTCGGCGGCCACGGAGCGGATTTTCTGGTAGTAGTCTTCCCTTGCTTCTTTTGGGAAGCCGGTATAATCGTACCAGTATCCGTTAACCGGCATCATGACGAGCAGAGGGCGGATTCCAAGATCCTGACAGACATCAAGAAAACATCTGAGATCGTCATATTCCGGCGAGGTGCTGTAACTTCCATTCAGACTCTGGTTTTTCTTTTTTTTCATGAATGGACGGACTTTCCATTTGTAGGAACTGTCGTCCATATAAAACGGATTTCCCTGATTCTGTGCCTCTCCATCTTTAATGGACTGTTTTAACAGGGAAGCAAAATCCGGATCCTGATCCGTTTTTTCTTTGGACGATGCTTTTGGAACATTGTCTTTTACCATCTGCATGACAGCGGTCTGCAGTTCTTTTTCTTTCAGGAACCTCGTGTAGATCCGGTAGTTGACACGGTCGGACATGGAAGCGTCCTGAGTGTAGAGTACACGGTTATAAAGGTCTGCGCGTTCCCGGGCAGCAGGATCGACCCGAAGCAGTTCATGGGAGCGTTTGATCATATAGTCCTTGACATTTTTGCGCAGATGGTTGTTTTTGAGCATTGCGATGTAATGGGACTCTGAAAAACGGGAGGTGAAAGCCTCCGGCTGTACACCTGCCTTCCGGAACCACTGCGGGGAAAGGAAAAGAACCGCTTCCTTTGTCTTTGCATGTTCTCCCAGCGATGCCAGTGTGATGGCATGGCTGAGAGACTGGTAGTAGCCGGCACCGATCAGCATCATATGAAATTTTGTGTCTTTGAAAATCTTTCCCGGATGATAAGGTGTTTTCACGCCGTACTGAAACTCGGAAGAGCCGAATGTCAGAACTGTATTTTCATCCAGGTTTTTTAAAATAGCTTCCCTGGCCGGAAATTTTCCGTCTCCGGACCAGGAGGCGAATGCATTTCCATCGGCATATACCCTGCGCTCTGCCAGAAAATGCAGCCCGGCTGCCGAAGTCAGTGTAAGGGCAGCGGCAAGGAAAAATGCCAGTAACCGTTTCATGATGCACTCCTTGTTTCCAGATAGGTAAGGATCCGGTTTGGTGTGTTAAAGGTACTGCGGTCTACCTCGGACGGGGCGATCAGGATACCGAGTTCGTCCTCAATATCTGCAAGCAGTTCTGCAAATCCAAGCGAATCCATCAGATCGGTTTCAAACAGATCAATGTCCGGGTTGCTTTTTACAATATCATCTTCACAGATTCTTTCCAAAATTTCAAACAGTGTTTCTTTCATAGTATATTCCCTCCAAAATTATGATAATCCGAGCAGCCATACAAACTTGCCCGAAAAGATATAAAAACCAAAAATTACGAGCTGAAGTGTGATCAGCCACGACAGGAAACGGTACCACCGTTTCTGACGGTGATTTTTGTAAAAGGTTGATTTTTTCTTGTACCATTCCGTAGCGGCCAGTAGAACGCCATGATAAAATCCGTACAGGATATAGGATGGCGTCACGCCGTGCCACAGACCCATGACAAGCATGTTGACAAGAAAACCTGCACAGGCTGCATTGAGCCTGTTTTTAAAACGCTTTTTCCGGATCGACTGAATCATAAACCGGGAAAAGAGAAAATCCCGGAACCAGTGGGACAGTGTAATATGCCAGCGGTCCCAGAACTCCTGAATGTCAATACTTTGAAACGGCCGCCGGAAATTGTCCGGAGTCCGGATGCCAAGAAGATAGCTGGTGCCGACTGCCATCAGACTGTACCCGGCAAAGTCGAAAAACAGGTAAAATCCATAGCAGTACGCATAGAAAATCACATAGTACCATGTGCGGGCACCGTCAACCATTCCCATGCCTTTAAAGAACACAGAGGCAAGAATCAGCTTGTAAATCAGTCCAAGCAGAATTTTAAATATGCCTTCTCCGGCAAGCGCCAGGTACTCTCTGCGGGGCCGGATACTGTTCAGGTCCTCCAGAAACCGCCGGCTCCGGTCGATAGGACCTGAACTAAGAGACGGAAAGAACAGCACGAAGGCTGTAAAATCAAAGACAGACATTTCGGTAATCAATCCGTCATAGGTCTCGATAATGATCTGGGCACACCGGAATGTCAAATAGGAAATTCCAAGGAACGCAAAGATGGATTCTCCCCACAGTCCGGCCAGTTTACTGAGAATCAATGGCAGAATACTCAAAAACAGTGCCAGCCTGTACACCCGGACATTCCGGTCTCTGGAAACACGCAAGGCCATGTATCCTTTTACAACAGTCAGTTCGATTATAAAAAACAGAATCAGGTAAGCTGCCTGCTCCGGTTTTGAAAAAAAGGCCAGAGCGGTAAACAAAATGGTTGCGGCAGTAGAGTACCATTTCAGCGGCTGCTCCAGAATACCGAGCAGTAATGCCGGAAGAAGAATGAGAATAAGGACACAGAAAAACTGATAATTGTCAAAAAAACTCATGAAAGCATCCCTCCCAGAGCTTTCCGGTCAGCTTTTCCGTTGGCCGTCATCGGGAGCTGGTCAAGGAAGACCACTTTTTTGGGAATCATGTAATCCGGAAGATATTCTTTCAAATCCTGCCTGATGCGCAGTGATTCTGCAAACTCATCTTCCGGGACATCTTCCTTGACAAGGAAAGCGGTAATACTTTTTGCTTTTCCATCCCGCATATTCGCGACAGCGGCAGCGTTTTTAATACCGGGAAGCTTCAAAAGATTGCTTTCGATATCTCCGAGTTCAATCCGGTATCCATGCAGTTTGATCTGAAGATCAATGCGTCCGCAGTAGTAAAGCATGCCATCCTTTATATAACCCTCATCTCCTGTCCGGTATCCGCGGACTGTATTTCCGCTTTTGGAGACGGTGAAAAAGACAGGTTCTGAGAGGTCCGGCCGCCGGAAATATCCCGGACTGACCGTGTTTCCGAGAATAACAATCTCACCCCTTTCTCCATCGGTCAGACGCGCCCCTTCCGGGGAATGGATTTCAATCCATGTTCCCGGTTTTGGACGCCCGACAGGAAGCGGAATTTCCGTTTCTGTAAGTTCCGGTGTGACCTGAACTTCCGTCACTGCTACCGTGGATTCTGTCGGCCCATATGTATTCATGATGACAGCATCCGGAAATCGTCCGGCCAGCTTTTGTGCGGTCCGGTTTGTCAGCGTTTCTCCGCAGAATAAAAACAGGCTGATCTGCGGAAGCAGTGAACTGTCAAAATTCGGATCCCGAAGACACATATCTGCGAAAGACGGCGTAGAAACCCACACGGAGGCCCGGGATGCGGCCAGTGCCGGAAGAAGGAGACGAAAATCGGACTGCTGCGATTTTGTAAGAGGATACAATGTTCCGCCGCAGGCCAGGCACGTGTACAGATCCATGACTGAAAGATCAAAAGAAAACGGTGCCTGGTTTAAAAAGATGTGTCCTTCTTTATCTTTTTTTGAGGTACCAAGGCCGACAGACCACTCCAGATAATGATTCAGACAGTCAGAAGTGATCTGAACGCCTTTCGGGCTTCCGGTACTCCCGGAAGTGAAAATCATATAAAAAAGATCTTCGCCGGAAACCGGGGACAATTGTAATTGCTCCTCCGGATATTCTTCCTGCATCAGATGTTGAATTTCTTCTTTCCTGATAAAGGAAACGGTACTGGAACTGTCCTCCGGATCTTCGCAGGCCAGTACAAAAGGCGGCTGAATGCTTTCGATGATCTGCATGGTACGGGACCATGGTACAGAAACATCGACCGGACAGTATCCTCTTCCTGATTTTACACATGCAAGAAAGCAGATGAGCATCAGCGGGCTTTTATGTCCGTAGACAGGAATCGGAGTCCTGTCATTTTTACAGAGCCTTTGAAGAGCCGCGGCAAGAAGATCAGAATATTTCCAGAGATCTCCGTAGCGTAAACGTTCTTCACCGGATATCATTGCAGCGCGGTCCGGAAAACGGACGGCTGTCTGATTGATTTCGTATAAAATGTTCATAACTTTTCCCTCCTGTAGTGCTTTACCAGTATCATAAAGAACCGCCCTGAAAAGTCAATATGATTTCGCGAACAGTAAGAAAACATTCAACAAATCTTAATAATCCTCATTTACTTTTCCACTTTTTTTGATATAATTATTCCAATGAATGGAGGAAAACATCATGTTGTCAAATCAGGTACTGCAAAGAACAATATCAGAAATAGAAAATATAGCAGGGGGTTCCTGTTCTGTGTGGGCAATGGACGGACATCGCATTGTACAGGCAGGGACAGAGAGTATGAATGCGGGCGAGAGGATTCAGGCATTTCTCGAAGAGATAAAAAAAGAAGAGATCTTTCAGGGACTCGAAGAGATCCGCACAGGATACGCCCTCTTCCTTGTGTGTGATGAGGAGAAACCTGCTTACATATTAAATATAGAAAACATGAGCGGAGAAAAGGCGGAAATTGTAGGGCGCCTCGGCGTTAAACAGATGGAGGGGCTGATACGTGCCTATAAAGAAAAGATTGACAAGAACCGTTTTCTTCAGAATCTTCTTCTTGATAATATGCTTCTTGTGGATGTTTACAACCAGGCAAAGAAGCTTCATATCGAAAACGATCAGAAGAGAGTGGTCTATCTTGTAGAGGCCAGGGCCAAAGATAATCAGATGCTTCTTGAAACGATGAAAGGAATGTACGCGTCCGGCATGAAAGATTTTGTAACTGCGGTGGATGAGGGAAGTGTGATTCTTGTCAAGGCGCTGGAAGAGACAGATGGATACCGGGAAGTGTTTGAAAGCGCCAAGAGCATCGCGGATACGGTACCTGCTGAGGCAATGGTTAATATCCGGGTGTCTTACGGTACGATGATCCACGAGTTGAAGGATGTATCAAAATCCTACAAAGAGGCCGGCATGGCACTGGATGTGGGGCGGATTTTCTATCCGGACAGGAATATTCTTGCTTATAACGAACTGGGAATAGGACGGCTGATCCATCAGCTTCCGCTCTCTCTGTGCGAGATGTTTTTGAAAGAGGTTTTCGGGGACAGGGATGTATCCGAGTTTGAGGAAGAAACACTTTCCACGGTTTACAAATTCTTCGAAAACAATCTGAATATCTCCGAGACGGCCAGACAGCTCTATATCCACAGAAATACGCTTGTGTACCGGCTGGAAAAGATTCAGAAGCTGACAGGTCTGGATGTGCGAGTGTTTGAGGACGCTCTGACATTTAAAATCGCGATGATGGTATCAGAGCATATGAAATTTATGAATCAATAAAGTTTATAAACAGGGAAAACACAGAGACAGGTATTACAGCTTGTCTCTGTTATTTTAATGTGCTAAAATGAGAAAAGTACAAAATGAAGGAGGTACTTGCCTGTATGATAAAGTTATTTAAAAATGGAGTCTACTTACTGAATGGTAAAGATATCATAGAAGACGGACCGGAAGCTGCCGAGGCGCTGAAAGCAAAGACGGGACGTGTGGTTACAAAAGAAGAGGCGGCGGCGCAGACGATCGCCTATGAAATTCTGAAAGCCCACAATGTTTCAGGAAATATGAAAAATCTGAATATCAAGTTTGACAAACTGACGTCACATGACATTACGTTTGTCGGAATCATCCAGACAGCAAGAGCGTCCGGACTTGAGCGGTTCCCGATTCCGTACGTGCTTACCAACTGCCACAACAGCCTCTGTGCTGTAGGCGGCACGATCAATGAGGATGACCATATGTTTGGACTGACCTGTGCAAAAAAATACGGCGGCGTCTATGTACCGCCTCATCAGGCTGTCATCCACCAGTATGCGAGAGAAATGCTTGCCGGAGGCGGTCAGATGATCCTGGGATCTGACAGTCATACCCGATACGGCGCTCTTGGAACAATGGCAGTAGGGGAAGGCGGACCGGAGCTTGTAAAGCAGCTTCTCAGCAAGACATATGATATCCGGATGCCGGAAGTGATTGCAGTTTATCTGGACGGAGAGCCGGTTAAAGGAGTCGGCCCGCAGGATGTTGCTCTGGCGATTATCAAAGCGGTGTTCCAGAACGGTTATGTGAATAATAAAGTGATGGAGTTTGTGGGACCTGGCGTTGAAAAGCTGAGTGCAGATTTCCGTATCGGCATTGATGTTATGACGACAGAGACGACCTGCCTCTCTTCGATCTGGAAGACGGATGACACCATCCGGGAGTTCTATGAGATCCACGGAAGAAGCGGAGACTATAAAGAGCTGAATCCTGGAGAAGCCGCTTACTATGACGGAATGGTCTATGTAGACCTTGGAAGCATCCGCCCGATGATCGCAATGCCGTTTCATCCGAGCAACGCCTACACGATCGAAGAAGTTAATGCAAACTTAAAGGATATTCTTCATGATGTGGAAGAAAAAGCAAAGGTAAGCCTTGACAATGCGGTGGAATATTCACTGCAGGATAAAATACGAAACGGAAAACTCTACGTGGAGCAGGGAATCATTGCAGGATGTGCCGGAGGCGGATTTGAGAATATCTGTGCCGCGGCGGACATTATCCGCGGGAAGAACATCGGCTCCGATGCCTTTACATTCAGTGTGTATCCGGCAAGTACTCCGATTTACATGGAACTGGTGAAAAACGGTGCTGTCGCAGATCTCCTTGCGGCAGGAACGGTTGTTAAGACAGCATTCTGCGGACCTTGCTTTGGCGCGGGGGATACTCCGGCAAATAATGCGTTCAGTATCCGTCATACGACAAGAAACTTCCCGAACAGAGAAGGATCCAAGCTTCAGAACGGTCAGATTTCCTCTGTGGCGCTGATGGATGCAAGATCCATTGCAGCAACAGCCGCCAATAAAGGATATCTGACACCGGCGACCGATCTCGATGTGGAATATAAAAATCCGACCTATCATTTTGATGCCTCCATTTATGCGAACCGTGTCTTTGACAGCCACGGAAAAGCAGATCCGGACGCAGCGATCCAGTTTGGTCCAAACATCAAGGACTGGCCGCAGATGCCGGCGCTTCCGGAAAACTTATTGTTAAAGGTTGTTTCAGAGATCCATGATCCGGTAACGACGACAGATGAGCTGATTCCGTCAGGAGAGACTTCCTCTTACCGGTCCAATCCGCTTGGACTTGCGGAGTTTGCGCTTTCCAGAAAGGATCCGGCATATGTCGGGCGTGCAAAAGAGGTGCAGAAGGCCCAGAAAGCAATCGAGGCACACACTTGTCCGCTGGAAGTACTGGAAGAACTCAAACCTGTGATGGCGAAAGTGAGAGAACAGTTCCAGAATGTGGGAGAAGGAAACCTTGGTATCGGAAGCACGATCTTTGCAGTGAAGCCGGGAGACGGATCTGCAAGAGAACAGGCGGCATCATGCCAGAAGGTGCTTGGAGGATGGGCGAACATCGCAAGCGAATATGCGACGAAGCGTTACCGCTCCAACCTGATCAACTGGGGAATGCTTCCATTTATTACAAAGGAAGACCACAAAGCCCTTCCGTTTAAAAACGGCGACTATATCTTTGTTCCGGAAATCCGCAAAGTGATTGAAGGCAAAGCAGAAGAAGTGAAAGCCTATGTTGTGGATGGCGGCCTGAAAGAGATCACGCTTCATCTTGGCGCGCTGACAGATACAGAACGGGAAATCATTATGAAAGGATGTCTCATCAATTATTATAGAGGCTGGTAAGCAGCAGAAAACCCCGTCCGGGAGCCGGACGGGGTTCATTTTTACTTTATTCTTCTCCGTTGAAGCAGTACGTACAGAGCTTGCAGGAGTCGATTCCGATGGATTCGATCAGGTCATCCAGACGGTGGTAACGAAGAGAGGTGAAATTCTGCTGACGGCAGATTTCATCCAGCATCTTCTGGTACCGGTCACTGTTCGGGTCTGCGTATTCAGCCAGGATTTCCGGGGAAGCATCTCCTTCCCAGTCGCGGATAATCCGGCGTGTAATCAGATCCAGTTCGGATTTGGATCTTGAGAAGTTCAGATACTTACATCCATATAACAACGGAGGACATGCAGGGCGTACATGCACTTCCTTGGCACCGCTCTGATAAAGGAATTCAGTAGTCTCACGCAGCTGTGTTCCACGGACAATGGAATCATCGATCAGAAGCAGCTTTCTGTCTTCGATTAAAGCCTGCACCGGAATCAATTTCATGCGGGCGATCAGATTTCTCTGACTCTGAGTGGTCGGCATGAAAGAACGCGGCCAGGTAGGTGTATATTTAATGAACGGGCGGGCATATGGGATACCGGATTCATTTGCGTAACCGATGGCATGTGCCACTCCGGAATCCGGGACGCCTGCAACGATGTCAGGAGTAACGGTTCCGGCATCTCTTTTTGCAAGAAGGCTTCCGCATTTGTAGCGCATCTCCTCTACATTGACTCCCTCATAGGAAGAAGTAGGGTATCCATAATAAACCCAGAGGAAGGAACAGATCTTCATTTTTTCAAAAGGCTGTCCGACTGTTTCCACGCTTTCAGGTGTTACATAGACGATCTCACCAGGTCCCAGTTCCTTATAATCGGTATATCCGAGATTGATATATGCGAAACTCTCAAAAGAAACACAGTATGCATCATCTTTCTTTCCGACGACAACCGGAGTGCGTCCGTAACGGTCACGTGCCGCATAGATACCTTCCGGAGTCATGACAAGCAGAGTCATGGAACCGTCCACGATCGACTGTACATAACGGATTCCTTCTACAATCGAATCCTTTTTGCAGATCAGGGAAGCAACCAGTTCTGTGGCATTAATCTGCCCGGTGCTCATCTCCTGAAAATGAGAATGTCCATCATTATAAATCATGTTCAAAAGTGAATCAAGATTATTGATCTTGCCGACTGTAGTGATAGCAAAGCTGCCAAGATGTGACTGGATCAGCAGAGGCTGCGGTTCGAAGTCGGAAATACAGCCAATACCCAGATTTCCCTTCAGCTCCTCCAGATCTTTGTCAAATTTGGTACGAAACGGGGAATTTTCAATATTATGGATTGCGCGGCTGAATCCATTCTCTCCGTGAGTTGCCATACCGCCTCTTCGTGTTCCGAGGTGAGAATGATAATCTACCCCGTAAAATAAATCAAGTACACATTCATTTTTTGAAGCTACGCCAAAAAATCCGCCCATAGTGTGTATTTCTCCTTTCCCATTCTAAAACAATCTTACATTGACAATACTAATTTAGTTTAGCACGGATGGACCGGTAAATGAAGAGGAAATTAAAAATAGATAAATGAATGAAAAATATAAATAAATCAGACAATAAGTACAATTAGAATAAAAGAATGAAATAAAATAAAAAATATAAAAGAAAAGTATTGACAAAATGGAGGCGGGATGCTATAGTGTAATCAATCCAAAAGAAAAGAAACCTGACGAGAAAGGGATTCTTGAAAACTGGAAGTTGTTTCACTTTCAGAATTGGAAATTTAGAAAAGGAGGGCTTTTACCATTGGACAATACGGAATTCAAAACTCAATATGTTAGTGGTGTTACAGATGAAGGTTCCCATGATGAAAGCCTTTATCAATAAATCAATCCAGTAAATAGTTGAGTATACAAAGTATATCGGAGTTGTTAGAAACTGGAATTTGTGATTGAAAGATCTGTAAGACATATTGAGGATGATACCACATCAGTCAATAGTTCAAAGAGTTAGAAGATGTGTAAAGAAACATCGCATAACCATCAGAAATTTTATTAACCATTTATTTTATATTTAATATGAGTTGATGAATGAAGACGTAGTATGCGGATAGTAACAGGGGAGGAAGCCAAGGAGCAGAACCCATAAGAAGATTGAAATAAGAAAGAGAGTTTCTCTAAATTATATGAATCTGATATATTGGCAGAAGATCCGAAAAGTCAACAAAATTAAATACATTATAAAAGGAAGTAAAAGATCTGAGATCAAAGATTACATTAGCGGAAAATTAATCAGAGACTTTGAGTTATATATCGAATATAAAATAAAAAAGGCTTTTGGGAACCGGTAGATCAAAAGAAAGATTCCTCCGGTAAGAGAATATAGAATATGAAAAAATTGAATAGTTAGAGTAGCCATTATAAGAAAAAACGTTATAATGGCTACTTTTTTGCGTAATAGTTTTGTAATAATTAAGAAAAAAACACTCCCATTTTTTTGACATTGACAGGTTGGTATGATACACTAAGAAAATGAAAAGATATATCATTCTTGCGTATAGAAGGCTGGTAAGGAATCGCTGCAAAAGCAAGTAATTAATGAGGTGAATGACATTGGATAAATACGAGTATCGTGAAAAAACGGAACAAATGATGAAGTACGTCCAGACAAGATCCTACGACAAGGCAAAGGAGATCGCAGATACGATCGACTGGAAGCGAGTAAAAAATGCGTCAATGCTTTGTACTGTAAGTGAAATTTACGAATATACCGGGGAGTATCAGAAGAGCAGAGAGATCCTTTTTATTGCATATGACAGAAGTCCGGGGAGCAGGAAGATTGTATACCGCCTGGGGACTCTGGCGCTTCGGCTGGGGGAGATGGAGGAAGCGCTGGACTGCTATGACGAATTTGTGAGTATGGCTCCGAAGGATCCGAACCAGTACATATTAAAGTATAAGATTTTAAAGGCGCAGAACGCCCCGATTAAGGAACAGATTCATGTGCTGGAAGAATTTAAAAAAGCGGAATATATTGAAAAATGGGCATATGAGCTTGCAGAGCTTTACGATCAGGCGGGAATGACAACCGAGTGCCTCGAAGAGTGTGACGATCTGATTCTGTGGTTCAGTGACGGAGCTTTTGTACAAAAGGCGATGGAGCTGAAAATGAAATATAAACCTCTGACGCCGCAGCAACAAAAGAAATATCGAAAAGCGGGGAATGAGGAAGAATCCGGAAACCTGACTGCCGCTGTGGAAGAAGCACAGACAAGGAAGCCGGAAAAAGAGGAGCAGGTAAAGGTTGAGGAGATTCCGGCGGAAAATCAGAAAGAGGTTCAGGGAGAACCGGAAAAGACAGTAGATTTTGAGCAGGTGATTTCGATGCTTCAGGACCAGGGGAAAAGAGAAACACTGATTCTGAAAGCAGATTCTTCAAAAGCGCTGACAGGAGCCTTTCTGCTTGGAATGGCTGTCGGAGGAAATAAGACGATAACAGAAGTGAAGCAGATGTTCGAAAAAGGAGAGGGAGACGTGTACGAAACAGGCCAGATGAAAATAGAAGAGATCCTTCGTCAATGGGAAGAAAGACAAAGGAAAAATGCAGCCGTGATTGAAGAAAAACGGCGCGAAGCAGAGGCAAAAGCAGAGGAAGAAAAAGCAAAGCAGGAAACAGTTTCCAAGGACACAGCGACGATACTTTCAGAAGATATTCAAAGACTTCTCAGCGAGATGGAAGCGGAAGAAAAAGAAAGAGAAGAGGCTGTCGGCGGCACGACAGAGTCTCTTGCAAGACTTTCCGAGTCGATGAAAGATCAGACAGAAGAAGAGACAGAAACTGAAACAGAACCGGATGAATCTGTCGAAGAAGAAAGTCCTGAGGACGAGTACGCCGAAGAAGAGTACGACGAGGACGAGTACGCCAAAGAAGAGTACGACGAAGACGAGTACGCTGAGGAGGAGTACGACGAAGACGAGTACGCTGAGGAGGAGTATGACGAGGACGAGTACGCCGAAGAAGAGTACGACGAGGACGAGTACGCCGAAGAAGAGTATGACGAGGACGAGTACGCTGAAGAGGAGTACGACGAGGACGAGTACGCTGAAGAGGAGTCCATGGAAGAGGAGTATGAGGACGAAGAATCCGATTTTGAAGAGGATGATTCTGACTATGAAGAAGAGGTAGAAGAGTCAGATCAGGAAGAAGAGGAAGAGGAAGCGGCGGAACAGGAGCCGGAAAAAGAAGAGGTTCTGGAAATCGAGGAACCGGATGAAGACGAAGACTCCAGATCTTCCGGCGGATCTTCCTTTGATACAGGATTTATTGTTCAGGGAAGATATGACTTGAGCGCAACAAGTGAAATCGGTCTGAAGCTTGGTTTGACAGAGGAGCAGAAAAAACTGTTCTCCTATTTTGTACCGATCCGTGGAATGAGTGAGCAGCTTGTCGATGTTCTCGAGCAGGACAGAAACTGCAGAAAGCGGTATGGAACTTCCAGAACAGGAAATATTCTTGTAATCGGACACAAAGGATCCGGTAAGACTGTACTTGCGGTTGATATTGTAAAAGCGATTCAGAAGCAGCGCAGGATGAAGCAGGGCAAGGTTGCGATTATCACCGGAGACGCACTGAATAAGAAGAACCTGATCAGTATTATCCAGAAGCTCAGCGGTGGTGCGCTGATTATTGAAAAAGCAAGTAAAATGAATGATAAAACCATTGATGAATTGACAGGATTAATGGAAGAGCAGACCGGAGAGATGCTGTTTATTCTGGAAGATGAGAGACGTCCGATGGAGAAAATGCTTTCTGAGTATCCGGACTTCCGCAGAAAATTTACTTCCCGTGTGGAACTTCCGATCTTTATCAATGATGAGCTTGTTACGTTCGGCCAGACATATGCAAAAGAAAACGGATACCGGATTGATGAAATGGGAATTCTTGCTCTTTACAGCCGTATCGATGTACTTCAGAAAGAAGATCACTTTGTGACAGTAGCTGAAGTGAAGGAGATCATGGATGACGCGATTGCCCATTCCCAGAAAGCGAATGTAAAACATCTGATGAAGAGGGTATTTGGAAAGAGCACAGATGAAACTGACAGAATTATTCTGAAAGAGGATGATTTCAAACATTAAAGATAATCGACAATAATTGTATAAAATGACGAAAAGAGTTTTGATAAAGTGAAAAACTTTGTTAAAACTCTTTCTTTTTATCCATCCCTAAAGTATAATAAACTTAGATTTTTTGTGAGAAGGTGGATAGTATGGCGAGAACAAAAAAGAAAAAACCATATGAGATAGGAGAACTGGATCAGTACTTATTTGGGCAAGGAACTCATTATGATTTATATAAAAAAATGGGATCCCATCTTGTTACGGATGGACGCAGAAAAGGTGCGTATTTTGCAGTCTGGGCGCCGAATGCGAAGGCAGTTTCGGTTGTAGGTGATTTTAACAACTGGGACAAGGATAAAAATCCGATGGTAAGAGAAGAGCCGCTTGGGATCTATACCTGCTTTATTCAGGGGATCGAAGAGGATATGATCTATAAGTACTGTATTGAGACGAAGACCGGAGACTTCCTCTACAAGGCTGATCCGTTCGCGAATTATGCGGAAGTAAGGCCTGGAACCGCTTCGAAAGTGCATGACATATCAAATCTGAAATGGAGCGACAGTGCGTGGATGGAAAAGAGGACTACCTGGAACATGGATGAGAGTCCGATGTCTATCTATGAAGCGCACATTGGTTCCTGGAAACAGCATCCGGGAGAAGAAGAGGAGCGCTTTTACAACTACCGTGAGTTTGCAGTGGAAGCTGCGAAATATATGAAAGATATGGGATATACCCACATTGAATTGATGGGAATCGCAGAGCACCCGTATGACGGTTCCTGGGGATACCAGGTAACAGGATATTTTGCGCCGACTTCCAGATATGGAACCCCGGAAGATTTTGCGTATATGATCAACTACTTCCACAAAAATAAAATCGGGGTTATTCTGGACTGGGTACCGGCTCATTTTCCAAGAGACGCGCACGGACTTGCGGATTTTGACGGTACAGCGGTTTATGAATATGCGGATCCAAGAAAAGGTGAGCACCCTGACTGGGGTACGAAGATTTTTGACTACGGCAAGTCTGAGGTAAAAAATTTCCTGATCAGCAATGCGTTGTTCTGGATGGAACATTTCCATGTGGACGGGCTTCGTGTCGACGCAGTTGCATCGATGCTGTACCTGGATTATGGAAAGCAGGACGGTCAGTGGGTTGCCAACAAATATGGAGGTAATCAGAATCTGGAGGCGATCGAGTTTTTCAAGCATTTAAATTCGGTTGTTCTTGGACGAAATCCGGGAGCGGTCATGATTGCGGAAGAGTCTACCGCATGGCCTAAAGTGACAGGAAAACCGGAAGACGATGGACTGGGATTCAGCCTGAAATGGAACATGGGCTGGATGCACGATTTTCTGGAATATATGAAGCTGGATCCTTATTTCCGGAAAGAGCACCACAATCAGATGACATTTGCGATGACCTATGCTTACAGTGAGAAATATGTTCTTGTACTTTCACATGATGAGGTCGTCCATTTGAAGTGTTCGATGCTCAATAAGATGCCGGGACTCGGATTTGATAAATATGCGAATCTGAAAGTCGGATACGCATTTATGATGGGGCATCCGGGGAAGAAGCTTCTGTTTATGGGACAGGATTTCGCGCAGCTTAGAGAGTGGAGTGAGGAAAGAGAGCTTGACTGGTATCTGCTGGAAGAGCCGGAGCATCAGTATCTGCAGGCGTTTACAAGAGATCTTCTGAAGCTTTACAAAAAGAACAAAGCCATGTATGAGCAGGACACTGTCGGATATGGTTTTGAGTGGGTAAATGCGAACGACGGATACAGAAGTATTTTCAGCTTTATCCGTCATTCCAGAAATAATAAAAAGAATCTGCTTTTTGTCTGCAACTTCACGCCGATGGAATGGGCGGACTACCGCGTAGGTGTGCCGCGCAGAAAGCAGTACAAGCTGATATTAAACAGTGATGAAAAACAGTATGGAGGAAAGGGCGAGGAACGGCCGCTTGTTTATAAGGCTGTGAAGCAGGAGTGCGATGGAAGACCGTATTCCTTTGCATATAAACTTCCACCATACGGTGTGGCAGTATTTGAGTTCTGATTACTGCAGTTGACAGGAAAAATGATCAGGCCCGTCTGGAAGGTGCATGAAGGCTTTGCAGGCGAGCCTGATTTTGTGTGGTTTAAAAATGGAGGGTCGATATGGAAAATTACCAGATTACACAGTGGTGCCACCGGTTTATCGAAGAACAGGTTAAGGATGGGGACTACTGTATTGATACCACCTGTGGAAATGGACATGATACGTTGCTTTTATGCAGGCTGGCAGGCAGTGATGGACTGACAGCGGGATTTGACATCCAGGAACAGGCGGTAGAGAAGACAAAAAAACGGCTGAGGGAGGCCGGCGTGGAAGAAAAGGCCAGAATTTTCTGCTGCGGACATGAAAAGATGAGAGAACAGCTGGCAGAGGACCCGGACTGCCGAAAAATGCTGGAGAAGACGCAGGACGGTTATGGAAGTGTCTCCTGTGTTGTGTTTAACTTTGGCTATCTTCCGGGAGGGGCACATGATCTTGCCACAAAAGCGCAGACAAGTCTGGAGGCAGTTGAACAGAGTCTGGAGCTTCTGAAAAAGGGAGGAATTATCAGTCTTTGTATCTACAGCGGGAAAGACAGTGGATTTGAGGAGAAGGAAGCTTTGATGGAATATCTGAAAGGTCTTGACAGCAAAAAATATCTGGTTATAATGAGCTCATATTACAATCGTCCGAATCATCCACCGGTTCCGGGACTGATTATCCGGCTTTGATGTAGCAGAATGTGGATGATATCATATACTAACTGACAGGAGGGATGAAGATATGCAGCTTGCAGCAGGACTGTTGTTACCGTTTATAGGGACCACGCTTGGTTCGGCGTGTGTTTTTTTTATGAAAGGCCAGATGAAACCGCTTATTCAGAAGATGCTTCTTGGATTTGCGTCCGGAGTGATGGTGGCGGCATCGGTATGGTCACTGTTGATTCCATCGATGGAAATGTCGGAAAACATGGGAAAATACGCGTTTATTCCGGCGGCAGCCGGATTTCTGCTTGGGATTTTCTTTCTGCTTATGATGGATCAGGCGGTACCGCACCTTCACATGGGGGCGGAGAAGTCAGAGGGACCGAAATGTTCTTTAAAAAAAACAACCATGCTTGTCCTTGCCGTCACACTTCATAATATTCCGGAAGGAATGGCGGTCGGCGTGGTTTTCGCGGGGATGCTCTCGCGGAACACAGAAATTACAATGGCAGGTGCGTTTGCGCTGTCGATCGGCATTGCGATCCAGAACTTCCCGGAGGGAGCAATTATTTCCATGCCGTTAAAAAGTGAAGGAACGGGAAAGGGAAAGGCATTTTTGTACGGGATGCTTTCCGGGGCAGTGGAACCGGTGGCGGCCGGAATTACCATTCTGCTTGCGGGATTTATTACACCGGTGCTTCCGTATCTGCTGTCTTTTGCGGCCGGAGCAATGCTTTATGTTGTGGTGGAAGAATTGATCCCGGAGGCAAGCGAAGGGGAACACAGTAATATCGGAACGATCGGATTTGCAGCCGGCTTTGTGCTGATGATGATCCTGGACGTTGCGCTGGGATAATGAAAGTCCAGATGAGATCAGGAGAGAGGAGAGAATAGGATGAGACTTCGGAATATACCGGGGGCAAGAGACGTGATTGCCGGACATGAAGCGGTGATAAAGAATGAGAAGGAACAGAAAGGACACTGGGAAGAGGTCTTTGGAAATGACCATCCGGTACGTGTGGAGATCGGTATGGGGAAAGGCAGGTTCCTGATGACGATGGCGCTGGAACATCCGGAAATAAATTATATTGGAATCGAGCGATACTCCAGTGTGCTTCTGCGGGCGCTGGAGCGGATGGATGCCATGGAGGAACCGCCTTCTAACATCCGGTTTGTATGTATGGATGCGGCTGAAATAGAAGAAGTATTTGAACCGGGGGAAGTGGACCGGATCTATCTGAATTTTTCGGATCCGTGGCCAAAGGCACGTCATGCAAGGAGAAGACTGACGTCAGCCGCGTACTGGGAGAGATATGATCATATTCTGAAGCAGGACGGGGTTGTGGAGTTTAAAACGGACAATAAAGAACTGTTTGAATTTTCTCTTGAGCAGGTTCAGGAGGCCGGCTGGGAACTGAAGGCACATACTTTCGACCTGCACCATAACGAAGACCTGAACCGGGGGAATATTATGACGGAATATGAGGCAAAGTTTTCCGCCAAAGGAAATCCGATCTGCAAGCTGATTGCAGAAAGAAAAAGATAGGGGGAACGCGTAACAGAATCCTTCATCCGGCATATGATGATAGAAAAAGCAGGCAGGTGGAAAATGGGAAAAAGATGCGGAAGAAAGGTCTGCCATACGTGCAGAAGATTCTGCTACGATAATATCTGGCTGAATAAAAAGATCCGGATTCTTCAAAAATCCTGTGCAGAACTATACAGGGTATTTAATCCTGGCTGCAGGTCAGGGCGGTGTGACAAATGCAGGAGTTGACAGAGCAGAATTTCCGGAAGGAAGTACTGGAGGAGAAAAAGCCTGTACTGGTAGAGTTTTATGCAGTCTGGTGCGGGAAGTGTTCGATGATGGAAGACATATTCGGAATGGTTGCGGAAGAATTTGACGGGAAAATCAAGGCGGGGAGAGTGGAAACGGAGAGCAATCCGCTTCTTGCCGCAAGATACCGTATCCGGGCAATTCCGGCATTTCTTTTGTTTTCGGACGGGGAAGAAGTTCTGCGGATGACAGGGATGATGGAGCCTGAGGAGATGGCCGGAAGATTGAACGCTGCTGAAAATATGTTGAACAGCCGGAAGAGAAAGAGATAACCGTATCACCCGGGCGCCCTGAATTTCAGGCGTTTCACAAAAAATAAAAAAATTTTTAAATTTTGCTTGCATTTTCCTGAATAATGTAATATAATTTTTCTTGCGTTAAACAAATGGAAAATGCAAAATGTGCCATTAGCTCAGTTGGTAGAGCACCTGACTCTTAATCAGGGTGTCCAGGGTTCGAGCCCCTGATGGCGCACTTTAAATCACTGTTTTTGGAGAGGGAGATCTCTGGGGGCGGTGATTTTTTTTGTGCCAAAAGGGCGAAAGTTTGATTTGGAATAGATAGATTAGTGATGGAAAGGGAGCACGTATGAGGCAGGATGTACAAAAGATAATTCTTCAGATCAGAAGAAGGTGGAAAAAGAGAAAAACAAAAGTAATAAGCATTTTGCTTGCGATCATCTGGCTGGCTGTCATGGTTGTGCTTTTGACAAACTGGAGAATGTTTGGCAGGACGGCAAATGGAGATTCGATAAAAAGAATCGTGCAGTGGGTACTTCTCTGGCTGTTTGGTGTTGCGGGAGCAATTCTATGGCAGTTTTACTGCCTCTTCCTCAGAAAAAAGAGGAAAATCAAACGGCTCGGGGTTGGAAGCATCGTGGTACTGGCGATTGCAATGGGGACAGGAATGTTCTGGATCATGGAGTGGATTTATAATCCGCAGATGTTTACGATTCCGTACCAGTTTGTATCTCTCAGTATCTGTGTTTCAGCCGTTGTGTTCCTGATTTTTCTGCTGTTGTGCAATTCTCTTCGTCTTGCAGTGCTTTTGTGCAGTGCCATGTATTTTATTTGGACGATTGCCAGCTATTTTGTTTACGAATTCCGGGGCCTTCCGCTGCAGATTGTGGATTTTCTGGATCTCGGGACGGCGACAACGGTAGCGGGTGATTATGAATATTCCATGACACTGCATATGCTGATTGTGGGTGTGATTATAGTCAGCATTGTTACTTCTTTATATACGGGGAACAAATACAAACTTGTAAAAGGAAAGAAGGCCAAAGTTCTGATCCGTGTGGCGGGTATATTCCTGCTTGTCGGAGGAATTCGCTATCTTGGATGGTCCGATCAGCCGGAAAGCTGGAATGTGGTTCTGAATGGGAACCGGCCGGGAGACAGTTTTTATAATTATGGAATGCAGATGTGTGTGATCCGCGGTGCCAGAGATTCGATTGTAAAGGAACCGGAAGGATACTCGGTTGAAGAGCTGCAGCAGGTATCGGACGAGATTGAATCAGGAAATGCGGGAAGCAGCAAAAAGCCGAATATCATTGCTGTCATGGATGAAACATTTTCTGATCTGACCTGGATCAGAGATTTCCCGGTATCAGAAGAAATTATTCCATTTTATAACAGTCTGACAGAAAATACAATTAAAGGGAAGCTGCTGGTTCCGGTGCTGGGCAGAGGAACAGGAAAGACGGAGTTTGAATTCCTGACCGGAACGTCGATGCGGATGTTCAACTCGACGCCTTATGTAGTACTCGGGAAAAAACTGGATGCCTCAATGGTGGAGCCGCTCGAAAGTCAGGGATACAAAACAGCCGCGATACATCCGTTTATTCCGACAAATTATAATCGGGAAGTTGCGTATGAAGCGATGGGATTTGACCGGTTCCTGAGCTTTGATGATTTTCAGGGAGAAAGAATGGTACGGGATTTTATCTCGGACGAGGCATGTTTTGACCGGATTGAGGAAATGATAAAGGACGAGGAAGATCCACTGTTTACATTCTGCGTCACGATGCAGAATCATTCCCCGTATACAAAAGAATATGAAAATTCGATTGAACTGCTGGAGTATACCGATTCACAGGTGGAACAGTATATGTCACTGATTCATGAATCCGACCGGGCACTGCAGAAACTGATCGAAGATCTGGAAAAGTCCGATGAGCCGACGGTAGTTGTGTTTTTTGGAGATCATCTTCCGACATTGTCCGAAGATTTTTACGAGTATGTATTTGGAAAGACAGATGAGGAAATGACGTTTGAAGAAAACCAGAATTATTATCTGACCCCGTTTTTGATCTGGGCAAATTATGATATTGAGGAGCAGCAGGATGTTGTCACAAGCAGTAATTATCTCGGAGCTATGACACTGGAGACGGCGGGGGTAGAGCTTACAAAATATCAGCAGTATCTTCTTGACTTAAGAGAAAAGGTGCCGGCTTTCAGCGGAACAGCCTACTATGGACATGACGGCAGATTTCACGAGTACGGATCCGGAGGCCGGGAGGAGGAGTATATGCCGCTTGATGACTGTATTAATTACAACAAGATTTTTGGAGAAGAGAGTCGGCTGGACGAGTTCTTTTTCCTGAAAAACGATGAATAAGGCACAGGTTTTGTATTTTTTCCTATACAATCGCTAGGATTTGCCGAAAAGCAGGAATTGTTCCTGAAATAGTACATGAAACGCATTGACACAGATTTCACGAATCAGCTATAATAGCCACATGAAACAGAAACAGTTGTTTCGAAACAGTATAGGGTTTATATTTGAAGGAGGATTATCAACATGAGAAAAGAATGGGAATCTTTTCGCGGAGGCATCTGGGAAAAAGAAATCAATGTAAGAGATTTCATCCAGAAAAACTACACACCGTATTTAGGTGATGACAGCTTTCTTGCAGGACCGACAGAGGATACAAAGGCACTGTGGGAGCAGGTTATGGATCTGTCCGCGCAGGAGCGCGAAAAAGGCGGAGTCCTTGATATGGACACGAAAATTATTTCTACCATTACGTCCCATGGACCGGGATATCTTGACAAAAGCAAGGAAAAGATCGTAGGCTTCCAGACAGACAAGCCGTTCAAGCGTTCCCTGCAGCCATATGGCGGTATCCGCATGGCAATCAAGGCATGCGAAGAAAATGGATACCATGTGGACCCGGCAATCGTTGAATTCTTCACTAAACATAGAAAGACACACAATGACGGAGTATTTGATGCTTATACACCGGAGATGAGAGCGTGCCGTTCCAGCCACATCATCACAGGACTTCCGGATGCATACGGACGCGGACGTATCATCGGCGACTACAGAAGAGTTGCTCTTTACGGTGTGGACAGACTGATCGAGGACAAGCAGCATCAGAAAGATACGACAAGAACAATCATGTACTCTGATGTTACAAGAGAAAGAGAAGAGCTCTCCGAACAGATTAAAGCATTAAAAGAGTTAAAAGAACTGGGACAGATCTACGGATTTGACATTTCCAGACCGGCTGAAAATGTACAGGAAGCGATCCAGTGGCTGTATTTCGGATACCTTGCTGCAATCAAGGAGCAGAACGGTGCGGCAATGTCCCTTGGACGTACTTCCACATTCCTCGATATCTATGCTGAGCGTGACCTTGCAAACGGCACATTCACAGAGGAGCAGATTCAGGAATTCATCGACCACTTCATTATGAAGCTGCGTCTTGTAAAATTTGCGAGAACACCGGAATACAATGCACTGTTCTCCGGAGACCCGACATGGGTAACAGAGTCGATCGGAGGTATGGGAATCGACGGACGTCCGATGGTTACAAAGATGTCCTACCGTTACCTTCATACACTGGAGAACCTTGGAACAGCACCGGAACCGAACCTGACCGTACTGTGGTCCACAAGACTTCCGGAAAACTTCAAGCGTTTCTGTGCGAAGACATCCATCGAGTCTTCTTCCATCCAGTATGAGAACGATGACCTGATGAGAGTGACACATGGTGATGACTACGCAATCGCATGCTGCGTATCCTCTATGCGCGTAGGTAAGGAAATGCAGTTCTTCGGAGCCCGCGCAAACCTTGCAAAATGTCTGCTTTACGCAATCAACGGTGGTGTGGACGAAATTTCCAAGAAACAGGTGGGACCGAAGTACCGTCCGATCACATCCGAATATCTGGATTACGATGAAGTAAAGAGTAAATTCAGTGACATGATGAAATGGCTTGCACAGGTATATGTCAATGCACTGAACATCATCCACTACATGCATGACAAATACTGCTACGAAAGAATTCAGATGGCTCTTCATGACAAGAAGGTAACACGCTGGTTCGCGACAGGTATTGCAGGACTTTCTGTTGTAGCTGACTCCCTGTCAGCGATTAAATACGCGAAAGTAAAAACAGTCCGTGACGAGAATGGTATTGTAGTAGATTACGAAATTGAAGGAGATTTCCCGAAATACGGAAATGATGATGACCGTGCAGATGAGATCGCATACGATATCGTGCATGAGTTTATGTCCTATGTAAAAGGAAATCACACATACCGTGGAGGTATCCCGACAACATCCATCCTTACGATCACATCCAACGTTGTATACGGAAAGAATACAGGATCTACACCGGATGGAAGAAAGGGCGGCGAGCCGTTCGCTCCGGGAGCGAACCCGATGCACCACAGAGACAGCCATGGTGCGGTAGCTTCCTTAAGTTCTGTAGCAAAACTGCCGTTTAAAGATGCTCAGGATGGTATTTCCAATACCTTCTCCATCATCCCGGGAGCACTCGGAAAAGATGACGCCATTCTTTTTGACGACATTGCTTTCGAGCTGGAGCCGGACTGCGCATGCTGCGAGCCAAATGCAACATTAGACGACGAAGAATAATAATATAAAATAAGGAGGACAATCATATGAAAATCAGTGAGGCTCAGATTGACAATCTTGTAGGTTTATTAGATGGATACGCTGAAAAAGGCGGACATCATCTGAATGTAAATGTATTCACAAAAGATACACTTCTGGATGCACAGGCTCATCCGGAAAAGTATCCGCAGCTTACTGTACGTGTGTCCGGATACGCAGTAAACTTCAATAAGCTGACAAAAGAGCAGCAGGATGAGGTTATCTCCAGAACATTCCATGACGAAATGTAATCAGGGCTATATTCATTCGACAGAGAGTTTCGGGACCGTGGACGGTCCCGGAATTCGTTTTGTCATCTTTTTCCAGGGGTGTCCGATGCGATGCAAGTACTGTCATAATCCGGACACCTGGCAGCCGAACCAGGGAAATCTCATGACAGTGGAGGAACTTCTGGAAACATATCGTCATAATGAGAAGTTCTACAGAAAGGGCGGGATTACCGCGACGGGCGGTGAGCCGCTTTTACAGCTTGAGTTTCTGACAGAGCTTTTCAGGCAGGCGAAAGAGACCGGGATCCATACATGCCTGGATACATCCGGTATTGTATACAGAGAATCAAGAAAAGAAGAGTTTGAGAAGCTGTTTGCGGTTACGGATCTGGTTCTGCTGGATATTAAACACAGCCTTCCGGAAGGCCACAGGGAACTGACAGGACAGGATCAGGCTCCGGTGCTGGAGTTTGCCAGAGCACTGGAGACGGCGGGGGTACCGATGATTATACGCCACGTTGTAGTTCCTGGTATTACCGACGGGAAAGAAGAGCTGGAGACACTGGGACATCTGATCTCCGGTTTCCGAAATCTGAAAGGGCTGGAAGTGCTTCCATATCATACGATGGGGACGAAAAAGTACGAACAGCTCGGAATGAAATATCCGCTGGAAGGCGTGGAAGCCATGGATAAGACAAAAGCCCATGAAGCGAGAGAATTCCTGCTGAAAATCATAATGGAAGACAGAAAGAAAAGGACTGCAAAATAAGCCCTTTATATCAGAAAACGCCAGCTCCGGCAAGACCGGAACTGGCATTTTTTTATTAGGACCTATTTGAAATTCTGCATAGACATATTCGGTTGAAGAAGAAGCATTTTCCGTATCGATAGAATATGGTTTTTTAATTCTGTAGGATCCGCTTTCTGAGACATCATCTAGCGTACAGATAAATCTTTTTTCTTCACCTGCCGCGATAGTGTAGGCAATATCCTCATATACGATCGAAACCGGAACTTCCGTCCATTTATCATTAAGAAAGGTTTCGATCTCATAGGCTTCTCCGGTTGCGATGTCCTGTTCACTATTATTTATCATATTCACTTCTATTTGTGAACTTGAAGAAGGAATTACGTTTTCGTCCGAACAAAGTTCTAATAATACTGCCGGATTCGTTTCGCCATTATCGATGTGGGCTTTATTCGACGCACACCCATTGCATCCCAGCAAAATTACAGCCAATAAAATGAAAATCTTCATATATCCTCCTATATAAGCTCCTCGTTCTGTTCTGTCTCTGCTATCAGCGAAGAAATGATCTCTACCGCTTCCTCTTCTGTGTAGAAAAGGTCTTTATCTAGATGTTCACAGAAATCGCAGAATCCGTGGAGCAGTCCCGGTTCTGTGATGTCCAGGCAGATCAGCCGTTCCGGATTGGAAGACGGGAACATCAGGTAACCGTTCCGGTGGTTGACATACATGAACAGTTCGTTATCAAGGTCGCCGATGCTGCATTTAAGCATCCGGATCCCTCCGGCCGGACAGATCTGGAGGAACTGTCTGATCAGAGTAATACGGTCCGCAGGCTCAAACGGCCGGTATACTTCCGGCGGATATTCCGGGATCCGTCCGGTATCCAGAAAGCGCCGAAGCCCTTCTTCGGAGAAGATGAAAAGCATGCGGTGGCCGGTAAAGCGTTTCCTGAGATCATGTACATAATCTCTCAGCATGGAAATCAAATAGCTGCGGTTTGGAAGTTCTGGATAAATATATTTGTCATAAAAATAATCCGGAATACAGTAGGTCAGACACGGGAGCATCTGAAAACAGTAGTTCTGATCGACGTCTGCCTTGAGGTTATGAAAATAATCAAGCTGAGTCGGCAGATCACTCATGGTAACACCAAAGGAAGAGGTCTGCTCCAGATACTGATCATAAATCTGATGAAAGAACTGCAGGCTCTTCTCTGTCTGGAACAGGATTCCGGAACGCATATCTCTGGAAAGAAGGAATGCGTGTCTGGATGTAAGCACAAGATAAGGGAAGAGAAGAAGCTCATTTGATGAATGAACCAGTTCCCCGTAGTAATAATAAACATTGTATTTACATGCACAGCAGTAGACCGGGAGAATCTTCTTCAGGCAGGTCAGATTATAGTTTTTCTTGTTAATTGTCAGCTGATCGCTGGAATTAAAACAGATAATATGGCTGATTGACAGGTTTTTGTTTTCATATCCCAGAGTCGGAAGAAGATTCATCAGAAAATCCGAGTCCGGCTGGATCAGAAGACGGATCTGGGGATCGTTTGTCCGGGATTCCAGAAAAAGGATATAAAACAGCTGATGGTTAATTTCATTCTGCCCGGTTATGGTAGATACACCCGGAGTATCCGGGAAACAGGATAAAGGCGCAGGGGTCGGGGTGGAATAAATTTCAGAGTATTTTTTAAAATTTTCAAATAATTCAAGAATGCTTTTCCTGCGGTAGTAGTTTTCCAGCCCGTCAACGGAAATTTTGTAGGATTCGATAAAATCATTCCGTTCGGAAGGGGTGAGCCGCAGATACTCGGCCATCAGAAGAACGGTGTCCATGTTTGCCACATGCCGTGTCCCCTTGATAATTTTATACATAAAGGAGCGCTCAATTCCGCAGAACTGCGCCATTTCATTTGATTTTATGGCTTTTGCAGCGATATGCTTCCCTAATAAATCCGAAAATATTGACATAGATTTTTCTCCTGATTTTAAAATAATGTTCTGTTATGGAACGTGTGTTAGAATTATTATAAAGAAAAGAGGATAAAAAAACCAGATGTAAATGGAAAAAAGATTGTCCAATTTTTTGTCCACTTGGAAAATCTATAGAAAGAACAGAATAAACATGCTACAATAAATTTGTCTAAAGGGAGAGAGGGAGTTAGTGATTAATAATAGTGTATACCGCAGAAATGTGGTATGATGAAAACGAATCTGGCAACAAGATTCGTTTTTTGTTGTCTGTAAATATGGAGGTAGCGATGGAAATAATTATCAGAAATGCAAAAAGAGAGGAAGCGGAAATTCTCGCTCAGATAGAAAGGGAATGTTTCCCGGAGGCGGAAGCGGCGACGGAGAAAGATATTGCGGAACGGATGGGCGCGTTCCTGGACTGCTTTTTCGTGGCAGAGGCAGACGGAAAGGTAGTTGGATTTATTAATGGAGCTGTGGCAAAAGAGCCGCATCTGCCGGATGAAATGTACCATGACACCGGTCTTCATGATCCGGATGGAGACTATCAGACGGTGTTTGGCCTTGATGTGCTGCCGGAGTACCGGAGACAGGGAATTGCAGGCCGTCTTCTTGAGAGGATGATTGAACATGCGCGAGAGTGCGGCAGAAAAGGTGTCGTGCTGACATGTAAAGATCATCTGGTACATTATTATGCAGGATTTGGATTTGAAGATCACGGAGTGGCAGATTCCAGTCATGGCGGAGCCAAATGGAATGATATGCAGCTGAAATTCTGATGATGGATCAGAAGCAGAAGCGATGGGAATTTCCGGACATTTAAAGAATCCGGGAAGTGTGCTATAATCAAGGTGCCTGATAAATGCAGGATTTTTGATGAAAGGGAATGGATATGGTTTACACATGGGCGGCTGACACCGCTTTGCTGATGGATGAAAAACAGTATGAGGCTTATTACCGGCAGATTCCGAAATGGAGACAGGAAAAGGCGGACCGGATCCGGATGAAGGAAGACCGGGCGCTAAGTGTCGGTGTCTGGGCATTGTATCAGAAAGCACTTCGGGAAAGCGGGCTTTCAGAAAAAATGGTCTTTAATCTGTCTCATTCCGGACATTACGTGTTGTGTTCGATTGCGGATACGGAAACGGCGAGGACCGGATGCGATCTGGAAAAGACAGGGATTCCAAGACTGAAAGTGGCCAGGAGGTTTTTCTGCCGCTCTGAATGGGATTATATTCAGAAAAAGGCGTCTGAAGATGAGAGGAAGGAAGCGTTTTATCGTTACTGGGTTTTGAAAGAAAGCTTTATGAAGGCGACGAGACTTGGAATGAAGCTTCCTCTGGATGCATTTGCAATCCGCCTGAGTGAAGGGGAAGATCCGGTGTTGACAAAAAAGCCGGATACGATAGAAGGACGGTTTTATTTCCGGGAATATCCGGAACCGGAGAGAGGATTTTTTGCTGCTGTGTGTTCGGAAGATCCGGACATGGCAGAAAATCTGAGGTGGATGACACTGTGACAGAAAGACAGAAAGGACTGCAGAATGAAAGATCAGACAAAAGAGAAGATAAGAAAACTGGAACTTCTGATACGTTACCGGATCAGGAAGATGCACCATCCGGGAAAAGTATTTTTTGTTTCCTGCGCAACGGTTCTTGTGGCCGGATTTTTGGGCGGGGTGGCGCTCGGACGCTATGTAGAAAGCCGGCAGGCTGCGGAGACAGTACAGAAAAAAGATAACCAGTATGAATCCCTTGAGAAGGAATATAATTCTGTAAAGGAGCAGGCCGAGGCTCAGAATGAAGAGACAAGGCCGTGGTACCTGATGCTTGTAAATCAGTCTCATCCGATGGAAGACGGATACGTTCCTGAACTTGCCAATATTGATGATTCCCACCAGGTTGACGCAAGAGTACTGGAGCCTTTGCAGAACATGTTGAAGGCCGCCAGTGATGAAGGGTACAGCCTTTATGTCTGCTCGGCGTACCGCTCTGTAGACAGGCAGAAAGAGCTGTTTAACGAATCAATGATTGATTATGTGAATCAGGGAATGACCTACTACGAGGCAGCTATTGAGACGGCGAAGTCGATTGCGTGGCCGGGAGAGAGTGAACATGCGACAGGTCTTGCAATGGATATTGTATCTTCGGATTATGCAGGACTGGATGAAAAGCAGGGAGAGACCGATGACCAGAAGTGGCTGATGGAGCACTGCTACGAATACGGGTTTATCCTGAGATATCCGAAAGACAAGTCGGAAGACACCGGGATCATTTATGAGCCGTGGCATTACCGCTATGTCGGAGTGGAGGCGGCACTGGCGATCCGGGATCAGGGCGTGACGCTGGAAGAATATCTGAATGAAGAATATTAAAAGATGACAGTTCTCTTGGACAGGAGGAATGCCGGATGGAATGGAGCAGACTGTTGTCCCCGAAGCGGCAGCGGACAGGGAGAAAACATAAGGAGAAAAACAGAACAGATTTAAGAAGCAGTTTTGAGAAGGATTATCACAGAATTATCGGGAGTGCCTCATTTAGGAGGCTCCAGGATAAAACACAGGTATTCCCGCTTGACCGGAGTGACTTTGTGAGAACAAGACTGACCCATTCTCTGGAAGTCTCATCTTTTGGGAAATCACTTGGACAGAATATCGGGGAGTATATCCTCGCTTACGGGAAAGATCCGGAATTTACTCCTCAGATGAAAGAGGACATCTGTAATATACTTTTATGTGCCGGACTGATCCACGATATCGGGAATCCGCCGTTCGGCCATTTTGGGGAAACGACAATCCGGGAATGGTTTGAGGAGCATCTCTCAGGGATTACATACGGCGGGAAGCCTCTGACGCAAGTTCTGACTCCAAGAATGCTGGCTGATTTTTACTACTTCGAAGGAAATGCCCAGGCGTTCCGTCTTGTGACGAAGCTTCATTATCTTGTGGATGAAACCGGAATGAATCTGACCTTTGCGCTGTTAAACACGATTGTCAAGTATCCGGTTGATTCTCTGCATGTGGATCCGTACAGTGAGAAAATCCAGCAGAAAAAGCTGGGATATTATCTGGCGGATGAAGAACTGTTTTTTAAGATCAGCAGTGAGACAGGAACCGGAAACAACCGGCACCCTCTGACTTTTATTCTGGAGGCAGCCGATGATATTGCGTACAAAACAGCGGATATCGAAGACGCTTATGTGAAAGGTTTTCTGCCGTTTTCAGCTCTTTCCAGAGAACTGGAAAAGATAGATACCGGCGAGACATTTCAGGCTTATGGACACCTGATGGATCTTTACCGCGGTGCTGTCGAAAGGCAGGAAGAAGAGCCGGAAGCCTATGCGGTCAAAAACTGGATTGTGCGGGTGCAGTCGTTCCTGATCGCCTGCGCGACAGAAGGATTCACAGAGAATTACGAGGCGATCATGTGCGGAGAGTATCAGAAGGATCTGTTTGCAGGGACGAAGGCGGAAGAGCTGATGGATGTACTCGGGCATGTTGCAGAAAAATATGTGTTTATGACCGATGAAATCTATAAAATGGAAGTGGCTGAATCGAGAATTCTTTCCTTCCTGATGGAAAAATTTGTGATGGCAGCTGTCCGGTACAGTGATCCAAAGCAGAAGATGGATTCGATTGACAGGCGGATGCTTGCTTTCATTTCGGATAATTATAAGAAAGCATATCAGCATCAGTCTCAGGGAAAAGGAGATATTGAGAAGCTGTATCTTCGGATTCTGCTTGTAACGGACTACATCTGCGGAATGACGGACAGCTACGCAAAAAGGCTGTATCAGGAGTTGACAGCGAAGATATAAAAAGAAAACACGACATAAACTGACAGGGAGGGACTGCATACGGTCTCTCCTTTTTTGAGTTCGTTTCTGGTTTCCGGTTCTTTTTCTGAAAGGACGGGCATAGTATGGAAAGGAAAAGGAAACAGGCGGGAAGCAGATTTATGAAGCGTTTTATCTGTTATCTTTATGAGTATCAGGAAGGAAGACGGATCAGAAATATCGGATTTTGTAAAGTGGAATCATCGGAGGATGGATGCACGGTCAGTATTCACGGGAAAGGCTGGGGGATGAACAGTCCGAAAAAGCTGTCACTGTATCTGTTCTGGAGAGAGAATGGAAAGTGCCTTGGGGTGTATCAGGGAGAACTTGGGAATGTCAGTCCGGCACTGAATTACAGGCTTTCCTATACGGAAGAAGATGTAGGAAGCAAAGCACGGTATGACCGCGTGGAGGGGATCATTTTATGCGGAGAGAACGGGCCGCGGTATGCTGCGGTCTGGACCGATGAGGCGGTGGATATCAGCCGGATGGAGCCGGCCGGAAAAGAAGAGATGACAGAAGAAAAAGAAGAACAGCCGGAAGAACCGGAAGAGCCGAACGAGGGAGAGCCGGTGCCGGAGGAAAATGAGATGCCGGATGAGCAGGAAGAACCGGCAGGTGTTTCCTATGATGTGAGGGAGATTTTGCCTGAGGAGAGCCGGGAACTGGAAGAAAAGGAGCCGGAACCGTTCTATTTTGACGAGGAAGAGGAGGATTCGAAGCCTGAGATTGCGGAACAGGAGTGTCAGACAACGTGCCGGTTTCGCTGCACCAAAATCCAGAGACAGGATCTCTCAAGACTCATCCGAAGAGAGTGGCAGCTGGCAAACAACAGCTTTCTCCTGCACGGTTATTATAATTATCATCATCTTGCTTTTTTGCAGGAGGGAGAGAACCTCTACCTCGGAGTACCGGGAGTCTACAGCGAAAAAGAACGAAGAGCTGCACAGGCCTTCGGATTTCCTGGATTTGTAAATTATGAGGAGGAGATGCTGGATCTGCCGGAGGGAGAAAAAGAGGACCGGGCAGATTTCGGGTATTGGTGTCGACAGGTTCATCAAATTAGAGTATAATGAATAAGAAATTGCCGTGTTTCAGAGGACTTTCGATAAAAACGGCACAGAAGAATTTCAGTAAAAGACACAGGAGTATCGAAGATGGGACGCAGACGTTCAAAAGAAGAGAAAGAACAGGAAGAGAAACTTCAAAAAGAGCTTCAGGAAAAGCAGGATATCAAATACATGAAAGAAGCGGTGAAGCAGGCGAAGAAGGCTTATGCCCTGGGTGAGGTCCCGATCGGATGTGTCATCGTATATGAAGATAAGATTATCGGACGGGGATACAACCGCCGGACGATTGATAAAAATACACTGGCCCACGCGGAGCTTCAGGCGATCCGCAAGGCGAGCCGGAAGATGAATGACTGGAGACTTGAGGACTGTACGCTGTATGTCACCCTGGAACCGTGCCAGATGTGTTCCGGGGCGATTGTGCAGGCGCGGATCAGGCGGGTAGTCGTCGGATGCATGAATCCAAAGGCGGGCTGTGCAGGATCGATCATGAATCTTCTGCAGGTGCCGCAGTTTAATCATCAGGTGGAACTTACGACGGGGATCATGGGCGAAGAGTGCAGCCGGATGATGAAGACATTTTTTAAAGAATTAAGGCAAAAAAAATAGAGCAGTCATCTGCTCTTTTTTGTGCGCTGTGCGTCGAACGCATCTCCCAAGCGTTACTCTGGCAGTTAACTCAACCCAGGCACCCTCGCGGCACACGGGAGGTTCCGCTTAGTGCTGCTTCGTTCCCGACCTGACACGGTTCACGGAGTCCAGTTGCGCGAGACCCGAAGTATCAACGCCACTTTCCAGAGGCAGCCTCACAAGAATACGCCCTCGGCACAGCATCACCCCTACTATAGCGGATTGTAGGTACAGGGTACCGCTAACACCCCGGCTGCACGTTTCATAAGTTTACAGTGTTTTTGGGGAAATGTCAATAAAATCGGCAAAATAAAAAGGAGAAAATTACGTATGAAAACCATTCTCGCGGCAGTGAATGCCAAATATATCCATTCCAATCTGGCTGTCTATTCTCTAAGGGCTTATGCAAAAGACTATCTGAGTGAGACGAAGATTGCGGAATATACGATCAACCAGCAGATTGATGAGATCCTGATGGATCTGTACCGGGAGCAGCCGGAACTTCTGTGCTTTTCCTGCTATATCTGGAATCTGGATTATGTGGAGGAGCTGGTGCGGGAGATCAAAAAGATCCTGCCGGAGACAATCATCTGGCTTGGCGGTCCGGAAGTCTCCTACGATGCGAAAGAGGTGCTTCTCAGACTGCCGGAGGTTACCGGAGTGATGAAAGGGGAGGGCGAGGAGACGTTTGCCGCGCTTCTGGACTTTTATCACGGGAAAACAGAAAGGCTGGATGAGATTGCCGGAATCACGTTCCGGAAAGAGGACGGTGAGATCCGGGAGAATACATGGCGGGAAGTCATGGATTTAAGTCTTGTACCGTTTGTATATGAGGATCTGAGCCTGTTTGAGCACAAAATTATTTATTATGAGACAAGCAGGGGATGTCCGTTCCGGTGCAGCTACTGTCTGTCCTCGGTTGATAAATGTCTGAGATTCCGGGATCTGGATCTGGTAAAACGGGAGCTTCAGTATTTCCTGGATCAGAAAGTTCCGCAGGTAAAATTTGTGGATCGGACGTTTAACTGCCGCCACGGCCATGCGAAGGAAATCTGGAAGTATCTTCTGGAACATGATAATGGAATCACAAATTTTCATTTCGAGGTGTCGGCAGATATTCTGAATGAGGAGGAACTGGAACTGATTTCCCGGATGCGTCCGGGGCTGATTCAGCTGGAGATCGGAGTGCAGTCGACCAATCCGGATACGATCCGGGAAATCAAAAGGACGATGAATTTTGAACGGCTTTCGGAAGTGGTAAAAAAGATCAAGGCAATGGGAAATACACACCAGCATCTGGATCTGATTGCGGGGCTGCCATATGAAGGGTATGAGAGCTTTGGACAGTCATTTGACGATGTCTACGGCCTGATGCCGGATCAGCTGCAGCTTGGATTTCTGAAAGTGCTGAAGGGTTCTTATATGCAGGAGCATGCGGAGGAATACGGACTGGTATATAAAGGAAAACCGCCGTACGAAGTGCTTGGGACAAGCTGGCTTTCCTACGGAGAGATTGCACAGCTTAAAAAGATCGAAGAGATGGTGGAGGTCTATTATAACAGCGGACAGTTTGCGAATACACTGCGCTTTCTGGTAAAGGAATTTGCATCGCCGTTTCGGATGTACGAGAAACTGAGCGGCTACTATGAGGAGAAAGGACTGTTTGGCCGGAGCCACACAAGAACCGCAAGATACGAGATTCTGCTTGACTTTATCGGGGAAAACGTAAAAGGAAAGACAGAATTTTACCGGGAACTTCTGGTGTATGATCTGTATCTGCGGGAAAATATCAAGAGCCGTCCGGAATTTGCAGGGGAGTCTCTGGCGGACAAGGAGTTTTTGAAAGCATTTTACGACAGGGAAGAAAAGGAGCCGGTATATCTGAAATCCTATGAAAAGGCGGATAGCCGGAAACTCCGGAAGATGACCCATATCGAAGTATTTGAGTTTCAGGTGGACCGGGATATGGAGCCGGGGAAAACCGTGCTGCTGTTTGACTATCAGAACCGGAATCCATTAAATTATGAAGCGGCGGTGTTCCGGATCGGAGAAAAAGAGGAGTAAGAAAAATGAAGAAACGGACAAAGGAGATTCTGGATATTCTGGATCAGCAGTTTGGAACAGAATATAAATGTTATCTGAATTATGAGACGCCGTGGCAGCTTCTGGCGGCCACCATGCTGAGCGCACAGTGTACGGACGCGCGGGTCAATATCGTGACGAAAGATCTGTTTCAGAAGTACACATCACCGGGAGACATTGCGGCAGCGGATTTAAAAGAACTGGAAGAAGATATCCGGCCTACCGGATTTTACCATAACAAGGCGAAAAACCTGATTGCGTGCATGAAGGACATTCACGAAAAGTATCACGATGAGGTGCCGTCCACGCTGGAGGAGCTGACGTCGCTTGCGGGAGTAGGGCGGAAAACCGCCAATGTGATCCGGGGCAATATTTACCACGATCCAAGTGTTGTGGTAGATACCCACGTGAAACGGATTTCAAGGAGACTTGGATTTACGACAAATGAGGATCCGGAAAAGATTGAGCAGGATCTGATGAAAGAACTGCCAAAAGACCACTGGATTCTCTACAACATCCAGATTATTCAGTTTGGAAGGACGATCTGCACGGCAAGAAGTCCAAAGTGCGGGGAATGTTCCTTGCAAAAATACTGTGAAGAGTATAAAATAAAAGGAAAAGTCTGACAGGAGAAAGGATGATGGGATGAATTTCCATGATAAAAAGACACGAAGACTTGTGGCAATTGTGATTATACTGGTGATTATAGCAATGGTAGCAACGTCTATTATACCTTATCTGATTTAGGAGAAATGGTGGGAGCGCCTATGGGAGAACGGAAGAAAGAAAATCCAAAACACACGCAGAGGAGAATGAGTGCAGCACAGAAAAGAAAGTTCATAGCCCTTGCCGGGCTGGCTTTTCTATGTGCTCTTTTTGTCATTGGCATTTTTTATTCTTCTGTCTACCGTTATGTACACAGAATGGATCGGGAGCAGATTGAGCAGAATGTATTTGTTCAGGGAGTAGATGTTTCCGGTATGACAGAAAAGGAGGCGCTTGAAAAGTTAGAGGACCGGTGGACGGTTATGAAACATACGCCGGTTACACTGAAAGCAGACGGAAAGACGGCACAGGTGACAGTCTCCGAGCTTGGAATCCGGCAGGGTGATTTGGAGAGTCTTGTAAAAGAGGCGTCCGAATACGGGAAGCACGGAAATCTGTATCAGCGATACAGGAAAATACGGCAGGCAAAGAAAGAGAAAGTAGAATACGCAGACGATTATCAGATCGATGAGGAAACAGCGGAAAAAGTGCTGGAAGAGAAAACAGCAGACTTCTTTGAAGAGGCAGTGAACGCAAAGATTACAAGGGTCGGAGGCGTATTTCAGATCACCGATGAAAAAGACGGAGAGAAAGCGGCAGTTCAGGATGTTCTGGATGAGATCGTTGACAGGCTGGGCGATCTTGAGAAAGGAAAAGATGTGGAAATTGAGGTGAAATCCGAAAAGGATGAGCCGAATATCAGCCGGGACGACCTGGAAGCGGTTCAGGACGAGCTTGGCAGTGCATCTGTAGAGATCCGGAATGATGAGACGCGCCAGGAGCTTCTGACGTTGACCGGAGATCTGAACGGACAGATTGTGATGCCGGAAAAGGAACTTTCCCTTCAGAAAGTGCTGGAAGAGCATTCCGGGGAGGAGATGTCTCAGGAAGCGCTGGATCTGATGGCTACCAGCCTCTATGATGCTGCCCTGTATGCAGAGACCGGGATTTCCGAACGACATGAATCAGAAACGCTTCCGGAATATGTAGACGCGGGAATGGAAGCGGTTCTCTCGGAAGAGAAGGATCTGAAAATAGAAAATACAACAGAGTCGCCTCTTTATATTGAAGCCTATATCAATGGAGATGAAGAGCTTGTCTGTACCATTTACGGGGAAGAAACCCGTGAGAAAGAGAGAAGCATTTCTTTCAAAACCGAGACGGAAGAGAAAGAGGACTCTGAGGTGGCGACTGTCTATGAGGAGGACGCTGCGCTTGCAGCCGGAAAAACCGAAGTAAAGGAGAGCGGATCGCCGGAAAGCACAGTGACTCTTTTGAAGATTGTAAAAGAAGACGGTGAAAAATCCGATGAAGAGGAAGTCGGTGCATCCGAATACGAGGCGGTCAGCAGGATTGTGAGCGTCGGCATAAAGACAGACGATGAAAAAACAAAAGAAGCACTGAAAGAGGCGGTTGCCACACAGGATCAGGAGACCATCGAAAGGGCGGTCGAACAGGCAAGGAACAGTAAAGGACAGGAAAGATGAGAAAAGGGATTTTGACACAGGCTGCATATCAGCGGTCTGTATATAGAAAATTAAAAGATGATCATCCGGCACTTTCGCCGTACAGCTGGAAACGCTGTACGAAAATACCGCTTGGTGCCAAAGAACTGGTGGTTTCGGAGATTCTCATGACCGGAAGGGAGAAGGATCTTTTTGTCTATGCCGCGGCCAGGGCGGTGACGGCTGTCGCCGCGGAGGGCGGGCATCCGTTTGGGGTAAGGGTGTCCGTCCTCGTGCCGGAGCAGACAGAGGAAGACTCCATAAAGGAAATGACGGAGATTCTAAAAGAAACGGCAAAAGAGCAGGGATTTCAGATTCTGAATATACTTACCGAAGTATGTCCTGATGCAGATGTATTTACCGTGTCGGTTACCGGATTCGGAACATGTGAAAGTACGGACGAAGAACCGGAAAAGGCATACGACGGAAAGGATCTGGTTCTTGTCAATCCGGTTGCACTCGAAGGGAGCCTTCGGGTTCTGCACGAAAAAGAGGTGGAAATCCGGGAGCGGTTTGTGCCGGTATTTTTGCAGAAACTTCTGGATTCCAGAGGGACTCTGTTTGCAGAAAAAGCAGTCAGAAAAGCAGAAGAATATCATGCGGATTTTATCAAGCCGGTGACAGACGGCGGAGTATTTGGAGCTCTGTGGGAACTGGCGGAAGAGACGAAAACGGGATACGAGGTGGATCTGAAAACATTTCCGGTCCGCCAGGATATCATCGAGATCTGCGAGCTTTTCAGACTGAATCCATATCAGATGGCATCGGGAGGATGTCTGCTTATGATCCTTGAAGATGGACGTGGTTTTGTTGAGGCTTGTAAACGGGACCAGATAATGGCGTCCGTCATCGGAAAGATGAAAGCAGGAAAGGATAAAATCATTCTCAACGGGGAGGAGAGACGGTGTACGGACCGTCCGGCTGAGGATGAGTGGTTTCGGATCTGTAAAGGAGGAAAATAAGATGAATATGAGAACGGAAATATTGCGTTACCTGGAAAAGAACAGCCGTGTGGATTTAGGGGAGCTGGCAGTGCTTCTCGGAACAGACGAGGCAACGATCGCAAATGAGATCGCGGACATGGAGAAAGAAAAGATTATCTGCGGCTACCATACATTGATTGACTGGGACAAGACAGGGGAAGAGTCTGTGACAGCCCTGATTGAAGTCCGGGTGACACCGCAGAGAGATCTTGGATTTGACCGGATTGCGGAGCGGATCTACAATTTCCCGGAAGTTACAGCGGTCTATCTTATTTCAGGAGCATATGATTTTCTGATTATTCTGGAAGGGAAGACACTCAAGGAGGTATCCCGGTTTGTTTCAGAGAAACTTTCCCCGATCGAACCGGTGCTTTCCACGGCAACCCATTTCATTTTAAAGAAATATAAGGACCACGGAACGATTCTTGCGCCTCAGAAGAAGGCAGAAAGGATGCTGGTGATGCCGTAATGAGAAATCCATTATCCGATAAGATTGTAAATATACAGCCGTCCGGTATCCGGAAGTTTTTTGATATTGTAAATGAGATGAAAGACGCGATTTCCCTGGGAGTGGGTGAGCCGGATTTTGATACTCCGTGGAGAATCCGTGAAGAGGGAATCTACTCTCTGGAAAGAGGACGGACATTCTATACATCCAATGCGGGGCTGAAAGAATTAAAAGACGAAATTTCAAAATATCTGGAGCGGAAGATTCAGGTTTCCTACGATCCGGCATCCGAGATCGTTGTGACGGTCGGAGGAAGTGAAGGAATCGACATCGCCATGCGTGCCATGCTGAATCCGGGGGATGAGGTACTGATCCCGCAGCCAAGCTATGTCTCCTATCTGCCGTGTGCGGTGCTGGCGGACGGAGTACCGGTAGTGATTCCGCTGCAGGAGAAGAACAAATTCAAACTGACAAGAGACGAGCTGGAAGAAAAGATTACGGATAGAACGAAGATTCTTGTACTTCCATTTCCAAATAATCCGACAGGATCTATCATGACGAAGGAGGATCTTGAGCCGATTGCAGAAGCAGTCGTGGAGCATGATCTCTTTGTAATCTCCGATGAGATTTATTCGGAGCTGACTTATGGAACGGAGCATGTCTCTATCGCATCATTTCCTGGAATGAGAGAGAGAACGATTGTGATCAATGGTTTCTCCAAAGGATTTGCCATGACCGGATGGCGGCTTGGATATGCGTGCGGACCGGCTCCGATTCTGGAACAGATGTTAAAGATCCATCAGTATGCCATCATGTGCGCACCGACCAACAGCCAGTATGCGGCTGTGGAGGGACTGAGAAACTGCGAGGATGAAGTCCAGGAGATGAGAAAGGCGTATAATCAGAGAAGACGATACCTTCTGCATGAGTTTCAGCGGATGGGGCTGCAATGCTTTGAGCCGGAGGGAGCGTTCTACATGTTCCCGGGCATTCAGGAGTTCGGAATGACCTCGGAAGAATTCGCGACACGCTTTCTGGAGGAAGAGAAGGTGGCTGTCGTGCCGGGGACGGCATTTGGAGACTGCGGGGAAGGCTTCCTGCGTATTTCCTATGCGTATTCGCTGGATGACCTGAAAGTTGCGATCGGGCGTCTGGAAAACTTTATTACAAAGCTTAGAAATCAAAAGAAAGCATGATGCTGTCATATCAGGACAGCGTGTGCGGGGGGAGGAATCACATGCTGAATATTGTGCTGCATGAGCCGGAAATTCCGGCAAACACCGGAAATATAGGGCGAACCTGTGTGGCGGCGGGCGCGAGGCTTCATCTGATTGAGCCTCTTGGTTTCCGCCTGACAGAGAAAAACTTAAAACGGGCCGGGATGGACTACTGGGAACAGCTGGATGTCCGGACTTATATTGATTTTCAGGATTTTCTGGAGCAGAATCCTGGAGCCAAAATCTATATGGCCACGACGAAGGCGCACCAGATTTACACGGATGTCCGCTATGAGCCGGACTGTTACATTATGTTCGGAAAAGAAAGCGCGGGAATTCCGGAGGAAATCCTTGTCGATTATGAGGATACCTGCATCCGGATTCCCATGATCGGGGATATCCGTTCCCTGAATCTTGGCAATTCGGCGGCGATTGTTCTGTACGAAGCGCTCCGCCAGAACGGATTTGCGGGAATGAACCTGGAAGGACATCTGCACAGGCTGGACTGGAAAGAATAAACAAAAGATATCTTATTTCCGCAAAGGCGGTTCTGTCTGATACAGACTGCTTTTGCGGAATTCTAATGACACATCATGTTACAGAGGGAAGATTCTCTTTCACAAAGAACTCCAAAACAGGATAAAATTTCTGAAAATGCATATTTATAGACTGAAGTACGAAAAAAATGGTACTCTTTGAGAAAAAAATAACAATTTTGAAATAGTTTTTTTCTATTATAGACAAAATATTTAGATACAGGATGTTTCAAAAGATTCGTCAATAAGTAAAATATCAGCCGAAAAAGTTACGAATCGTTTCATTTGTGCAAATTGCATTATAATAAGAAGAGAAGGAACTTTTTCATTATCGGAATTGCACATTGAAAAAATTGCAGTTTAAAATATTTTATGCTAAGATAAATCTATATGGGGCAGAGATTTATAGACAAAGGTGGTGAGAAGGTGATACAGAAAACAATTCAGGCTGTACAGGAGGCGGAAGCGAAAGCAGCTGATACCTTGAAGCAGGCCGATGACAAAGCGTCTGAGGTGCTCGCCAAAGCAAATCAGAAAGCCGGTGAATTGAAAGAGGCTGTTGTCAATGAGGCACAGGAAAGAGCAGAGAAGAGGATGGAAACATTGAAAGTAAAATTAAAAGAAGAAGAAGGGGCTTTCGATGCGGATACTCAGAAAGAAGTGGATGCCTTAAGGGCAATAGCAGATCAAAGGGAAGCGCAGGCAGTGGAGATGATTCTCAGAGAGCTGTCATGACGCGTTGCAACAAGAAAGGAGGAGTTTCCATATGTCAGTATTGCAGATGCAGCGAATCAGTATCTGCGCGTTGAAAAAAGACCGGAAGGCAATACTGGAAGAACTTCAGGAACTGGGAGTACTGGAGATCGAGACTTCCAAAGTGACGGCGGACGGACTGGACAGACCGGATACAGCTGAAGAGAAACAGAGATCTGAGAAGCAGGCTCTGATGCTGGATCAGGCGCTGGATGTACTGCAGGAATATGCTCCGGAAAAAACTTCGATTTTTGCCTCCCTGGAGGGGAAGAAACTGGTGGCAAGAGACAGCTTTTTGGCTGCTGTCAAAGAGAGAGAAGCGATTCTTGAGTCTGCCGGGAAAATTCTTTCTTTAAAGAAAAAGGAGGCGGAAAACAAAGCCGAGATCGTGAAACTGCAGACACAGAAGGAAGCGCTCACACCGTGGCTGGCACTGGATATTCCGATGAACTGTGAGGGGACTAAAAAGACCAGAATTTTTATCGGCAGTATCGGAAGTGTTATGACGCAGGAGGAGATCCTGACCAGAATTGCACAGACGGCACCTGATCTGTCTGCGGTAGATGTCGAGATTATTTCTGCAGACAAAGATCAGACCTGCCTGACGGCGGTATGTCTGAGAACCGAAGCCGACAGACTGGAAGAAGCACTCAGAGCTTCCGGCTTTTCCAGACCGGCACAGTCCTGGGAGAAGATTCCGGCACAGGAGCTGGAAGAAATCGAAAAGAAAATGGAGAAGGTCCGGAGTAATATCGCGGGGATCCAGGAAGAGATCAGATCAATGGCGGATCTCAGAGAGAACCTGAAGATGCTTTCGGATTATTGCAGGACAAGAGCACAGAGATATGAAGCTCTTGCAAAGATTCCGCAGACACAGAAGACATTTCTTGTCAGCGGATATGTGGCAGCCAAGAATGCGAAAAAGCTGGCGCAGAGACTGGAGTGTCAATTTACGCTCTCTGTAGAGATTGAGGAGCTTGCAGAGGATGAAGAGGCGCCTGTACAGCTGGAAAACGGAAAGGCGGCAGCTTCGGTGGAAGGTGTTCTCGAGGCATTTGGACTTCCGGGAAAGGGAGAAGTGGATCCGACCAGAATTATGTTTGTGTTTTATGTGTTTCTGTTTGGAATGATGCTTTCCGACGCGGCGTATGGGCTGATTGTGTTCGTAGCCTGTGCGGTTCTTTTAAAGAAGTTTCCAAGAATGTCCGAAAGTATGGCGAAATCACTCAGAATGTTTATGTACTGTGGAATTTCTACAATCGTATGGGGCGTTCTGTTTGGAGGATATTTTGGAAATATTGTAGATATTGTATCTGAAAAGTTTTTTGGAGTAACAGTGACGGTACCGGCGGTATGGTTCATGCCGCTGAATGACCCGATGAAACTGCTTGTATTCTCCATGTTGTTTGGGTTGATTCATCTGTTTACAGGTCTTGGAATCAAAGGATACATGTGTCTGAGGGACAAGCGCTACATGGACTTTTTCTGTGATGTGGTTTTGTGGTACTGCCTGCTTGTCGGACTGATTCTGATGTTGCTTCCAAGCAGTATTTTTGCATCCATTGCACAGGCGCATATTGTACTGCCGGAGCCGGTGAATCTGCTTGCAAAAGTACTTGCCATTGCCGGAGCGGCAGGAATCGTACTGATGTCCGGGCGCGGAAGAAAGAATCCTGCTCTTCGGCTGGCACTTGGAGCCTATGATCTGTACAACATTACAGGGTGGCTCAGTGATGTTTTATCCTATTCCCGTCTGCTGGCACTGGGACTTGCCACGGGAGTTATTGCTTCTGTTGTAAACCAGATGGCGGGCATGCTTGGAAACGGCATTATCGGAATTATCGGATTTATTTTAATTTTTATCGTAGGTCATACGTTAAATCTTGGGATTAATCTTCTGGGTGCGTATGTGCATACAAACAGGCTGCAGTTCGTAGAGTTCTTCGGGAAGTTTTATGACGGCGGCGGAAGAGCATTTGCACCGTTTCATTCAGACACAAAATATATGGATATTATGAAGGAGGAAGAATTGTAATGAGTATTTTTGAAAATTTAGGGCTTGTTTATGCGTTATTAGGTGCTGCACTGGCAGTTATTTTAGCAGGTATGGGTTCTGCGTATGGAGTAGGTATTGCCGGACAGGCAGCGTCCGGAGTTGTGACGGAAGATCCGTCAAAGTTCGCAAAGGTTCTGATTATTCAGCTTCTGCCTGGTACACAGGGGATTTACGGTCTGCTTGTTGCGTTCATTACACTTTCCAAGATCGGTCTTCTCGGAGGAAGTCCGGCAGATCTTGATGTGAGAACAGGGCTGCTGATTCTGATTGCCTGCCTGCCGGTTGCGCTCGTCGGACTTGTTTCCGCAAAACATCAGGGAAGAACTGCAGTGGCTGCAATCGGAATTGTGGCAAAGAAACCGGAGCAGTTCGGTAAAGCCATGCTGTTCCCGGCAATGGTTGAGACTTACGCGATCCTTTCACTTTTGATTTCCATCCTTGCTGTTACAGCAATTCAGGTATAGTATCAGGACAAAATCTAAAAGTAAAGGAGAGCTTAAGAATGACTGGATTAGATAAAATGATCAGCCAGATTCTGGAAGAAGCGGATGCCGCAGCATCACAGAAAGAAGCGGACGCCGCATCACGTGCTGAAGCGATCCTTTCGGAAGCAGAAAAAGAGGCGGAGATCCTGAAGACGGAGATTGAAGAAAAATCTGAAAAAGAACTTGCAGGATATGAGAGCCGCCACCGCCTGGCCGATGAGCAGAAGAGGCGAACAGCCCTTCTTTTGGCGAAGCAGGAGATTATTTCCGATACAATCGAAAAGGCATATCAGAAATTCTGCTCGATGGAGACAGAAGCCTATTTTGAAGTGATTGCAAAAATGATTAGAAAATTTGCGCTTCCGAAGGAAGGAGAGATACTGTTTTCCGAAAAAGACCTTGGAAGGATGCCGGAAGGATTTCGGGCGGAAATCGCCCGGGCAGCAAAAGAAAAGGGCGGCAGTCTTACTGTTTCCGGTGAGACAAGACGGATGGAAGGCGGTTTTGTCCTTGTATATGGAGGAGTTGAGGAAAACTGCTCTTTCAGGGCGCTTTTTGATTCCAGAAAGGATGAGCTGCAGGATAAGGTTAATAGATTATTATTTTTTTAGACAGCGCAATTCCGCGAGAAGGAGGATTTAACCAATGGCAAAAAATCAATACACCTATGCGGTTGCGCGGATCAGGTCAATGGAAGTATCGCTGTTTTCCCAGGCGGATATTGAACAGCTCCTTGCGTGCAGGGATGAAAAACAATGTCTGCAGCTTCTTCAGGAGAAGGGGTGGGGAAATGCGGACACACCATCTGATGCTGAAGCGATATTGACATGTGAACGGGAAAAGACCTGGGCGGAAGTCGGCGGTATGATCGATGATATGTCCGTGTTTGACGTACTGTCTTACCCGGATCTTTTTCACAATCTGAAGGCTGCGATTAAAATGGTAGCTTCCGGAACAGAGATTCCGGGTATTTTCATCAGCGGGACGAGAATTCCTGCCAGAGAGATACTGGACAGTGTAAAAAACAAAGAATTCGAAAAGCTGCCCGATTACATGGCGGGGGCTGCCAGAGAAGCGTATGAGACACTTCTGCATACGCAGGATGGACAGCTTTGTGACATCATGATTGACAGGGCGGCTCTTGAGGCTGTCTATCAGGCAGGGAAAAACGCAGAGGATGACATTATCCGGGAATATGCCGAGTCCACTGTCGCGGTGGCGGATATTAAAATCGCGGTACGTTCACAGAAAACCGCAAAAAGTCTGGAATTTATGAAAAATGCGATGGCAGAGTGCGGAAGTCTGGATGTCGATGCGCTCTGCAGGGCAGCGCTTGGCGGAGTAGATACAATTGCAGAATATCTGGAAGGCACAGCATATAAAGGAGGAGCGCAGGCACTGAGAGAGTCGGCTTCCGCTTTTGAATGCTGGTGCGACAACCGGATTATCGAAACGATCCGCCCGCAGTTATACAACCCGTTTACAATCGGACCGGTTGTTGCGTATGTGCTTGCGCGGGAAAATGAAATAAAAACGGTGAGGATCATACTGACCGGAAAGCAAAATGAACTTCCGGAAGAATCCATCCGGGAAAGGGTAAGGGAGATGTATGTATAAGATAGCAGTATTAGGCGATTATGACAGCATTTACGGTTTTGCGGCCCTGGGTCTTGACATCTGTCCCGTAAACAGCCCGGAGGAGGCAAAGAAGACATTTGTACAGCTGGCGGAGGCAAAGACAGGTATCATCTATGTGACCGAAGCTCTGGCGGCTGTCTTGAAACACGAAATAGACAGATATAAGGACGCAATTGTGCCGACTGTGATCCAGATTCCTGGAATCAGCGGAAATACGGGCGCCGGAATCGAAGGGGTAAAGAAGTCTGTAGAGCAGGCCGTAGGCTCCGATATTCTGTTTGGTGGTAATTAGGAAAGCAGGTGATTGTCGAAATGAGTAAGGGAACGATAAAGAAAGTGGCAGGGCCGCTGGTTATCGCTGAAGGAATGCGTGACGCCAACATGTTTGACGTGGTTCGTGTAAGTGATCAGCGATTAATCGGAGAGATCATCGAAATCCACGGTGATCAGGCCTCTGTACAGGTTTATGAAGAAACGGCGGGACTGAAACCGGGCGAACCGGTAGAGTCCATGGATGTGCCGATGTCCGTAGAGCTTGGACCTGGACTGATCACAAGCATCTACGACGGTATCCAGCGTCCGCTTGATGATATTATGAAAGTGACAGGCGGAAACAGCCTGAAACGCGGAGTCGAAGTCCCATCCCTGAAACGGGACAAGAAATGGGAGTTCGTTCCGGTAGCTAAAGTAGGAGACGAAGTTGAGGGCGGAGACGTGCTCGGAACTGTTCAGGAGACCATTGTCGTACAGCAGAAGATCATGGTACCTCCGAATGTAAAAGGAACAGTAAAAGAGATCCGTTCCGGTTCTTTCACCGTCGAAGAAGTGGTTGCGGTACTTTCCACTCCGGAAGGAGACAAAGAGCTTACCATGATGCAGAAATGGCCGGTAAGACGTGGACGTCCGTATCAGAAGAAACTTGCTCCTGAGATGCCGCTGATCACAGGACAGCGTGTTATTGATACATTCTTCCCGATTGCAAAAGGCGGTGTGGCTGCGGTTCCGGGACCATTCGGAAGTGGAAAAACAGTTATTCAGCATCAGCTTGCAAAATGGGCGGAAGCAGATATTGTCGTATATATCGGATGTGGAGAGCGTGGAAACGAGATGACCGATGTTCTGAACGAATTCCCGGAACTGAAGGACCCGAAGACAGGCGAGTCCCTGATGGAGAGAACCGTTCTGATCGCCAATACATCGGATATGCCGGTTGCAGCGCGTGAGGCATCCATTTATACAGGAATTACGATCGCAGAATATTTCCGTGATATGGGATATTCCGTAGCTTTGATGGCAGACTCCACATCCCGGTGGGCAGAGGCGCTCCGTGAGATGTCCGGACGTCTGGAAGAAATGCCTGGTGAAGAAGGATATCCGGCTTACCTTGGAAGCCGTCTGGCACAGTTCTATGAGCGGGCAGGACATGTGGTTTCTCTTGGAAAAGACGGACGTGAGGGAGCGCTTTCCGTAATCGGAGCCGTATCGCCTCCGGGTGGTGATATTTCCGAACCGGTATCCCAGGCAACCCTTCGTATCGTAAAGGTATTCTGGGGACTGGATTCCAACCTGGCTTACAAGAGACATTTCCCGGCGATCAACTGGCTGACCAGTTATTCGCTGTATCTGCAGGATATGGAAAAATGGTTCAACGAAGAAGTAGCTGCGGACTGGATGGATAACCGTCAGAAGATGATGGGACTCCTTCAGGATGAAGCAGAACTTGACGAAATCGTTAAGATGGTAGGTATGGATGCACTGTCACCGTCCGACCGTCTGAAGATGGAGGCCGCACGGTCCATCCGTGAGGACTTCCTGCACCAGAACTCCTTCCATGAGATTGACACTTATTCTTCTTTGAAGAAGCAGTATCTCATGATGAAACTTGTGCTTGCGTTCTACGAAGAGTCTTCCAGGGCTCTTTCCGAAGGAGCATCCATGAACAAGCTGATCGGCATGCCGGTACGCGAGCAGATCGGACGTTTTAAATATACTCACGAAGATGAGCTGGATGATGCTTATCAGAAAGTGACAGAAGAGCTTACAGCAGAAGTAGCGGACACATTCGGAAAGGAGGACTTCTAAATGCCAAAAGAATATAGAACAATTCAGGAAGTTGCCGGACCGCTTATGATGGTCCGCGGGGTAGAAGGCGTTGCATACGACGAGCTGGGCGAGATTGAACTTGTAAACGGTGAAACCCGCCGGTGCAAGGTTCTGGAAGTAGATGGAGATACCGTACTGGTACAGCTGTTTGAAAGTGCGACAGGAATCAACCTTTCCAACAGCAAGGTACGTTTCCTTGGAAGAAGCATGGAGCTTGGTGTATCAGAAGACATGCTCGGCCGTGTCTTTGACGGACTGGGACGTCCGATCGACGGCGGGCCGGAAATCCTTCCGGAAGAGAGACTGGATGTTAATGGTCTCCCGATGAACCCGGCGGCGAGAAGTTATCCGGAAGAGTTTATCCAGACAGGAGTTTCCGCAATTGACGGATTGAACACTCTTGTCCGTGGACAGAAACTTCCGATTTTCTCGGCATCCGGACTTCCGCACGCGCAGCTTGCCGCACAGATCGCAAGACAGGCAAAAGTGCGGGGCACCGATGAACCGTTCGCCGTTGTATTCGCGGCAATGGGTATCACATTCGAAGAATCCAACTTCTTTGTGGAAAGCTTCCGGGAGACAGGAGCTCTGGACCGTACGGTTCTGTTCGTCAACCTTGCAAATGACCCGGCTATCGAACGTATTTCCACGCCGAAGATGGCGCTGACAGCAGCAGAGTACCTTGCGTTTGAGAAAAACATGCACGTACTTGTTATTCTGACGGATATCACAAACTACGCGGACGCGCTCCGTGAAGTATCCGCAGCCCGTAAAGAAGTTCCGGGCCGCCGTGGCTATCCGGGATATATGTATACAGACCTTGCATCCATGTATGAAAGAGCAGGACGTCAGAAAGGAAAGAGCGGAAGTATCACGATGATTCCGATCCTGACCATGCCGGAAGATGACAAGACCCATCCAATCCCGGACCTTACCGGATATATTACAGAGGGCCAGATCATCCTGAGTCGTGATCTTTATCGTAAGGGCGTTCAGCCGCCGATCGATGTACTGCCGTCTCTGTCCCGTCTGAAAGACAAGGGAATCGGTGAAGGAAAAACCCGTGCAGATCATTCCAACACGATGAACCAGCTCTTTGCGGCGTATGCACGTGGAAAAGAAGCGAAAGAACTCATGGTCATCCTCGGTGAAGCAGCGCTGACGGAAATTGACCTGATCTACGCAAAGTTTGCAGATGCATTTGAGAAGGAATACGTTTCCCAGGGATACGGAACAGACCGTTCTATCGAGGAGACACTGGAAATCGGATGGAAGCTGCTCTCTATTTTACCGAGAAGCGAGCTGAAACGTATCGATGATAAATATCTGGATCAGTATTATGGCAAATAGAAATGGGGGTGAACTGGCTTGGCATCTACACAGGTAACACCAACCCGTATGGAGCTGACGAGGCTGAAGAAAAAGCTGGTAACTGCGACAAGAGGCCATAAGCTCTTGAAAGATAAACGTGATGAGCTGATGCGCCAGTTCCTTGACCTGGTCAGGGAAAATATGGCGCTTAGAGAAAAAGTGGAAGCCGGAATCAAGGCGGCAAACAAAAACTTTGTAATCGCAAGAGCCGGTATGTCCGGCGAGGTTCTGAAAACTGCTTTGATGATGCCGAAACAGTCGGTGGAACTTCAGGTGGGAGAGAGGAACGTCATGAGTGTGGACATCCCTGTTTTTGAAACAAAGACAAGAACCGCCGATGCAAATGATATCTACTCATACGGCTTTGCCTTTACGTCCAGCGATCTGGACGGAGCTGTAAAGTCACTTGCCGATATTCTTCCGGATATGTTAAAGCTGGCAGAAACCGAAAAGGCATGCCAGCTGATGGCATCGGAGATTGAGAAGACAAGACGGCGTGTCAATGCGTTGGAACATGTCATCATTCCGGAGACACAGGACAATATCCGTTATATCACGATGAAGCTGGATGAAAACGAGAGAAGCTCTCAGATCCGGCTGATGAAAGTAAAAGACATGATGCTGGAAGATGCGCATCATTATAAAGAACGCCAGGCATAGACGGCGTGATAATGTATCAGGCAGATGAAGGAAACTGTTTCTTGACAACATTTCCGCATCTGCCTGTACTGTTTTGGGACAGATATTTGATCTGCCTAAAAGGCCAGATATAGAACAAGAAGGAAGAAAAGATTACAGATGGTAAAGATCATGATATATTTTCCTTTTTGCTCCGGATATCCGGATGAAATCTGCCGGTAGGAAATCAGACTGGCCATGGAGGCAATCAATGTGCCAAGGCCGCCAAGGTTCGTTCCGATGATCAGCTCGGAAATACGGGATGTGTAATTCGAGAGCAGCATGGCAGCCGGAACATTGCTGATGACCTGGCTTGCGAGAATGCTGACCGGCCGTTCGTGATTCTCGAGCACAGAGCGGATAAAGATGCGCAGACTTTCAAAATGATCGATATTTCCCACAAAAATAAAAAAGAATACAAAAGTCAAAAGCAGCGCATAATCAATTCTTGCAAACAAGATCCTCTTTCGAAAGAAAAGAGGGACGGCAACAAGAATCAGAAGTGCCCGGTCTGGCAGAAAGCCGGCGACAGAACACAGGCAGAAAAGGAAAAGGATCCCGAAAAACAGAAGATCTTTTCTGCCGGGAAACGAGGACTTTCCGACCTGAATACTGATTGATCCGCGTTCTGTTCCAAAGAAGGAAAAGAGAGCCAGAAGCACGGCCGCAAGTGCGGTAAAAGGCAGCATCAGCCATAAAAATTCCGGAAGACTCATTCCGGAAAGGGAATACAGGTAGAGGTTCTGCGGATTTCCGATCGGGGTGAACATGCTTCCCAGATTTGCAGCGATTGTCATCAGGACAGTCAGATAACAGATCCTGGATTCCATCTGGCCCATTTTCAGGATCAGAATACCGAACGGGACGAACGTAATCAAGGATACATCGTTGGTAATGAACATGCTGCTCAGAAAGCATAAAAATACGAGGGTAAGCGCGAGCCCTCTCCTGGAAGAAGTCCTGTTTAAAAGCAGCCCTCCGATATAGAGGAAAAAGCCTGCTTCCCTTAAACCTTCCACAATCAGCATCAGGCAGAAAAGTAAAATCAAAGTATGAAAATCGATATAGCCAAGATATGCAGGCCCGGGAGGCGTGATCAGGCAGGACAGAAGAGCCAGACACAGAGATACCAGCAGAACAATATCATTTTTAAATAAACAGATGATTTTTCTTATCATTTCTCAACATTCCTTTCGTGCGTTTTTTGCACCATTGAGATTATAGCAGAAGTGAGTCGAAACGTCACCATTTTTGAAAGGAAACCGGACGGATTTGAAAAAATAAAAGAAAACAAGGAGGCAAGCTGCAAAATTCCAGTTTTTGCATATGGTAAAGTAGATTATATCAGACAGGAAGTGCGAAGAATATGGAACATAAACTACCTTATTATATGGCCTATCCGATGGATTTAAAGGAATACGGTGAGGAAAAAAGAGACCGTCGTGATGTGGAATACATGAAGAGCATGTATCCGATGTCCGCAAAGAAAATCCTGCCGTATGTGGAAGAAGAGTGTGACCGGATGGAATATGAGGGAAGTATGATCTATGACGAATACCCGGACCGTCTGCTTCTCTATCTGATGGCAGGCCGGATTTATGACAGAATGAAAGAAGGGGAGAAGAAGGAAATTGCCATGGAGATTGAAAAAGAGCAGGTGGAAACACAGGAGCTTAAACGGAAGAAAAAGGACAGGGAAGAGACTCTCATGGATCTGGTCCAGATTCTTCTGTATCAGGAAATTGTGCAAAGAAGATGTAGGCATCGCAGAAATTGCAGGCATTATTATTAAATTTTTCGTCAGGATACAGGGTTTACGCAAAGTTTAAACCATGATAAAATATGAATGGAAATACAAATCGATACCGTTTTTTCTAAAAATGAAGAATGCGGCACGAGAAGAGAGGAAGGCAGATGAAGAAAAATCTCATTTTCATAGGTATGCCGGCATCTGGAAAAAGTACGATCGGTGTTGTGACAGCAAAGCGTCTGGGATATCGGTTTATCGATACAGATCTTATGATACAGGAGCAGGAAGGGAAGCTGCTCAGGGAGATTATTGAAGAAAGAGGAACGGATGGATTTCTGGAGATCGAAAATCAGGTTAATGCGTCTGTGCAGGCAGAAAAAGCGGTGATCGCACCGGGCGGGAGCGTCGTGTACTGCGAAAACGCGATGGAGCATTACAAAGAGATCGGGACGATTGTGTATCTGCACGTTCCGTATACAGAGATCGAGGCACGGATCCAAAATGCAAGAAACCGCGGTGTTGTGCTGAAGGAAGGACAGACGCTGCGGGAACTGTACGATGAACGCTGCAGACTTTTTGAACAGTATGCAGATGTCCGTATCAATGAAGACGGTTTATCGATGGGAGAGACGGTTGAAAAAGTACTTGCTGTTCTCAGTGATATCAGGGGAGAAAACTGAGGATAAATAGTCCGGCCTGTCTGCATCTCCGGCAGTCAGCACAAAAAGGAACGAGAAATAAAAGTTTTACAAACAGAAAATTTGTGCTATACTAATCCGGTAAGAGTGTTCTTTGTTAAATTTATATGAACATTAGTTAAAATTTAGATAGATCAGGACGAAATTACGGATACGATTAAATAGTAGTCGAGGTGTGATATGGAGCAGTATATTATTAAGGGAGGGACTCCTCTTGTTGGCGAAGTTGTCATAGGGGGAGCCAAAAACGCGGCGCTTGCAATTCTTGCAGCTGCAATTATGACGGATGAGACAGTACACATTGATAATCTTCCGGATGTGAATGATATCAATGTTTTATTAGAAGCAATGGAAGGTATCGGTGCGCAGATCAAGAGAATTGACCGTCATACGGTACAGATCAGCGGTGGAGCGGTGCATGATTTTAATATTGATTATGACTATATCAAGAAGATTCGAGCTTCCTATTATCTTTTAGGAGCCCTTCTCGGTAAGTATAAGCACGCGGAAGTGGCACTTCCGGGCGGGTGCAATATCGGAAGCAGACCGATCGATCAGCATTTGAAGGGATTCCGTGCCCTTGGAGCGGAAGTGGAGATTGAGCACGGAAAGATTCTTGCCGATGCGGACAGACTTGTGGGAAGCCATATTTATTTTGACGTTGTCAGCGTAGGAGCTACGATCAATGTGATGATGGCAGCTTCGATGGCAGAGGGTATGACGATTCTTGAAAATGTGGCAAAAGAGCCGCATGTAGTAGATGTTGCCAACTTCCTGAACAGCATGGGGGCTAATATCAGAGGTGCAGGTACGGATGTGATCAAGATCAAAGGTGTAAGCAGACTTCACGGGGCGGAGTATTCTATTATTCCGGATCAGATTGAGGCAGGTACCTTTATGTTTGGAGCAGCCGTGACAAAGGGCGACGTGACAGTACTCAATGTGATTCCGAAGCATCTGGAAGCGACCATTGCAAAGCTTGTAGAGATCGGATGCGAAGTGGAAGAGTTTGATGACGCTGTGCGTGTAGTTTCAAAAGGGAAACTGCGTCATACACAGGTGAAGACCCTTCCTTATCCGGGATTCCCGACAGACATGCAGCCGCAGATGGGAGTTGCGCTGGCATTGTGCGAAGGAACAAGTACGATTACAGAAAGCATTTTTGAAAACCGGTTTAAATATCTGGATGAGCTTGCGCGCATGGGAGCGGTTTCCAAGATTGAGGGAAATTCAGCGACAATCGAGGGCGTGGAGCGGTTCTCCGGAGCCAGAGTGAGCGCGCCGGATCTGAGAGCCGGAGCTGCGCTGGTGCTTGCAGGACTGGCTGCGGACGGTATTACGATTGTGGATGATATCGTCTACATTCAGCGAGGATATGAACGGTTTGAAGAGAAATTAAGAGAGCTCGGCGCTGAAATTGAGAAGGTTTCAAGCGAAAAAGAGATCCAGAAATTTAAACTGAAAGTCAGCTGAAAACAGTACGTGAGGAGTGGGGTGCGGAGATACCGTATCCCTGCTTTTGTTAAAAAACTCTTGACAGGATTATATGATGGTGATATGATTCCGTACAGTGACAAGTAAATCAAGTTATATTTTCTCTTATTCAGAGTGGTGGAGATACATAGGATCTGAGAAGCCACGGCAACCCCGGTCACGGAAGGTGCCAGCCTGAGCGAGTAATCGAACAATAAGAGGATTGATATATGATGTATATATAACAGTCCGCTTATGGTGGGCTGCTTTTTATTGCGCATTAATATGTTTTAGTGCAGCAGAAAAGCCCGCCAGAGAAAACAGACAGTATATGAGAGAAAAGGAAAGGCAGGAAAAGATGGAAAAATTATTATTTACTTCTGAATCAGTAACAGAAGGTCATCCGGACAAAGTCTGTGACGCGATTTCTGACGCGATTCTGGATGCTTTGATGGAGCAGGATCCGATGAGCCGTGTGGCATGTGAGACATGTACAACGACAGGTCTTGTAATGGTTATGGGTGAGATTACAACCAACGGATATGTAGATATCCAGAAGATCGTGCGCGACACGGTAAGAGAGATCGGATATACAAGAGGAAAATTCGGATTTGACGCGGACACATGCGGTGTTCTGGTAGCTATTGATGAGCAGTCATCCGATATTGCAATGGGCGTTGATAAAGCGCTGGAAGCAAAAGAAAACAAGATGTCCGATGAGGAGATCGAAGCGATCGGTGCCGGTGATCAGGGTATGATGTTCGGATATGCGTCCAATGAGACAGAAGAGTATATGCCGTATCCGATTTCCCTTGCGCACAAACTTACAAAGCAGCTTGCAAAGGTAAGAAAAGACGGGACACTCCCGTATCTCCGCCCGGATGGAAAATCTCAGGTGACGGTAGAGTATAATGAAGAAGGAAAACCGGGACGTCTGGAGGCAGTGGTACTGTCCACACAGCATGATCCGGCAGTCACACAGGAACAGATCCATGAGGACATTAAAAAGTATGTATTCGATCCGATTCTTGATCAGAAGATGATCAATGAGAATACGAAGTTCTTCATCAATCCGACAGGACGCTTCGTTATCGGCGGACCGCACGGTGACAGCGGACTGACAGGACGTAAGATTATCGTAGACAGCTACGGCGGAATGGCACGTCACGGCGGCGGTGCATTTTCAGGAAAGGACTGCACAAAGGTAGACCGTTCCGGAGCATATGCGGCACGTTATGTAGCAAAGAACATAGTGGCAGCAGGCCTTGCGGATAAATGTGAAGTACAGCTTTCTTACGCGATCGGAGTTGCTCAGCCAACTTCCGTGTGGGTAGATACCTTTGGAACAGGAAAGCTTTCCGATGAAGCGCTGGTAAAAATGATCCGTGAAAACTTCGATTTAAGACCGGCAGGAATCATCAAAATGCTTGACCTCAGAAGACCGATCTACAAACAGACAGCAGCATACGGACACTTCGGACGTAACGATCTGGATCTTCCTTGGGAGAAGCTTGATAAGGTGGAAACACTGAAAAAGTATTTATAAAAACTTTAGAAAATTTTAGGGGCGCCTATAGTGGAGGCGCCCTTTTTCGTGATATACTGTACCTGTGATCAGAGCAGAGAAAGCAGAGAGGAAGAACTGTTTTGAAATTGAAGACAAAATTGATTATTTCATTCGTAATCATTACGATTCTGCCGGCGGTTTTGACCGGCTTTGCTGTATGGGGTGTGGCGAACTATCATATTAAAGCCATCGAACGTACCTATGGGATTTCAGGTGAGGAGTACCGGGACTTTAAGCAGTCGATCGGTACATTGAATCAAATTCCGGAAGTTCACGAATTTCTCAGCACCATGATCATTGGTGTGATCCTGATTCTTGCCCTTACGGCAATGCTGATGATTCTCTGGATTTACGGCAGCCTTCTGCGGCCGATTGAGAAGATGGAGATCGCGGTAAAGAGCATCACGGAAGGAGAGCTGGATTTTGAGCTTCATCCAGAAAAAGACGACGAGATCGGGCAGCTGTGCAAGGACATTGAGGAAATGCGAAAAAGGCTGAAGGAGAATGCGGAAGAAAAGCTGAAAAATGATAAAGACAACAAAGAATTGATCAGTAATATTTCCCATGACCTGAAGACACCGATTACAGCAATCAAAGGATATGTGGAAGGGATTATGGATGGAGTGGCAGATACGCCGGAGAAAATGGACCGTTATATCAAAACGATCTACAACAAGGCAAATGAGATGAACACACTGATTAACGAGCTGACGTTCTACACAAAGATTGATACAAACCGGATTCCATACAATTTCGCCCCCGTCCGGGTCAATGACTATTTTAATGACTGTGCGGAGAATCTGTCTTCCGAACTCACAAATCAGGGCGTGGAATTTGGATATTTTAATTATGTTGAAGACGATGTCAAGATTATTGCGGATGCCGAGCAGCTGATGCGTGTTGTCAATAATATTATCAGTAATTCCCTGAAATATATGGACAAACAGCAGCCGCGGATCAACCTGAGGGTCAAAGATGTGGGCGACTTTATCCAGGTGGAGCTGGAGGATAACGGAAAAGGAATCGACGCGAAGGATCTGCCATATATTTTTGACCGCTTTTACCGGACGGATGCTTCCAGAAATTCATCCAAAGGCGGGAGCGGAATCGGGCTTTCCATTGTAAAAAAAATTATTGAAGAACACGGCGGAAAAATCTGGGCCACAAGCAGACCGGGCACAGGGACAGTGATGTATTTTGTCATCCGAAAATATCAGGAGGTACCAATTTATGAGTAAGATTTTTATTATAGAAGATGAAGAAGCGATTGCAGATCTGGAGAAAGACTATCTGGAACTCAGCGGATTTGAGGTAGAGGTGGAAAATGACGGCAACGCAGGACTGAAAAAAGCACTGGAAGAAGATTTTGATCTTCTGATTCTGGATCTCATGCTTCCGGGGGTAGATGGATTTGAAATCTGCAGAAAAGTAAGGGACGAAAAAGATGTACCGATTATTATGGTATCTGCGAAGAAAGATGACATTGATAAAATCCGGGGACTCGGCCTTGGAGCAGATGACTATATGACCAAACCATTCAGTCCGAGCGAACTGGTAGCCAGAGTCAAGGCACATCTTGCAAGATATGAACGACTGATTGGAAGCCACGCGGAAGAAAATAAAATCATCGAAATCCGTGGACTGAAGATTGACACCACAGCAAGACGCGTGTGGGTTAACGGAGAAGAAAAAGCATTTACAACAAAAGAATTCGATCTCCTCGCATTCCTGGCGAGCCATCCAAACCATGTATACACCAAGGATGAGCTGTTCAGTGAAATCTGGGATATGGAATCGATCGGAGACATTGCGACCGTTACAGTACATATCAAAAAAATCCGCGAAAAGATCGAGTACGACACATCCAAACCACAGTATATAGAAACAATCTGGGGAGTTGGGTACCGTTTTAAAGTATAAAAGACAGAATTGTTTCTAAATTTTTGGGGACGTGTTCCGGTGCAACGGAACACGTCCCCAAAATCGTGCAGACTTCCGGAAATTCGCGGAAAACGGGGGTTGACAGGGTGTTTCGATTATAATACTCTTAAAGCTGATAATAAAATTTTTATAAATTTCAGGTTAAATAATTAATATAGTAAGGGGATCATATGAGCGGAAAGAAAAGGAAACGCAGAAGGAGAAGAACGGGGAGACTGGCGCTTGGAATCGGATGTATGCTTTTGTCGGCCGGTGCGTTTGCGGCGGTAATTTATTTTAGTAATGCAGGGCGTGATGAGGTGGATCCGGAAGGTGCTCCGCAGCAGACAAAAGAAGATCCGGTGGCACAGGAGGAAGAGACAAAGACGCAGGACAGTGAGATTGATCAGAAGCTGGAGGAGCTGACGCTGCAGGAGAAGGTAGCGCAGATGTTTATGATCACGCCGGATGCTCTGACAGGTGTTCAGGGAACATGGAATCCCGGTGAGGTGACAGAAACAGCCTATAAGGAGCGGCCGGTGGGCGGTCTGATCATGATGGAAAATAATCTGGTTTCTCAGGATCAGATCAAGACGTGGAATGATGCAATTACAGGGTTTTCCAAAGAGGTGGTCGGAGTGGAGCCGTTCCTTTCCGTGGATGAAGAGGGCGGAACAGTAGCACGGATTGCGGGAAATGCGGCTCTTGGCATTGAGAATGTAGGAAATATGTCAGAGATTGGTGCATCCGGGGACAGTCAGAAGGCGTATGATGCGGGCGAGACGATCGGAACGTATCTGAAAGAGCTTGGCTTGAATATGGATTTTGCTCCGATGGCGGATGTCTGGACAAACCAGGAGAATACGGTTGCGCAGTACCGGGCATTCGGATCGGATCCTGAGACAGTGTCAGAGATGGTATCCGAGACGATAAAGGGATTCCACAGCCAGGGAATTTATACAGTGGCCAAGCATTTTCCGGGACACGGAGGAACGAGCGGGGATTCCCATGAGGGAACTGTATACTTAAACAGCACGAAGGAAGAGCTGGAATCATGTGAGTTCCTTCCATTTCAGGCTGCGATTGATGCGGACACAGAGTTTGTAATGGTTGGGCATATTTCTCTTCCGAATATTCTGGAGGATGATACACCGGCTTCTATGTCCGAAGAAGTAGTGACAGAGATGCTGCGTAATGATCTGGGATTTGACGGGATCGTAATTACAGACGCTATGAATATGGGAGCAATTACAAATAATTATACATCTGCTGAGGCAGCGGTACAGGCTGTTCAGGCGGGAGTTGACATGATTTTAATGCCGCAGGATTTTGAGGATGCATATCAGGGAATTTTGAGCGCGGTAAATTCCGGCACAATATCGGAAGACCGGATCGATGAATCCGTAAGACGGATTCTGGAAGTGAAAATGGGAGAATCAGGAGAGAGCTCGTCATGATTACAAGTACAGCAAATCAGAAAATCAAGCGGATACTGAAGCTGCAGAAAAAGGCAAAAGCAAGAAATGAGGAAGGAATCTTTATCGTAGAGGGGATCCGGATGATGAAGGAAGCGCCGGAAAGCCGGATCAAAGAGCTGTATATTTCAGAGACATTTCTGCAAAAATATCCGGATCTGCCGGAACATTTAAAAAAGAAAGCGGAGATGGTAAGTGATCCGGTGTTTGCCCACATGTCGGATACAAAAACGCCGCAGGGAATTCTCGGGGTGATACGGAGAATGTCCTGGACGATGGACGAGCTTCTTCACGGAGAAGACGGAAGGGCACCTTTTCTGATGGTGCTGGATCATCTGCAGGACCCGGGAAATCTGGGAACGATTCTTCGGACGGCAGAGGGCGCCGGAGTGACAGGTGTGATCCTTGGAGCGGACTGTGCGGATCTCTATCAGCCGAAGGTGATCCGGTCCACGATGGGATCGATTTACCGGATGAGAGCAGTTTGTGTAGATGATATGAAAGAGACTGTTCGCCTTCTAAAACAACATGGAATTCACACGTATGCGGCACATCTGGATGACAGCCGTTTCTATGATGAGGAAGATTATACAAAACCGACGGCATTTCTTATTGGAAATGAGGGAAATGGTCTTCCGGAAGAGATATGTGCTGAGGCGGAGCATAAAATCAAGATTCCGATGTATGGTCAGGTAGAGTCTTTAAATGCGGCCATGGCAGCGGGAATTCTGATGTATGAGGTCTGCAGGCAGAGAAGAAAATAGAACAGACAGTGAAGGAAGACAGACGATCGGCGGGTGAGAGTTTTCGGTTTGATTATGAGGAGGAGCAGGATTTTGGGCCCTGCTTCTTGATGTTGAGCGTATTGACAATGTAAATACAAAAATGTAAAATAGAATACGGGAGGTGCAGAACAATGGCGAAGACATTTTTACAGGTACGGACAGATGAGAGAGACAAAGAGCAGGCCAGTGTGATTCTGGAAGAGCTCGGAACGAATCTGTCTTCTGTAGTGAATATGCTGTTGAAACAGATCATCATGACAAAAAGTATTCCGTTTGAAGTAAAAATGCCGCAGGCTTACACAGAACAGGAAAAGGCAGAAGAAGTCAAAGTTTCCATGGAGATGGAAAGGCTGACATTGACAGAAGAAGACCTGGAGCTGTTAAACCAGTACCGGAAAGCGGCAGACAAAGACAAATTCAGGGAGGAGATCCTGGCAGAATACGCGGAGGCATAAATGAGTGATACGATTTACTGTTATCCGGATTCGGACGTACTGATCAACAAGATGGACATCCGGGATCAGGCGAAACTCGAAGAGGCCGAGAGACGGCTTACAATGTTTCGCATGAGCGATTTGCTGGATGTTCCCGTGAAAGGTGATTTTGATTGAATAATTCGCAAACCCCCATCTGAGATGGGGGAATAGGCGAAGCCGTAG
>ERZ1643247.160-NODE-160-length-90598-cov-47.237103_pt1 | contig 90598 bp, 83 predicted proteins | sample MGYA00579264_ERZ1643247 | MGnify/ENA primary metagenome ERZ1643247 (study PRJEB29033, sample SAMEA4952262) | chicken gut metagenome | biome: Broiler Chicken; feature: Gastrointestinal Tract; material: Caecum | place: Ireland | collected 2018 | study: Broiler... | reverse complement strand
ATTCCCAAACAATTTGATTAATTTTTTGTCCAAACTTTGGGGTTCACTTCAGTTCCGCCCGCTTTTTATAAAGGTTCGGCAGATACCTGACTTATTCCGCGCTTCTTTCTATTCCGAGCAGTCTTGCGGCGGAAAGCAGGCAGTCTATATCTTCTTTTTCCTGTACGCCGCGCGTATTCGGGGCGACGTTCACCACAAGCGTGTTATCGTGGTCTGTCAGCAGGCGGTATTTATCCGCTATGAACTGCGCGCCCACAAGCGGGTCTTTCGTATAGGCGGGGTCCCAGAACCAGTTGCTCATATTGCGTATGCAAATCGTAGCTTCGAAGGGCAGGTAATAGGTGTTTCCGCCGTGGGTGTACAGCTTGGGGTCGTCTTCGCGCGGAAAGTGCGGGTCCCACAGCCTGAAATCGGACGGAAAGTAGCGGATGTTCATGCCCTCTTTGTAGCGTTCGGGGCGGAAGCGCGGGGAAGTCCATTTGCGCAGTCCCTTGCCTATGGTAAGGTTGACGGCTACGGCGCAGCCGGGCTGAAGGCGGTGCGCCAGGTCGTAAAGGCGAGGAATATCCCATTGTTTGGGGTACTTGTCCCAGCCGCCGTCCAGCCAAAGCTCGGCAATTTCGCCGTATCTGCCGCACATAAGTTCCGTAAGGTGCGCACACATATAGTCCGTGTATTTTTTGTCGTCTTTATAACACTTTTCGTGCCTGTCCCACAGCGAATAGTAAAGCCCCAGCTTAATGCCGTATTTTTTGCACGCCTCCGACACTTTCGCAACCACGTCCACGGGTACGGGCGATTTGTTTACGCAATAGTCGGTCGTGTCCGTATCCCACATACAAAAACCGTCGTGGTGTTTGGTTATCAAAATTACGTAGTTCATGCCCGCCGTATAGGCGTTTTTCACCCAGCCTTCCGCGTCTATCGCGGCGGGGCGGTAGCCGTTTATATCGAGTTTGCCGTTCGACCATTCCGTGTCGTAAAAGGTGTTTATTCCGAAATGGATAAACATTCCGTACTTGCGCGCAATCATGGCGCGCTGTACGTCGTTGGGCTCAGTCGAGGGTTTCAGCGTTATCATAATTTATCTCCTTATTTTCCGCAGGGCGGAAATTTTCAAGCAGATTTATGAAAAATTGAACTGCTAGGGCGGCTGCAAACGGCGCGAATATCCTGCCGTCGGTGTAATATGCCACCCTGTTTCCCGAATACGAAACCATCTCCGCAAGACAATGCGCGCACGCCATGGCGCATATTGCGGCAATGACGAGCGCCGCGGAGTACGTTGCCGCGCCCGCGTTTTGCGTTACCGTAACTAAATTATAGCATGCAAGCAGTATAAAGACAATACCGAACGCGCCCGAAAAGCCCTGTATTTGTCCGAATCCGGCGCGGAAAAAGGCTTTTTGGCGCGCCTTTGCGCAAAAATAAAAAATTTTCTTTACACGGGGCGCGCGGAGTGGTATAATAGTGCCGTAAGAAATCTTCCACTTCAAAAAAAGGAGTTTTTATCATCATGAACAAAAAGACCGTAAAAGACGTAGACGTAAAGGGCAAGCGTTGCCTGGTCAGGTGCGACTTCAACGTACCTATGAAAAGCGGCGTTATCACCGATGACAACCGCATTATGGGCGCTCTGCCCACCATCAAGTATTTGATGGAGCACGGCGCAAAGGTGATACTTTGCTCGCACCTGGGCAAGCCCCACGGCATTTTCAGCGACAATATCAAGCTGAACAAGAAGGAGAAGAAGGCGGTAGAAGCCCTTCCCGAAGACCAGCGCGGCGAAGCCACCGCGAAGGCTATCACCAAGGCGCTCGCGGAAGATCCCGTCAAGTTCACCCTCAAGCCCGTAGCGGACAGGCTCAACGAACTGCTCGGCGGCAAAGTGACCTTTGCAAAGGACGTCGTGGGTCCCGACGCGCAGGAAAAGGTCGCCGCGTGCAAGGAAGGGGAGTGCGTGCTTCTGGAAAACACCCGTTTCCATTCGGAAGAAGAAGCCTGCGACAAGGAATTCTGCCGTAAGCTCGCCGCATTCTGCGATATATTCGTGAACGACGCGTTCGGCACCGCGCACCGTTCCCACGCTTCCACCGCGGGCATTGTGGAGTACGGCTTTGTAAAGACCGCCGTATGCGGCTTCCTCATCGAAAAGGAACTTTCCGTCATGGCGGACGCGCTCGAACACCCCGTACGTCCCTTCGTTGCCGTTCTTGGCGGCGCAAAGGTGGCGGACAAGCTGAACGTCATCTCCAATCTGCTTGAAAAGTGCGACAGCCTTATCATCGGCGGCGGCATGGCTTACACCTTTATCAAAGCCACCGGCGGCGACGTGGGCACTTCGCTCGTGGACGATTCCAAGATAGATTACTGCAAGGATATGCTCGCAAAGGCGGACAAGCTGGGCAAGAAGATATATCTGCCCGTCGACACCAAGTATGCCGCCGCTTTCCCCGATCCCATCGACGCGGAGATAGAGCTGGGCACCTGCGTAGCGGGCGCGATTCCCGCGGGCAAGATGGGTCTTGACATCGGTCCCAAAACCTGCAAGGAATTTGCGGACGTAATCAAGACTGCCAAGACGGTTATCTGGAACGGACCTATGGGCGTGTTTGAAAATCCCCAGCTTGCCGTCGGCACGATAGAAGTCGCCAAGGCAATGGCGGAAGCAAAGGGCGCAACCACCATTATCGGCGGCGGCGATTCGGCGGCGGCTGTAAAGCAGCTGGGCTTTGCGGACAAGATGAGCCATATTTCCACGGGCGGCGGCGCTTCGCTGGAACTGTTCGAAGGCAAGGTGCTCCCCGGCATCGCGTGCCTCAACGACAAGGACTAATTTATTAAGAGGTAATATATATGAGAAGACCTATAATCGCAGGCAACTGGAAGATGAACAACACCAAGGCGCAGACCTATGCGCTGCTCAACGACCTTATCCCCCTTGTAAAGGACGCGGAGGCGGAAGTTGTCATCTGCGTGCCCTACACCTCCATATGGGCGGCGGGAGAGGCCATTAAAGGCACCAATATCCACCTGGGCGCGGAGAACGTGCACTGGGCGGAAAAAGGCGCTTTCACCGGCGAAATCTCCGCGGACATGCTCAAGGAACAGGGCGTTGAATACGTAATCATCGGACACAGCGAACGCCGCCAGTATTTCGGCGAAACCGACCAGACGGTGAATATGCGCGTTAAAGCGGCTCTCGCACACGGACTCAAACCCATCATCTGCGTGGGTGAAACGCTGGAAGAGCGCGAGGGCGGCAAGGTGGAAGAAGTGCTCGTGCGCCAGACCACGGAAGCGTTCAGGGACATCGACAAGAGCGAACTTGAAAACATAGTCATCGCCTACGAACCCGTATGGGCAATCGGTACGGGCAAGACCGCTACCGCGCAGGACGCCAACGACACCATCGCCATCATACGCGGCACCATGGCAAAACTCTACTGCGAGAAGTGCGCGGAAGAAAAGGTGCGCATACAGTACGGCGGCTCCATGAACCCCAAGAACGCCAGGGAACTGATGGCTATGCCCCAGATAGACGGCGGACTTATCGGCGGAGCTTCGCTCAAAGCGGTCGACTTCTCCCAGGTCGTCAAGTACAACGGCTGATATCTGCGGACGGAATAACGCGGCGCGGAATTATCCGCGCCGTTTTTCGAATTCAGGAAGGAGCGCAATATGGACAGACCCAATATCGTCATGATAATGGCGGACGATATGGGCGCGTGGGCTATGGGCTGCGCGCAAAACAAGGACGTCATAACGCCCAATATAGACGCGCTTGCGGAAGACGGGGTGCTGTTTGAAAACTTCTTCTGCGCAAGTCCCGTCTGTTCCCCGGCAAGGGCGTCCGTACTTACGGGAACCATGCCGTCCGTTCACGGCGTACACGACTGGATTTCGCGCGGCAATCTGCCCGGGCAGCAGTTCAACGGAAAGACTATGCCCGAGGTGGAGTATATCGGGCATCTGACCGCATATACGGAACTGCTTGCGGAAAGCGGCTACGAATGCGCTTTGAGCGGAAAATGGCATCTTGGCAGCAGCCTTAAACCGCAAAAGGGCTTTTCCCGCTGGTTTACCATAGGGCAGGGCGGCTGCAATTATTTTTCTCCCGATGTGGTCGAGGACGGACGCCTGACGGTGCGGACGGAGTACGTAACCGACCTTATAACGCGCGACGCGGTGAAAAACATACGCGAACTGTCGCAGGGGGATAAGCCGTTTTATCTGAGCGTGCACTATACGGCGCCGCATTGTCCGTGGGACAGGAAAAACCATAAAGAGCGCATCTGGAAGATGTACCGCAACTGCAGATATTCCTCCACTCCGGCGTGCGGGCGTCTGCATCCGCTTTTAACCAACGAACCGCGTATGTTTTCGCCGTTGCAGAGAAAAAACCGGCTCAGAGGCTATTACAGCGCGATGACGGGTATGGATGAAGGAATAGGGGAGATAACCGCGGCGCTGAAAGATGCGGGGATATACGATAATACGGTCGTGATATTTACGTCCGATAACGGAATGAGTATGGGGCACCACGGAGTGTTCGGAAAGGGCAACGCCACTTATCCCCAGAATATGTACGATTCCGCCGTCAAAGTGCCGTTTATCATATCCGGGAACACCTTAGGACTGAAAAAGGGCACGCATTGCACAGGCTTGTACAGCCATTGCGATATAATGCCAACGCTCATAGATATGCTGTCTTTGCCGGCGGACAGGGTGAAACAGCGCCTTCCCGGAAAAAGTTTCGCGCCGCTTCTGCGCGGAGAGGGCGAAGAAGAGAGCAAAAGCGTGGTGGTAACGGGCGAATACGGAATGTCCGAAATGATAAGGACGGAAAGGTATAAGCTCGTGGTCAGGGAAGGGTCTTTCGACGAATTTTACGACCTTCTGAACGACCCCGGAGAGAAAATCAACCTTGCCGGAAGCTGTCCGCCGGAAGCGGAAAAACTGAAAAAAGAACTCGTGCGGTTCATGGCGGAAAACTCCGACCCCGTCTACCGCTGTAAAGGAGAGGACGTCAAAGGGTCGGGGCAGGTTGCGAGCCTTGCAGCGGACAAAAACGGCGCTTTCGACGCCTTCTGCGGATACAGAAGTCCGTTCAGGGCGAAACGCTTTCTGAAAAAATCCAAGTCCGGAAAAATCCGTTAGAACAAAACGGCGCTCCGCACGGAGCGCCTTTTTGTTGCCGTGAAATATCCGTAAATGCGGATACTGTTATGCCGCGTTTGCCGCCCGCTTTTTCGAACCCGTACCCAACCCCGGTAGAACAGCAATGTGTGACGGTGCACCCATAATTAATCTTATAAGCTTCATTAAGTTATATCGGCACACAGCCTTGCTTTCAGCGGGAGCGCGTGGCGCTCCACCCATGATAATCTGCGAAGCAACCAAGCTATAATGCCAAATTGCTTTCTTCGCAGAGTAATCAGCCTGCGGCGGCTCGCCGCCACGGACGCTTTTTTTCTGTTCATAACCGCCCCTTTGCGGGCGGAAATAAGGCGCGTGCGGTATTAAGCCCTATAAAAGATTGACGAATTTTTTCGCGTGTGCTACAATAAATCGAATAAAAAATTTATCTCACTTAATTAAAGTGGAAAGAGAGGTATTATATGAGTTTTACCGGTCTTATAATTATGGATGGCTACGGCGTAAATCATTTTGCGCCCTTCAACGCCGTATCTCCCGAAACGGCGCCCAACGTGCTTAAACTGTTTGCGGACAATCCCGCAACCGTGCTCGACGCCAGCGGTCTTGCCGTGGGTCTGCCCGACGGTCAGATGGGCAACAGCGAGGTGGGACACCTCAACATAGGCGCGGGCAGAATTATCTACCAGGAACTTACGCGCATTACCAAGTCCATTCAGGACGGCGATTTCTTCACCAATCCCGCCCTTGTAAAGGCTATGGAAAGCGCTAAGTCGAACGGCAAAAAACTGCACGTAATGGGACTCGTGTCCGACGGCGGCGTGCACTCGCACAACACCCACCTGTACGCTCTGGTGAAAATGGCAAAGCAGATGGGTCTGGACAACGTGTATATCCACTGCTTCATGGACGGCAGGGACGTCCCTCCGGAGTCGGGCAAGGGCTATATCGAAGAATTGCAGCAGCAGCTTGACCGGATGGCTTTCGGCAGGATAGCCACCATAAGCGGCAGATTCTACGCCATGGACCGCGACAATATCTGGGACAGGGTGGAAAAGGCGTACGCCGCGCTTGCGGACGGCGAAGGCGTCATCGAAACCGATCCCGTGCAGGCTATGCAGAACAGCTACGACAAGGGCGTTACCGACGAATTCGTAATTCCCACCGTCATTACCGAAGGCGGCAAGCCCGTTGCCACCGTGGACGAAGGCGACAGCATTATCTTCTTCAACTTCCGTCCCGACAGGGCAAGGCAGATAACCCGTTCCTTCATCTATCCCGACTTTGACAAGTTTGCGCGCAAGAAGGGCTTTTTGAACCCCTGCTACGTGTCTTTCACGCAGTACGACGTCACTTTCAACGACAGGCTGGACGTGGCGTTCAAGCCGGAAACCTATACGAACACCCTGGGCGAATATCTCTCCAAAAAGGGCATTAAGCAGTTCAGAATAGCCGAAACGCAGAAGTACGCGCACGTCACCTTCTTCTTCAACGGCGGCGTGGAAGCTCCCAATCCCGGCGAGGACAGAATTTTAATAGATTCCCCCAAGATAGCCACCTTCGACATGAAGCCCGAAATGAGCGCTTACGAGGTAGCCGAACGCGCCTGCAAGGAGATCAAGTCGGGCAAGTACGACGTGATGATACTCAACTTCGCAAACGGCGACATGGTGGGACATACCGGCGTGCTCGAAGCCGCGCGCAAGGCGGTCAAAGTGGTTGACGAATGCGTACAGCAGGTCGTGGACGCCATTCTGTCCGTGGGCGGCAAGGCGCTTATCACCGCCGACCACGGCAACTGCGACTATATGTACGAACCCGACGGCACCCCCTTCACCGCGCATACCACGAACCGCGTGCCGCTCATCGCCGTCGGCGACGACAGCATATGCTTTTTGGAAAACAACGGCAAGCTGTGCGATATAGCTCCCACGCTTCTGGATATGATGGGACTTGAGAAGCCGTCTGAAATGACCGGTAAGAGTTTGATTAGACATAAAGTGAAATAACCAGGCAAAAAAGGATTATTTGTGGGAAAGGGAGTGGGGTTCCGCTCCCTTTTTTGCTTGGTTATTTCACTGACGAGGGCGCCACGCATAAGCACCCTCCTGCGGTGTCAAGTCACATTTTTCTGCGGGTCACGTACGCCCTAGTACGCTCCCCTTAAAAAATGTGCCTTTCCTAGCATTAGGGCACTTCTTCGCGGCGCGTTTAAGCGCGGTTTTAACAAGGCGGAAATCAAAAGTATTGCGAAGGAAAAGGCACTTAATCCACCTAGAACCGTTGCGGTGCATAATCAGGGTGCGGCGGCTCGCCGCTTTTGCCGCGCTTTATCTACAACATTACGGAAAGCTGTGCGGAGATAATATTATCAAAACAAATTTTTATTACTTCAGGGCGGACAAGTGGTGAAGCGCACGGCGCTTCCGCCACGCGCTCCCTCCCATATATTTTCCTTTAATGTTTGTAAAAAATGAAGTTCTTTTCCGTGTTTTGGCAAATTAACTTTGAAAAAGTCTTTACATTTCACCGACGGATAATATATAATTAACGCATATCCGATGGGGGATACGCTTATGAGAGCTGGGCTTTTTTACGCGGCTTCCGTTTGATATACCCCAAAATAAAACCTTACGGGGGTGCGTATGAAAAAAGAAGAAGTAAAAGCCGGCGCGCAATATGTCTACGACTACATCAAGGGCATAATCGACAAGACGGGTCCCAGACTGCCGGGAACGGAAGAAGAACGTCAGGGCGCACTTCTTACTGCCGATATTATGGAAGGTATCAGCGGCAAAAAGGCGGTTGTGGAGGAATTCGATCTGCACCCCAACGCGTCGATAGGCGCGATTCCCGTCGTAGGTTACCTGGGTCTTATAAGTTTCGCGGTCTATTATCTTTCGCCCATAGCGACTCTCGTTCTTTCCACTCTCACGCTGCTTTTTTCCATAGCGCAGATTTTCACGTACAGCGGCTGGTTCGACTTTCTCTTTCCCAAGCGGAAATCGCAGAACGTATACACGACAATCGAACCGAAAAACGGGGAAGAGGTCAAATATACCATATGTTTTTCCGCGCACATGGATTCGTGCTGGTGCTGGAACCATTCCCTGCGCAATCCCAAGACGGCGATTCCCAAAATAGTGATAGGCGTGGTGGGTTTTGTACTGCTGATAGTAATGTCCGCAATCGCGGTGGGCATAGGTATGTACTCGTTTGCGACCATGTCCGAACTTGCGGCAAAGGGCGGACAGTTCGACGGCATGGACATTTTCAAAATAGTCATGTACGTGCTCCCCGTGATAACCGTGCCCGGCAGCTACTGGCTTGCGGACTATCTCACGTGGGACAAGAAAAAGGCTTCTCCCGGCGCGATGGATAACCTTTCGGGAATAGGTATTTTCCTTGCCTACGCAAACTACGTCAAGGAACACCCTGAAGTACAGCCGGAAGGGTGCAGGCTTATGTTCGCCGCCATGGGTGCGGAAGAAGCAAGCCTGAAAGGCTCGTTCGCCTTCTGCAAAAAGCATAAGGACGACGGTATGCTGGAAAATATGTACAATATCAACCTCGACTCCTTCCGCGACGACAAATACTTCGCCGCGGTAATAGGCGATTTGTGGCTGGGCAGCAGGTTCGACCGCGACCTTATCAACCTTTCCAAAGAGGCGATGGCGGAAGCGCTGGGCGAGGACGTCACTCCCAAATGTCCCGGCGAAATGTTCAACCCCGTGGGCGGGTGCGATTCCACTCCTTTCTGCCGCGCGGGGGTAAAGACGGTCACGCTCGTGGCGCAGAATCCCACTCTGACCGACTACTACCACACCTGCAACGACACGGTTGAAGGGCTGAGTATGTATTCGCTCGAAAAGGGGTTTGAAACCGTGGTGAACCTTGTTCCCAGGATAGACGAACTTGCGAAAAAGCAGGGTCTGAAGTAAGCAAAAACGGCAAACGGCGGGGCGCGGCTTCAAGCGTCCCGTTTCGTTAAAGCGCGGCGTGCGGAGACCTCTTATTTTATAATAAGTGCGCGTGTAATATATTTGCTATTGACAATCGCGTGATTGTTGTGATAAAATGTAAACATTGATAAAATTCAGGAGGGTCAATATGAGCGACATCAAAAACTATTCCCTGAGTGAAATTGCTCCCGGAAGAGATTTTTCCCACTACGGCGTATCCCGCTGGGCGAGCGCCAAGGACATCAACACAAAACTCAAAGAACTTACCGATCAGAACGTATTCTGTATTACCGATGAAGAATATGCGAATATCTGCAAGAATTATTACGACGTAAAGTGCGCAAAGTCCAAAGCCATTACCGGAGAGGCCAAGAAGTACATACCGGGCGGCGTACAGCACAACCTGGCATTCAACAAGCCTTTCCCCATGTGCATGGTTAAAGCGGAAGGCGCTTATCTGTACGATATAGACGGCAACAAGTACACCGACTTTTTGCAGGCGGGCGGTCCCACCATTCTCGGCAGCAACTTCCCCGAAGTGCAGGAAGAGGCGATTGAGCTAATCAAGGACTGCGGCCCCGTTACCGGTCTGTTCCACGAAGCGGAACTGCTGATTGCAAAGGAAATCAACAAGCATATGCCCAATATCGAAATGTTCCGTATGCTCGGCAGCGGTACTGAATCGGTTATGGCGGCTATCCGCGTCGCCCGTTGCGCTACTCATAAAAAGCGCGTAATCAAGATAGGCGGCGCATACCACGGCTGGTCCGACCAGATGGTTTACGGTCTGAAAATTCCCGGCACCAGGCAGTTTTTGGAAAGTTTCGGTATTCCCAACAACATCTTCTCGCTCATCGACGAAGTTCAGCCCAACAACCTTGAAATGCTGGAAGATTATCTCAAAGCCAACCAGCGCAAGGGCGGCACGGCTTGCGTAATCGTAGAACCCGTGGGTCCCGAAAGCGGCACCCGTCCCGTCGACTGGAATTACAACAAGGGCGTGGAAATGCTCTGCCGCAAGTACGGCGCGCTGTTCATCTTCGACGAAGTCGTTACCGGCTTCCGCGTAGGTCTCGGCGGCGCACAGGGCTTGTTCGACGTGCATCCCGACCTCACCATATTCGGTAAAATCGTCGCCGGCGGCTATCCCGCGGCGGGCGGCGTAGGCGGCAAGAAGGAATACGTCAGCTGCATGGCGGCGGGCGTTGCAAGCGGCATGAAGAGGGCATACGTGGGCGGCACGCTCGCGGCTAACCCCCTGTCCGCTCTGGCAGGTTACTCCGCAATCAAGTGCATCGCCAAGTACGACGCCTGCGCAAAGGCGGGCCGCGCGGGCGACAGGCTGACCGACGGTCTTGTAAGACTGTGCAACGAATACAAGCTGCCTTACGTGGCGTACAACCAAGGCTCCATCGTACACCTGGAGTGCACGGGCGCAATGAGTTACGACTTCTCGGCAAAATGCCTGCTCAAGTCCCTGCTGCCTATTCTGAAGAAGCAGGATATGATTTATGTGCGTAAGGAAGCCATGGAGATGATGGGCGCGGCTTATATGTCCCACGGCATCGTGACGCTGGCAGGTTCCAGACTGTACACCTCTATGGCGGACACCGACGAGGTCATCGACGAGGCGCTGAACAAGTTCGAAGACGTGTTCAAACTCATCGTGGAGCGCAAACAGCCCATGGAAGTTTACGTACAGAAGTACAAGAAGGAACACGGCAAGGACAAGGAAGGCAAGGCAAAGAGAAAGGCGGACAAGAAGGCCGCGATAGCGCAGAGGAAGGCGGACGGAAAAGTCGCCGCCGCCAAGGCGAAGAAAGACCTTGTAAAACTCAAGGAAACGATGAAATCGGCAAAGTGCTGAAAATAGCGTCGCGCCTCTCGCAAAGAGGGGCGCGATTACTATACGGCAAACACGGTAAAGTATAGCGGAGACATATATGAAATACATAATTGCACACGACATGGGCACGAGTTCGGACAAGGCGGTGCTCGTGGATTTCGAAGGACAGATAATTTCCTCGCAGACGGAGCCTTATCCCACTTATTATCCCGCGCCTGCGTTTGTAGAGCAGGATCCCGCCGACTACTGGCGCGCCGTGTGCGAAGCCACTGCGAAACTGATGGATAAGACGGGCGTAAGCGCGGACGACGTCAAGGGCGTGGTTTTCTCGACGCAGGCGATGGGCATCATTCCCATAGACAAGTACGGCAACGTGCTGCACAACAACATCACCTGGGTGGACGGCAGGGCGGAAAAACAGGCGCAGTCCATAATGAAAAAGCTGGGCGGCAAGCGCATTTTCTCGCTTGTGGCGGGCACCCCCATCATGGGCAAGGACGTGGTGGCAAAACTTATCTGGCTGAAAGAGGAAATGCCCAGCGTTTACAACGACGCCAAGTACTTCCTCGACGTGAACGGATTTTTGAAGTTCAAGTGCACGGGCGTTGCGGTGGCGGAATACTCCGGCGCTTCTTCATACGGACTGGACACCAAGAAAAAGACGTGGCTGGGCGCGCTTAAACTCACGGGCATAGACATGAAAAAACTGCCCCCGCTCGTCAAGAGCACGGACATGATAGGAGAAGGTCTGCTGCCCGAAGCGGCAAAGGCGATGAAGCTCAATCCCGGCACTCCCGTGTTCGGCGGCTGCGACGACACGCAGGCGGCGGCGCTGGGTTCGGGCATGAACGGTGAAGGCGATATCCATATATATCTCGGCACGTCCGCGTGGGTGGGCGCGACTTCTTCCACGGAAACCAAGTTCAAGCACGGCGCGGCGGCAATACAGTCCGCGGACATAAATATGAATCTTATCGTGGGCATCACGGAGGCCGCCGGTTCCAATCTGGAATGGATTAAAAACCAGTTCTTCAAAAAGGAAGCGGAAGAGCTTGGCAGCGGCATTTACGACTATATGGACAGCGTTATCGAGCATATCCCCGCGGGCAGCGAATACCTTATCTGCACGCCGTGGATGCTGGGCGAAAGGTGCCCCGTTTCTTCCACCACCACAAGGAGCACGCTTTTCAATATCGACCCGCGCCACACGCGCGAACACCTCATGCGCGCCGTGTACGAGGGCATAGGCTACAACCTCAGGTGGATTCTGGAAAACTTCAAAAAGGACTACGGCTTCGGCGGCAGAAAGTTCAGGATAATCGGCGGCGGAGCCATGAATAAGGCGTGGATGCAGATGATTGCGGACATCACGGACAACGAGTTCGCCGTGGTGCAGAACACGCGCAACGCGGGCGCTCTCGGCGCGGCGATCATCGCACTTATAGGTCTGGGCGAAATAAAGGGCTTTTCCGAGGTCAAGCGGTTTGTCAAGGAGGAAAAGACTTACCGTCCCAATCCCGCGAACAGGCACGTTTACGACGAACAGTTCGCCAACTACAAGCGCATCTATTACAGCCTGAACAAGGCGTACAAACTTGCAAACTCAAAGAGATTCGAAGGAGACGAGTGATATGAACGAAAAACTCAAAGCATCCGTACTGCAATATTTCGACAGACTTAGGGAATACGGTCTGCACGGCGAGGGCGATTCCGTATCCGTCCGCACGGAAGGCGGTATGCTGTTTGTGGACAACAGCCGCGAAGTAAAATTCGTAAAAGCGGGCGAGGCTAAGGGAGAAGCCGCCCTCCACGAGGGAGTATACGCGCAAACGGACGCCGCCGCGGTGGTGCACGCCCACCCCGACTATGTCAGCGCGGTGGCAAAAGCGGGCGTTACCATTCCCGCCGTCATCGACGATATGGCGCAGATAGTGGGTCCCACCTGCCGCACGGTAGAGGGGAAGGAAGCCGCCGCAAAGGAGCTGAAAAAGCGCAATTCCTGCCTTATGAAGGGCGACGGCGCGGTGACCACGGGCAGAACGCTGAACGAGGCGTTCACCTGCATGATGGTGCTGCAAAAGGCGGCAATCTGCTTTGTGAGCGCAAGCGTGCTGGGAGGAAACGTGGTCATAAACGGGCTGGAAGCGCGTCTTATGCGTTTTGTGTACAAGAAGAAGTACAGCAAGATAAATACGGAAAACAATATGGAAAGGGAGGGCAAATAAATGAGCTGGACCAAGGAAGAAGAAGTAAAGCTGCGCCAGGTGGTGAAGGACAGCGGCGTTAAACTGCTCAAAGAAAACCTCGTGCAGGGCACGTGGGGCAACATGGCGCAAAGGCTGGATTCCGAATATATGCTCGTGACCCCCACGGGGCTTGACTACGAAGCGCTCTCTCCCGAAGATATGCCCGTGGTGAGCATAGCCGACCCGTCCGTGTGGCGCGACGGCAAAAAGCCCACTTCCGAGCGCAAGATTCACGCTTATCTCATGCTCAACCGCTCCGAGATAAACGCGACCATCCACTCGCACCCTTATTACGGCTCCATTTTCGCTTCGGCAAGAAAGGAACTGCCGGAAGAGGCGATGACGGAAGAGGAAAAGAAACTGCTTGGCGGAAGTATCCGCGTGGGCGCATACGGACTTCCCGGCACGAAAAAGCTCAAAGAAGGCACCGTAAAGGCCATGGAAGGGCGCAACGCCTGCTTTATGGCGAACCACGGCGTTTTCTGCGCGGGCAAGGATATGGAAGAGGCGTTCGAGATAATCCGCTGCCTTGAAAGGGTGTGCAAGAGATATATTGAACAGCTGACCGTAAAAGCCACGGGCGCAAAGGAATATTCGGACGGGCTTTTGTTCGACTATTTCATCAAAAAGTGCGGCAGATAATTTCGGAAAAACAGGCGCGCGAGCTGAATCCTCTCGTGCTGGCATTCGTGGGCGACGGAGTGCAGACGCTTTACGTCCGTACCCGCCTCGCCCTGGAATCGCACGCCAAGGCGGGCGTACTCCACACGCAGGCGGCGGCGGTCGTAAACGCGGGCGCGCAGGCGCGGAGCGCGGAAGAACTGCTCCCTTATTTTACGGAGGAGGAAGCGGGTATTTACCGCCGCGCCCGCAACAACCATTCCGCCCACCGCGCGAAAAACGCGGACGAGGGCGACTATCACAAGGCAAGCGGGCTGGAAGCCGTGATAGGCTTTCTGTACCTCACCGGTCAGGACGAAAGACTGGAATATATTCTGAAAGCCTGCTGCAAGCGGTAAAGGAGATATTATGCCTCAGGTAAAACCACACGTAGTACTGCTTACGTATACGCAAAATCCGGCGCAGACGATAGCCATGTCGGCAAAGCTGTGCTATTCCGACGCCACCATTGCCGACCTCAAAAAGGGCGTGGACGAGAGCGACGTGGGCAAATTTTTGTCCAGGCTTGTCACGATGGGGCATCTTTCCCCCTTCGAGCACGCCTCTTTCACTTTCGGGATAGAGGGCGTTTCGCGCAGTTTTCTGGCGCAGGTGACAAGGCACAGGATAGCTTCTTTTTCCGTAAAATCACAGCGCTATGTGGACGCTAACAAAAAGGGCGAATTCAATTACGTAATTCCCCCCGCCATAAGCGCATTGGGCAGCGGGGCGGAAGAAGAGTACAAAGACCAGATGGCGCAGATGCACGCCTGGTACTGCAAATGGCAGGAAAGGCTGGGCGGAGCGTGTGAAAAATCCAACGAGGACGCGCGTTTCGTACTGCCCAACGCGGCGGAAACCAAGATGACGATGACCATGAACGTGCGCGAACTCATGCACTTTTTCACCGTGCGCTGCTGTAACCGCGCGCAATGGGAGATACGCGAAGTGGCGTGGCGTATGCTGGAAGAAGTGCTCAAAGTCGCCCCCGAACTGTTCGTGACAGCGGGTCCGTCCTGCGTGCGCGGCGGTTGCAGCGAGGGTAAAATGACCTGCGCAAAGCCCGATGAAGTAAGAGCAAGGCGCAGGGCGCTTACTGAAAAGATTGCGGAGAAGAAGTAATGTTACTTGAAGGAAAGAACGCCGTGCGCGAGCACCTTTCGTCGGGCGGAAAACTCACCCGTCTTTACCTGCAAAAGGGGCTTCACGGCACGGAAGACATAATAGATAAAGCCAAAACCGCGGGCGCGCGCATAGTAATGTGCGACAAAAAGGAGCTGGACAAGCTGTGCGGAGGGGAAAAACACCGCGGCGTCGTGGGCGCGGCGGACGAGTATTCCTACTGCACGGTGGAAGACATAATAAAGGCGGCAAAGGACAAGGGCGAAAAGCTGTTCATGCTCATTCTGGACGGCATAGAAGACCCGCACAACCTGGGCAGTATAGTCAGGGTTGCGGAATGTTCGGGCGTGCACGGCATTGTCATTCCCAAAAGAAGGGCGGTAGGCGTGAACGCGACTGTGGTAAAGGTATCCGCGGGCGCGACGGCTTACGTCAGAATAGCGGCGGTGAACAACGTCAACGACGTCATACGCAAGCTGAAAGACAATTTCGTGAACGTGTACTGCGCGGATATGGACGGCAGGGACGTCTACACCACCAATCTTACGGAAGATCTCGCGCTTGTCATAGGCAGCGAAGGTTTCGGCGTAAAGCCGCTCACCGCCAGACTGTGCGACGGCGCCGTTTCCCTGCCGCAGAAGGGCAGGATAAATTCGCTCAACGCCTCCGTGGCGTGCGGCGTGCTTTGCTATGAAGTGCTCAGGCAAAGGAGATAATATGAAGGAAGAAGAGCTCATCGCGCGCGCTTCTTCGGGCGACAGCCTTGCCATGGAAGAACTGCTCACCGCCTATATGGGTATGGTAAAGGCGGTGGCGCGGCAATATTACATTGTGGGCGCGACCTGCGAGGACGTATCGCAGGAAGGAATGATAGGGCTTTACAAGGCGGTCGTCACATACAAGAGGGAAAAGGGCAGATTTTCCGCGTACGCGTACGCGTGCATAAAGGCGGCGGTGATAGACGCGGTAAAGGCGGCTTCGCGCGAAAAGAACAAGGCGCTCAACACGTCCGTACCCCTTGAAAACACGGTGGGACTTGTGAGCGACGTGGATATTACGGTGAACCTTGTGGGCGGAGAGCTTATGGCAAGGATAAAAAGCCGTCTTTCACCTGCGGAAGAGGAGATATTTTCCATGTGGGCGGAAGGCATGAGTTATGCGGAAATAGCAAAAGAGCTGGGCAAAACGGTGAAAAACGTGGACAACGCCGTCCAGCGCATAAAGAAAAAGGCGAAAGCAGTGATAAAGGAAGGCTGACTCGTATATATGCCGCAAAAAGCGGCAAAAGGCGCAAGGAGGAATTATGAAGAAAAGCGCGGCGCTTATACTTATTCTGGCGGTGGTCGCAGTAGCGGCGGCGGTTATCCTTACCGCCTGCGCTACCGTTTCCGTGACGTTCGACCTTAACGGCGGCACGGTGGACGGAAGCGGCGAAAGCGTGGTTATGAACGTATCCGGACAGCTGGATCTTTCGGAGATTTTACCCGAAAAAGAGGATTCCGCGATAAGCGGCTGGACGGATGAAGAGGGCAACTTTTACGGCGCGTATTCGGTAATAACGCCGCAGGACGGAATGCGTCTTACCGCCGTGTACGAAGGCGTGCTTGAATATACCCGCGTGGACGACGGCTACGCCGTTTCCGCAACGGAAGGTTACGCCGGGGTGAACGTGGTGATTCCCGAAGAGTACAACGGCATGCCCGTGACGGAAGTGGCGGAAAACGCCTTTTCCGGTTGCACTTCCATGAAGACTCTGCGCATACCCGACAGCGTGAAGAGGGTGGGCAAAGGCGCGCTTTCCGGCTGTACCTCTCTTGAAAGCATAGTGATTCCGTTTGCGGGCGCGAGCGCGGATACCCCCGTCGGCGTAAATAATATGGGTATGGCGTATATGTTCGGATTTTCCGGCGGTTCCAGCTGGGCGAAGGATTACGGTTTGAAACAGGTTACGGTTACCGACGCGGCGACGGTCATTCCAAACGGCGCGTTCGAGGGTATGACTTCGCTTCAATACGTGAACCTGGGCGAAAACATAACCGAAATAGGAGCAAGGGCGTTTTCCAACTGCTCCAACCTTGTGAGCGTAACCTTGCCCGAAAAATGCGTTTCAATCGGGGCGTACGCTTTTGCAAATTGTAGCAAGGCGGCGATAACCGTCAAGGGCGCAATCACCGTTTTGGGATCTTATTCCTTCAGCAACAGCGGCATAACAGCCATAACTTTGGGCGAAGGAATTACGTCAATTCCCGACAACTGCTTTTACGGCAGCAGCTTAAGGTCGATAGTTCTTCCTTCAAGCGTGACAAGCGTAGGTTCGGCGGCGTTCCGCAACTGTACGCGCCTTACGGGCGTTACTGTAAATTCCGTCGTAACGCTGCGCTCTTCCGCGTTCAGCGAATGCAGTGCGCTTACGAACGATTCGCTGCATTTTTCTTCGGGCGGTTCGTTTGCGTTTGCGGAAGGAGTAAGCGGTGATACAGCCACGCTCGGCAGCGCGTTTTACCGTACCGGAGTAACCATGTATAACTGAAAAAACAATATATCCAAAAGTAAGTCGGAGGAGAGAAATGAACGTATTTTACAAGATGTACTGCCGCACTTTCCAGGCGGTGCTCAAACAGCTTATCAAACTCATGCCGTGGCGCAAGCCCGAACTTTTACGCTTTGAAAACGGCGCGGCGGGACTTGCCGGTTTTATCAAGGGCAAGGGGCTTAATTCCGTGCTCGTGGTGACGGACGGCAATCTGATGAAGCTGGGGCTTTGCGCCCCCATGCTGGAAGCGCTCGAAAAGGAGGGCGTGAAAGCCACCGTATACGACAAGGTCGTGGCAAACCCCACCATAGACAACGTGGAAGAGGCGCTTAAAATGTACCGCGACGGCGGCGCGCAGGGCATAATCGCGTTCGGCGGCGGTTCGCCCATGGACTGCGCCAAGGGCGTAGGCGCGCGCGTGGCGCGTCCCGGCAAGCCCATTCCCAAAATGAAGGGCATTCTGAAAGTGGGAAAGAAAATGCCGCCCTTCTTCGCCATTCCCACCACTTCGGGTACGGGAAGCGAAACCACTCTGGCGGCGGTCATCACCGATACCACCAATCCCGAACACCACCTCAAATACGCTATACAGGACTTTCCGCTTATCCCCCACTATGCGGTTCTGGACCCCTCTTTAACGGCGGGACTTCCGCAGAAGGTGACTTCCACCACGGGTATGGACGCGCTCTGCCACGCGGTTGAGGCGTATATCGGCAATTCCAACACCAAGGAAACCAAGGCCAAGGCGGAAGAGGCTGTAAAGCTCATCTTCAAGTATCTCAAACGCGCCTATGACAACGGCGGGGATATGGAAGCCAGGGAAAACATGCAGACCGCGGCGTTCGACGCGGGCGTCGCGTTCACCCGCGCTTACGTCGGCAACGTGCACGCGATGGGTCACGCCATGGGCGCGAAGTACAATACTCCCCACGGACTTGCCATGGCGGTAATTCTGCCGCATATGCTCGACTTCTACGGCGAAAAGATATATAAGAAGCTGGCAAAGCTGGCGGACATAGTCGGCATTTCCGGCAAGGACGAGGAAGAAAAGGCAAAGGCGTTTATCCGGGCGGTAAAGGATATGAACGCGTATATGAATATCCCCGAAAACTTCGGCGGCATAATCAAGAAAGAGGACGTCCCCGAAATGTGCGAAGCCGCATACAAGGAAGCAAATCCGCTCTATCCCGTACCCGTGATGATGGGCAGGGAAGACTTTGCCAAAATGTATTTAGAGGTTCTTAACGGCTGATATGTTTGTTGCGGACTCACATACACATTGCAACCACTCCCACGACAGTTTCGTGCCGCCGGAGGAGATGATTGAAAACGCGATAGCAAAGGGCGCGTCCTATATGGCTATGACCGACCATTGCGATAAGGATTACGCCCTTATTCCCGAATTTTTCGATATAAAGCAGATAGACCTTGATTCCCACTTTAAGCAGGCGCGCGCCCTGCAGGAGCGCTATAAGGGCAAATTGCAGATAGGAGTGGGACTGGAATGCGGCTATTACGCGCCCGCGGATAAGCTGTACAGGGAGATTCTGGCGCAGTATCCCACCGACGTGGTCATCAATTCCGTGCACGTCGTGAACGAAGAGGACTGCTATTACGACAGCTATTTCACGCGCGGCAGAAAGGCGGCTTACGGCATGTACGTGCAGGCGGTGTTGGACAGCGTGAACGCCGACTTCCCCTACGACATAATCGGGCATATCGGCTATGTCGCGCGTAAAGCGCCCTTTGAAAACCGCGCTTTGAGATACGAAGAATTCCCCGATATGTTCGATGAAATTCTGCGCGGAATAATTCAGAAAGGCAAGGCGCTGGAAGTAAACGGCAGGGGTACGGGTATTCCCTATATCCCCGAAGACGGTATTCTGCGCCGTTACAGGGAGCTGGGCGGCGAGCTGGTCACCTACGGTTCGGACGCGCACTATCCGCAGTTGCAGCTCATTCATTACAACGAGGTGAAGGAGGGCTTGAAAGCGCTCGGCTTCAGGTATATCTTCCACTACCTCGACCACAAGCCGGTTGCGGCGGAGATAGACTGATGGCTTCACATCTGGGAAACAGCTGGGACGCATTGTTAAAAGGCGAATTCGACAGCGAATATTTCGACAAACTGCGCGACTTCCTCAACAGGGAATATGCCTCGCACACAGTATATCCGCCCAAGCGCGATATACTCAGCGCGTTCGCGCACACCCCTTACGAAAACGTCAAGGTGGTCATAATCGGGCAGGACCCCTACATAGGCGAACGCCAGGCGAACGGAATGTGCTTTTCGGTGGGAGAGGGCGTTAAATGTCCCCCTTCGCTCGTGAATATCTACAAAGCGCTCGAATACGACCTGGGCATACCGCCTACCGACTGCGGCGACCTCGGCGGCTGGGCGGAGCAGGGTGTTCTCCTGCTCAACGCCGTCCTCACCGTCCGCGCCGGAGCCAGCGGTTCGCACGCGGGCAAGGGCTGGGAGCGGTTTACCGACTTTGTGATCTCCCTGCTCAACAAAAGTCCCAACCCCATAGTTTTTATGCTCTGGGGCGGCTACGCTAAGAAAAAGGGCAGGATAATCGACAATCCCAAACACCTCATCTTAACTTCCGTCCACCCTTCGCCCCTTTCCTTCTACCAGGGCTTTTTGGAGTGCAGGCATTTTTCCAAGGCGAATAAGTTTTTGATAGAGAACGGGAGAAGCCCCATTCGTTGGGAACTGAGGTCTGTAAGAGAGTATAACGAAAACAAATGACAAAAAAGCGCCCGCCTAGTAATGAGGGTGCTTATGCGCGGTGCAGCCCGTTTACTTACGCAACCCCTTAGGGTAGAAGTTTTTCAAAACCCCGTTCACAACCTTCCCCCAGCCCAGGGAAATGCCGTCCGTCAGTACCAGCGCCCAGCCGTTTTCAAGTTCGGTAGGCAGCGTTTCGCCGTGAAGGTATGCCAGCACGGACTTTCCGTCGGAAGGAAGGTCGATATAATTTTTCACGTCCTCTTTTCTCAGCGCGAGCGCAAGGGAGTGGTGCGGAGTAAATCTGCCGCGTTCCATATCGCCAAGCGGCAGTCCGAAGCGCAGACATTTTATGCCGTCCAAATCGGGACAGTCCCTAGGAGTGCAATACAGGGTGTTTCCCACACTCAGGTTATATTCGACGGCGCGGTTTAAGGTTTTTTTCGCAAATGCGTCAAACGCCTTTGCCGCGTCCTTTTGCACGGAAAGTTTCTGCGTTTTGCAGGGGGCGGAATATCCGTCCGCTTTTTTCATCACGCATACGAAATGTCCTTCGCCCTTCACCTTGTGCGGATAAAGGCGCAGTCCTATGCCGCCTATGCCGCGCGTTATCCCCGGAATATCGTCTATCGGTGTGGACGTAAGGGAGAATTCGGGGTGGTTTTGCAAAAAGTTTTTGACGTTGCATTCGTTTTCCGCGCTTTCGAAAGTGCAGGTGGAGTAAATTATTCTGCCGCCCGGACGCGTCATGCGCGCCGCCTGGTGCAGAATTTCCGCGCTCCTTTCGGCACACTTGGCGCAGTTTTCCTCGCTCCACTCTTCAACGGCAATCTCGCGCCGTCTGAACATTCCCTCGCCTGAGCAGGGCACGTCGGCTATCACTACGTCGAACGTCTCTCCCCATTTGTCCGCAAGCGTCCGCGGAGCTTCGTTAGTGACTATGCCGCATTCTATTCCGCACCGCTCTACGTTCTGCGCCAGCACTTTGGCGCGGGAGGGAACTATCTCGTTGCTCACCAGCAGAGAGGGATTGAAGCACGCCGCGTGCGTGCTCTTGCCGCCGGGCGCGGCGCACAAATCCAGTACGCGTTCCCCCGCCTTTATATCCGCCGCTTCGGCGACGGCCATGGCGGAAGGCTCCTGGATATAGTACGCGCCCGCCTCGTGCAGGGGCGATTTTCCGGGAGTGCCCGTGTAATATCTGCCGGAAGGGCACCACGGCACTTTATCCGTGCAGCATTCGGGGACAAGGTCGGTTTTAACGGTATTTATGCGCAACGCAAGCGGCGAAGGCTTTTCGTACTCCGCCATGAATTTTTCAAAGTCCATTTCCGCAAGGGCGCGCATGCGCAGTTTGAAGGCTTCGGGTAGATTCATAACAATATTATAGCAGATTGCGGCGGCGCGGGCAAGTACCGGGAGGCTTTGAGCGCCGCATTGTTTTCCGATTTGACATCTTGCCCGGATATATATATAATATAAAGAGGTCCCCGTTGCGTAAGCGTAAAACAACGGCGGGGAATTACCGGACGGGTGAAGTATGAAAAAGATGAAGGGACTTATGCAGGCGGCTATCGTAATCGTCTATATCCTGCTGGTGTGGACGATAATCATACCGCTTATCGCAACGTGGATTCTGTACCGCTATCTGTTTGACAAGCGGTGCGACAAGACGGAAGGCGTGCTCACCGCGGCGGACTATCCCAATCTGGATTGTTCGGCGTTCAGGGTGAAGTCGGGGAAGGAAGAGCTGGCGTGCTTTGAATACCGCGATAAGGAAAAGTGCACGGGAAGGGCGGTCGTGCTCGTGTCGCACGGCATAGGCTGTTCGCACGGCAACTATCTCAACAGGATAAATTATTTCGCGGAGCGGGGATACATAGTGCTGGGCTTCGATATGACCGGTTGCGGCGACAGCACGGGCAGCGGCATAAAGGGACTGCCCCAGGCGCACGTGGACCTGGACAAGGTTCTTACCTACATAGAAAATTCGCCCGAATACGGCAATCTGCCCCTGCTTGTTTACGGACATTCGTGGAGCGGTTTCGGTGTGGCTTCCGTGCTCAATTACGGACACAAGCCCGTGGCGGTGGTATCCGCAAGCGGCTTTAACAGGGAACGCAGCATTATCCGCTTCCAGGCGGTGAGAATGGCGGGCAGGCTCGGAGTGCTCACGATGCCGTGGTTCGCGGTTATAGAAAGGTTTATCTACGGAAAACGCGCGGCGTACACCGCCGTTTCGGGCATAAACGCGTACGGCGGTCCCGTACTGCTCGCGCACAGCAAGGACGACCCCACCGTTCCGTACGACTGCTCCGTCATAGCCGCGGAGGGCATTACGAACAGGAAGGTGCAAAAGCTCGTCTACGACGACAGGGGGCATACGCTTTCCCGTTCCGTGGAGGCGGAAAACACCATAAAAGCGGATGTCGCCGGCAAGCCGCGCCGCAAGATACGCAAGGGGGAGAGTTACTTCAAATACGAAGTGGACGTGCACTACCACTATTCGGCGCGCGAGACGGTGTTCGACACGGACGTCACGTTTATGGACAAGGTGGAAAATTTTTACGAAAGCGCGCTTAAAGGTGAACTATGAATGCGGATACTGCTGTTCTGATTAAACTTACCGACGGATTTTCGCCGGAAGTGCCGCTTGCGCGCAACGACGATTTATTGCGCGAAGTGTGCGCGAAGGCGGACGGGGAGGACAAAGCCGCGCTTGCGGAGTATGCGGAGAATATCCGCGCGAGAAAGGAGCAGGGCGCAATAAAGCGCGCGCAGCTCAAAGAGGGCATCGCCACGGACGAAGAGCTTGCCCCCTATCTGGACGATCCCGATCCGCGCGCGCCCAAGGAAGTGCTCCGGTTCGTCATATCCCTGCCGCTGGGCGCAATCCTGCTTGCGGCGGGTCTGTGCTGTATGTACGCGGTGGATCCGGCGTATCTGGAGGCACATTCCGCGCTTTTGTATTTCGGTATAGCCGCGGCGGTTTTCGGCGCGCTCGCGCTGCTCACCGCGCTTTTCGCGTTCATTTCGTACTGCAAGATACGCGAATACAACAAAAAACTGCCGGAAAAAAACCGCGAAAAACGCGCGGAAGCCATAGCTGACCTGGACGGACAGGTGGCGTACGAGATAATGCTCGCCGACCTGCTGCTCAAAACGATAGGATGAACGGCTGTTCCCTCTGTCCGCGCGCCTGCGGCGCCGACCGCCTGCATTCCGCGGGAGTGTGCGGCGTGCCGTGGAAAATAAAAATAGGCAGGGCGTGCAGACATATCTGGGAAGAACCGCCCGTAAGCGGAACGCGCGGCAGCGGCACGATATTTTTCGCGGGCTGTCCGCTCAAATGCGCGTACTGCCAGAACTACGCGCTCTCGCGCGGAGAGGGCAGGGAAATAAGCGTAAGACAGCTGGCGGATATATTCAGACTGCTGGAAGATAGCGGCGCGCACAATATAAATCTCGTCACCGCCGCGCACTACGCGTATGCGGTGCTCCAAGCGGCGGAAATCTACCGCCCTTCCGTTCCCGTAGTGTTCAACTGCGGCGGCTATGAAAGCGTGGAAACGCTTGAACTTTTGAAAGACCTGGTAGATATATGGCTGCCCGATTACAAATACGCCCTGCGTTCCCCCGCCGAAAAATACAGCCGCGCGCCCGGTTATCCCGAAACCGCGCTTAAAGCCCTGCAATATATGCGCTTACTTGCGCCAAAGGATATATTCGATAAGGACGGCGTCATGCAAAAGGGCATGATAGTAAGGCATCTGGTACTCCCGGGAAATCTTCAGAATACCTTTGCCGTGCTGGAAAACACGGCGAAGTATCTGGGTAAAGATACGTATTTTTCCCTTATGGGACAGTATTATCCCGCCGGCAGGGCGAATGATTTTCCCGAACTTTCCCGTCCGCTTAAACCGCTGGAATACAAACTCGCCGTGGCGCGCGCGGAAAAGCTGGGTATGGAAAACACCTTTATACAATATTCCGGAAAAGACGAAAAAAGCTATACTCCCGTATTCGACGGCACGGTCACGGGCGGGATATACGGCGCAAAGTGTTAAAATTTTAACAAAACGGCAAATTCACCGTTGACATTGCCGCGCGCATTTTATATAATTTAATCAGTAAAATAATTTCACTGAGGGGTGGATATATGAGAATAAGCGTATGCGTAGGCAGTTCCTGCCATCTTAAAGGGTCTTACGACGTGATATTGGGTTTCCAAAAGCTGATATCGGAGTACGACGTAGGCGATAAGGTCGATCTCGAGGCGTCTTTCTGCCTGGGTCATTGCGCCGAGGGTGTGACGATCAAAATCGACGACGAGATAATTACGGGACTTACCGGGCAAAACGTAAGAAAGGTATTTGAGGAAAGGGTGCTTCCCGGGTTAGGAAAATGAGCGGCGGGCTGTACCTGGAATTCAAGCCCGCAAACTGCAAAGACTGTTACAGGTGCCTGCGTTCCTGCCCGGTGAAGGCGATAGAAGTAGCCACGCACCAGGCGACGATAATAGAAGATAGGTGCATTCTCTGCGGCAAGTGCACGCTCGTGTGCCATCAGAACGCCAAGGTGGTGCACAGCGGCAGGGCGGAGGTGGAAAAACTGCTGGAAGGCGGAAATGTGATAGCTTCCGTCGCACCCTCTTTCGTGTCCAGTCTGGGCATAAACAACTTTAAAGTGCTCAGGAACGGACTTATGCAGATGGGCTTTGCTGACGCGGAGGAAACCGCGCGCGGCGCCGCGGCGGTCGTGGAGTGCTTCAAGCAGGATCTGGAAGGCGGGAAATACCGCAATTACATCACTTCCTGCTGTCCCGCGGTGAACAGGCTGATACAGCTTTACTATCCGGACGCGCTCAAATATCTCTCGCCCGTGGTGTCGCCCATGGTGGCGCACGGGACCATGCTCAAACGCGAGCACCCGGACGCCAGGGTGGTGTTTATCGGCCCGTGCATAGCCAAAAAGCGCGAGGCGGCGGAAAGCGGCGTGATAGACGGCGTGCTCACCTTTGAAGAAACGCTGGAGATGATGCGCGACAAGTGCGTGACGCTGGGCGCGGAGAATATCGAGCAGGGAGAAGACGGACTGCGCGCGAGGTATTTCCCCATTCCGCGCGGCGTGATAAAGTCTTTCGACAAACTGCCCGAAGGGTACGAATATCTGTCCGTGGACGGCGTGGAGCGCTGCAAAGAGGTGCTGGAAAACATTGAGGATATGGACGGCGTGTTCATAGAGATGAACGCGTGCGAATACGCGTGCATAAACGGACCCTGCGCCATACGCAACAAGGGCGGCGCAATCAAGGCGAACGAGGCGGTGCGCGGCTATGCCGGCAGCGGCGGCTGCAGGGTGCCTTCCTTCAACGGAGAAGAGCTTGAAGGAATGCGCCATATCCACAAGCGTCTGCGCGCCAGCGGCTTTGACGTGAGCGAGGAAAGACTGCTCAAAATAATGGCGAAAACGGGCAGGGACAAGCCGGAAAACCAGCTCAACTGCGGCGCGTGCGGCTACGATTCCTGCCGCCAGAAGGCGTGGGCGGTCGCAAACGGCTTTGCGGACGTATCCATGTGCCTGCCTTATATGAGGCAGAGGGCGGAGTCGCTGTCCTACGAGATAATACAAAACAGCCCCAACGGCATACTCGTGCTCGACGGCGATATGCGCGTGTTGCAGATGAACAACGCGGCAAAGAAGATGTTCGGCATAACGCAGAGCGACCCCAAGGGTATGCTGCTTGTGGACTTTGCCGACCCCAGCGAATACATAGCCGCATACGAGGCAAAGACGGGCTTCAACCGCAAGTGCGAATTCGTCAAAAAGACGGGCAGGTATGTGGAAGTGAACGCCGTGGTGCTCAAGGAACACAACGTGCTGTTTGCGCTTTATAAGGACATAACGGACGAAAAGCAGTACGAAGGCAAGCTGCACCAGCTCACTTCGGAAACGCTCGCCACTACCGACGAAGTGATAATGAAGCAGATGCGCGTGGCGCAGGAGATAGCTTCCCTGCTGGGCGAAACCACGGCGGAAACCAAAGTGGCTTTGCTCAAATTGAAGAGTATGCTCAAACGCGAGGAGGACGGCGGGGATGTCACTTGATATCGAGTACGGCTTTACCTCGCTGAACAAGGCGGGAGAGGAACTGTGCGGCGACAACGTGCAGATATATTCCGACGGGGAAAACACCACGGTTGTGCTTGCCGACGGAATGGGAAGCGGAGTCAAAGCCAATATCCTGTCCATGCTCACGTCAAAGATACTGTGCACGATGGTGGCGAATGAAATTTCCATAGAAGACTGCGTGGAAACCATTCTGGAAACGCTGCCCGTGTGCAAGGTGCGCGGAGTGGCGTACGCCACTTTTACCGTGGTGCATATCGACTCGAACGGCAGGGGCGTAATGTTCGAATTCGACAATCCGCCCGCCATATACTACCACCGCGGCAGGTGCGGCGACTTCGAGCGGCAGGAGCTTACCGTGCTGGGTAAAAAGGTATACAAAAGTAACCTGAACCTGGAAGAAGGCGACCTTATCGTATTTATGAGCGACGGGGTGATCCACGCCGGCATAGGTATGCTGCTCAACTTCGGCTGGCAGCGTCCGGAAGTTATGGACTTTCTGAACAAATCCGTAACCCCGCGCATGACGGCAAAGGCGGTTGCGTGTCTGCTTGCGGGCGCGTGCAACGACCTTTATATGGATAAACCGGGCGACGATACGACAGTTGCCGCCGTAAAGTTGCGAAAAAGTCTGAATGTTGCTATAATGGTCGGTGCCCCGGTGAATAAGGACATGGACGACTACTGCGTGGAAAAGCTGATGAGCTACGAGGGCAAAAAAGCCGTGTGCGGCGGCACCACCTCGCAGATAGTGGCGCGGCATCTGGGCACCAAGGTGGATACGGTGCTCGATTTCGTGGACAAGGACATTCCGCCGATAGGGCATATAGACGGTATAGACGTGACCACGGAAGGCGTGATAACGCTCAGGCGGCTGTTGGAGCTGGCGGAAAAGTACAATTCCACTTCCGACTTATCGCCCAAATACTACGATAAAAAGGACGGGGCTTCGCTGCTGGCGAATCTGCTGTTCGAACAGGCCACGAGCGTACACTTTCTCGTGGGGCAGAGCGCGAATATCGCGCACAAGGGTCTGCCGATAGACATAACCATGAAATTAAAGCTCGTTGAACGGCTTGCGGACAATCTGCGCAGGATGGGCAAACGGGTGGAGATAGAATATAACTGAGGCGGCTATGAAGATAATGATAGCTTCGGACGTGCACGGCTCGTCCTACTATGCGGAAAAGATAAAAAGCACCTTTGAAAAAGAAGGGGCGGAACTTCTGGTGCTTCTGGGCGACATATACAACCCCGGTCCGCGCAATCCCATAGAAAAAGTGAGGGAATACGCCCCGTTGAAAGTGGCGGAAACGTTCAACTCCGTGAAAGACAGACTTATGGTCATCAAGGGCAACTGCGACAGCCAGGTGGATACGCTCATATCCGAGTTTTACTTTGCGGAAGAGGGCGTTATTCTGGAAGGCGGCAAGCGGATCACCCTCACGCACGGGCATATATTCAATAAGGATAATATACCGCCCGCGTGCGGCGACGCGCTCATTTACGGGCACGTACACACGGGATTCATAATAAAGGAAAACGGCGTCACAATCGCCAATCCCGGCTCGGTGACGCTGCCAAAGGACGGCACCGCGCACAGCTATCTTATTCTGGACGGCGGCGTGCTCACGCTTAAAGACATAGACGGCGGCAAAGTGGTACAGGAAGAAAAAATCTGACAATATCCCGGGAAAATTATGGAGTAATAAGAGGCAGGAGAAGAGTTATGTTCAACAAGTTCGACACAAAAATCCAGGAACTGAAATACCAGGTTCTCAAAGAGCTTATCCGCAGGCGTTACGAAGGGGATATGTCCGATATATACACGGAAATTCCCAAGAAGATAGTGCCCGGTCCCAAGGCGACCATGCGTTGCTGTATTTACAAGGAACGCGCCATATTGCAGGAGCGCATCAAGCTCGGTCTGGGCGGCGACAAGAGCAACCCCAACGTAATCGAGGTTATAGACGAGGCGTGCGACGAATGTCCCGTGGGCGGCATTTACGTCACCCCCGCGTGCCGCGGCTGTCTTAACCATATGTGTATGCAGAGCTGTCCCAAGGGCGCGATAACCATAGTAAACAACAGACCCGTAATCGACAAGGAAAAGTGCATCGAGTGCGGAAAGTGCGTGCAAAGCTGCCCTTATAACGCCATAATCCACCAGCAAAGACCCTGCGTGCAGAGCTGTAAGGTGAAGGCGATCACCATGAATGAGGAAAAGAAGGCGCGCATTGATATGAACAAGTGCATCATGTGCGGCGCGTGCGTGTACCAGTGCCCGTTCGGCGCGATACAGGACAAGTCCTTTATCATGGACTGCATAGACATATTGCAAGGCTCGGAAAACAATACCAAGTATAAGGTGCACGCGGTGATAGCTCCCGCGATTGTCAGCCAGTTCAAGTACGCGGCGATAGAGCAGGTCATTACCGGTATCAAAAAGTTGGGCTTCCACCAGGTTACGGAAGCGGCGCTCGGCGCGGACGTGGTGCTTTACCACGAGGCGCAGGAGTTCAAGGAAAAACGCCTTATGACCACTTCCTGCTGTCCTTCCTTCGTCATGTTCGTGGAAAAGAACTTCCCCGAACTCAAACAGTACATCTCTTCGTCCAACTCCCCCATGGTAGAGGCGGCGAACATGATAAAGCGCACCGATCCCACCGCGAAAGTGGTGTTCATCGGACCCTGCACTTCCAAGAAGATGGAATTCAGAATGCCCAAGACGAAGGGCGCGATAGACTGCGTCATCTCGTTCGAGGAGTTGCAGGCGTTCCTCGACGCCCGCGACATAGACGTGGCTTCGCTTGAAAACACGCCTTTGGACAACGCCTCCTACTACGGCAGAATATTCGCAAAATCGTGCGGCATTGCCCAGGGCATACGCGCCGTAGGCGAGAGTATGGGCGTTGAAGGCATAGTCCCCATCGCCATGAGCGGCATAGACCAGTGCCGTATGAATCTGCTCAAACTCAAAATGGGCAGGGCGGCGGAAAACTTCTTCGAGGGCATGGCTTGCGACGGCGGCTGCATAAACGGCGCGCTCTGCCTGCACCACGGAATGCGAAACATGGTCGACGTGGACAATTACGGCAAGTCCGCCAAGGAAAAGACCATCGACGGGTCGGTGAAGCTGTATAAGATGAGCCTCGAAGCCGAGGAAAAGAGAAATAAGAAAGAGTAAGCAAAAGCAGACGGTAATAAAGGGACGGCGTTTCGGCGCCGTTCCTTTTTTGCATACTCTTTTTCCGCCCGCGGGGGCGCCGCATAGAAGGCGCGTGATACTTTGTTAAGGCGGTTTTTTCCTCAGTCACGTACGGTTTAGTACGCTCCTGTCGTAAAAAATCGCCTTTCCTCGTCTGACACGCCTTCTATGCGGCGCGTTTGAGCGCGACTACAAAGCGGTAAAATTAAAACTGCACCTTTCCTTGCATCAGGGCACTTCTTCGCGGCGCGTTTCAGCGATATTTTTAACAAGGTGAAAAATAAGGACATTGCGAAGAAAAGTGATCGGAATTCACTCAGAACCGTTTCGGAGCATAATCAGGGTGCGGCGGCTCGCCGCGGTGGAGCGTCCCACGCGCTCCCGACTCGCCGCGGCGGAGCGTCCCGCGCTCCCGTAAGATTTGCTGAAAATTTTGCAGATTTATTTGACAAATTTAAGATAAAGTGCTATAACAACATTTGATAAAAGAATTTTTATCAAACTATGGAGGCAACTTGTATGACAACCAGAGCGGAAAAGCAACACGAACTCGACGTAATGAAATGGAACGACAGCGTTGAACGCGGTCACGACAGCTGCGGAAGCTACGACTTCTGCGCGGACTGCGACAAGAGCGTGGATTATCCCTGCGCTTTTGCTTTTGAAAAGCACAACGCCGCCAAAAAGCCCGCGGCTAAGAAGGCGGAGACCGCCAAAAAGCCTGCGGCTAAGAAAACCGCCGCTAAAAAGCCCGCGGCGAAAAAGTAAATATCGGGTTGAATGAAAAAAGAAAAGGACCGTCGGGGTCCTTTTCTTTTTTATGCGCGGCATAGACGGGCGGACGCCGTTACAGCGCAGCGTCCAGGATATGCGGATAGTGGTCGGTCATCGAATCTTCGGGGTTTTCGCAGTCGAAGAAGGGGGAAGTGATTATAAAGAATTTGAGCGGAGTTATTTCGCCCTTTACCAGTACGTGGTCCCAAAGTCCGTCCTTATGTTCTTCCACGTACTGTTCGTCGTACGCCTTCCGCGCTTTCCGCGCGGATAAAATACGCAGCCTATACCGACGGGTCGTTTGTAAAAGGCGAATCGTCGTCCGTGCGCTCCAATAAATAGTCCAGAGATACGTTGAAATAGTCGGCAATTTTAATCAAAGTCGCATAATCGGCTTCACGGGCGTGCGTTTCATACCTGCTCAGCGTATTTTGACTTATATTCAAATCCATGGCAAGTTTCTGCTGGGTGATATTCTTCTTTTTTCTTAAAAAATGCAGCCTCATCTCTTGACATAATTATACCACTTTGGTATAATTCAATTATCCCGAAATGGGATAAAAGCACGAAGGGAGGAGTTTATGGATTCAAAAGAAAACATTTTTTCTGCAGTAAGTCAGGACGAAGTGGCGGCAAATCTGATATTGGACGCCGTCAAAAGCAAAAATTATGCAATAATCGATAACAGGGCGAACGAAGACGTGGCGTTCAGGTACAGCTATTGCAAAACGGCGCTTGCATTAATGTTTACGCAGGAGGTCGCCGCGGAGGTAAGCAAGCCGCTTTTTGAAAGGGTGAAGAAGTTTTATCCGCAGACAGACTGGACGCTTGCCGCGGAAAAAGCCGACAAGGAAGAACTCGAAGCGGTGCGCATACTCATGTGCATGGCAAGCATACTTCCCGAAACGATTCCCGGCATAGAAGGCGACGACGCGCTTGCAAAGAAAGCGGTGGATATGTGCGTTGAGATGGCGAAAAGCAAGGATACTCTCAATCCGAAGAACTTCGAGTTTTTGCGCGGGTGCGCCATGGTGCTCGGCTCGGGTATTAAAAAGGACAGGAAGGGCGGACTTGCGATAATGAAGCAGACCGCGTCCGCCACCACGTTTAACGGAGAGCAGGTGCTCAAAGCCGTAACGAGTAAAAAGCCGCTGTATATCCGCATACCCAAGTTTATCATAAAGTTTATCGTCGGCTATATCGCGGCGATGTTCGTAATGGTTCCGTATGCGATAGTCGGAGGCGTATTCATGATAATCGGAGTGTTCATACCGTCGGCGAAATATACCGCAAAGAATATAGAAAATTCACTTAAACGCGTATATTCCGCCATATGGCAATGGATAAAGAGATAACGAAAAAGAGTCGAACGGAGGAAAGAAAAATGAGTGACGATAACAAGAAGAAAGAGAAAAAGCCCATGACCTTACATAAAAAGCTGGCGATAGTGGAAGTGTGCCTTGTTCTGCTGGGCATAGGCATATTCTTCATCATACTGGCTGCCACGGGCGGCAAGGTGGGCGCGGTTATAGCGGGAGTCATAGTCGCGGCGATATTTATAGCAATCGCGGTGGTGATAGCGCGGAAGAACAGATTCAATTGTCCCAAATGCGGCGGAATACTCACGAGCACGGGCAGATACCGCGAAACGGGCGATTTTGCCGCGCACGACGACGGATATAAGACCACCGTCACCGAAAGGGTGGAGTACGAATACAAGTGCTCCTGCGGATATACGAAAATCATAGCCAAAAAAGAAAAGATACCCGTAGCCAACCTCAGTAGAACACATTTTACTCTAAAACATAAAATATGTGTATATGTCGGGTTGTAAAATGCTTTGCTTTCAGCGGGAGCGCGTGGCGCTCCACCCATGATAATCTGCGAAGTAACCAAGCGATAATGCTGAATTACTTTCTTCGCAGAGTAATCAGCCTGCGGCGGCTCGCCGCCGCGCAGTTGTAGTAAACTACAACAAGTCGACAAATTGCGGGAGCGCGTGGCGCTCCACCCATGATAATCTGCGAAGTAACCGGGCAATAATGCCGAATTGCTTTCTTCGTAGAATTATCAGCCTGCGGCGGCTCGCCGCCCGAAAACAGTACGATTAAAGTGTTCTACTGGGGTTGGCTACGGGTAGGATCGTACAGATAAAGGCGACCCGCCGCGCTGAAAGAAGATATCGGTATACGGCATATTACGCACCCTTAAAAAGCGGACGCCGAAGGCATTGTGCTCTTCGGCGTTCGTTTTTCAATGCGGCATTTCCGCAAAAAGCGGTATGCCGCGGTTTAATACTTTTCTTCGCTCTTGCGTAAAAACGCTTTCGTAATTTCGCTCTTGGGGTTATCGAATACTTCTTCGGGAGTGCCGGATTCTTCCACCACGCCGCCCGACATAAACAGCACTTTATCCGCGACGTCGCGTGCGAAGTTCATCTCGTGGGTGACCACTATCATCGTGCGGTCGGAAGATTTGAGTCCCTTTATGACTTTGAGCACCTCGCCGGTAAGTTCGGGGTCGAGCGCGGAAGTTGGCTCGTCGAAGCAGAGAATGTTGGGGCGCATTGCAAGCGCGCGCGCGATAGCCACGCGCTGGCATTGTCCGCCCGAAAGTTCGCAGGGGTAGGAGCGCACCTTGTCGGCAAGTCCCACCTGTTCAAGCAGGGTATAGGCGTAGCGCTCTATTTCGCCGCGGCGGCGCGAAGCGTATTCGTGCCTGTCGGGAGTTCCGCCCGACGCCGCGCACTCCCGCGCCGTCCTGCGCGCCGCTTCCACGTCCTCTTTGGCAAGCGTCTGCGCAATGATATCCGCTTTTGCGCGCAGTTTTTCCGCCTTGTCCGCATTCCCCTGTGCCGCGGCGCGTTCCGCCTTTGCAAACAGCGAAAGCATTTTCAGTTCTTCGCGTATCATAAGGCGGGGCGCTAAGGTGACGTTGTCCAGAACCGTGTATTGGGGGAACAGGTTGAAGGACTGGAACACCAGCCCGAAGTGCAGGCGCTTACTGCGTATATACGCAGCGGAATTCATCTTTTTCAACTCTTGCGCGCCCTGTCTGCGTTCTTCGGCGAAAATGCGCTTGTTCTCCCGCGCCTGCGCCACGGAAACGGCTTTGCCCGCGTCCGTACCTCCGCAGGAGATATACTTTGCGCGCGCACGCCGCAAAATGCGTTCGGGAACGTCCTTCGTGTTGAGAATCGCGGCGTAATCTTCCGCTTCGGAAGACGAAAACGTCGTGTCGAGCAACTCTTTTGCCTGCAGACGTATCTGTTTCAGTTCCGCCCTGATTACCTTTTCGGGACTGACGGAGTTCTTCTCCTGCGCCTCGCCGCGCATGGCGCGCTCTTTCGCCCGCTCCAGAGATTGAGCGATAAGTTCGCTGCGCCGCCGCGATTTGTATATCTCTTCCGCCGCCGCGCGCAGACTGTGCGAAAGAAGCGGATTTTTCAAAAATTCGGCAAAATCGGCGGTCTTGTCCGTTACGGGCAGGGAAAACTCGCGTTTTTCGTCGCTTTCAAAGCGGGCGAGAGGTCCCGTTACGCTTCTTGTATAGCGCAGTTTGCAGGATAGATACCGTATTCCCTTGCAAAGCGGCGACGCCAGGGACGAGGACAGCGAGCCGTCCTCCATTTTCACCCTGGACATATCGAAAAGCACGTTGTCGCCCACGGTGAGCACGCCTTTGTCCGCGCGCTCCAAAAAAGTTATACAGCGCAAAAGGGTGGTCTTGCCGCTGCCGGAAGAACCGATTATCGCCAGCACTTCGCCCTTGCGCAGGTCGAACGAGATGCCTTTGAGCACCTTGTTCGCGCCGAAATTCTTATATATGTCCTCCACCTTCAGATAAGGGGCGGCAGAGACGTTTTTTCCGTTTACAATATATTCCATGTCACACCTTATAATAGTTGAGTTTTCTTTCCAGGTAGCCGAAGAGCAGGGTTAAAATGCCGTTGAACACCAGATAGAACGCGCCCGCGTAGAACAGCGGCCAGATGACGGCATAGGTATTTTGCAGATTGTACGCGGTCAGAACCAGCTCGGACACCGAAATTATCTGGGCAAGGGAAGTGTCCTTTACCAGCGTGATTATCTCGTTGCTCATGGGCGGCAGAATGCGCTTTATCATCTGCGGCATGATTATGCGGAAAAATATCTGGATACGGGTCATGCCGAGCACATATCCCGCTTCGTACTGTCCGCGCGGCAGATTTTGTATGCCGCTGCGGTATATTTCGGAAAAGTAGCAGGAATAGTTGATTGTAAAGGCTATCACCAGCGCGCTCATGCGCTCGTTGTACTGCCAGCCGAACAAAAGTCCCGGACCGTAGAACACGACTATTATCTGCAAAAGTAGGGGAGTGCCGCGCACTACCCATATTATCGCCTTGAAAAGGTAAGAAAGCGGTCTGAACCGCGAAGTGGAGCAGGCGCAGACCACAAGTCCCAGCGGAACGGCAAGCACCAGGGTGAGCGCGAACAGCAGCACCGTGTTGCCGAAACCTTCCAGAAGGCGGGTGGTCGCCTGAGCCAGCGTTAATGACGTTATGTCGGGCATGATTACCTCAAAAAGGGCGCAGTTTATTCGACCGCGCCCCGATATTTTGTAAATTAAGCCGCTTCTACTTCGTAAGCGATGGGTGCAAACAGGGTGTAGCCGATAATTATCTTACCCCTTGCGGCGATGTAATCCCAGCTGGACTTATCGGTAATGCTGTCCCACTGCGAAGTGTATTCGATAGGCAGGATGACGTCGGAAAGGCCGTACTTTTCCGCAATGTCGGAAATGGTGCCGTCCGCCCACAGCTTTGCAAGCGAAGTGTTTATCTTGTCCATAAGGGCAACTTCGCCTCCGCGTGCGGCAATGCCGTAATACTCTTCCTCGGTAGCTATTTTAACGGGGGAAACCATAAGGGAGGAAGAATACGTGCTGCCCGATTCGTTGACGTAGTAGTTAGCCATAACGCTGTCCATAACGCCGATGTCCGCGCTGCCGGAGTTGAGTTCGGTAAGCACGCTTATCTGCGCGTTCACGCCTATGAGGGTTGCGCCCAGCTCGCCTATAAGTTCAGCGCCCGCGCTGCCGCTTTCCGCCGCCCATTTGTCGGAGGAAAGCATTTTGTCCCGGGTGTCGAATTTGCTCTCGTCCGCCTTTCTGATTATGGCGACCTGTTCGTTCAGCATATAAGGCTCGCTTATCTCCCACATCGCTTCGCGTTCGGGGGTTATGGTCATGCCGTTCCACAGCAAATCCACGTTTTTGGATTCCAGCTCGTTTTCCTTGGTGTTCCAGTTTATCTGTGCGAATTCGACGGAAACGCCCAGATCTTCACCCACGGCGTTGGCAAGTTCTATGTCGAAACCTACCAGCTCGGTATTCGAGCACGCCGCGGCGCCCAGAACGGCGGTCAGGCATACTGCCGCGAGAATAAGAGCCACGATAATTTTCTTTTTCATAAAAGCACCTCTTTTTTTTGCCGCGTTCCGCCGCGTAAGCGCGCGGTCACGGAGAATATGGGGCAGTCCGCGCCCCGTGATAGTCCCATTATACTTTATCGCATTAAAGTTGTAAAGCGTTTTGACGTACTTTTTCAAAATAGCGCAATTCAACGGGCGGAAGGGGGCGGCAGGGCGGAATATGCGCGCGCGATACATAATAATATATTGATCATATAAGATAACAGTATCCGCCCGGGTAGAACGCTTTAAGCGGAAAAGCGGAAGCAACCGTTCCGCTTGGGTCCGGTGCGAAAGCCGTAAAGCGGAGAGAGCAAATTGATTGACGGTAAAATATTACGGCAGGTTTTTCAAACGGAGCAACGGCGAATAATCTGAAATTTCACAAACTTTTGAGAAAAAATTCGACTGAAAAAATCGCAATATGTTGGAAAAGTTGTTGACTTTGGACACAATATATTGTATTCTAGTAACAGTTTTTCAAGATAAGGAGCGGACATTATGCAAGTAGTTAAACGCGACGGCACTTTTGCCGATTACGACAGAACGAAAATAGCGGTTGCCATTGGCAAGGCGAATGCGGACGTTGATGAAAACGAGCGCGCAAGCGAGAAGGAGATCAAAGAGATCCTCGAATTCATCGAACACAAGAACCGCAAGCGTATGCTGGTCGAGGATATCCAGGACATTATAGAAGAGCGTCTTATGGCATACGGTCACTACGAGCTTGCCAAGAAGTATATCATATACCGCTTTACCCGCGCGCTCATCCGCAAGGCGAACACCACGGACGAAGCCATTCTGGGACTTATCCGCAATTCCAATAAGGATCTGATGGAAGAAAATTCCAACAAGAACGCTTTGGCGGCTTCCACCCAGCGCGACCTGATAGCAGGCGAGGTTTCCAAGGACCTCACCCGCCGCATACTGCTTCCGGAAAAGATAGCCAAGGCGCACGACGAAGGTATTCTGCACTTCCACGACGCGGACTACTTTATACAGCCCATATTCAACTGCTGCCTTATCAATATAGGAGATATGCTGGACAACGGCACGGTGATGAACGGCAAACTCATCGAAAGCCCCAAGAGTTTCCAGGTGGCGTGCACCATCACCACGCAGATTATCGCGGCGGTGGCGTGCTCGCAGTACGGCGGTCAGTCGGTGGATATACGCCATCTGGGCAAATATCTCAGGCGCAGCAAGGAGAAATTCCGCAGGCACTACCGCGAGATATTCCCCGACATTACCGAAGAGGAGATGGAAACGCTGCTTGCCGACAGGGTTCAGGAAGAACTCAGGGCGGGCGTGCAGACGATACAGTACCAGATTAACACGCTGATGACGACCAACGGACAGTCGCCGTTCGTGACGCTGTTCCTCTATCTGGACAAGGACGACGAGTATATAGAGGAAAACGCGCAGATAATAATGGAGATACTGCGCCAGCGCTACGAGGGCATAAAGAATGAAAAGGGCGTGTATATAACTCCCGCGTTCCCCAAGCTGGTGTACGTGCTCGACGAACACAACTGCCTGAAAGGCGGCAAATACGATTATGTGACGGAACTTGCCGTGAAGTGCTCGTCCAAGAGGCTTTATCCCGACTACATCTCCGCAAAGAAGATGAGGGAGAATTACGAGGGCAACGTGTTCAGTCCCATGGGCTGCCGCTCCTTCCTTTCCCCCTGGAAGGACAAAAACGGGAATTACAAGTTCGAAGGCAGGTTCAACCAGGGCGTGGTCAGCATAAATCTGCCGCAGATAGCCCTGGCGGCGGAAGGCGACGAGGAGAAGTTCTGGAAGCTGATGGACGAGCGTCTGCAACTGTGCTTTGAAGCGCTCATGTGCAGGCACAACGCGTTGAAGGGCGTGAAGAGCGACGTTTCGCCCATACATTGGCAGTACGGCGCAATCGCGCGTCTTGACAAGGGAGCGACGATAGACAAACTGCTTTACGGCGGATATTCCAGCATTTCGCTCGGATATATCGGACTTTACGAGGTAACCAAGCTGATGACGGGCGAAACGCAGACTTCCCCCAAGGGCGAGGAATTCGCGCTGCGCGTGATGAACAGACTGCGCGCCGCCACGGATAAGTGGAAGGAGGAAACGAATATAGGATTCGCGCTTTACGGCACTCCCGCGGAATCGCTGTGCTACCGCTTTGCGCGCATAGACAAGGAAAAGTACGGCACGGTCAAGGACGTGACGGACAAGGGCTATTACACCAACTCCTACCACGTGGACGTGAGGGAGCATATAGACGCGTTCAGCAAGTTCTCCTTTGAAGCGCAGTTCCAGAAGATTTCCAGCGGCGGCTGCATTTCCTATGTGGAGATTCCCAATATGCAGCACAACCTGGAAGCCATGCGCGAAGTGGTCAAGTTCATATACGACAATATCCAGTACGCCGAATTCAACACCAAGAGCGATTACTGCCATGTGTGCGGCTATGACGGCGAGATAATGATCAACGAAGACAACGAGTGGGAATGTCCCAACTGCCACAACAAGGACCACAGGAAGATGAACGTAACGCGCCGTACCTGCGGCTATCTGGGCGAAAACTTCTGGAATCTGGGTAAGACCAAGGAGATAAAGGCGCGCGTACTGCACCTGTAATATGAACTTTGCGACGATAAAAAAATTCGACGTAGCCAACGGTCCCGGCGTCCGCGTTTCCCTTTTCGTAAGCGGCTGCAACCACAGATGCAAGGGTTGTTTCAACGCGGAGGCGTGGGACTTTGATTACGGCGAAAAATATACGGATAAGACGGAAGAAGAGATTCTCGCCGCGCTCGACCACGGCTTTATCTCCGGGCTTTCGCTTCTGGGCGGAGAGCCTTTCGACCCGAAAAACCAGCCGTGCGTAGCCTCTCTTCTGAAAAAGGTGAAGGAGCGTTATCCGCAGAAAGACGTGTGGTGCTACACGGGCTACACCTTCGACAAGGACCTTGTAAAGGGCGGCGCGGCGTATACGGAGTATACGGACGGAATGGTTTCCCGCATAGACGTCCTCGTGGACGGAAAATTCGTGGAGGAGCTGAAAGACATAAAACTGCGCTTCCGCGGCTCGTCCAACCAGCGTATAATAGACGTAAAGCGTTCGCTTGAAGAAGGGCGGGTCAGACTGTGGCTGGACGGCGGAATAGGCGGTTCTTATTATACGGACGAAGATCTGGCAAAGGGCAAAAAAGTCTGAACGGCACAAGGGGCGGTAAAGAAGGCGCGGAAAATCCGCGCCGTTTTTTTACGCACCGACGGTACTCGCGTCCGTCTTTACGGTAAAACGCGCTCCGTCACGGGAGCACGGCGGTTCAGCCGTTTTTCAAAAACTCCACGCACTGTTTGCCCGTGGTATGTTCGGGGGAAAGTTTAAGTACGCAAAGGGCGGACAATTCGCGTTCGATTTCGCGCTTTATACCGGCATCGGTTTCGTCCGGGCAGTATTTTTTCACCAGAATAAAGGCGGCGCGGCGCATAGCTTCTTCATCGTTTATAACGCTCATTCTGCCGAATACTATCACGCTTTTGAAGAAAGTTGTGTACTTTTCGGGAACCACGTCGTCCTTATCCACCACGCAAAAGCTCGCCTTGTCACAGCGGGCTATGCTGTCCAGCTTGTGTCCTTCTTTGGCGCAATGGAAATATATGTCTGCTCCGTCGAATACGTAATTTATGGGCAGGGCGTAGGGATAGCCGTCGTCGCCGCCCAGCGCGAGCACGCCCGTTTTGCCCTCGCGCAGTATCCTTTCACATTCTTCATTGCAAAGCGCCTGGCGCTTTCTTCTCATTTCGCGAAACATCGTCTGCCTCCCTTAAATAAGATATATATTTATGATATTGCATCCCGGCGCGGTTTGCAAGCAAAATCCTAAGTCCCGCCGCATTTTTCCTGCGGCGGAGTTACGTTTTTATCCGCGCCGCTTTCCGCGCGCCGGAACGGCTTCCGTCCGCCCGGAAAAAAGCGCCCCTTGCAATACCGCAGGGGCGCGATTGTCCCGGATAAAACGCCTTATCCCTTATAGAAGGAAGACACCTTCGTGTAGCCCGTAGGCATCGAGCCGAGGTTGGGACCGAGATAAGATATCTGCATATTGTAGACTTCTTCGTCCGCGGCGAGAATACCGGAAGTTTCCGAGTCGGCGCGGTATACGAATATGTTGCTTATCCTGTCGAAAGTCAGCTCTATCTGCACATACAGCGAGCCTGTGAACATCGAATACTTGGGGTCGAGTCCCGTCCTTTCGGTAAAGCGCTCGGCATAGCCGTCCGTCATCTTGAAGGTGAGGGTAACCAGGTTCATCTGGAGCTTCGCGCCGCCCACCTTGCTGCCCGCGGCGTTGGTTACGCCCTCAAAAGTTATGTCGCCTTCTTCGAGCAGTCCTATCTCGTACAGCTTGGAAGCGAGAGTGTAGGGCTGCATCGTGGCGGAGTTTGCAAAGTCGCGCGCGTTAACGCCCCCTATCGTCTGCTGCAGCTGTCCGCGCAGTCCGTCGTTGTTGGTGAGCACGTTAAAGCCGAACACTTCGCCCGTGGACGCCGCCAGGAACCTGTCCACGCCCGAAGCTCCCGCTTCGGAGGAAAGGGTGGCGTACACGCCGTACTTTTCCGCGCTCGGCAAGTCGAAATCGGTAGCGGAACTGCCCGCCATGGGGAAGTCCTCGGAGTAAGTCACGGTGCTGCCCTGGGCGTTGTACACGACGTTGTTGTTATAGTCGTCCACCATATTGCCCACGGAGTTTCTCACTTCGATATACCTGTCTTCCAGCACATACACGCCGAAGTCTTGGTCGGGGTGGAAGTAATAGTCGTCGTCCACATGGCAGTGCATATTCACCGTCGTGTTTTTAAGGGATACGGTAACGTTGCTGTCCGTGGAGGGGTTGTACACCGTTTCGATTCCGCGGCGGTCCTGTTCTTTGTAGTAGTAGATTTCGCCGTTGTAAATCCGGTTCGCCTCGTCTATTTTTACGGAATTTTCATATGCGTCCTTCAACGCCTGAAAGCCTTCTTCCGCGGAAAGCGTCGCGCACGAGGCGAGGGATATGAGCGAAAGGGAGAGCAAAAGGATCACAATCACGGGAATAAAGATTCTCTTTTTCATCAGTCGTTACCTCCTTCTTCACCGTCGTCCGAGCCGGCGGCTTTGTCCTCTTCCTTTATCTCTTCCACCTGTTCTATAGCGGGGGTCGCTTCATCCGCGGGCGCGGAAGTCGCGTTTTCGTAATTTTCCGCGGCGCTCATGACGGAGGGATCTTTTCCGTCCTTGCCGTCCGTTTCGTCTTCGGGCAGGCGGGAGGCTTCCTCCAGCTCCTGCGCGTGGTCGGCCTTATACTGTTCGAAGTACTCTTCGGTGAACTTCACGCCGTCCATCTTCGCCTGTCTTGCGGCGACCTTCTTCATCGCCTTTTCCGCTTTCAGACGCTTTATTTCGCGCTTCTTCTCCAGCTTTTCGGCGGCGGCCTTCGCGGCTTCTTCCGCGTCTATCTGCACCGCCTGCGCGAGATATTCCTCATATTTGGGCAGTATGAAGTCGAAGAAGTTGTTGCGGTCGTTGTATTCGGTTATGACCGTTTCGCATTCCAGGTACAGCTTGTACGCCCTGGCAAAGCGGTGGTACGCCTTTTCCGCCTTCTTTATGACTTTATTCTGCACCTTTTTCTGTTCCTTGGTTTCGCATTGCACGTCAAGTTCGCGCTTGAGATCCGCCTCGTAGTCGGTCAGCACGCCGTCGGGGAACATACGGCCGGTAAGACGGCGCATCTTTCTGAACTGGCGTATGCGCTTTCTGATGAGCGCCAGCGTTTCGCGCTTTTGCGTGCGCATTTCCTTCGCCGCCGTGGTCAGCTTGCCTTTTTCGTTCCTCTCGTCCGTGCCGGGGAATTCGGGTACGGGCAGGGCGGAGATGTCCATATCGCTTGCGGCAATGTCGTTTTTGTCTATTGCGGTAATCGCGCGCGCTATCTCCAGATCCATAACGTGCAGGGGCAGGCTCCACTTGTTGAGTTCGGGGTCAAGGAATTCGGCTATGGCCTCCTTGTCGCGCTTGAGTTTCTGAGCGTCCTTATATGCGAATTTCGCTTTCTTGTACGCCTTTTTCAGTTCGTCGCGCTTTGCCGTAGCCGCGGCAAGTTCTTCCGTCTGCGGAATGGCTTCCTTTTCGCGTACGGCAGTTTTGAGTTCGTGTTCCGCCTGTTTCAGCGCGGCTTCCTTTACGGGGATTTCAGCCGCGTCCGTGCCCGCTTTCGCCGCTTCGTATGCCGCCTTGGCTTCTTCCACCGCCGCGGAAAGCGCGGCTATTTCGGGCATTGCCATAACGGCTTCGTGCGAGGGTACGAATTCCGCCGCCGCTTTCAGCGCCGTTTCGTAAGCGGCCTTCGCCAGCTTGTATTCCGCCTTGACCGCCTTCATCTCAGCCTTCTTTTCCTTTATGTCGGGCAGGACGGCGTTCTTGCGCTCCATGGAATAGTTGTACGATTCTATGGCGTCCTTCGCCTGGTGGGGCGTCACGTCGCCCGTGCGGTAGTCTTCGTTTATAGCGCGTATTTTAAGCGCGGTGATTATCTGCGCATGCTTTTCACGCGTGAGGTTGTAAAGCAGGAAGGGCGCAAGGTTGAGCGCCGCGCCCGCGATGGAAAGCGCGCACAGCATATAGAACAGATTGTTTCTTATCGTGGGGTCGTAAAGCACGTCGTAGTTGACGGTAAGACCGAATCCTTCGTAAATGAAGGGCAGGAAGTAACCGGTTGCAATCGTTATCGGCGTGCCTATCAGCGCGGCGACTTCCAGCATGAAGTCCACGCGCTTGCCCGATTTCAGCTGTATGGAGTCCTTTACCTCCGCGTTCAGCACGGGGTTGTACACCAGCTGCAACTGGTTTATAAACGTATTTATATATAGGAACAGGAAGTACAGCAGGGGCACTTCGTATGTGGCAAGCATGCACGCTATGAATATTATGTTGAACCCGTTATGGAACAGCAGGGTGCCCTTGTTGCCCAGCGCCTTCAATATGAACGGCGTGGCGAACATACTCAGACCCGACGCCGTACCCAGCACCGTGGTCAGTATGCCGTACGTAACCATGTCCTGGGTGCCGTAGATGTATATCCAGCCGAACAGCACGAGGTACGCGCTTTCGAGGAAGGTGAACCAGGTGGAAACCGTTCTCAGCCACCAGTACTTGTTTTTCCATACCGCTATGCAGCCGTCCACCACGCTTACTTTCTGCACGAAGTGCTTGGACGAAACTATGCGCTCCTTGCAGCCGAAGAATGCGAAAAGGCTGAGGAACACGCCCAGGATACCTATGGGTACGACTATGTATTTATAAGTGCGGATATCGGTAAAGCCGCCCGTGAATTCGGAGAATATCGGCACGAACAGCTGGTAAACGCTGGGGGCGAAGGAGTAGATAATCGAACTTACCGTAATTATATTCGCTCTTTCGCGCGAACTGGGTGAAAGCACGCTGCCCAGGTTGGTGTAGTTGGTCTGGAACAGGGGTTGACCTGCCGAAATGGCGATTGCGAATATAAACACCATCATATATTTGGTGTTGTAGTCCATCGTCTCAAAGGGCAGGAAGATGAATACGGTTGAAAGTATTACCAGCGGGGCGCCCATTATGGCCATATACGGCCTGAATCTGCCCCATCGCGTGTTGGTGTTGTCCACCAGCTTGCCGCGGATAATCTGGAAGAAGATGTTCGCTATCGTCTGCACGGTGAGCATCGTCTGCAGATGCATGGGACGAATGCCTATGGTGGAGGCGAACAGGGTGTTGGTTACGCCCAAAGCCATGAATCCGAGCAGATACACGACCATGTTCTGACCCATACCGCCTATGGAGTAGTTCAGAACTTCCTTGTAGGGAACGTAATTGCCTCTTCCGGGTTTGTTCCAGTGGGTGGTGATGTCCGTCCAGACGAAGGACACCGTTTCTTTGAGTTTTGAGATGCCGTTACGGCACTTTTGCTTGAAAGTACTTGCCATAATTTACCCCTGAGCCGATTTGCTTATACCCGCGTGCGGTCCGAACCTTCTGCGAGTACCCGATTATTATAACATAATATTTTTAATATGTCAAAGACAATGCGTGCAAATTATCCGCGCGCATAAAACGCCGTTGGAAAAGCGGCGGCGCGTCTGCGCCGCCATTGTCCCCAAGGCCGGAAAAAGCGCGGAAATTCCCGTTTCCGCTAAGGGGCGTTACTTGCCCGTGGAGCCGAAGCCTCCTTCTCCGCGGCCGGTGGGGGAAAGCTCGCTTGCTTCTTCGAAATCCGCGTGCACGTACGGGGCGATGATTATCTGCGCTATCCTGTCGCCGTTGTATACGCGCCTGTCCTCGCCCGAATGGTTGTGCAGGGCAACTATTATCTCGCCGCGGTAGTCGCTGTCTATCACGCCCACTTTGTTGGCGGGGGCAAGCCCCTGCTTTGTCCCCAGACCGCTACGCGCGTAAATAAGACCCACCATGCCTTCGGGTATCTCCATGGCTATTCCCGTATGTATGAACACGGTGGTTTCGGGCGCGATCAGAATTTCGTCGTCGTCCGTCAGACAGAATAAATCGGCAGCCGCCGCGTACTTACTGCCGTAGTTCGGCATTTTCGCGCCTTCGCTCAGCTTTTTTACTTTCAGAAAACAATGTTGCATAAAATCCTCCTCGGCGCAGACAACGCCGATAATATATTACCATATAAAAGCGGAAGTGTAAACAGCGAATTTCCGCAAAACCGCGGCGCGGAGCGGCGGACTTTTTTGCCGCGTGAAAAATTTGCGCAAAGCGCGTAATTTTGCTTTACTTCTTTAATGTATTAAAGTATAATGGGAAAAAAGCACGTACCCGCTTTTGAAAGAATACGTATTACAGGCGGAACGCATTCAATAGTAAATATGCGTATGCGCGTGGCAAAGGCGGGGGACGCGCGGAAAACCGCAGGAGGCGACCCGTGGATACGGAAAGCATGAAATCGCAGCTTTACGAAATGCTGGCAAAGGTGGATACGCCGGAGGACGCGCGTCTGCTGCTCGACGATTTGTGCACGAACAAGGAAGTGGAGCAGATGGCGCAGAGGGCGTATGCCGCGAAGCTGTTTTTACAGGGCAATACGTACGCGCAGATAATAGAGAAGACGGACATATCGTCCGCCACCTTATCGCGCGTATCCAGATGTATAAATTACGGAGGAGGGGGCTATGCCAAGTTCGTTAAAAGGGATTGAAAGGTTTTACGAGCGCGGAGGCGACGGGCAGACCCTGCCGCTTAAACTGAGCGCGCTGTTTTCTTCTTACGGTTACAAAAAGTACCGCATGAGCAGATTCGAAGAGTATTCGCTTTACGCGGACAACTTCGACTTTCTGGCGGGAAGCAACGTGATAACCTTCGGCGGCGCGGACGGCAAACTGCTAGCGCTGCGCCCCGACGTTACCCTGTCCATCGCCAAAAATACCAAAGCCACCAAAGAGTGCGGCGAAAAGGTGTACTACCACGAGAGCGTTTACCGCCTTTCGCGCGGCAATCTGGGCTACGAAGAGATAGACCAGATGGGCGTGGAGAATATAGGAGAGGTGGATCTTCTCACCATATCCGAGCAGGTGGAACTTATATTGAAGTCGCTGTCCTTTCTGTCCGACGAATATTCGCTGGACATATCGCACAGCGGGCTGGTGCACGGCATGGTGTCGCAGCTTGAGCTTTCCGCAGAGGCGAAAGCGAAGGTTTACGAATGTATAAAAAGCAAGAGCGTGCACGCCTTTGCCGAACTTATGCGGAGCGAGGGCGCGGACGGTGAAATAGCCGCCAAGGTGCGCAGAATGATAGAACTTTCCGGTCCCATCGACGAGGTGCTTCCCGAACTGGGCGCGCTCATCGAGGGCGAGGAGGCCGCGGAGGCGTACGTCCAGCTTATGGCGCTTTCGCACGAGGCGGCGCGTATGGAAGGCGGCGACAGGCTGAGGCTGGACCTTTCCGTGTTCAACCACCTGGACTACTACAACGGCGTGATGTTCAACGGTTATATCCGCGAATATCCCAAAGCCGTGATAGTGGGCGGCGAGTACGACAAACTGCTTGAAAAGATGGGCAAAGGGGTGCAGGCGCTCGGCTTTGCGATAAATCTCGGGGCGGCGCCGGCAATACACCGCAAACCCGCCGACATAGCGCTTTTGTACGACGAAAGCGACAACGTGTACGACGTTCTTCAGCAGGCAAATAAACTGCGCGAAAAGGGCAAAAGCGTGATTGTGAGCAAAACTAGGGTGCCCGCCGTCAAAACCTACGCGTATACGGACGGAGATTTGCAGGAGGTGAAGGAATAATGTTGAATATCGCGCTTCCGAAAGGAAGACTGGGTGAAAAGGCGTACTCTCTTTTGGAAAAGATAGGGTATAAATGCGAAGAATTCGACTCGGGCAAGCGCAAGCTCGTGTTCACCGACAAAAAAAACGGAGTGAGTTATTTCTGGGTAAAGCCTTCCGACGTAGCCATATACGTGGAACGCGGCGTCGCGGACGTGGGCGTCGTCGGCAAGGACATACTTTTGGAACAGGAACCGGACGTGTACGAGCTGGAAGATCTGAAAATGGGCGTATGCCGTATGGCGGTTGCGGCGAAGAAGGACTTTGAAGACGACACGGACAAGGTGCTGCGCGTAGCCACCAAATTCGTGAACGTGGCGCGCGGATATTACGAAGGCAGGGGAAGACAGATAGACGTTATCAAGCTGAACGGCTCCATCGAACTTGCGCCCATTCTGGGACTTTCCGACGTCATCGTGGATATAGTGGAAACGGGCACGACGCTTAAGGAAAACAATCTGGAAGTAAAGGATGAAATCTTCCCCGTAAGCGCGCGACTTATCGCGGGCAAGGCGGCTTACCGCTTCAAAAACGAGGAGATAGAGCGGCTGCTGATGCAGATAAGAGAGGTGCTGAATGATAAAGATTGACGTATATAACGGAGAGAACGCGGACGTATTTATACGCCGTATAGAGGACAATCCCTCCGTCACCGCCGCGGTAGCGGACATACTTGCAAACGTCAGGGCGCGCGGCGACGAAGCGGTGCGCGGATACTCGGCGAAGTTCGACGGCTATGACGGCGACTTTTCCGTAAGTGAAAGCGAGTGGGAAGAGGGCGCGAAAAAGTGCGATCCCTACCTTTACAAAGTCATGGAGGAAGCCGGGGCGAATATCGCCGACTTCCACCGCCGCCAGATACCGCAGGGTTTTGAAGTGGAAAAGGAAAACGGCATTATTCTGGGACAGAAGGTAACGCCTCTTGAAAGGGTGGGCATATATGTGCCCGGCGGCACGGCGGCATATCCTTCTACCGTGCTCATGAACGCCGTCCCCGCGAAGATAGCGGGCGTGGGCGAGATAATTATGGTCACGCCGGCAAAGGGCGGATATATCAAGCCGGAAATTCTCGCCGCGGCAAAGATTGCGGGCGTGGACAAAATATTCAAAGTGGGCGGGGCGCAGGCGGTAGCGGCGCTCGCTTACGGAACAGAGAGCATTCCTAGGGTGGATAAAATAACGGGTCCGGGCAATATCTACGTAGCCACGGCGAAAAAGCTGGTTTTCGGACTTGTCGACATAGACATGATAGCCGGACCGAGCGAAATACTCGTGCTCGCGGACGGCACCGCCGCGGCGGAAAGGGTGGCGGCGGATATGCTTTCGCAGGCGGAACACGACGTACTTGCTTCCGCGGTTCTGGTGACGGACAGCGCACGCCTTGCCGAGGATACGGCGGCGGAGCTTGAAAGGCAGATTCCCCTGCTTTCCCGCGCGGAGATAGCGCGCAAATCGGTAGACGGACAGGGCAGGATAATTCTGGTAAAGGACATGGCGCAGGCGGTAAATATAGCCAACGCCCTGGCGCCCGAACACCTGGAAGTGTACACGGAAGAGCCTTTCAGACTGCTTCCGCAAATAAAGAACGCCGGCTCGATATTCCTGGGCGGATACACTCCCGAACCGGTGGGCGATTACTTTGCCGGTCCCAACCACACGCTGCCCACCTCGGGTACGGCGCGCTTTTCCTCGCCTCTTTCGGGAGCGGATTTCGTAAAGCGTTCGTCGTACATTTACTACACGAAAGGCGCGCTCGAAGAAGCGGCTGACAAGATAGAGGCGTTTGCCGCGGCAGAAGGTTTGCAGGCGCACGCAAATGCGGTGAAGGTGAGAAGATGAGCAGGTTTGCATCCGCGCGGCTGAAAGCGCTCGATCCCTACGTTCCGGGCGAACAGCCGCAGGACAAAAAGTACGTAAAACTGAACACGAACGAGGCGTTTTTCCGCCCCTGCCCCGCAGTTTTCGACGCGGTGGGGGATATTGCGGAAAGGCTGAGGCTGTACAACGACCCCGAGGCGAAGCGCCTTGTAAAAGCGATAGCGGACAATCTGGGAGTGGAGCCGGAAAACGTGCTCGCAACCAACGGTTCGGACGAGGCTTTGGCATTTGCGTTCATGGCTTTCTGCGACGAAAAGACGGCGGCGCGCTTCCCCGACGTCACTTACGGATTTTATCCCGTGTTCGCGGCGGTGTTCGGCGTGCAGGCGCACATAATGCCGCTGGATAATAATTTCAATATAAATATATCCGATTATATCGGCGCGGGGGATACGATAGTCATCGCCAATCCCAACGCGCAGACGGGGATAGCTTTAAGCGTTGCGGAGATGGAAAAGATAATATCTTCCAACCCGGGCAACGTCGTGGTCGTGGACGAGGCGTACGTGGACTTCGGCGCGGAAAGCTGCGTGCCGCTTATAAAAAAGTACGACAATCTGCTCATCGTGCGCACCATGAGCAAATCGGGCGCGCTTGCGGGCGCGAGAATAGGTTACTGCGTGGGAAATAAGGAGCTTATTTCCGATATTAAAACGGTGAAGTATTCCTTCAATCCGTATAACGTGGGCACCATGGCGCAGGCGGCGGGCGAGGCGGCGGCGCGCGACAAGGCGTATTACAAGGAAAAGACGGAAGAAGTCGTAAAAAACCGCGAAATGCTGTGCAATGGTTTGAAGGAACTGGGTATGGAGTTCCTGCCCTCAAAGTCCAACTTCGTGCTGGCGAAAAAGAGCGGCTTCGGCGGGGAAGAACTGTACGGAAAATTAAAGGAAAAAGGAGTGCTTGTAAGGCACTTCAACGGCAGAATAGCCGACTATATCAGAATAACCGTAGGCAGTGGAAGCGAGGTGGAAACTCTGCTGAACTGCCTGAAGGAGATATTATGAGAAGAGCGGAAGTAACAAGGAATACCGCGGAAACGCAGGTGTGCGTAACGCTGGATCTGGACGGTGAAGGAAAGGGCGGAATATCCACGGGGATAGGCTTTTTCGACCACATGATGCAGCTGTTTTTGAGCCACAGCAGATACGACCTTACTCTGGAAGTGAAGGGCGATACGCAGGTGGACTTCCACCACAGCGTGGAGGACGCGGGCATTGCGCTGGGAAAAGCCTTTGCAAAGGCGCTCGGCGACAAGGGCGGAATTACGCGCTATGCGGACATAATTCTTCCCATGGACGAAACGCTTATGATGTGCGCCGTCGACATAAGCGGCAGGGCGTATCTGGGGTACGAGGTGGTCACCTATACGGACAAGGTGGGGCAGTTCGACTGCGAACTGGTAAAGGAATTTCTGCTCGCATTCGTGCGGAACGCGGAGATAACGCTTCACTTCAAAATGCTCGCGGGTGAAAATTCCCACCACATTTTAGAGGCGGTGTTCAAGGCGCTGGCGCGCGTTTTGCGCAAAGCCACGGACATAGACGAAAGGTTGAAGGGCGCGATACCTTCGAGCAAGGGGGCGCTGTGATAGGCATAGTGGATTACGGCGTGGGAAACCTGTTTTCCCTTAAAAGCTCGCTGAAATTTTTGGGCGTCGAACATACCGTGAGCGCGGATAAGGAAGAGCTTGCGCGGTGCGACAGACTTATTCTGCCGGGCGTGGGAGCTTTCGGCGACGCGCGCGCCATTCTGAAAGAGGGCGGAATGGACGTGTTTCTGGTCGAGCAGGCGTCTTCGGGCAAGCCGCTTCTGGGCATATGCCTGGGTATGCAGCTGCTTTTGGAAGGGAGCGGAGAGTTCGGCTCGCACGAAGGTCTTGGACTTATATCGGGCAGGGCGTGCCCGTTGAAGGGCGAAATAAATCCTTCTTTGAAGGTGCCGCACATGGGCTGGAACAGCCTGCATTTTTTGCAAAAAAGCAAGCTGTTCAGGTACAGCAACGAGGGCGACTGGGTGTACTTCGTGCACTCCTTTTACGGCAAGGGCTGCGGCGGCGATACGCTTGCTACGGCGGATTATTCCATACCCGTCACCGCCGCGGTGGGCAGGAAAAACGTGTTCGGCACGCAGTTCCACCCGGAAAAAAGCGGCAAGGCGGGTTTGAAGATACTGCGCGCTTTTACGGAGGTATGATATGAAAATTTTTCCCGCGATAGATATTCTCGACGGCAAAGTGGTGCGCCTTACGCGCGGCGAATACGACAGCGCGAAAACCTACTCGGACGACCCCGTGGCGGAGGCGAGGCGCATGCAGGAGATGGGCGCCAAGTACCTTCACGTGGTGGACTTAAACGGCGCGAGAAGCGGCAGTACGGACAACTTCCGCATAATATCCTATATCATATCTTCCACGCGGCTGAAAGTGGAAGTTGGCGGAGGCATAAGGGATATGGCGACGGCGGGACGTTACCTCAAAGCGGGCGCTTTCCGCGTGATACTGGGCACGGCGGCGGTCAAAAATTACCCCTTCGCCCTGGCGGCGAACGAAGTGTATCCGCGTAAAATAGCCATAGGCGTGGACGCGAAGGACGGCAAAGTCGCCGTAAGCGGCTGGGAGGAAAAGACGGATACGGACAGCGTCGCGTTCTGCAAAAAGCTGGTATCCGACAAACTGCGCGATATAATCTATACGGACGTGGCGTGCGACGGCAATATGTCGGGCACGAACTTTGAAATATACCGCAAACTTACCAAAATAAAAAACCTGCGCGTAACGGCGTCGGGCGGAGTGCACACTATGGAAGAGCTGGAAAAACTGCGCGATATAGGCGTGGACGGAGTGATTCTGGGCAAGGCGTTATATGAAGGCGCGCTTGATTTGCGCAAGGTTACGGAGGTGTTCGGATAATGCTGGCAAAAAGGATAATCCCCTGCCTCGACGTGCGCGCGGGGCGCGTGGTGAAGGGTGTGAATTTCGGGGGCGTGAAGGACGTGACAGACCCCGTAACTCTCGCCGCGAGGTATAACGAAGAGGGCGCTGACGAGCTGGTGTTTTACGACATAACCGCCTCGCACGAAGAGCGTAAGCTGTTCACGGACGTGCTGGAAAAAGTGGCAAGTCAAATATTCATTCCCCTCACCGTGGGCGGAGGCATACGCACGGTGGACGACTTTGCGCGCGTGCTGGGCTGCGGCGCGGACAAGGTGAGCGTAAATTCGGGCGCGATAGCCGATTTTTCACTCATAGGGCGGGCGGCAAACAAGTACGGCAGTCAATGCGTGGTGCTTTCCATGGACGTTAAAAGGGTGGACGGCAGGTTTACGCTGTTTGCAAAAGGCGGCAGGGAGAACACGGGCATAGACGCCATGGAGTGGGCGCGGCGCGGCGTAGGCGACGGCGCGGGAGAGATAGTGCTCAACTCCATAGATACGGACGGAGTCAAGGGCGGCTTCGACCTTGAGATGCTGGAAGAGTTGTGTTCGCTGGTCGACGTGCCCGTTATAGCTTCGGGCGGCGCGGGCTGCGCTGAGGACTTTGTCACTCTGTTCAAGTCTGTGCCCGGAGTGGACGCGGGACTTGCGGCGTCCATCTTCCACTTTGAGGAAGTCAATATAAAAAATCTGAAAAAGATGCTCGCGGAAAACGGCATACCCGTGCGCATATAAGGAGAAAAAATGGTAAACATCGACAATCTGAAATTTGACGAAAAGGGGCTTATCCCCGCAATCGTGCAGGACTATTACACCAAAAAAGTGCTTACGCTCGCCTATATGAACCGCGAAAGTCTGGAAATTTCCGTAAAGGAAGGCAGGACGTGCTTTTATTCGCGTTCGCGCAAAAAGCTGTGGCGCAAGGGCGAAGAGAGCGGCAATATACAGCATATAGTCTGCATAACCGCCGACTGCGATCTGGACGCGCTCACCGTTGAGGTGGTAAAGGAAGGTCCCGCCTGCCACCTGGGTACGGATTCCTGTTTTGAAAACGCCGTCTGGGTGAATCCGGAATACAAGCCGTTTTCCCTGCCCGCGCTATACGACCTCATCAAGGGCAGAAAGGACAATCCCAAGGAAGGCTCGTACACCACGTACCTTTTCCAAAAGGGGATAGACAAAATTCTGAAAAAGGTGGGGGAAGAGTGCACGGAAGTCATCATCGGCGCGAAAAACAGCAAGGAAGAGGCGGTATTTGAAATTGCCGACCTTACCTACCACGTAATGGTGCTCATGGCACAGCAGGGCATCACCCTCGAAAACGTGATTGACGAACTTGCAAAACGCCACGTCGTGGACGTGAAAGTCAAGCAGGAAACTCTTAAATAGCGCGGAGTTTTCGGAAACGCAAAAAAAATGCCCGTCCGCCGTTTTCCGTTAAGGAATTTACGGCGGGCGGGTTTTTGCGCGCTTTTTGTCGGAAGAAAATTATTGCTTTTCGTTAATCGGCAACTTCGCCGCTCCGGCGGAGATTGAAGGAAAAAGCGGCGTTTTCTTCATACCACAGCGGAAAATTCGTGCCCCACACGTTGTCGTGGAGGATAAACGCCGCGCCGTATCCGTTTAGGTCGGCAAGCGCGTCGTCGAAGCGGAGTATGTTTGCGCCGTTTGCCGCAACAAGCGGAGAGTGGACGTTTTCCAGCGTGAATTCCTCTCCGCCGCAGGTGAGCAGGAGCGCGGAGACGGCGGATATTTTTCTGTTGCCGCGCGAAACCACGCTCAGCGGGTCCACGGGCACGCCTATTTTGCGGTAAAGCGTTTTTTCCGATGCGGGATAGAAGAAGCACGCCGTACTTTCGACGGTCCTTACCGCGTCTTTATCCGTCCAGAATATATCCAGCGAAAGCCCCTTTTCCGTAAGAGTGTATACGGCGGCGGCGTTTTTCGGCGCGCCGAGTTTTTCGCAGGCGTATTTGTCGCATTTTAGATACAATGTTATCCTGACTTCGCCGTTCCTATTTTCCGTAAAAGCGTCCGTGACGGCGTAGTCGTAAACGGCGGAAGGGCAGTCGCTTGCTTTCAGTCCGGGGCGCAGATTGTCCGAAACCGCCCAGCTTGCCCTGTGGCGCATGTAGTGCCGCGCGTAATAGTCGAAGTCGTCTTTTCCGTAAGAGGTGTATCTAAGCAGGGGACGGCCGCCCGCCGCAAGCACGGGCGTTTTGCCAAAGGCGAGGTTCGCGCCGCCCAGCGGATTTACGGAAAGGGTATATTCCCCGCACTTCACGTTCGCGCCCATGATATATCTGTCGTCGGTTTTTGCGGAAGGAAGCGCGGCGGGGCGCAAAAGCGCGAGTTTTTCTTCCGCTTCGCGTCTGCATTCTTCGGGGAGGAAGGACAGGGCTTTTTCCATGTACGCGCGCTGTTCTTTCCACGACTTTTCGATTGCGGAGTAGGAATAGGTTTTTATGCCCAGCGCCGTTTCGCAAAATGCGCGTATTCTGAAAGGAAAATCGCCGAATACGTTGCGCACTTTCACTTTGTCGCGCGCTCTCGCCTTTCGGAATTTATCCTTGCGGTAATGTTCGGTGTCTTCCAGAAATATCTTCATGTCGCCGCCCCAGGTGTGCTCGGTTACGCATAAAAGGGCGTCGTAAAATTTGCGGCAGGAGTCGGATTCAAACTGCAATTTGTTTTCGCCCAGCCATTTTTCGCCCAGGTTGCACATAACGCGCAGGGCGGCGGTTTTGTAGGGGTCGGACGCCGCGCCGTGTATCCACGTATCGCCTATTTCCCCTTCCACGACGGGCAGTTTGCCGCGCACCCGCCAAAGGTCTTCCGCAATGTCGTCCAGCCGTCCGGCGCGCACGGTATAGCCGGGGTATTTTCTTTGCAGACGGGAAAATCTTTTGAGCACCGCGGACTGGCTTTTTACCCCGAAGTTGTCCGCGGTATGGTCGAGGCAGAGCACCTTGTCTATGAGCGGACAGGTAAAATCGCCGCCGTAGCCGTCCGAGTATATGACCACCACTTCCGCGCCGCCGAATTTCCATAAGAAACAGCCAGGGACGTCGGGAAGGGCGGCGGCGGTGTTCAGACCTATGTGGAGCAGTTTTATTCCGTGCGCCGCAAGCGCGGGCACTATCGCGGCGGTGTGTCCGGGCACGTCCGTCATCTTGGCTGCTATCGTCTTTCTGCCCGTAATTTTGTCTATTTCGTCCACTACCGAAAGTCCGTATTCCGACAGACGGGGGTGCATAAGTTCCGTGTGGGTGGTAAAGGGGAGCGCGTGCGCGGCTATGTTCCCGTCGCGCAGGGCCTTTTCCGTCATGCTCCGCAGTTTTCCGCCGCCCTCCAGCGCCTCTTTGATCAGCCACGAGCCCGTCGTCCATACGAATTTTTTCTCTCCGCCGCAATTGACTTTTTCCGCAAGCTCTATCGCGCCCGGGATAAAGGATTCCAGATAACGCCTGCGGACGTTTTCCGCAAAGTCCGTAAAACCCAGGTCGAGGTGTGTTTTGTCCACTATGATTACTTCTTTCATTCCGCACATACCGCCCTTTTGAAAATTGCGCAGACCGCATTCCGATAATAGCACAAAAGCAAAACGCCGTCAATAACCGTGTACCCGACTGCGCTCCCGCTACGCTTGACACGGCGCGTCCCGTAATGCTAATATATTAAAGCGCATACCCGTAGCCAACCTCAGTAGAACACATTTTACTCTAAAACATAAAATATGTGTATATGTCGGGTTGTAAAATGCTTTGCTTTCAGCGTAACTGGTTTCGGGCAGATTTGTGCGAGATGGCGCGCAGTTGTAGTAAACTACAACAAGTCGACAAATTGTGCAAATATGCCGAAAACAGTACGATTAAAGTGTTCTACTGGGGTTGGCTACGGGTAAAGTAAATATATAAAATTCTGCGTTCGTGCGCGAATAAAAAGGCAAGAGGTGTGACGATGGGTATTCTGTCCAAACTGTTTCCTTCACACAACGAAAAAGAACTGAAAAAACTAAGGAAGACGGCGGATAAAATAGAGGCGCTCGCCGATAAATACAAGACAATGAGCAACGAAGAGCTGGCGGCGTGCACGCCCGCTTTCAGGGCGCGCCTTGCCGCGGGCGAAACGCTGGACGATCTGCTGCCCGACGCCTTTGCGGCGGTCAGGGAGGCGGCGGACAGGGTTCTGCATATGCGCCACTTTTACGTGCAGCTTATCGGCGGCATAGTCCTGCACCAGGGCAGAATAGCCGAAATGCGCACGGGTGAAGGAAAAACGCTCGTAGCCACGCTGCCCGTATACCTCAACGCACTTGCGGGAAAGGGCGTGCACGTCGTCACGGTCAACGAATATCTCGCCGAGCGCGACGCGGGTTGGATGGGCAATATCTACGAATTCATGGGGCTTACCGTGGGCGTGAACAAAGCGCGCATGAAGCCGGAAGAAAAGCGCGCCGCCTACAACTGCGACATCACCTACACCACCAATAACGAGGTGGGCTTCGATTACCTGCGCGACAACATGGCGGTGAGAAAGGAAGACAGGGTCATGCGCGGGCTGGACTTTGCCATAGTGGACGAGGTGGACAGCATACTGATAGACGAGGCGCGCACACCTCTGATAATAAGCGGCAGAGGCGGCAAGCCGGACGAAATGTACGAGCTTGCGCAAAAGTTTTACGAAAGTCTTACAAAGGAAGTGTACCGCTGCCCCGAATGCGGCTGCGAGGTGAAAAAGGAGGCTTCCGTTGCGGGCGACAAGGGCGCGAACGCGAGCATAATCTGTCCCGAATGCGGTTCGGAATGCGAGAACGTCGGCGACTACGAAGTGGTCGTGAAGTCAAAGAGCGTATATCTCAACGAGAGCGGCGCGAACAAGGCATACGACTTTTTCAAGAGCCGCGGCAAGCTGAACGCGGAAGAGTTCGGCGACGGAAGGGATATCACCACTTACGAAAACCAGAAACTCAAACACTATATAGACAACGCCCTTACGGCAAACGTCATAATGAAAAAGGACGAAAACTATATAGTGGTGGATAACGAAATAATCATAGTCGACGAATTCACCGGCAGACAGATGATAGGCAGGCGGTTCAGCAACGGTCTGCACCAGGCGATAGAGGCGAAGGAGAAGGTGAAGATACGCTCGGAGGACAAGACGTACGCCACCATCACTTTCCAGAATCTGTTCAGGCTGTACCGCAAACTTTCGGGTATGACGGGTACGGCGAAGACGGAGGAAAACGAATTCGAGAACACCTACCGTCTGGACGTGGTGGTTATTCCCACCAATAAGGAAGTTATCCGCAAGGACGAAGACGACAAGCTGTTCGTTAACGAAAAAGCCAAATTCCGCGCGATAATAGAGGACATCAGAAAGTGCCACGAAAAGGGTCAGCCGGTACTTGTGGGTACCACCAGCGTGGAAAAGAGCGAAAAGCTGGCGGGCGATCTGAAAAAGGCTGGGATAAAGCAGTTCAACGTGCTCAACGCCAGATACTACGACAAGGAAGCGGAGATAGTCGCCCAGGCGGGCCGTCCCGGCAGCATAACCATCTCCACCAATATGGCGGGCCGCGGTACGGATATAATGCTGGGCGGCAACCCCGAATATCTGGCGAAAGCCACTCTTCTGAAAAAGGGCTATCCCGAGGCGCTTATGGAAGAGGCGTCCTCGCTCGCGCCCACCGATAACGAAGAGATAAAGAATTTAAGGGACGAATACGCCCGTCTGTACGCCGATTACAAAAAGCAGACGGACGGTGATAAGCAAAAAGTCGTGGAGCTGGGCGGACTGCGCATAATAGGCACCGAACGCCACGAATCGCGCCGCATAGACAACCAGCTGCGCGGCCGCGCGGGCAGACAGGGCGATCCCGGTTCTTCCGTATTCTATCTTGCCATGGACGACGATATTCTGCGCAGATTCGGCGGAGAGACCATGCAGAACGTCGTGGGCAGGCTTAACCTGGACGAAAACGAACCCATATCCGCGAAGATAATCACCAAGCAGATAGAAGCCGCCCAGGCAAGGGTGGAGGACAGGAACTTCTCCGCGCGTAAAAATCTGCTCGCGTACGACGACGTGCTTGCCCGCCAGAGGGAGATAATCTACCGCCAGCGCAACGAAGTGCTCGACGGCATTGCCGGAGGCAAGGACGGGGAAGGCGAACTTTCCGTGCACGAACAGATTCTCAAAATGGCGCGCGAAGTGGTGGAGGAGGTGTGCTCCGACTTCGCCGACTACCGCGTGGACCAGGACGAATGGGACTACGACGCTTTCAATATGGAGCTGGAAAGCGCGATATTGAAGACGGGCACGCGCCTTATCACTCCCGAATTCGCCGTAGACTGCGGCAATTACGAAAGACTTACCGACAGGGTGTACGAAACGGCGGTAAAACAGTACGACGACAAGATAGAAGCGTTCAGAAAGAGCGCGGAAGAGAACGGTCTGGATCCGGCAAAGGCGGACTTTGCCAACTTCGAGCGCATATGTATGCTCAAAACGGTGGACGAGGAGTGGATTGAACATATCGACGCCATGGACGACCTCAAACAGAGCGTGGGACTCGTGTCCTACGCGCACCAGGACCCCGTGCTCGTGTACAAGAAAGAGGGCTTCGATATGTTCGAAGAGATGGTGGACAATATCCACAAAAAGCTGGTCAAGAAGGTATTCAAGGCGGAAATAACCTTCAACGTACAGCGTTCCGCTCCCCAGAATCTGACGGCGAAAGGGTCGCAGGCGGCGCAGGAAAAAAGCTCCTCTACCGTAAAGCGCGACGGCAAAAAGGTAGGGCGCAACGACCCCTGTCCCTGCGGCAGCGGCAAGAAGTACAAGAACTGCTGCGGAAAATAAGGCGTCCGTGATGGCATTGAATTAAAATAAACAGAATAAAAGTATGCCGGCTCGCGGCAGCGTCCGTGAGCCGGCGGAGAACAAAAAGATGGTAATTATCGACGAAGAAAAGGAAAAATATTCGGGAGCGAAAAAACTGCTCGACGAAATGGAAGGCGCGCTCGACTTGCCCGCATTGCAGGCGAGAAAGAGGGAGCTTGAAGAAAAGCAGAACGAAGAGGGCTTTTGGAACGACATCAAGCACGCGCAGACGGTCAACCGCGAACTTTCGGGCATAGACGGCAAGATAGAAGGCTTTGCCAGGCTGAAAAAGCGCGTTGAGGACGCGGAAGCGCTCATCGCCCTGGTGGAAGAGGACGGCGACGAGGAGACGAAAGCCGAACTTTCCGCAGAACTCGATAAACTTACGGAAGATTTGGAAGAGCTGCGCCTGCAGACGCTGCTCACGGGCAAGTACGACGCGAACGACGCAATCGTCACTCTGCACGCGGGCGCGGGCGGCACGGAGGCGCAGGACTGGGTGAGTATGCTTTACCGTATGTATTCGCGCTACTGCGAGCGCAAGAAGTATAAGCTGGAAGAGCTGGATATGCTCGCCGGCGACGAAGCGGGCATAAAGAGCGTGACTTTTGCCGTAAGCGGCGATTACGCCTACGGCTATCTGAAAGCGGAAAAGGGCGTGCACAGGCTGGTGCGCATATCCCCGTTTGATTCCAACGCGCGCCGCCACACCTCTTTTGCTTCCGTGGAAGTGGTGCCCGAGGTCGAGGACGACGGCGAAGTGGTAATCCGCCCCGAGGATCTGAAGATAGACACCTACCGCAGCGGCGGCGCGGGCGGCCAGCACGTCAACAAGACGGACAGCGCGGTGCGCATAACCCACCTGCCCACGGGCATAGTTGTGCAGTGCCAGAACGAGCGCAGCCAGATACAGAACCGCGAACAGGCTATGAAAATGCTCACGTCCAGACTTATCGAACTGAAAGAGCGCGAGCAGGCGGAAAAGGAAGCGGCGCTGAAAGGCGATTTGAAAAAGATAGAATGGGGCAGCCAGATACGTTCTTACGTTTTCTGCCCCTACACCATGGTGAAAGACCACCGCACGGGCTGGGAAACGAGCAACGTGACGGCAGTCATGGACGGCGACATAGAACCGTTCATCAACGAATATCTCAAGCGTTCCAAGGGACTATGAGCGGCTATCTGCAGAGAATGAAGGAAAAAGCCCGCGCTTTCGAAGGGCGCGGAGATTTGCTCGTTCTGGGCATAGAAAGCAGCTGCGACGAAACAGCCTGCGCTGTGTTGCGCGGCAAACGGATACTCTCGAACAAGATAGCTTCCCAGATAGAAATACACAAGCGGTTCGGCGGAGTGGTGCCCGAAATAGCTTCGCGCAACCACGTCCTCGCCATAGACAACCTGGTGGGCGAAGCGCTGGACGAAGCGGGCGTGAAGGCGGAAGAGCTGGACGCAATAGGCGTGACTTACGGCGCGGGACTTCTGGGCGCGCTTCTGGTGGGCGAATCGTACGCGAAGGCGCTTGCCTACGCGCTGGACAAGCCGCTTTACGCGGTCAACCATATACGCGGACACATAGCGGTCAACTATATCGCTTCTCCCGGATTGGAGCCGCCTTTCGTGTGCCTCATAGCCAGCGGCGGACATACGGCAATCGCCCTTGCAGAAGGATATGACGAAATGAAACTGCTCGGCACCACGCAGGACGACGCGTGCGGAGAGGCTTTCGATAAAGTCGCGCGCGTGCTCGGTCTGCCTTATCCGGGCGGTCCGCGCATACAGGAACTTGCCGCAGGCGGAAAACCCGTTATCCCCCTTCCGCATCCGTTCAGGGGGAGCGACACGCTCGATTTTTCTTTCAGCGGCATAAAAACGGCGGTCATCAACTACGCAAACTCCGTGAAAATGAAGGGGGAAGAACTGCCCGCCGCCGACCTGGCGTGCTCCTTCCAGGAACTCGTCACGGACATAATGGCGGACAACCTCGTGCGCGCCGCGCGTACGTATAATTGTAATAAGGTAGTAATCGCGGGCGGCGTGGGCGCGAATATACGCCTGCGCGAAAAGGTGGAAGAACGCGCGAAAGAGCGGGGGCTTACCGCATTTTATCCGCCCGTAAAACTGTGCACGGACAACGGCGTCATGATAGCGGCGCAGACGCTGTGCATGATAAAAGCGGGCAGACAGCCGTCCGATTTCGACCTGGACGCGGACGCGAACCTGCCCGTATCGGGGTAAAGCCATAAAATATCCGGGCGCCCGCGGGTCGCTCTTTCGCATATTTGCAAAAAAATTATTTTATTTTGTTGACTTACTTGCCAAATATTGCTACAATAACTTTACTGTGTGGAGGAATCCGCATTGTATTTCTATGCGTGAAGGCGTTCGGGCAAGTGGTGTGTCCCGCGCGCAGTCTATAGAATGAGAAGCCTTAGGGTTGAAGGTAACTCATCCGAAATACTATAAGGAGGTAAAAGCATGCCCACTATCAATCAGTTGATTAGGCACGGACGCGAAAAGCAGGTGAAGAAGTCCAAGGCTCCGCTTATGGACAAAAACCCCCAGAAGAGGGGCGTTTGTCTGTCGGTTACCACGACTTCCCCTAAAAAGCCTAACTCCGCACTCCGTAAGATTGCCCGTGTGAAGCTCGTCAACGGCATGGAAGGTACCGTATATATTCCCGGTATCGGCCATAACCTGCAGGAGCACAGCGTGGTTCTTATCAGAGGCGGCAGGGTCAGGGACCTTCCCGGTGTCCGTTACCACATCATTCGCGGCACACTTGACGCTACCGGCGTGGCTAAACGTATGCAGGCAAGATCCAAGTACGGCGCGAAAAAGCCTAAATCCGCAAAATAGTAAATCGGATGTATTATTCAAATCTTTAAGGAGGTAAAATCATGCCCAGAAGAGGTAATGTGCCCAAGCGCGACGTATTGCCCGATTCCGTTTACGGCAGCAAGATTCTGACCAAGTTCATCAACCAGGTCATGTATGACGGCAAAAGGGGAACGGCGCAGGAAATCGTGTACGGCGCTTTCGATATTATAAGCAGTAAAATGGGTAAAGATCCCATGGAAGTTTTCACCCAGGCGCTTGAGAACGTCAAGCCCGTGCTGGAGGTGAAGGCGCGCCGCGTAGGCGGTTCCACCTATCAGGTGCCCATGGAAATCAGACCCGAAAGAAGGCAGACCCTCGCCATCAGATGGATAGTCATGTTCGCCAGAAAGAGGGGCGAAAAGACGATGGTGGAGCGCGTCGCCGCCGAGCTTATGGACGCTTACAACAATACCGGTAACTCCATCAAGCGCAAGGAAGATATGCACAGAATGGCAGAAGCGAACAAGGCGTTCGCGCACTATCGCTGGTAATAGTTAAGAGGATAAGTATATGGCTAGAGAATTTGCACTTGACAAAATAAGAAACATCGGCATCATGGCGCACATCGATGCCGGTAAGACGACTACCAGCGAAAGAATATTGTATTATACCGGCCTTGTGCACAAGATTGGCGAAGTGCACGAAGGTCAGGCTACCATGGACTGGATGGAGCAGGAGGCGGAACGCGGTATAACCATCACTTCCGCGGCGACCACCACGCAGTGGAGGGTCGCAAAGCAGGGCGAACCTTACCGCATCAACCTCATCGACACCCCCGGCCACGTCGACTTCACCGTGGAAGTTGAGCGCAGCCTTCGTATTCTCGACGGCGCCGTGGCTCTGTTCTGCGCCAAGGGCGGCGTGGAACCCCAGTCGGAAAACGTGTGGCGCCAGGCCACCAAGTATCATGTGCCCAGAATCGCGTTCGTCAACAAGATGGACATAAACGGCGCCAACTTCGACAACGCCGTGCACATGATGAAGACCAGGCTTAAGGCAAACGCCGTCCCCGTGGAATTCCCGCTGGGCAGCGAAAGCGACTTTATCGGATTTGTGGACCTTATCACCATGAAGTCCATCGTGTACGATAAGGACGCGGACGGTATGGAATTCTCCGTTTACGACGAAATTCCCGCCAAGTTCGCGCACCTCAAACCCCAGGTGGAAAAGGCGAGGGAAGAAATGCTCGACGCCGTTTCCATGTTCGACGACGAACTTATGGAAAAGGTGCTCGAAGGCGAGGAAGTGGAGCCGGCAATGATTAAGTCGGCTATCCGCAAAGGCGTCATCGCCATGGAGATAACCCCCGTGCTTTGCGGCAGCTCCTACAAGAACAAGGGCGTGCAGGCTCTGCTCGACGCAATCGTCGAATATCTGCCTTCGCCTTTGGATATCCCTCCCGTAAAGGGCTTTGAAATGGGCGGCGACATGACGGAAGAGACCCTCACCCGCGAGGCGAGCGACGACGCTCCTCTTTCCGGTCTGGCGTTCAAGATAATGACCGACCCCTTCGTGGGCAAGCTCACTTTCTTCCGCCTCTATTCCGGCACGCTGACGGCAGGTTCCTATGTGCTCAACAGCACCAAGAACAAGAGGGAGAGAATAGGACGTCTGGTGAGAATGCACTCCAACCACCGCAACGAAATCACCGAAGCATATGCCGGCGATATCGTGGCTATAATCGGTCTGAAGGATACCACTACGGGCGATACGCTCTGCTCGATCGACGATCCCATCATTCTGGAGAGCATGGAGTTCCCCGAACCCGTTATCTCCGTCGCAATCGAGCCTAAGAGCAAGGCGAGCCAGGAGAAGATGAGCATGGCGCTCGTCAAGCTGGCTGAAGAAGACCCCACTTTCAGGACCTACACCGATAAGGAAACGGGTCAGACCATCATCTCCGGTATGGGCGAGCTGCACCTTGACATCATCGTCGACAGACTGCTCAGGGAATTCAAGGTGGAAGCAAACGTGGGTAATCCCCAGGTTGCATACCGCGAAACCATCAAAAAGGCGGTCAGGGCGGAAGGCAAGTTCGTCCGTCAGAGCGGCGGTAAAGGTCAGTACGGCCATTGTATCATCGACCTGTCCCCCAACGAACCCGGCAAGGGCATTACCGTCACCGACAAGACGGTGGGCGGCTCCATTCCCAAGGAGTACATTCCCGCAGTCGAAGCCGGTATCAGGGAAGCGGCCCTCAACGGTATTCTGGCAGGCTATGAAATGGTTGACTTCAACGTCGACATAATCGACGGTTCCTACCACGAAGTGGACTCCTCGGAAATGGCGTTCAAGATAGCCGGTTCCATGGCGCTCAAGGAAGGCACCGCAAAGGCGAATCCCGTACTGCTCGAACCTATCATGGCGGTGCAGGTAGACACTCCCGACGAATATCTGGGCGACGTGATGGGCACCATCAACTCCCGCCGCGGCTCCATCAAGGCTATCGAGATGAACAACGGCACCCAGCACATCGACGCGGAAGTTCCGCTTGCTGAAATGTTCGGTTACGCAACCACGCTGCGCTCCTGCTCGCAGGGCAGAGCCACGTTCATGATGCTGCCCGACCACTATGCGGAAGTGCCCAAGAACGTAGCCGATAAAGTCATCGGTGAAAGAAGCAAACAAAGCAAGTAAAACAAACAATATACGTTAAAAAATTACTAGGAGGAAACAACAACTATGGCTAAGGCTAAATTTGAAAGAAACAAGCCGCACGTAAACATCGGTACCATCGGTCACGTTGACCACGGCAAGACCACCCTTACCGCCGCTATAACCATGTACTGCGCCGCTAAGGGTCACGCTCAGAAGATGAGATACGATGAAATCGACAAGGCGCCCGAAGAGAAGGCAAGAGGTATAACAATCAATACCGCGCACGTTGAGTATGAAACCGACAAGAGGCACTATGCTCACGTTGACTGCCCCGGCCACGCCGACTACGTCAAGAACATGATTACCGGTGCTGCACAGATGGACGGCGCAATCCTCGTCGTTGCAGCTACCGACGGTCCCATGCCCCAGACCCGTGAGCACATCTTGCTCGCCCGTCAGGTCGGCGTGCCTTACATCATCGTGTTCATGAACAAGACCGACCAGGTTGACGATCCCGAACTGCTCGAACTGGTAGAAATGGAAGTCAGGGAACTGCTCAACGAGTACGGCTTCCCGGGCGACGACACCCCCATCATCAAGGGCAGCGCTCTCAAGGCTCTTGAAGCTGCTACCGAGGGTAAGGTTGACGATCCCGCATGCGATTGCATCGGCGAACTGCTCGACGCTATCGACTCCTACATTCCCGAACCCAAGCGCGACACCGACAAGCCCTTCCTTATGCCTGTCGAAGACGTGTTCACCATCACCGGCCGCGGCACCGTGGCTACCGGCAGAGTTGAGCGCGGCGCTGTGAAGATGCAGGACAAGGTTCAGATAGTCGGTATCAAGCCCACCGTCGACACCGTCGTTACCGGTATCGAAATGTTCCGCAAACTGCTCGACGAAGCGTTCGCGGGCGACAACATCGGCGTACTGCTGCGCGGCATCGACCGTAAGAACATCGAAAGAGGTCAGGTTCTGGCTAAGCCCGGTTCCATCAACCCCCACACCGAGTTCCATTCGCAGGTTTACGTTCTGACCAAGGACGAAGGCGGCCGTCATACTCCTTTCTTCAACGGCTATCGTCCCCAGTTCTACTTCAGAACGACCGACGTTACCGGCACCATCGAACTGCCCCAGGGCGTTGAAATGGTTATGCCCGGCGACAACATCGAGATGAACATCGCGCTCATCACCCCCATCGCTATCGAAGAAGGTCTGCGCTTCGCTATCCGTGAAGGCGGCAGAACGGTAGGTTCGGGCGTTGTTGCCAAGATTTTGAAGTAATCACCGGACAAATTCGGGACTCCGCGCGCACGCGCGGAGTCTTTGTCCCCGGTTGCATGCAGTTAAATAAAGGCGTGCAAATTGTTGACACGCCCGTTTTAGAGTGCTATAATAAACAGGCACTCTCATATGGGGTGTAATTTTTTTGGGAGGTCAAAAACCGTGAGAACCAAGATAACGCTTGCTTGCACCGAATGCAAACAGCGCAACTACGATACCTTTAAAAATAAGAAAAACACCGCAGACAGGATAGAGATCAAAAAGTATTGCAAGTTCTGCAAAAAGCATACCGTGCATAAAGAAACCAAGTAAAAGAGGGCTTTATGGGTAAGAAGAACACGTTGAACAGCGGCGAGCAACTCTATTCAAACGCTCCGCTCCAGAATGCGGAACTGACTTCTTCCGACGAAAAAAGCGCGGGTCCCGCGCCCGACAACAAAAAGAAGAAGGACAAAAAAAAGAGCGATAAGCCCAATATTTTCGTCCGCATAGGCAGATTTTTCAAGGAGATGTTCTCCGAACTGAAAAAAGTCAGCTGGCCCGACGCGAAAAAAGTATTCACGCAGCTCGGCGTGGTGCTTTTGGTCGTGGTTATTTTCCTTATAATAATCACTTTATTCGATTTCGGCGCGGCTAAGCTGCTTACTTTGCTCGTAACGCGCGGCTGAGGCGGTATTAGGAGGGTTATATGGCGGTAGAAGAAAAGCAGCAGGAACCCCAGTGGTATGTGCTCAGCACTTTGTTCGGCTATGAAAACATCGTAAAACGCAATCTTATGCAGATGGTGGAAACCAACCAGCTGCAGGATTACATCTTCGACGTCGTAGTTCCGGAAGAAGAAGACGTGGTGGAGCGCGATAACGGCAAGAAAAAGTTCGTTATGCGCAAAAAGTTCCCCAACTACGTCTTTATCAAGATGATTTATACCAAACAGATCTGGTATATGGTCAAGCAGACCAGGGGCGTCAAGGACTTCTGCAGCGACTATAACGGCAGACCCCTGCCCATGACTGCGGAAGAAGTAAAGCGCGCACAGCTTGAAGAAGTCAAGTTTGAAGATCTGTCCATCTCCGTGGGCGATTCCGTGACCATAATCAGCGGACCGCTCAAGGACTTCATCGGAGAAGTCAGGGAGATAAAGGCGGATCAGCAGAAGCTGAAGGTGGCTGTGTCCATGTTCGGCAGGGAAACCACCGTGGATCTGGAATATTCGCAGGTGGAAAAACTCAACTAGAAAGTAATATAATTTATTGCTTATAAAAGAAAGAAGTCATTCTTTCACAATGGGAGGAACGTAAAATACTTGCTTGCGTTCCGCTATAACCACGATTGCCAAGGAGGTTAGTATGGCAAAGAAGATTACGGCAGTTGTAAAGCTTCAGCTGCCTGCCGGCAAAGCAACGCCCGGACCGCCTGTGGGTTCCACGCTGGGTCCCCACGGCATCAACATTCCCGGTTTTACCAAGGAATTCAATGAAAAGACGAGAGGACAGGAAGGTCTTGTCATCCCCGTAGTGATGACCATTTACGCGGACAGGTCCTTTACCTTCGTTCTCAAAACCCCTCCCACCCCCGTGCTCATCAAGAAAGCGGCGGGTATAGAGAGCGGCTCCGCAGTTCCCAACAAGACCAAGGTGGCAAATCTCACCGCGGCACAGGTCAAGGAAATAGCGCAGACCAAAATGCCCGACCTCAACGCGGCTTCCCTTGAAGCGGCTATCAGAATGGTCAAGGGCACGGCACGCAGCATGGGCGTGACCTGCGAGGACTAAGGAGGTTAGATATGAAAGGTAAAAGATATGCTCAGGCAGCCGCCCTTGTAGAAGCGGGCAAGGCGTATGAAGCAAACGAGGCTATGGCAAAGGTAGTGGAAACCGCCACCGCCAAATTCGACGAATCCATCGAACTGCACGTAAAGCTGGGCGTTGACTCCCGTCACGCCGACCAGCAGGTGCGCGGCGTCGTGGTTCTGCCCAACGGCACCGGTAAGACCGTCAAGGTTCTGGTCATAGCAAAAGGTTCCAAGGTTGACGAAGCCCTTGCGGCAGGCGCGGATTACGCCGGCGGCGAGGAAATGATCAACAAAATCAAGAACGAAAACTGGTTCGACTTCGACGTGTGCGTCACTACTCCCGATATGATGGGTATGGTAGGTAGGATAGGTAAGGTTCTGGGTCCCAAGGGTCTCATGCCTAACCCCAAGTCCGGCACCGTCACCATGGACGTGACCAAGGCCGTCAAGGAAATCAAGGCAGGTAAAGTGGAGTACAGGCTGGACAAGACCAACATTATCCACGTGGCTATCGGCAAGAAGTCCTTCGGCGTGGAAAAGCTCATGGAGAACTACAACACCGTTTACGACGCAATCATAAAGGCTAAGCCCGCCGCAGCCAAAGGTCAGTACGTGCGCAGCGTAACGCTCACCAGCACTATGGGCCCCGGCGTGAAAGTGGCTTACAGAGTGTAACAAAATACTTGACAAACGTCCCGTTTATGCGTTATAGTAAACGGGCAGATGAATAATCACCGCAGACAGCAAGTGCTTAACCGCTTAATATCTTGCCGAGGTAACAGTCAGGACGCTTTGCGCCCCCGTACCTCGCGGTGCGGGGGTTATTTAATATAGGAGGTAGCTATGGCTTTAACAAGAGAACAAAAGGGCGCCCAGATAGACGAGATAGTCAAAAGCCTTGAAGAAAGCAAGAGCTTTGTCATCGTAAGCTATAAGGGCATCAGCGTTGCAGACGATACCGCCCTGCGCGCAAAGTTCAGAGCTGCCGGCGTCACCTACAAGGTGCTCAAAAACCGCCTTATTCTCAAGGCTATGGAAAAGTTGGGCATCACGGGCTATGAAGGGGCTTTGGAAGGAAGCACGGCAGTCGCTTTCTCCATGACCGATCCTCTCGCGGGTCCCAAGGTGATTTCGGAAATGTCCGCCACCGTAAAGGCGCTTGAAGTCAAGTGCGGCAGAATGGACAACATGTATCTGGACGTGGAAAAGGTAAACGCATTGGCAAAGATCCCTTCCAAGGAAACTTTGCTCGCTCAGTTGCTTGGTATGCTGCTCAGCCCCGTTACGGGTCTTGCTGTTGCGCTTAACCAGGTTGCGGAGAAACAGTCTCAATAATCTAAAAAACAAACGGAGGACATAAAAATGGCAGATATTGCAAAAATGATAGAAGAAATCAAGGGCATGACCGTGCTCGAACTCAACGACCTGGTCAAGGCTATCGAAGCCGAATTCGGCGTAAGCGCGGCGGCTATGGCGGTTGCGGCTCCCGCGGCAGGCGGTGCGGCAGCTCCCGCGGCTGAAGAAAAGACGGAATTCGACGTCGTTCTCAAGAGCTTCGGCGCAGCCAAGCTCGGCGTTATCAAAGTTGTGCGTGAAATCACCGGCCTCGGCCTTGCAGACGCAAAGGCTCTGGTTGAAGCCGCTCCCAAGGCAATCAAGGAAGGCATCACCAAGGAAGCCGCCGACGAAATCGCCAAGAAGCTCACCGAAGCGGGCGCAGAAGTCGAAATCAAGTAATTACCGCTTGAAAAGCAATAAAAAGTCCGGAGAATTTTCCGGACTTTTTTCATGCCTTACTGCGGCTTTAACGTTTTGCGCGGTAAGCGGCGTTTTTGTTTGTGCCGATTTTTTCTATTTCTCCTATACGGATAAGTTCGGCAAGAGCCGATTCTATTGTGGAAACGCTTATATCGGGAAAATATTCGTGAATTTGCGCTTTGCTCATGGGTTCGCGGTTTTTAAGCAGGGCAATAATTCTGTCCGCCTTGCGTCCTCCCGCATTTTCGGCTATGTCTATTCTGTTGTGCAGGTCGGTATAGCACATATACAGCATGAGGGTGAAATTTTCGATATAAGGCATATAGTCGTTTTTGTTGAAATACCAACCTTGTGAAGAAGAGTAAAGCGCTTCATAATATTCGCCGCGGTACTTATTGACATAGCCTTCGAAAGACACGTATCTGCCCGCGTCGAATCCGCTGCGGTAAAGCAGAAGCAGGGTGAGCAGTCTGCTCATGCGTCCGTTACCGTCGTCAAACGGGTGAATGCACAAAAAGTCCAGAATAACGCACGGAATAAGCAGAAGGGGCGGTATCTGACGGTCGCGCGCGGCGTCGTCGTATGCAAGGACAAGCTGTTCCATAGCTTCGGGTGTTTCGGGCGCGGAAAGCGGCTTGAAGCGTATAATTCGTCTTCCGCCCGAAAATTGCGAAATGACGTTGTCCTGCTTTTTATACGCGCCGCCGCCGTCCGGAGTATGCGAAAACAGCAGTCTGTGTAACAGGAGAATGTCCTTTTCGCAAAATTGCATCTTATCAAATGAAGTATGGATAAGCGAAAGAGCGTCCTTATAGCCGACAATCTCTTCTTCCGCGTGGTTGCGCGGTAATTTTACGCCGTTAAAAATGTCGGCAAATCTCGCACGCGTGGTGGCAATGCCTTCTATTTCGTTTGAACTGCGCACGGATTCGACTATCGCAACTTGTTGCAGACAGTCGAGCAGCTTTTTGTGCGCAACTTTATTCAGCGCGTTTTTTCCCTGCATAAGCGAGATTTCGGAAAGCAGGCGCGCATAGTTTGCGGAAAGTTTCTCTTCTTTCAAAAACGAATAGTCAAATATCCTCATATGACCATTATATTACACGGAAAAGTAAATTTCAAGAATTTATTGCATATTTTACTGTCAAAATTATGCAATAAAAACCGTATATTGAATTTTATTGCACATTAAGATGTTAAAAATATGCAATAAAATGCAAAAAAGAGGAAGCAGGCATATGCGCAATATTGTTTTCGTACCCGTACGGGTAAACGCCCGGACGCCGGTATTGACAGATATTACGAAAAGTGTATAATATAAGTGTACCCATATCCAACCTCAGTAGAACACATTTTACGGTGAAACATAAAATATGTGTATATGTCGGGTTGTAAAATGCCTTGCTTTCAGCGGGAGCGCGTGGCGCTCCACCCATGATAATCTGCGAAGCAACCAAGCTATAATGCCGAATTGCTTTCTTCGCAGAGTAATCAGCCTGCGGCGGCTCGCCGCCGCGCAGTTGTAGTAACCTACAACAAGTCGACAGATTGTGCAAATATGACGGAAGCAGTACGATTAAAGTGTTCTACTGAGGTTGGGTATGGGTACCATTACTAAGGCGGATATTAAAAATGCGACAAGGGGGCGTTATGAAATATAATCTGGACAGCATCGTGCCCGACCTGGAGGCAAGGTGCAAAAAGCTGAATACTCTGCGTAAAGTATTCATGGGGTTGACTTTGTTGATAATCCCCGCGATTCCGGCAATGATAATTTTAGGCAAGTACGGCGAGTGTATACAGCTTTGCCGCATAATGAACAACGTCAAAATGCACGACAAGGTACCCATAACGAACGTGTTCGGCTATGCCGTAAACGCGAGGGAAGCGGCGCAGAAGATGATAGATACCGGCAATCTGGCGGGGTACAGGATAGTCGGCGGCGCGATGATAGTCAAAGACGGCGTGGAGATGACCGACGAACAGGCTCAGCGGGAAGCGGCAAAGTATTTCAGCGTGCCGGCGGCGGTGGCTTCGGGCATGACTGCCGAAAGCATGGGCGAAGTCGGAAGGATAGCCGTCGCGGAGCAGGAAAAACTGATGAGCGCTTCCGTGGGCGGGCAGATGCGCTTTTGTCCCAAGTGCGGCGGCAAACTGAACGGCGGCGAGGAATTCTGCCCCGGTTGCGGAGCAAAGCTGCAGGAAAATCAAAAGCAATAAACTTTGAAAAATAACGGACAGGCTTTTGCCTGTCCGTTATTCGTTTTGCCGCAAAACCGGTCGTCCGGCATTGACTTTTGCCGGTTACCGGCGTCAGTTCTTTGCGGTTTTACGCTTTTCGGAAAGCGCGGTTTCGGGCGCGTTGATACGCTTTGCGCTGAATCTGTTATATATAAGATAAAACAGCGCCCACAGTCCCGCAACGCCCACGATGCCGTAAATGACTCTTGCGCCCACGTACGAGGTGGTGGAGAACATCCAGTTGACTATGTTAAAGTCGAATATGCCCACGCTGAGCCAGTTTATCGAACCGATAATTACAAGTATAAGCGCGATAACGGTTATCATAACTTCCTCCTTATCAGATTTGAACTTAGTGTGCGCGGAAGTAAGGAAATTATGCTTTATCCCGTCTTAAAGCGTTCCGCCGATATATAACTTGCATAAATTAAATTTATATTGTATAATAGGGTATATGGCAAGCAGAGGAAGTAAAAAAAATTCGGTAAAGCCGGATAAAAAAGCCGTTTTGGCGGCGGAACTGAACGATAAGTGGCGTAAAAACGCCGTGAAATTTGCCGTGGTCGTGGTGATACTGCTCGTCCTTGCGGTGGTATTTTCCATGCCGTTCAGCTGGAACGGTACGGTGTCCGTTAAGTCGGAAGGCACGCTCAGCATGGATGTGAGCGGTCCGCTCTACGACCTGATAGCTTCCGGTTCGGGATCGGATTCGGGGACTTCCACGGAAATATCCGTCTCCCTGCCCGCAAACCCGTGGATGGTGGTATTCGCGCCCACTTTCTGCAACGGCAGCGATACGTTCCTGCTCGTGGAAATGCTTACGGGACTGGGCTATGAGTTCGACGCCAAGGCGGGGTATCTGGACAATCCCTTCGAGCTTGACGCACAGTTGGAGGGTATGTTGGATTCGGCGGGTATCGCGCTGTATGTGATAAGCGTTATGGTAATTCTTGCGCTTATCGCCATGGTAGTGGTGTGCATAATCGCCGTGACCGGCAAGCTGGGCGCAAAGGCGGCGTTTATCGCGTCGCTTGTGTTTACCGCGCTTGCGCTGGTGCAGTTTATATTCGGAATAGTCGCGTGCAGTACGCGTATCCCCGCAATTGACGGAGGTACCGTAACCGTTATGCCGGGCGCGTTTATGATAGTATCCCTCATTCTCGGCACGGCGATATCCGCCGTAACGGGCGTGTGGATGAAAAAGTGCGACAAAGCGCGCGCGGAATATCTTGAATTACAGGCGGAGATAGATAAAAAATGAAGTGTCCCGAATGCGGAACGGAATTGAAAGACGGGGAGAAGGTATGTCCCAACTGCGGAGCCAAACGCCCCGGATATTTCAATTTCATCAAAAGGAGGCAGCTGCGCGAAAAGGAAACGGCGGAGCTGCTGGACAAATCGTATATCCACGCGGAGGACGTATCCAAAACGCAGGTCACGCAGCTTAGGGTGACGTATCGCGGCAAGCTGAGCGAAGAGTTTACCCGCTCGGGCATAAAGGCGGCAATAAGCGGACTTCTGATGATAGGTTGTATCGTCGTCATAGCCCTGAGGCAGTATACCGACCTTATGGACGGACTGGACACAATAGGCACGGCGATAGTGCTTCTGGGCGCGTTTATACTGCTGTTCGGCAACGGCGCGTCCCTTGCAAATTCCGCATATTATCTGGCGCGTCTGAACGCCTTGAAAAAGCAGGGACTGGGGGTAAGCAAGATAAATTACGGCAAAAATCCCACCGCGGTCTATGCCGGCGGCGTGTACGAAGTGGCGGTGTCGGAGAGCTGTCCCGCCTGCACGACCCCCACCGCCATGCACATAGAGCAGGTGCAGGATATGCTGGTGGCGGTATGCAACGCCGACCGCAACCACCTGTACAAGCTGGACAAGGCGCGCGTGATAAACGCGGTCATGGATTGCGAATTCAGGCGCAGCGGTTTGCAGTACGTTCCGCTCGAACCAGAAAAAGAACAGCCGGAGAACGCCCCGGAAGAGGGCGGCGGAGATTGCGTAAACGCGGAACCCGAAAAGGCGGAAACTCCGTCCGCAGAACCTGCCGCGGAGGAAACTTTGCAGTCCGAAGCCGCGCATACGGAAACTTCCGTCCCGGGAGAGGATAGCGCCGGAGAAGACGGAGATAAAACAGAATAAAAAAAATTCGCGCTGTTGACATGTTTTTTTAAGCATATAATACCTTGTATAGGAGGTGAGAGGTATGAAAGAACTGGTTAAATCGTTCGAAGATCTGCCGCAGATTGCAAAGATAATACTTGCAATACCCTGCCTGGACATAATCTGGGCGATAGTGCGCATAATCAAGGGCGTCGCGTATAAAAACGCCGTCACTCTGGTTGCGGGCATACTGTGGATATTCCCCGGCTGCTTTATCTGCTGGATTGCGGATATAGTCTGCGCCGTGCTCGATAGAGATTTCCTGTTTATGGAGCCCGCATCCAACCCTCAATAGAGCACTTTCGGCTTGTTCTTTCCGCCACCTTTGCGTAACGCCGCGCTCGACGTAGCGCTGCTACGACTTCACCCGGTGTCGCGCAAATCTGTTCAAAAATAACTAAGCCGAAAGAACAGCGGTTTTGTTATCGGATATCATTAAAGCAATGCTCCATTGAAGTTTGTCTGCGTGGGAAAAGGCTTAATCAAATGTACCGCAAACGCAAAAGACCGCCGGAAGGGCGGCTTTTTGATTGAAGTCCGGGGTCGGGCAGGGTATCATATGGGTATCCGCCGGCAATTATTTTTCCAAATCGAATATATCGTTGCACAGTCCGTCGGCGTAGGCGGGCTCGTGGGATACGAGGATAAACGCGCCGGGGTATTCGGAGAGGGCTTCGGCAAGCGCTTCTTTTGAGAGGTTGTCCAGGTGGTTGGTCGGCTCGTCGAGTATGAGCAGATTGCTCTCTTTCTGCATGAGCGAGCACAGTTTTACGCGCACCTGTTCGCCGCCCGAAAGGGCGCCCACCGCCTTGGTGGAGAGGTCGCCGCGTATGCCCACTTTCGCCAGCTGGTTGCGCACTTCCTTCTGCGAAAGGCGGGGGTGGCGGAAGGACATGAAGGATATGGCGTTCATCTCCTTTGAGGGAAATTCCAGATCCTGCTCTATATAGTTAATCTTCACGTTTATGTTGTAGGAAAAGCCGCCGCCTATCGCGGGGAGCTGTTTCATAAGCGTTTTCAGTATGGTGGTCTTGCCCATGCCGTTGGTGCCGCGCAGCCAGAGTTTGCTCTCGCTGCCCAGCGTGAAGTTTACGGGCGGAAGTATGGCTTTGCCGTTATAGCCCACCACCAGCTCCTTTACGTCCAGAAGGTGCTTGGTCACAAGCAGGGTATAGGGGAAGGAGAACACGGGCTTTTCGAAAGATACGGGCTTGGACATGACCTCTATCCTGTCCAGCATCTTCTTGCGGCTGTTCGCCATGCCCGCGGTGGCGGCGCGCGCCTTGTTGCGCGCGATATAGTCTTCCATGCGCTTTATTTCGCGTTGCTGGCGTTCATAGCTCTCCGCGTACTGCTTGGCGTCCGATTCGTGCTGTTGCACGAATTTGTCGTAATCGCCCCAATATTTTTTTATGCGGCTGTTTTCTATGTTGACTATTATTTTGCACACCTTGTTCAAAAATTCGCCGTCGTGCGACACGAGCAGGAAGGTGCCCTTGTAGCCGTCCAGATACTTGGCAAGCCAGGCTATCTGTTCCAGATCGAGGAAGTTGGTCGGCTCGTCCAGAAGCATTACGTCGGGTTCGTCCAGCAGAAGTTTTGCAAGCATTACCTTGGCGCGCTGTCCGCCGCTCAATTTGCCTATAAGCGTGTCGTAGCCTAAGTTGCCTATGCCCAGTCCGCCCGCGACTTTCTTGATATTCGCTTCCAGGGAGTAGAAGTCCTCTTCGTCCAGCTTGCTCTGCATGGCGGCGGTGCGGTTTATCAGCTTTTCCATCTCCTCGTCCGTCACGTCTTCTTCCGACATACGGGCGTACGCCGCTTCAAGGCGCGCGGAAAGGTCGAACAGCTCCTTGAAACTGCCTTCCAGATATTGCATTACGGTCAGGGTGCGGTCTATGTCCGCGTGCTGGTCGAGATAGCCTACCTTTATGCCGGGCAGCCAGCGCACTTCGCCCGCGTCCTGCACCAAAGATCCCGTAAGTATCTTCATAAACGTGGACTTGCCCGCGCCGTTCAGACCGACAATGCCGATATGCTCGCCGTTGTTCACGGTAAGGTCGGCGTCGTCGAACAACACCTTGTTGTCGTACGTGTGGCTGAGTCCTTTGATGGTCAGTATGCTCATAACGCATATTATTTTAGCGTATTCCGCATTAAAAGTCAATTTGAAAGCGCGCCGCCGCACGTAATGTAAAAAAATTTATTTTTTATATTGAAATGCGCCCTAAGAGTGTGCTATAATATACCCGATAAGGATGTTGAGGTGGACAAATGAGTCGTAAAGATACGGATTTCCCCATATTTTTGTTTCACGAAGGAAATAACTGCGAAGCCTACAAGTTGTTTTCGCCCCGCCGCATCAGGGTAAAAGGCGTCGACGGCTGGCTTTTCCGCGTCTGGGCGCCGCACGCGCGCGCCGTTTACGTGGTCGGCGACTTCAACGGCTGGGACAGGGAAGCAAATTCCATGAAACTGCTGGAAAAGACGGACGGCATATGGGAAGCGTTCGTGCCGGGGCTGAAAGTGTACGACGTTTATAAGTTCTGCGTGACCCAGGCGGACGGAAAACAGGTCATGAAGGCGGACCCTTACGCCCTGCACAGCGAAACTTCCCCCGCGACGGGTTCCAAACTTTACGAGAGCACGTACAAATGGACGGACGGCAAGTGGATGTCCGCCCGCGCAAACTCCGACCCGTACTCTTCGCCCATGAACATTTACGAAGTCCACATAGGTTCGTGGCGCAAACACGACGACGGCAATCCTCTTTCCTACCGCGACCTGGCGGTTCAGCTGAGGGATTACGTGAAGGAGATGGGCTACACGCACGTGGAGATTCTGCCCGTAACCGAATATCCCTTCGAAGGTTCGTGGGGATACCAGGTGACGGGAATGTTCGCGCCCACTTCGCGTTACGGCGCGCCCGACGACTTCAAATATTTCGTGGACGTCATGCACAAGGCGGGCATAGGCGTTATTCTGGACTGGGTGGCGGCGCACTTTCCCAAGGACGAGCACGGACTTTACAACTTTGACGGCAAGCCGCTTTACGAGTACACCGACCCGCTCAAAGCCGAGCACAGGGAGTGGGGCACGATGGTGTTCGACTACGGCAGGCAGGAGGTGGTGTCCTTCCTGCTTTCGTCCGCTTCCTTCTGGCTTTCGGAATACCATATAGACGGCATACGCATGGACGCGGTGGCGAGTATGCTTTATCTGGACTACGGCAGGCAGGAGTGGCGCCCGAACGCCTTCGGCGGCAACTACAATCTTGAAGCCATAGACTTTTTGAAAAAGCTGAACACGAATATGCTCAAAATGCACCCCGGCGCGCTTATGATAGCGGAAGAGTCCACCGCTTTTCCCATGGTCACAAGGGGCGCGGATATGGGCGGTCTGGGCTTCAACTTCAAGTGGAACATGGGCTGGATGAACGATATGCTGCGCTATGTTTCGGCAAATCCGTTCTTCCGCAAGGATATGCACAACAATGTCACTTTCGCCATAACCTACGCGTTTTCGGAAAATTACATACTTCCGCTTTCGCACGACGAGGTGGTGCACGGAAAGTGCTCGCTCATAAATAAAATGCCCGGCGAATATGAGGAAAAATTCGAGGGGCTAAAGACTTTCCTCGGTTTCATGATGGCGCACCCGGGCAAAAAACTGCTGTTTATGGGCGGCGAGTTCGCGCAGTTCATAGAGTGGGACTACAAGCGCCCTCTCGACTGGTTCCTGCTCGATTATCCCGCGCACAGGAACATACATAATTTCGTAAAGGACCTGAACGCATACTACCTGAAACACCCCGAAATGTATATGCTGGACACATCCTACGACGGATTCAAGTGGATTGTCGTGGACGACAATACGCAGAATATAGTGTCCTTCGTGCGCTACGACAACAATGGCGGGCACACGGTGGCGGTGTTCAACTTCTCGCCCGTGGAGCGCAAGGGCTACGAAATGGGCGTTCCCCAGGCGCGCGAGTACAAAGTCGCGCTCTGCAGTACGGACGAAAAGTACGGCGGAAAGGGATATACCCCGCTGTACCGCGCGCAGGCGGGCGGTATGCACTCGCAGGAGTACCACATAACCATGGATATTCCCCCTTCAAGCGTTACCTACCTTGTTCCGGGGAAAAAGATAACAATTAAAAAGAATAAGATTGATAAGGAAGGTGAAAAACAATGAATTCCAGAAAAAAGGAATGCGTGGCAATGCTGCTTGCCGGCGGACAGGGCACAAGGCTTTATTCGCTCACCAAGAACGTGGCAAAGCCCGCTGTGTCGTTCGGCGGTAAGTACCGCATCATCGACTTTCCGCTGTCCAACTGCATCAATTCGGGCATAGATACCATAGGCGTGCTCACGCAGTACCAGCCGTTCGCCCTCAACCAATATATCGGCAACGGCCAGCCGTGGGATCTGGACAGGCTCAACGGCGGCGTATACGTGCTGCCGCCCTATATGAAGGCGAAAAATTCCGACTGGTACAAGGGTACGGCTAACGCCATCTATCAGAACATAGAATTTATCGACAAGTTTTCGCCCGAATACGTGCTGGTGCTTTCGGGCGACCATATCTACAAGATGGACTATTCCGAAATGCTGTCAAGTCATAAAAAGCGCGGCGCGGACTGCACAATAGCCGTTATAAACGTGACGCTGGAAGAAGCGTCCCGCTTCGGCATTATGAACACGAAAGAGGACGGCGAAATTTACGAATTCGAAGAAAAGCCCAAAAAGCCCAAGTCCACGAACGCTTCCATGGGTATTTACATATTCACATGGGAAAAACTTCGCCGCTATCTTATCGAGGACGAGGCGAACAAAGAGTCTTCCAACGACTTCGGCAAGAATATCATTCCCGCCATGCTTAAAGACGGGTGCAAGCTTTACGCCTACAATTTCAGCGGATACTGGAAGGACGTGGGCACGATAAACTCGCTTTGGGAAGCGAATATGGATTTGCTCGACCCCGAAAGCGGGCTTAATCTGGACGACGATAACCACAAGATATACGCGCGCAATTCCGCCGAGCCTCCGCACTATACGGGCGCGGACGCGCTCATATCCAACTCGCTTGTGACGGAAGGCTGCGAGATAGACGGCGAAGTGGTGCACAGCGTAATATCCACGGGCGCGGAAGTGTATAAGGGCGCAAGGATAGAGCACAGTATTATAATGCCGGGCGCGAAGGTGCGCGAGGGCGCGCAGGTGTCCTACGCGATAGTGGGCGACGGCGCGGAGATAGGCGCGGGCGCCAAAGTGGGAAGCCGGCAGAAAAAGGGCGAACATTGCGCAATCGCGGTGATAGCCCCCGGCTATAAAGTGGAAGAAAACGCCGCCGTGGAAGCGGGCACAATGGTGGAATAAGGAGGGAAGTAAAATGAACGATATAATGGGCATCATATTCGCCAGCGATAACGAAACCAAGCTCAACGAGCTTACCTTGCACCGCACCACCGCTTCACTTCCTTTCTGCGGCAGGTACAGATTCATCGACTTTACGCTGTCCAACTTCGTGAACAGCCAGATAACCAACCTGGGCATTATCACGCGCAACAACTATTCCTCGCTTACCGACCATATCAGAATGGGCCGCGACTGGGATCTGAACAGGAAAAACGGCGGTATCGCGGTATTTCCCCCTTATTTTTCCAACAGCGCGCGCAGCATGAACAGGGGAAAGATAGAAGCGCTTTACAGCGTGCTCGACTTTGTCCAGCACGCGCCCGAAGAATACGTCGTGGTGACCAATTCCAATATCGCCGCGAATATCGACTTTGAAAGCGTGTTCAACTACCACATGGAAAAGGGCGCGGATATTACCATGCTGACCTATACCGCCTGTCCCAACACCTCGCGCAAGGTGATCGTGAGCGAGGATATGGCGGGCAGGGTGACGGATATGCGCGTTACCCAGACGCCTTCCTCCACCCCCGCGGAGATAGGGCTGAACATATATCTTTCGCGTAAAGACCTGCTTATCGACCTGATAACGGACAGCTACGAGAGGGGATATACCGACCTTGAAAAGCATATACTCCAACAGAAAAAGGACAGCCTGAAGATATACGGCTACCATGTGGACGGATATGTGGGCGTCATAGACGACATAAAATCGTACTACCACGAGAGTATGCGTATTCTCGACACCAACCTGCGCAACGACCTGTTCACGCGCAACGGTACCATATTCACCAAGGTCAAGGACAGCGTGCCCACGCGCTACCGCGACGGCGCGAACGTGAAAAATTCGCTCATCGCCGACGGCTGCGACATAAACGGTACGGTTATCAACTCCATACTCTTCCGCGGAGTCAAAGTGGAAGCGGGAGCGGTGATAGAAAATTCCATAGTCATGGAGGGCGGCAAAGTGTGCTCGGGCGCAAAGATGAGCTACATAATCGCCGACAAGGACGTGACTATCACCGAGGATAAGAAGATAAGCGGCTACGAAACCTATCCCATGGTAATTGTCAAGGGTAAAACGGTTTAAAACAGCAATATTATATAGGAGGGAAGAAAAATGGCACAGGCAAAGAAGAAGGCAAAGCCCGCGGAAGAAAAGCCCAAGGCGGCTGAGGTCAGGGCGAAAGAAGAACGTCCCAAAAAGAAAATTCTGCTCGTGGCGTCAGAGGCGCTGCCTTTCGTAAAGACGGGCGGTCTTGCCGACGTTGCGGCGGCTCTGCCCAAGGCGCTGAACGCCGACGGCTACGATTGCAGGGTGGTTATGCCTCTTTATTACGACATACCGGACGACTTCAAGCACACGATGCGCTGTCTGGGCAACGTGTACGTGCCGCTCGCGTGGCGCAACCAGTACTGCGGAGTGTTCACCCAGACCTACGAGGGCGTTACCTATTATTTCCTGGATAACGAATATTACTTCAAGCGCAGGGGGCTTTACGGACATTACGACGACGGCGAGAGGTTCGCGTTCTTCTCTAAAGCGGTGCTCGAAAGTATGTCGGTCACGGGCTTTTATCCCGACGTCATTCACGCAAACGACTGGCATACCGCGCTCGTGCCCGTGTATCTGGACGTGTTCTACCGCGGAATCCCCCAGCTCAACGGAGTCAAGACGATATTCACCATTCACAATATCCAGTTCCAGGGTCAGTACGGCGACAGCATCATAAGCGACGTGCTCGGTATTCCCGCGGACAGGGCGAGCCTTGTGATGTACAAGGGCTGCGCAAACTTTATGAAGGGCGCGATAGAGTGTTCCAACATAGTCACCACCGTATCCCCCACTTACGCGGGAGAGATTCTCGACCCTTACTACGGCTACGAGATGGAAGATATTCTGCGCCAGCGCAGTTATAAGCTCCGCGGCATAGTCAACGGCATAGACACCGTGAAAAACGACCCCGCGACGGACAAGGCGCTGTTTGCGAACTACGACCTTGCGCATTTTGAAAAGAAGGCGGAAAACAAACTCGCGCTGCAGCGCATGCTGGGTCTGCCCGAAAACAAGGATACCGCAATGATAGGAATGGTGGGCAGACTTACCGAGCAGAAGGGGCTTGACCTTGTGGCGGCGGTGCTGGAAAACATCATGCAGCTGCCCGTCCAGCTGGTTATTCTGGGTCAGGGCGACTGGAGATACGAAGAGACGTTCAAGCGCGCGCAGAACGACCATGCGGCAAAACTGCGTTGCGTGCTCGGCTTTTCCGCAGACCTCGCGTCCAAGATATACGGCGGCTCGGATATGTTCTTAATGCCGTCCAAGTTCGAACCCTGCGGACTCAGCCAGCTGATAGCCATGCGCTACGGCTCCGTGCCGATAGTGCGTGAAACGGGCGGATTGAAGGATACCGTACGCCCCTACAACCACGATACGGGCGAGGGCAACGGACTTACCTTCTATTCCTACAACGCCTACGACATGCTGGACGCCGTCCAGCGCGCGGTGGGGCTTTACCGCGACTTCAAGGGCGATTGGGCGAAAGTGGTGGAAAACGGCATGAACGGCGATTATTCGTGGGCAGCCACCGCCAAAAAGTACGAAGAGATATACGAAACCGTTTAACCGGGAACGCGCTTTTCGCGTAAAATACATATAATGCAATGAAATTAACGCGGGCGCCGCGCGCGCCCGCGTCGGATGAGGGGAAAGAATACGGCAAATCGGAGAAACATATGACATTAAGCAAAGAAGAGCTGAAACAGGCGATAGAAGACAATGCGATGAAGCTTTTCGGCATTTCGCTGAAAGAAGCGTCCGCAAACCAATTTTACAAGTGCGTGTGCATCGCGGTAAGGGATATTCTCACCGAGCGCAGGCACGAATTCAAACAGCAGATGAGAAAGCAGCAGTCCAAGCAGGTGTACTACATGTCCATGGAGTTTTTGCTCGGCAGATCGCTGAAAAACCATCTGTTCAACACGGACCTCACCAAACCCGTTACGGAAATAGCCAAAGAATACGGCTGGGATATGGAGGACGACATCTATGCCCAGGAACCCGACGCAGGCTTGGGTAACGGCGGTCTGGGCAGGCTGGCGGCGGCATATATGGAATCGCTCACCAATCTGGGCTATGCCGCAAGCGGTTTTTCCATCAAATACGATTACGGCATTTTCAAGCAGAAAATAGCCGACGGCTGGCAGCTGGAACTGCCCGACGAATGGCTGGACGACGGCGCGGTATGGCTTGCGCCCCGTAAAGAAGATACTTTCCGGGTGCGTTTCGGCGGCAGAATCAACCAGAGGTGGGAAAACGGCAGACTTTATATCGACTACATCGACAGCGACATCGTGGAGGCTACCCCCTACGATATGAATATAAGCGGCTACCGCAGCAGCGCGGTAAACAAGCTCAGACTTTGGACGGCAAGCGCGCCCAAGGTGTTCGATATGCAGCTGTTCTCCGAAGGACAGTACGTCAAATCGACGGAAGCCCAGGCGCTTGCGGAGAGCATATGCAGGGTACTTTATCCCGCCGACCACCACACGGAAGGCAAAATGCTCAGGCTCAAACAGCAGTACTTCTTCGTGTCCGCTTCCATGCAGTCCATAATAAAACAGCATCTGGCGCAATACGGCACGCTGGACAATTTTGCTGATAAAGTGGCTATCCATATCAACGATACCCACCCTACGTTATGTATTCCCGAACTTATGAGGCTGCTCCTCGACGAGTACGGCTACGATTGGGACGGCGCGTGGAACATTGTCACAAAGACTATATCCTATACCAACCACACCGTAATGGCGGAAGCGTTGGAAAAGTGGCCCGCAAACTTATTCGAAAGGCTGCTGCCCCGCATATACCAGATAGTTACGGAAATAAACAGCCGTTTCTGCGCCGACTTGTGGAACTTCTATCCCAACGACTGGAACAAGGTATCCTACAACGCCATTCTCTCGCACGGACAGGTGAAGATGGCGAATATGTGCCTTGCCGCTTCGCACACGATTAACGGCGTTTCCGAGTTGCATTCGGAGATATTGAAGAGGGAAGTGTTCGACGATTACTATAAAATGTATCCGAACAAGTTCACCAACGTGACCAACGGCATCACTTACCGCAGATGGCTTGCGCAGGCGAATCCCCGCCTTGCTTCTCTGGTTACCGAATGCATAGGCGGCGGTTATATGGACGACGCGGACGAGCTGAAAAAGCTGGAAAACTTCAAGGGCAACCGCGAGGTGCTCAAAAAGGTGCTCGACGTAAAGAGGGAGAACAAGGCGGCGCTTGCGGACCTGATTGCAAAGACGAACGGCGTAAAGGTGGATCCCGACTCCATATTCGACGTGCAGGTCAAGAGATTGCACGAGTACAAGAGACAGCTGCTCAACGTACTGCACATTATGGATCTGTATTTCAGACTGAAAGAAAATCCGGGTCTGGACGTGAATCCGCGCACGTATATCTTCGGTGCGAAGGCTGCGCCCAGCTATTATATGGCAAAGCAGATAATCAGGCTCATATGCCAGCTGGGCAACACGGTGAACAACGACAAGGACATCAGGGATAAGCTGAAAGTCGTGTTTATGGAGAACTACTGCGTCACGCTTGCGGAAAAGATAATTCCCGCCGCCGACGTTTCCGAACAGATATCCGTCGCGGGCAAGGAAGCCTCCGGTACGGGCAACATGAAGTTCATGGTAAACGGCGCGGTGACGATAGGCACCATGGACGGCGCGAATATAGAGATACACGAGCGCGTGGGCGACGACAATATATTCATATTCGGACTTCTGGCGGAAGAAGTGGAAAGGCTGAATAAGGAAGGTTACCAGCCCAGCAGGTATTACAACGAAGATTACAGGATAAAGCGCGTGATAGACGCTCTGCGCCACGGCGTGAACGGCACTTCCATGAACGAGATTGCCGACAGCCTGATAAACAGCGACAACTTCAAGGTGCTTGCGGACTTCGGCTCGTACTGCGCCGCCCAGGAAAGGCTGGATAAGGCGTATTCGGACAAGGAGCGCTGGGCGCGTATGTCGCTGCTCAACACGGCGAACGCCGGCTTCTTCTCTTCCGACAGGAGCGTGAAGGAATACGCCGACAGAATCTGGCACATACAGCCCGTCAAGGTTCCGTCCAAGGGCGGCAGGGCAAAGAAAAAATAACGTATAACACAAAAAGGGGAGTAGGAAAATGGCTGCCAATTTTTACTATAACTGTCTTGACGAAGAGTGCAAGCGCCCGTTCGGCGCGCTGCGTGCCGGGCACGATCTGTCCCTCACGGTCTTTTCGCGCGACGGCGTATTTATCGACAGGGTCGTAGTGGTGCTCAAAAGCGACGCGGACGGCTCTGAAACGGAATATCCCATGATTTACAAGGGCAAGGAGGACGGAGTGAGCAGATACGACGTCTCCTTCCGCGTGGGTTCCGGCGGGCTTTACTTCTACCACTTCCGTCTGGAAACGGAATGGGGCGTGGAGGAGAGATATGCCGACGAAAACGACGCGCCCTGGCAGCTTACCGTTTTTTCTTCCAGCTATAAAACGCCCGACAGGTTCAAGGGCGGTCTTGTCTACCAGATATTCGTGGACCGCTTCAACAAGGGCAAGGACCGCCACGCGGTATTCGACAAAAAGAACGGCGTGCTGAAAGAGTGGGACGATCCCCTCACCGTATGCGATCCCGACGGCGTATACCGCGCCAACGATTTCTACGGCGGCAATCTGCAGGGCATAATAGACAAACTGTCCTATCTGAAACAGCTGGGAGTAACGCTCATCTACCTCACGCCGATATTCGAATCTTCGTCCAACCACAGATACGACACGGGCGATTATATGAAGCTGGACAGGCTTGTGGGCGATGAGGAAAAGTTCCGCCAGCTTATCGAAATGGCTGCAAACAGGGGCATAGGCGTGATTCTGGACGGCGTGTTCAACCATACGGGCGCGGACAGCAAGTACTTCAACAAGTTCGGCAACTATCCCGGCGTGGGCGCCTACCAGTCGGAAAAATCCCCTTACCATAACTGGTACTACTTTGAAGAATTCCCCGACAAATACCGTTGCTGGTGGGGCGTAACCGTATCTCCCACGCTCAACAAGAGCGACCCTTCCCTGCGCCGCATGATGCTGCACAAGGGCGGCGTCATACGCAAGTGGACGGATATGGGAATTGCCGGCTGGCGTCTGGACGTGGTGGACGAGCTGGAAGAAGATTACGTCCGTTCCCTGCGCCGCGTGATAAAGCAGAGGGATAAGGATAAGCTCATCATCGGCGAAGTGTGGGAAGACGCTTCCAATAAGATAAGTTACGGCAAGCGCCGCCACTACCTGCTCGGCGGAGAGCTGGACGGCGTTATGAACTATGTGTTCAAGGACGCCATTATAGACTTCGTCTGCGGCGGCGACTCGGATACTTTCATAGGCAAGATTGGCGAGATTATGGACCACTATCCCAAGCGCGCGCTCGACAACAGCTTTACTCTGCTCGGCTCGCACGATACCGCCAGGATAAAGAGCGTGCTTTCCGGCAGGGACGTGAGCGGACTTACCAAGGAAGAAAAGCTGAACGTGACCCTCACCCCGTTTGAAGAGGACATTGCAAAGCGCAGGCTTAAACTTGCCGCCGTACTGCAATACACTCTTCCCGGCAACCCCATGATATACTACGGCGACGAACGCGGCATGGAAGGTTACGAAGATCCCACCAACCGCAAGACCGTGGACTGGAAACACAGGGACGAGGATATATTCGCGCTTTATAAAAAGCTGGGCAGAATCCGCAAAAAGTATTCCAGCGTATTCCGCGGCACGACCTATCTTGAAACGGGCAACGGTATGGCGGTATTCCACCGCATGGCGCGTTCCAGGGAACTTACCGTGCTCGTGAACAGCGGCAACACCGTGCTTACATATTATATCGACGGCAAATACGTGGACTTGCTTACGGACAGGGAATACGACTTCGGCGATATTTCGATAGCTCCCATGGGCGCGATGATACTCGCCAAAAAGAACTGACGGAGAAGGCGGCATGGATGAAAAAAGTCTGCTTGACATAATCCTCGACCCCGACAATACCGAACCCGTCACGCTTTACGGCGAGGACGGCGTCGTGTACTCGTTCGACCAGATAGCGGTCATTCCTTTCGAGGACGGGGAAGAAAGATTGCTGTTCGTCATTCTCAAGCCGCTCGACGAGCTGGACTGGGCGGAGGACGACGAAGCTATTGTCTTCCGCGTCGTGGAGTCGGAAGACGGCTCCGTCTCCCTGCATATGGAGGAAAACGAGGACCTGGCAATGCAGGTATTCCAGGAATATTACAGACTTCTCGACGAAGAGGGCGGGGAATAACCCGCAATCCGGAAAAGGATACGAAAAAGGCGGCGCGTGCCGCCTTTTTGATAGTTACGCCTACAGCCGCCTACTTGTTCTCTTTGGCGCGGAGCGCTTTTTTGTCGTAGCCTTTGGGCGATACGGGCAGGGATTTTGAACCCATGAAGTTTATTTCGAATTCGTTTTCGTCGAGAGGAACGTCCTCGTCGATGAATTTATCCGCCATGGCGATTATCCTCACGGCGTCGTCTATGCTTTTGGTTATCATCTCCTGCACGGTCATGCTTATCATGCGGTTGCCGCCGGTGACGGACGGATAAAGCCGCCTGTTAAGGTTCATCCAGTCCACTTTGGAATACTTCTTCCTGGGCTTGCGGAATCCGTAGATATAGGAGGGATAGTTCATAATCGCGCCCGCCGTCATAAGCAGGGTGTAGGTAAGCGATTTGTTGTTTTCGAATATCTTCTGGTACGAACGCATACGGCACGGCAGGGCGAGCAGTTCTTCGTACGGCATATTTACGCCGTAAATGGGGTTCACCGCGCCCGAGTACATATCCGCAAGACATTCGCACACGCGGGGAGAATCCTTCAATATGTAATCGCAGTTGCAGCCGGGGTGCTTTTTATCCAATTTGTCGCGCTGGATTACGAAGTCTATCCCCGCTTCGAGCATGAGGTGCAGACTCTTTTTGTACTTGAGGGGGAAGAAAGAGGGCAGATATTTGGAAGAACAGTATATCACATAGGGGTGGATTATCCGATCCAGCGTGTAATGGCAGATAAAACCGTACAGATATGAGCGCAAATCGCCTCTTTTTGCGGTCTTGACAAACGAGCACATGCGTTTGAACAGTTCGAACGTACCGCGGGTATGGGTGATGCCCGCAAAGCCCTTGAATTTCGTAAAAGAATAAAAGAGCAGGTCGTTACCCTGACACCCCAAGTAAAAACAGTCGGAATAATCGTCCATAAACGTCCGCGCTTTGCCCGCAGAGCGTTCCAGAACTTTTTCCGCCATATAAAAATGCGTCATGTGTGATGCCATTTTCCGTTCACCCGTATCTGATTTTTTCGAGCACTTTGAGCGTGCTCTTTTCGGCATCTTTACTTGTCGCCTCGCTCGACGTAGCTCTGCTACGACTTCGTTCGGTGACAAGTAAATCTGTTCGAAAATTTCTACGCTGAAAGCGTTCTCAAAAACCATCTACGGGCGATTGAGAAGTACTGACAGCGTGTTGCCAAAATCGCTCACCGTTGTCGTCAACAGGAGTAAAATTCCGTGTTTTGACAAAGCAAGGCGTTATGGCGTTATAACGAATTTGCCGAGCACCTTCGGACATATTATACACTATCGGACGCATATATTGCAATTATATTTTTTATGTGCTATAATGCACCTATGGGAGATTTTGATAAAATTTTGAATAATTGCCGCGTGCTGGACGTACGCACGGGCAGCGTTTACAATGCGGATATCGCCATAAAGGGCGGTATTATCGCCGCCGTGGGCGAAAATCTGGGCGAGGGCGAGGACATGGGCAATATGTTCGCTCTGCCGGGATTCATTGACGCGCACGTACATATAGAAAGCAGCCAGCTTATCCCTTCGCGCTTTGCGCAGGCGGCGGTGCCCTGCGGAACTACGCTCGTGGTGGCGGACCCGCACGAGATAGCCAACGTATGCGGCATGGACGGCGTGGATTTCATGATAAAAGACGCCGCGAACACTCCCCTTGAAGTGAAGATGATGATGCCTTCCTGCGTGCCCGCTTCTCCTGCGGAGAGCAGCGGCGCGGTGCTTGACGCCGCGGCGGTGAAGGAAGCGCTTACGCGCGAGGATATATTCGGGCTGGGAGAGATGATGAATTATCCCGGAGTGACGGGCGGCGACGAGGACGTGCTTGCCAAACTGAAAGCCGCGCGCGACGCGGGTAAACCCATAGACGGGCACTTTCCCATGGGCAGCGGTCTGGAGCTTGCCGCATACGCCGCGAAGGGTATTTCTTCCGACCACGAATGCAACGACGCAAAGGAGGCGTGCGAAAAGATTGCCGCGGGAATGGACGTGTTTATACGTCAGGGCAGTGCCGGCAAGCAGTTGCTTGACATACTTCCCGCAGTCAACAAGGAGAATATTTCGCATTTTTCCCTGTGTACGGACGACTGCCACGCGGCGGATATACTCGAATACGGACATATCAACCGTATAGTGGAACAGGCTGTGGCTGCCGGAATGTCCGCCGCGGACGCGGTGCGCCTTGCCACGCTCAACCCTGCGGAGCACTATAAGCTGAACTGCGGCGCGATAGAGGCGGGCAGGCAGGCGGATATAATTTTCGTGCCCGACCTTGTGCACTTCAAGCCCGTCATGGTATTCAAGCGCGGCGAAATGGTCGCGGTTAAAGGAAGGCCGTTGTTTCCCGTGGCGGCGGCGGATTGTTCCAAGGTGAAAAACACCCTGCATATGCCGCCCGTAACCAAGGAAAAACTCAAATTAAAAGGAGCGTCGCTCACCCGGGCGATGAAGATAAAGGCGGGAAGCCTTGTAAAAGAAGCGGTTAAATATAAAGAAGGACTGCCCAAACTGTGCGTGGCGGAAAGGCATAAGAATACGGGCAGGGTGGGCGTATGCGCCATATCCGGCTATCCTGTACGCGGCGGCGCGGTGGCGATTTCCATCTCGCACGACAGCCACAACGTGGTATGCGCCGGCGATAACGACAAGGACATGTGTCTTGCCATGAATTCGCTCATGCCTGTGGGCGGCGGAGTCTGCGCGGTAAAGGACGGCAAGGTGGCGCACCTGATACCCCTGCCTGTCGCGGGACTTATGGCGGACTGCGCGGCGGAGGAACTTGCGGAAAAGCTCACTGCGGCGGAGGAATTCTGCAAGCGCGAACTCAACCTTTCTTCAGTCACCGATCCGGTTATGACCCTGTCGTTTCTTGCGCTCACCGTTATTCCGCACGTCAGCCTGACCGACCGCGGACTGTTCGACTGCGACAAATTTTGTTTTATCCAGCCTTGAACGGGAGTGAATGAAGGTGTAGGACGGACCGGAACGGCGGCGCGGGAATGCGTCCGTCCCCGCAGGGACTAATCCGTGCGGAGGAACCGGGGCGTCTGCAATCCGAGGACGTCCGGAAATAAGTAAAATATAATATAACGGTGGAAATATGTCGGAAATAAAGGCTTCCAAAGGGGCGCGCCCCGTAATAACGGTGTTTTTGGTCGTCGGCGTGTTGTTGCTGGCGGGCGCAATTGCGCTGGGTATATTTTTTGCCGTTGAAAATTCTTCGCGCGTGCAGGTGGACGCCGCCATTACGCAAATTGTTCCCCGTTACAACAGCGACGGAGACAGGGTGTACGACGTCTATGTGGATTTTACCTATAACGGGCAGACCTACGAACACGTAGAGTTGAATTACTGGAATTCGGATATGAACGAAGGGGACGTGGTAACCATATATATAGACGGGGACGCCCCGACTTCTATGGGTACGCCCAAGGTAGTGCAGATAATTATTCCCTGCGCGCTCGCATTTTTCGGCGCGGTGTTCACTTTTATAGGCGGCTGGAATATAGGCAAAGAGAATAAAAAGTACAAAGGGGAGAACGCGGCGAAAGCCAAAGGCACGCCCGTTCCCTGCACGGTAACGTCCGTTATACCGGATACGACGTACGTGGTAAACGGCAGAATCGTAAACAATCTGCTCGAATGCGTGCCGCAGGATAAATCGCTTATGGCGACGTTTGTCAGCAGACCTTTCTCCGCCCACAATATCGTACGGCTGTTCAGCCGCATTACCGTATATGTCGATCCGGACAATCCTGAAAACTACTTTGTGGACCTGTCTTCCCTGACTCCGCCCACGCCCGAAGAACAACTTGAGATAGAGAAAATGTTTCAGCCGGCGGGGCAGGTTGATATTCCCTCGGAAGGAAGCGGAAACACGCAGGATAATTGATATAAAACTTCCGCATATTTTTCACAAAAACCCGTAGCAGGGGCGGAAAAATTTTTTGAAAAATCGGGGCAGGGGCGGAAAAAACTTGTAAACGCAGGTGCCCGTAGCCGGTCCCTAAAATGTCTTATGACAGTTTTGTTTTATAAAGGACATAACGGGTGAAATATCGTCCGTTTCGTAGTATTCCACAAGCAGCTTTTTGAATTCGGGTACGCGTTTTTCGGGAATAACAATAAAGCCGCCGCCGTGTGATATGAGGTAATGATTGGCAAATATAACCGCAGCGCGTTTGTTACCGTCAAGGAATATCTGCGTTCTCATGCAGTACAGACACAGCTTTATCGCTTTTGTTACGTCATCGTCATCGCCTGCGACTATTTGCGCGATATTTTCCTTAACGTCTGCTTCTATAGGTAAAGGCGGAATATAATTTGTGCCGCCTATCGAGACGGGTACGCCGCGCAGTCTGCCGCCGTTTATGAAAAAGCCTTCGTTTACTATTTGCGCTATGCGGCAAAGCAGGTAAAAATCAGTCTTGCTTGCGATTACGCCTTCATCAAGAATGAATTCCCATGCATGTTTTAAGTTGAGTATCTTCTGGACGTCCGTAGCGGTCATTCCGGTTACGGCGCCGCCTTCGATTATTTCTTCCGTTTGGGGAAAGGTGGTGCCGACCCCCTCCAACACAGCCTGGTCGTAGATATTTACTTTCATATTGATTCGGGCAAAATCCACGTTCAGTCTCACGCGCTCGGACAGTCCGTCTATGGTATAACCGAGGGCGGCAAGCTGTTTTTCCACGTGGCGCAGTTGCTTTTTGATTTCCCGTGCCTGTGCGGTGTATTTTAACAGCAAGCCGTACAGTTCGTCCGAATATTCTCCTACATAGACAGATGAAAGTCTGCCGAGTTCGCGTTTTCTGACATACAAATATTTTCTGCCGCCCTTGGTCTTTATCTCCGCGCTTCCGTCGTAGGGCAGTAGTTTAAGGCGCGTTTTCAAATCCGCGCGCCGGCTTAAAAGTTCTTGCATCTGTTCAAACTCTGTCATTACATCACCTGTAATTATATCAGTCGTTAAAGTTGTTCTTCGTGGTAGGGAACATTTTATATAATTATTATAGCAAAAAGTTCCCTAAAATTCAATAGCTTACCGAAAATTTTTTATAAAAAAGCGACCGCTTGAATGATATGCACCCCAAAAGTTGGACAAACTTTAGGAGGTGCATATTTTATGGGAAG